>Ga0210410_10002915_pt1 | contig 15251 bp, 7 predicted proteins | sample IncBWC4MmetaG_FD_161058 | JGI IMG/M metagenome (GOLD analysis project Ga0210410, IMG submission 161058) | Forest soil microbial communities from Barre Woods Harvard Forest LTER site, Petersham, Massachusetts, United States - Inc-BW-C-4-M | ecosystem: Environmental > Terrestrial > Soil >... | reverse complement strand
CTTAGATTTCCTGCCAAAGCGCGGTAACGGGCTTCGGAATGCCGCAAGCCGATCTCCGCTCGATCGCGTTCTTCGCGCAATGTTTTCTCATCCAGAGCTCGACGAATGGCTACGGGAAGATGGCCAATGTGATCCATCTCAATACAATCGTAAGCGCCTCTGGTGATGAGCTCCGCGACGGACTCTCGTTGCAGGGCACCTCCCACGAAGATAAGGGGGATCTGCCTCTTCGATGAGCGCAGGAGTTCCAGTGCCTGTGTTTCCCGACAAGCGGGGATGGCGTGCTCAGCGACAACCAGGTCATAGGCATGGGAACCCAGACGTTCGCTGAACTGTTCGGGAGTTGCGACGATCTCCGCGCTGACCGTGAAATGCACCTTGTCGAGCTCTTGCAGGCAGCGCTCAACTTGCATTGGGTGACTATGAAGAAAGAGGATGTGTAGAGGCGGATGTCGGCCTTCTGATCCGGCGGGGGCATCACGCTTGAGGCGCGCCTGGGAGGTGGAGGCCATTGGGAAGCTCGGAAAAAATTCACGGGAGCCAGTCCTTCCTGTGCCCTGGCTCCCGAGAAAGTATACTCTCTAAGCACTTAAACCATATAGGCGGCACAGTACTAGCGTCTGTTCAAAATTGAACAGTCGGGAAAGTGGGTTTAGTCTTACGGCACAGCTGTGGCATACCCACATCCCGCACCCGGAGAACACGCCCTCTGCTCTGTAGGCGCTGGCAGGAAAACAACGGAGCAATGGCGGGGTAAACCTTCGGGCGCGGGGAGCGATGGCGGACGAGGTTTAGGAGATTTTTTTTGCTTCGAAGGTTTGCGTTCCGGCGTGGAGCGTTAGGCCGGTAATGGTGCCTTGGGCGTCTTTGTCGAAGGTGAAGGTGATGTCGCCTGAGAGGACGAAGAATTGGGTGGGGGATTCGGGGAGGAGTTCTTGGGGCTCGGGGCCGAAGGGCTCGGCTTCGACAAAGAGACCGGTCGGTTTCATGGATATGGTCAGTTTGCCTACGCTGGGGATTTCGTAGGTGCCTGGATAGGTGGCGAAGGTGGCGGGATTGATTTTGATAAGCACGTGTTCGGCGGGATGGTAATCGGGCCAGCCGTATTCTTTAGCGACCGCGCGGAAGATTTCTTCGGTTAGTTCGCCGCCGCTGTCGGAATTGGTCATAACCGCGAAGCCTTGGCCGGAGTCGGTGTAGGTTTCGATATTGCAGCGGAAGCCTTCATTGGCGCCGCCGTGACCGAAATGCGGCTTTTCGCCGGCGGACTCCAGCCCGAAGCCTAGACCCCACACGCCCATTTGGCGCGTTAGCATCTGGCGCGCCATGCCCTGCGAAAGAATTTTTGACGATTTCCCGGTGTATTCGTTTTGGACCTCGATGGCCATGCGGGCAAGGTCGGAGGGCGTGGTCCAGAGACCTGCGGGAGCCATTTCTGGATAGGTGTGCGAGCCGCCTGGTACTGGGTCGCCGTTGCTGCGATAGGGAGTGGCGGCTTCTTGTGCGCGATTTTTTGGGAGTGGTTGCTCGTAGGTGCTGTGGGTCATTCCGGCGGGGCGGAGAACGAGTTCGCTCATAATTTGCGGGAAGGGCTTTCCGGTGACGTCGGAGAGAAGCGTTTCGAGGACTACGAAACCGCCGCCGGAATAGCGCCAGACGGTGCCGGGGACGACGTCGACGCGAATGGGGTCGGTGTTAGCGGGCTTTTCGCCGTTGAGGATTTCGACGACGGTCGGAATGGATTGGTCGGAAGCGTAGCCCGGGAAACCGTGAACGGTTAGGCCTGCGCTGTGGCTGAGAATGCGGCGGATCGTGACTTTTTCTTTTACGGTTAAGGCGTTTTCGGGGACTTTCCAAGTGGCTAGCTTGACGTTCACGTCTTCATCGAGGTTGAGCTTGCCGTCTTCGACGAGACGAAGCGCCGCTAGCGCGGCGACGGGTTTGCTGATGGAGGCGGCCTGGAAAAGAGTATCGGGTGTGACCGGTTTTTTTGCGGCAAGGTCGGCGAGGCCGTAGGCGCGAGTCCAGAGGATTTGGCCGTGGTCGAAGAAGGCCACGCTCGCGCCGGGAACCTTGTGATGCGCCATGCGGTCGGCGATGGTCATGGACTGCGGCGGCTGGCCTTTGATTACCACGGCGGGGAGCAGGCCGGACTCGATGCGGGCGATGCGCGCGGCGAGCGCGGGATCGCGTGCTTCGGCAGTTGAGGATTGCCGGTCAGGCGCCTGGGCGCTGAAGAGATTGCTGGCGGAGAGCTTAAGCGAAAACGACGAATCGCTGGAGGCCGCTACTGCGAGGAGTGCAAATGCGGCGGCCAGGAATATCAGGATTTTTGTGGTCGTTGATCTCATGGGGGCAAATCGTACCACTTTTGAGTGCGAGGCGATTCGTTTGGTTGGCTGATTGCCGGGCAAACCAGCCGTGGATACTCTCGCTATTTGCGGAAGAAATCGATGAGGAGTTCGGAAACGCGGCCGGGTTCTTCGTGCTGGAGCCAATGGGAGGCGTTCGCGAGGGTGTAGAGTTCGGCGGTGTCGCAGTAGCGGAGGCTCTCATGGGCCATAGCGGAGAGGAGGAAGGCGTCGCGCTCGCCCCAGAGGATGCGCGTGGGGACGTGGACGGTGGAGTCGGGGAATTCAGAGCGATAGCGAAAAGCGGCGCGATACCAATTGATCATGGCGGTGAGTGCGCCGGGTTCGGCCCATGCCGCGCGGTATTGGACGAGATCCTTGGCGGAGAAAGTGTTGGGGCGGCTGGAGCGGACTAGAGAGCGGACGCCGAGTCGGAAATCGAATGCCGAGAACGCGGCTTCTGGCAGCCAGGGGAGTTGAAAGAAAAACATGTACCAACTGCGGCGAAGCTGGCGGCGGTTTGTACTTAGGTAGCGGCGCATGACGGAGGGGTGAGGGACGTTGAGGATGGCGAGTTTTGCGATACGTTGTGGATGGAGGAGGGCGACACTCCAGGCGACCGCGGCGCCCCAATCGTGTCCGGCGAGCAAGAGGCGCTGTTGGCCGAGTTGGTCGGCCATGGCCAGGACGTCCGAGGTGAGTTCCGAGAGCGCATAGCAGGCGGCACCGCGGGGTTTGCTGCTTGTGTTATAGCCGCGCTGGTCTGGAACGATGACACGGAAGCCAGCAGCGGCGAGCGGCTCGATTTGCTGGCGCCAGGAATACCAGAATTCCGGGAAGCCGTGGAGGAGGACGACGACGGGGCCGTCCGGCGGGCCGGAGGCGACGGCGTGGAGTTCGCACGCGCCGTTGCGAAACGTCAAGTGTTCGAGAGTGGCAGGCACAAGTCGAGAGTTTACCTCTGAACGAGAGGCGCTGGGGTAGCGGACGGAGAGGGGGCGGCCAAGTCGCAGCTAGGCGGACGTTACGAGGGAGAAGCTAATCTAAGATCCGGCTAGGTGCTGGAAGTGGTTTCTAGACCACAAGTCGTGACGTAGGCGGCCGTGGCTGCGATTTCTGAGACGCGGGCTTCGGAATCGCCGCGGGCGACGGCGGTGTGGGACTCGGCGGCCGATTCTGGTGGGAGTGCGCCGATGGCTTGGTTGCGGCCGGCATTCTTGGCTTTGTAGAGAGAGCGGTCGGCGAGGGCGACGACTTCTTCATAGCTAACGTCGACGGGGAAAGCGACGTTCCAAGGGAAGGCGGCCCAGCCAATCGAGACGGTGCGGTGTAGAGAAAGGCCAGCGCCTTTGACCTTGAACGGTTCGCTGGCAACGGCGGAGAGGACGCGGGCGGCGAGAGTGGCGGCTTCTTTGCGTTCACAAAAACGGGAGACCACCAGGAATTCTTCGCCGCCCCAGCGGACCAGGACATCGGAATAACGGATGGCGGAGCTGATACGGGTGGTGAGGTCGATGAGCATTTGATCGCCGGCATCGTGGCCGAAGCGGTCGTTGATTTCTTTGAAATGGTCCGCGTCTATCAAATAGAAAATGATGTCGCGATTGCGGCGGCTGCGCGTGGGATCGGGCGCGGAATACGCGCGAACAGCCTGGCTCACATCGCTCTGGATGGTGGCTTGGAAAAAGCGGCGGTTGCGTGCGGAGGTGAGCGGATCGGTGAGCGACATTTCCTCGAGCTCTTTGTTGGCTTGTGCCAGCGCTTCGCTGCGTTCTGCGACCGCTTGTTCGAGACGGAAGCGCTCGCTCTGCAGCTTGCGTGTGCGGTAGTTCATAAGGTAATAAAGTGCGAAGATGCCGAGAAGAATGGCGAAACCGCGCGAATACCAGCGCTGCCACCACGCAGGGATTACCGTGAAAGAGAATTCCGCGGGGAAACTGAGGGTGCCGCGCGCGGAGCGGCAAGAGACGGTGAAGTGGTAGTCACCGGGAGGCAGAGCGGGATAGCGCGCTTCGCGCTCGGCTGTCTCATTCGTTTCACTTTCTAGGCCCGCCAGGCGATAGGAGCAGCGGACATTTTCCGGGTCGCGGTAGGTGAGAGCCGCGAAGTCCACGCGGAACGTGTTGTCGCTGCGCGGCGCTTCGGGATTGCGCTCGCCGACGCGGTCGCGCGAGCCGAGTTGTGCGGAGGTAATCACCACGCGGGGCGGAAGCTCGACAGGCTCGTCCGCGGAGATAGGATTGTAGCGGGCCAGGCCGCCGCTGGTTCCAAAGAGCAAAGTGCCGTCTTCTTCGGCGAAGAAGCCGCGCTCGCTGAGGTCATTCCAAATGAGGCCATCGGCTTGTGTGAAACGAAGAGTGTGGTCATCGCGGGAGAATTCCGTGAGGCCCAAGGCACTGCCAGCCCAGATGTTGCCTTCGTGATCGGCGCCGAGCATGTAGACGTTGAGAGAGGGCAGGCCCTGCGCCAAGCCAAAGTGAGTGATCTGCGGCTTTCCATCGCGGAGCAGCAGGCGAGTTAATCCAAGGGAGTCGGAATAGCGAAACCAAACCTCATCGCGGCCGACGGCAGCGGCTTCGACAACTTCGTCCTGTAATAGACCGCTGGCGGTCGTGAAATGCAGCCATTGCTTACCATCGAAGCGGGAGAGACCGCTGCGGCCAACGGCCCAGAGAACGCCGTCCGGGCTGGAGGCGAAGCCGCCGATGCCCTCGTGGATTTCCGCAGGCAATGGCACATCCACGAATGGAAAAGGCCGTTCGGAAGGACGGGTCGCTTTGAGGTACTGCGCGTTGACGATCCAGAGGCGGCCGTCGGGCGCGAGTTGCATGCCGGTCGGAATGGGATCGGGAGTCGGGATTTTTTCGGGGCTGAGAGTACGAGGGTCGAAACGGGTGAGTCCGCCGGGATGGCAGAGGACCCAGACCGCGCCGTCGGGCGCGAGAATCATTTCGCGGGCCAGGGTGCCGTTGAGTCCGTCTTTCGACTTCCAGATTTGCCAGCGATTGGATTGGGGATCCCACATGGCCACGCCATTGTTGGTGCCGAGCCAGAGGCGCTTGCGTTTATCGCGCAATTCGCACCAGACAACGTTGTCGGGAAGCCCTTCGACTTGCGTCCAACTGGACCAGGTTCTGCGGCCGATCCAGCGCTGGATACCGCTGCCGCCCAGGCCAATCCAATAGGCGCCCTCGCGGTCTTCGGTGATGGCAAACGTGGCGTTGACGGCCATGCCGCGGCTTTGATCAATCACTTCCCACTGGCCAGAGATGCGGCGATAGAGTCCCGCGACTGTCGGGATCATGAGATTGCCGGAACGGTCCAGGGCCGGCGAGCCATAGTCGTTGGCGGGGGGTAGATCCGGAAGCTCGAGTAGAAAGTGAGTCGCGCCTGGATTGAGGCGGTAGAGATGCGCGGCCGTGCGAACCCAGAGGATCCGCTCGAAGTCCTGGAGGATGCTGATCACTTGTTCGTGCGGAAGGCCGCTTTCGGCCGGAAACATGTGCACATGCTCCTGGGAATCGAGCCAGCCGACACGGTGCCCGGAAGCGAACCAGACGCGGCCTTCCGAGGTGATGTTTACCGACTCCGCTTCCAGATTGGGCAGGCCTTCGGAAAGGGACCAGAGACGGAGATCGTTGGGGCGGTCCGGATCGACGCGGAGCAGGCCAGCTTCGGTGGCCAGATAGACTTTGCCCCAGGAATCGAGGGCCAGTGCGGAGGGGCGACGAAAAGAATTGTAGACCTTGGCCAGTGGGAGTTGACGGAGAACTCCGCCTTCGATGTAGGCGATGCCACGGGAGGTGACCACCCAGATTCGGCCGGTCGGAGCAAGAACGAGCTGGCCTACATGGGTGCTGGGTAAGCCCTGCTCGAGACCGAAGCGCAGAACATGATTGCCATCGAAGCGAAGGAGGCCGTCGGGCGTGCCGATCCAGATGAAGCCGTCCTGGTCTTGTAGGATCGAGGATGGTGTCAAAGAGCCAAGGCCGATGTTTTCGCCGACGCGCTGGAAGACGTAGTGCGGCCTGCGGGGCAGTGAAAGCACAGGCGTCTCGGCGGGCTTGGCCTCCACGGCAAGGGAACCGAGAACCAGAACTGCCCAGATCATCAGGAAAAAGGCGGCGGAAGTCTTGCCCCGCATGAACACCCCGGTAAATGCAGTCGGAATAGTTTAGCGTGGGGGTAGGCGGGACGGATAGAGTGGTCCCAAAACGATAATGGCGGATTGTGAGGACTTAAGGGGACAGAAGTCTATCTTCTGTGAGGCAGTCGCGAATGGGATGGCCCCGGGGCCAAACTGGGTCGTACGTGTCGCGAGAGTCGGAACAAACGCCGAGGCGCGTGGCGTCCAACGATGTACATATGCGTGCGAGCCCTTTCGTCGCGCTTTTTTGCCTTGTTCCGCCCGGCGGCCAAGGCCCTCCCTCCGAGGTTGCGCCCCAGGTCATCTATCGCACGTATTTTGGAGGGCGCCACAAGGAGTGTGCGACGGCCATTGCTGTTGACGGTTAGGGGAACGCTTATGTCGTGGGCCGAACCCCCTCACCTGACTTTCCCGTCACTGCGGGAGCATTTAGCACCGCGACCCGTGTGAATAACCGGCTGGCGACCGGCTCCCTGTGACGCCCAGCGCCCTCCAAGCTCGACCGGCAGGAAACTCGCCGCCTGCCGTCCCCATAGGCAACGAGAAAGAGCGCGAACGCTAGTGCCCCCGCGTTCGACGAAGCCGCAGCCGTGAGTCTGCTTCTGCTAATTTCAGGAGCCGGAGGCCGGCGAAAGCATTTGGGAGACACGCGCTTTGCAATTCTTTAGTGTGTCTCGGACGCCGTCCTTCCACTCCTCCTTCTTCCCGTGAGCGATGATGTCCGGCTCTCGATTGAGGGGGTCGCGAGATGTTTTGACAAATAGAGTCACGTGTGTCACAGTGCGCACATGACACTGTTTCGCCTGAGTCTGCGCCCCGGCGAATCCATCTTCGATCAGCTTGTGTTTGCGGCCAAGAAGGCCGTCGTCAGTGGTGAACTCCAGACGGGCCAGGCATTTCCCTCCGTCCGGACGCTCGCGGCGGAGTTTAAAATTCACCCAAACACGGCGCACAAAGTTGTGCAGCACCTGATTCAGGAGCGCTGGCTCGAAGCGCGTCCCGGGATTGGAACGGTGGTCGCCGAGATTCCTGATCCGCGGCGGGGTGACCGGAAGCGTCTCCTGGGGCGCGAGGTGGAGCAACTCGTGGTCGAGGCCAAGCGTTTGGAACTCGATATCGACGAAGTTATCGAAGCTATCGAGGACCAATGGGCAAAGCTCGAAATGCCTCAGGAGGCAAGCCGCAAATGATCCGCGTCGACAATCTTTGGAAGAAATTCGGGCGCTTCGATGCGCTTCACGGATTAAGTTTCGACGTGCCCGAAGGAAGCGCCTTCGCCCTGATCGGCGCAAACGGAGCAGGGAAGACCACCACGATCAAAATCCTGATGAACATCCTCGAGCCCACGCGGGGAAGTGCGACGCTGCTCGCCGTCGATTCGCGGAAAATCTCGCCCCGGGAACTTCGACAGATCGGCTACGTCTCCGAAAACCAGGACATGCCATCCCGCCTGACGGTCGAAGAGTATGTAGCCTATCTGCGGCCGTTCTATCCCACGTGGGACCGCGATCTGGAAGCCTCGATCGCGCGCCAATTGCGGCTGCCGCTTGAGCGAAGGATCGGCGACCTATCGCACGGCATGCGCTTGAAGATGGCGCTGATGTGCGCGCTGCCGTACCGGCCGAAGCTACTCATCCTGGATGAGCCGTTCAGCGGGCTCGATCCCTTGGTGCGTGATGAATTCATGGAAGGACTGCTCGAGCAGGCCGGCGAAATGACCATCCTGGTCTCGTCACACGAACTGGGCGAAATTGACGGAGTCGCGACACACGTCGCCTTCCTCGATGAAGGCCAGCTCCTGTTTCAGGAATCGATGAGCGACCTGACGGGCCGTTTCCGCGAAGTGCATGTCACGCTCGAAATCGAAGCGGCGCGACCGGCTCAGGTGCCCAAGGAGTGGCTAGAAATGCGGGCCATCGGCAACGTGCTGACGTTTGTCGACACGCGGTTCGACGAGAACGGTCTCAGCGAGCGGATTCGTGCGCGGATCGAAGGTGTGCGCGGTATCGACGCCCAGCCCATGGTGCTGCGATCCATCTTTACGACACTGGCGCGCGCGGCCCGCGACGGCCGAACGTAAGCGAAAGGCAGGGGGAAATGGTTTGGCACATTTTCAAAAAAGATTGGAAGTTGCTGTGGATGTTCGTACTCGCGGTGGCATCGCTTCACTGGATTGCAGCGTTCATCATATTCAAACTCGGACTTTTCGGGGAAAATGCGATGCTCGGGATGCTTTCAGAAGCGGTTCCGATTCTAGCTTTTTTCAGCAGCATGTTTCTGATTGCCGCCATCGTCCACGTGGAGGCGATTCCCGGAGTGCGGCAGGACTGGCTCGCGCGGCCGATTCGGCGCGGGGATTTGCTGCTCGAGAAGTTTCTGTTTGTGATCGTGATGGTGGAGGGGCCGATCTTTGTAGCAAATCTGTTTCAGGGGCTGGCAAGCGGGTTTTCGTTGCGATCGACGTTCCTCTCTGCAGCGTCGTATGTCATTTTCCTACTTTTTTTCCTGGTCCTGCCACTCTTCGCTTTCGCTTCGGTGACCCGAAATATGACGGAAGCATTCATTTTCGGGTGCGGGTGTGCCTTCATCATAGGAATGTTTTTGACAGTCACTGAGTACATAAACTTTTCTGCGAATGGGACTCTGGTTACCGTAACGCACAGCGGAATAGGATGGATTGGCGAGATATTTCGATTCGCATTGGTGACAACGGCGGCCGGTATGATTCTCGGGCTTCAATATTTCCGCAGAAAGACGGTTACGGCGCGTTTTCTGGTGGTTACTTTTGGGCTGCTGATGCTGGCCTCGCAATTTCTCCCGTGGAAACCGGCATTTGTCATCGAGCGCAGGCTCTCGCCAAAACCGGCTGCCGGTGCCAGCACGGCAATGACGTTTGACCCGGTGCGGGGAAAGTTCAAGTCGCCGTCTGGCTTGCGTGCTTCCGCGGAGAACGGTCAGCTTAGCGGTGGTGAAAACCACGCACAGGTCTTCTTACCGTTACAATTTACCGGAGTCGGCAACGATGCCATGCTGTTGACCGACCGGGTGGAAGTGCAGGTAACCGGCCAAGATGGAAAGGTCGTATACCACGGGAACGGCAACGGTTTGGAAGTCGCCAGGGAGGGACCAAATCCCGCAGCAGAACCTGTGTACCAGCAAATCGAATTGCCGATGCCGGCTTACCAAAGAGCGAAGGACCAGGCACTGAAGGTTCGCCTCGATTACTCGCTGACACTATTCGGTCTTGCCAAATCCTACTCCATGTCTGCGTTGGAGGGCGCTGAGCGGATGCCTGGGTGGGGCTGGTGCCAGACTAAGATGAACGAAGCAGGAACTGCCGTGGAGCTTCACTGCGTGGAACTGGGTAAAGGGCCCATTTGCGGGACTGCGTTTCTCGAAAATGGGTCCACCGGAGCGCGAAACCCAGCCCGATCGACCTGTCGCTCAGATTACAGTCCCTATGGGTATCATCCTCTACCCGACAGTTTGGTTCGATTCGGCACAAATCTTCCGTTCCGCGATCCGTCGGGGCTGGCAAAGTTTCCGGTTGACGGGCCGCAGCTTCCGCAATCACGCGTGGTCATTCGAGTGTACGAGCCGGAAGACCACTTCACGCGCTCGCTTACGATTCCCGAGATCAGGCTAAAAGAGTGGGAAGCGCAATAGGGGGCTACAGCCTCGAGTGTCGAATAAGCGGGTAGATAGGCCGACGCACTGCCGGAATTCAGAAGCCGGGGGCTCCGGTGGCGGCGGGGCGCATTTCTGGGGCGTTTACGCCGAAACGGAGATGGGCGAAGTAGGTTTGGCCTAGGGACATCAGGCCGGTGTAGAGGTAGCCCCAGACAAAGAGCAGCAGAAAAGGGACCGTGGCGTAATTCTCGTTCATGATGGCGTAGACGACCGTTCCGGCGAAATAGAGGCCGAGGAGGACTTCGGCGTAGGGCATCCAGCCGGCTTTGTTTTTGTATTTCTTCTCGACGAAGGTGCCTTTTTTACCCTCGATATTGAATTTGGGCGTGCGAGCGAACTCGCTTTTCCTGCCGATAATCGCTTCGAGAACAGCTTGTGCGTTGCGTACGGAAATGCCAATGCCGGTGGCCATGACGAAGGGCATGTAGAGAAACGTGCGCCACCAGCTCTTCGGGCGAAGCTCCCGTTGCGCGACGAGGTAGAAACTCGAGATGGAGCAGGTGGACGCGAGGAAGAGAGGGAGATCGATGACCAGCATCTGGAACCAGCCTTGATAGAAGCGGACGATCATGGCGGGCAGAAGCATGGCGGAAAAAAGTACCATGAGCGGGTAGCTGATGTTGGCGGTGAGATGGAAGAACGCTTCCGCTTTGATGTGCCAGGGAGCGTCGGATTTCATAACCCGGGGCAGGATTTTCTTAGCGGTCTGCATCAGGCCTTTGGCCCAGCGGGCTTGTTGGGCTTTGAAGCCGTTCATATCGACTGGCAACTCGGATGCGCATTCAATTTGCGGGAGGTAGAGGAACTTCCAGCCCTTGAGCTGCGCGCGATAGGAAAGATCGGTGTCTTCGGTGAGCGTGTCATGCTCCCAGCCGCCGGCTTCTTCGATGGCCCTGCGGCGCCAGACGCCCGCCGTGCCGTTGAAATTGAAAAAGGTGCCGCGGCGGGAACGCGCGCCATGTTCGACGACGAAGTGGCCGTCGAGAAGGATGGTTTCGACCTGCGTAAGGAGCGAGTAGTCGCGGTTGAGGTAAGTCCAGCGAGTCTGGACCATGCCGATCTTGGGGCCGTTGGCGGGATCGACGAAATACGGAATGGTGCGGCGAAGAAAATCGGGCTCGGGGATGAAGTCCGCGTCGAAGATAGCGATGTATTCGCCTTGGGAAGTCTTCAGGCCGTTTTCGAGGGCGCCGGCTTTGTAGCCTTGGCGGTTGGTGCGGTGGATATACACGATGGGCATGCCTTGCGCAGCGTGGCGTTCGACGCACGCGTTGGCGACCTCCGAAGTTTCGTCGGTGGAATCGTCAAGGACTTGAACGTCCAGCAGTTCGCGGGGATAGTCGAAGCGTGAGACGGCTTCCACGAGGCGTTCGATCACATAGCGCTCGTTGAAGATGGGCAGCTGGACGGTGACGCGGGGCCAATCTCTAACTTTGGGCGGCGGACCAGGCACGTTTTTCGAGTACACGTAATAATCGTAGACCAGCCAGTAGCGGTGGAAGCCGTAGACAGCGAGGACGAAAAGGACGAGGAAGTAGGGAATCATCATCGCGAGGTCGAAGGCATTGGCGTGATACACGCTCGTGAAAGTACGGTCCGTCAGCTTGTGCCAGTAATGGCTAAGGGAGGTTTGCGCCGCGAGCACTGTTGCGATGGGGAGAAGGGTTTGCACGTTGGAAACAATTTCCGTTGCTCGCTGGATGCGCTTCCGCTCTATTGTCGCGAGATGATTATAAGGCGGAAGCACCGACATGCAAAGGCGGGCGGGGAGAGAATCCCCCTAAGGTCAAGTGCGCCGTCCGTTTTCCGGAGCCCAACGAAGTCACCCTGCCTCTAGTGCTTTCCTATTATTGATGACCTCATTCTTCCCCACTAGAGTGGCCGACACGCTGCATGGGGACTCACCGAGGGGTGTCGGAGCAGGGGTTCCCTGAATCCCACAGAGTCGTCGATTCTGCTCCCAGTGGATTCGCCAAGGGGGACAACTCAGTGAAAAATCTTTTCGCCGTATCTCTTTTCTTGGGGCTTGCGCTGCCGCTCTCTGGCCAGAGCAATTATGGGACTCTTACAGGGCTGGTGACGGATGCGCAGCATCTGGCGATTGCGGGAGCGACCATCCAGCTAACCGCCTCGAGCACTGGCGCCATCCGCCGCGCTGTGACGGACCAACACGGCCTCTTCGACGTTCCGGCGCTTCTGCCAGATGATTACGAAGTAAGCGCCGAAGCGTCTGGTTTTTCGCCGGAGACGCAATCGTTGCGGCTGGAAGTCGGGCAGAAAATAGCCGTTGAAATCAGCCTGAAAGTCGCTGGTGTCGCCGAGGGCGTGAGAGTCACGGCCCGCAGCGAGGTCTTGCGGACAACCGACGCGAGCGTCGGCGAAGTCGTCGAGCCGCAATCCATCCGCGAACTGCCGCTCAACGGCCGCATGTTGATTGACCTGGTTCTCACAGTTCCCGGCGCCCATGTGGGTTTTGGCGCACAAACCGGATCCACGAATCCTCTTTACTGGCGCCCCGGCCAACGATCGGCCGTGGTCATAGGGGGCAGCCGACCGAACGCGAACTTTTTCTTGCTCGATGGGGCTACCAACACCGATCCCACCTTCAACACGCAGAATTTGAGCCCCGCTCCCGACGCCGTAAGAGAATTTCAAGTGGAAACCAGCAGTTACACCGCGGATATGGGAGGCGCCGGCGGCGGCCAGATCAACATCGTCACTCATTCCGGATCGAGCCAATTCCATGGCACAGCTTACGAATTTCTTCGCAACGGGGCGATGGATGCGAGCACATTCGAATCCATGGGCAACAATCACCTGGTGCAAAATAATTTCGGAGGCTCCTTTGGCGGCCCGTTCTTCGGTAAGAAGACGTTCTTCTTTCTCAATTATGAAGGATTGCGGCTCGCTCAAGCAGACGCGCAGATCTTGACCGTGCCGACCATGGCCGAACTCCAGGGCGATTTCAGCATGAGCAACGTCAAAATCTATGACCCCACCACCGCCGTCAAGAATCCGAATTACAATCCGAGCCTGCCGAGGGGCCCGGCCAACTTCCCCTACACGCGCAGCCAGTTTCCCAACAATCAGATTCCCACGAACCGGATCAATCCGCTCCTGGAAACCTTCCTGATGCAATACCTGCCGCAACTGAACATGATGATGACGCCCGGAGCTCCAGACTCGAACAATTATCTCGATGTTCGTAACGAATCGCATTTCCAGAACCAGGGAACGGCCCGCGTCGATCATAACTTTTCGAATGGTGACACGCTGCTGGTGCGTTATTCGGCCGGGGGAGAAAACGGATTCTCGCCGAGCAGCGGGATGACCTCCACGACGGAAAACCTTCCAGGCTTCGGCGTGAATTTCGACAATCTGTCCCAGCAGGGGGTGGGTTCGTGGAATCACATTTTCTCGAGCAGCAAAGTCAACACCGTCTCTGTTGCGGTTTCACGTCTCTCGATGGACCGCGCCTCACAGAATGACGGGGTAAACGACATCGTTGGCCAGTTGGGCATACAGGGAGTCGGTTTTGGCGGAAAGAACGCGTGGGGTGCCCCATGGTTTGCAGCACAAGGGTACACCGGGATTGGCGACACGTTTGCCGCAACACCCATGCATGCCTGGGACACCACGGTCGAAGTCCGGGATACCTATACCTGGCAGTGGGGGCGCCACGGGATAAAATTTGGCGGGGATGTTCACCGTTATTTCTGGCCCATGTGGGGTTTCTTCCAGAATCGCGGCTACTACCAATACACCAACGGCTACACTACCGAGTTCGGTTTCAACGATGGCTCTGGTTCCGGGCTCGCCAGCATGCTGCTAAGCCTGCCCACCGTGAAGCAACGGCAGGCGGGAATCCCTCAGATGGACTTGCGCGCGTGGGGAACGGCGGGCTTCGCCGAAGATAGCTGGCAAGTTAGCTCGACGACCACGCTCAACTTTGGCCTGCGCTACGAGTATTCGAGTCCTCTCTACGACACGGAGAACACCAACTCGAATCTGATTTTTCAGAACGGGAAACCCTCCGCATTTGTAGGTGGCGAGCTGGGATACCCGAAGGGGCTGATGTACGCCAACAAGCACAACTTTGCGCCAAGGTTCGGAATCGCAAAGAATCTTCCCGGCCGCGGCCTTGTTTTTCGTGCGGCTTACGGAATTTTCTATACGCCCGTGGATCTAAACACGTGGTGCAACCAGCGCCACAACGTCCCGTATGTCTTCCCGGAAACGCAGCAAGCGGATAACTTCACTCCTCCGGCTACGCTCTTTGCCAGTGGATTGAATTTCGCTGCGCCGGTGCTTGGTACGGGGGTATTGACCCCCACGACCGTGAGTTTCACCGCATTCGATCCTCATTCGCCAGCACAGTACGTTCAGCAGTGGAACGGTTCCGCGGGAAAAAGTTTCGGGCAGAACACTTCTGTTGAAATGGGCTACCTGGGATCTCGTGGTTATCACCTCCAGCGCGCGCACTTGATCAACAATACCCTGCCCGGGCCCGGCCCTCTTGGGCCGCGCCGCCCGTTCAAGACGATCACCTTTGTGCCCGACACCGTGTTGAAGTCGAGCAGCACCGATGCGGTAGTGCAAAGCCTGACCTTCCCGGTCAGCACCATCAACCTGCTGGAGAACTCCGCCCAGGGCTGGTACGACGCGGGGTACATAAACGTGCGCCGCCGGTATTCTCATGGGCTCAGCCTTCTGGCCAACTATACTTTTGCCAAGAATCTAACTAACGCGCCTGACTTCCGTTCGCCCATGGACGAGTCCGCCATTCCGCAAAACAACAACAATCTAAATGCGGAAAAGGGACCAGGGTGTGACGTCCGGCATCGCTTCGCACTCAGCAGCGTGTACGATATTCCTGCCTACCGGCGTCGGGCGTGGACTCAATGGGTGACCGAGAACTGGCATTTCTCGACCATCTATCAGGCGGAATCCGGAATGCCGTTTACCATCTCCGTGTTCGGCGATACGGCGAATTCGGGGACGGTTCTCGGCGAGAATCCTATCCGAGCCAACGCTACAGGGCAGCCTATATTCGGTCCTGGTAC
>Ga0210410_10002914_pt1 | contig 15253 bp, 13 predicted proteins | sample IncBWC4MmetaG_FD_161058 | JGI IMG/M metagenome (GOLD analysis project Ga0210410, IMG submission 161058) | Forest soil microbial communities from Barre Woods Harvard Forest LTER site, Petersham, Massachusetts, United States - Inc-BW-C-4-M | ecosystem: Environmental > Terrestrial > Soil >... | reverse complement strand
GCGCGCTTGTGCAGGATCGTCGACCAGGAGAGCCCGGCCTGCGCGCCCTCGAGGATCAGCATCTCGAAAAGCCGCCGGTCGTGGTGCACGGGGCGCCCCCACTCCTCGTCGTGATAACGCTGCATGTCGCGGTCGGCGCCTTGCGCCCAGCGGCAGCGCGGCTTAGACACTGCGAAATCCACTGACGCACACGCTCAGACGCTGATCTGCGTCGAGATCGAAGCTCAGGCTCAAGTCCAGCACGCGGCACAAGCCGGCGACTACCCACAGCCCGAGCCCGAGACCGGCCGAAGCGGCGTCACTGTCGCGCGCCGCACGGCGCCAGAAACGCTCGGTAAGGTGCGGCAGGTCTTGAGGCGAGAGATGCGGAGCGGTGTTGCGCACCCGCAGCGCCGTGCCGTCGGGGGGGCTCAGCCAATCGATCTCGATGGGCGCGCGCGCATCACCGTGCTGCACGGCGTTGGTCAGCAGGTTGAGCAACAGCACGTCGAACAACCGCGGGTCCGACTGGATCCAGGCCTCCGCCGGCACCCGGGCGGCGATTCGCGCGGGATCCACCGCGTTGGTGACGCGCAGTCGCTCGATGCGGGCCTGCACCGCGGGCGCCACCTGCAGGGGCTCGAGCGCGTTGCGGACCGCCATGCGATCGGCGCGCGCGACTGCGAGCAGGGACTCGATCACACCCTGCATGCCGACGGCGGCGCTGCGGATCTGCTCGAGGAAACGGCGCAGCTCCGGCGCATCGTGGCGCGCGTCGGCGCTGACTTCGGCGAGGGCGCGAATCTCGGCGAGCGGCGTGCGCAGCTCGTGCGCCAGATCGGCGGAGAAGCGGCGCTCGCGCTCGAGCGAATCGGCCAGCCCCTCGAGCAGCTCATTGATGCGCTCTCCCAGCGGCCGGATCTCCGCCGGCAGCCCGGCGAGCGGCAGCGCGTGCGCCGGATGCTCGGGGGAGACCGCACGCGCGGCGGCGGTGGCGGCTTCCAGCGGCTTCAGTCCCCGGCGCACCGACACGATGGTGATGAAGGCCGACACGGCCAGCACGGTCACGACGCCGGCGAGCAGGATGACGTCGATCTCGTGCAGCAGGCGATCGCGTTGCCCGGCCGCGTCCGCGGCGGTAGCAAAACTGCTGATGACGTAACGATCGACGATCTGATCGACGATGAATTGAAAGGCCGCCAGACTCAGGCCTACCCCGAGCAGCAGCGAGACCAGCAGTCGCCGCTGCAGCGAGCGGCTGACCCACTCATGGAACACGGTAGCCAAATCCCCGCCGCGTCTCGATGAGGGCCGGCAGCCCCGCCTTGTCCAGCTTGGTGCGCAGTGTGCTCACCACCACCTCGATCACCCGATCCGAGGCATCGCTCAGACCGTCGTAGAGACGCTCGAACAGGGCAGCGCGCGTGAAGCTGCGGCCGCGATGACGCAGCAGGGTCTCGAGCAACGCGTACTCCTTCGGCGTGAGCGGCAGCGGCGCGCCGCGCGAGGAGGCAACCCGCGCGTTGGTATCGAGGATGAGCTCGCCGCAGGTGAGCTTGCCCGAGATCTCCCCGTAGCGCCGGCGCAGCAGCGCCAGCACCCGCGCCTTGAGCTCGGCGAAATCGAACGGCTTCAGAAGATAGTCATCGGCGCCCAGGTTGAGCGCGCTGACGCGATCCTCGATCTGGTCGCGGGCCGAAAGCACCAGCACCCGGGTCGGCGCTTGCGCGGCCCGCAGGGCGCGCAGCACCTCGAGACCCGGCAGCTGCGGCAGCATGAGGTCGAGGATCAGGATGTCGTACTCGTGCACCTCCAGATACTTGAGGGCCGTGCGGCCGTCGGCGGCGTGGTCGACGGCGAAGCCCTCGCCACGAAAACCCGCGGCAAGAGCCGCGGACAGGCGCGCCGAATCCTCGACCAGCAGGAGCTTCATCGGTGCGAATCTTAACTCTTTGAGCGAAACCAAAGCTTTCTCGGGCAGCATGTGCGCTGCGCCACTTCAGGGAATGCGTTGCCGTGAGATGTCCTGCCAGTCGGCTCGCCGGTGCTGCAGCGTGCAGCGCCCTTGCCTGCGGCTGCATCGCCCCAAGACCGTCGCCGGCCCCGCAGCCCGCGCCGCCCGCGTTCGAGCACGCGGCGAACGGCGCGATTGCCGTCTGGCCGGCTCAGGACTGGTATCGGGGCTTCGGGAGCGACGAGCTCGATGCGCTGGTCGACTTCGCCGTGGCCAACAATACCGATCTGACCGGCGCGCGCGAGCGCGTCGTGCAGGCGGACGCGCGCGCACGACAGGCGGGGGCCGCGATTCTGCCGAGCGTCTCGGGTGACGCCAACGCCAACTACCTGGCGGGGCACTCGCAGCAGGGCTCGGGGCACGAGCTCGACTGGTTCGCGATGCTGTCGGCGAGTTACGAAGTGGACTTCTGGGGCAAGAACCGTGCGACCGCCAACGCGGCGCGCGCCGCAGCGGGTGCTTCGCGTGCGGAACGGGACACGATCGCGCTGACCATTCTCGGGGGGCTGGCGGACGAATATTTCCAGGTGCTCGCACTGCGCGAGCGGGTGGCGATCGCACGCTCAAACCGCGATGCCGCCCGTAAGGTCCTCGAGGTGGTACAGGCTCGCTTCGACGCCGGCGCTGCCAACCCCGCCGAGCTTGCCGCGCAGCAGGCCGCCCTCGACCGGGCTGAGATCGCGATTGCGGACCTCGAGCAGCTCGAGGTGCAGGCACGGGCCGCGCTCGCGCTGCTGCTCGGGCGCGTTCCGGAGCACTTTGAGGTCGGCGCCGGGTCGCTCGATGCGCTGCGCGAGCCGGTGGTGTCGGCGGGCCTGCCTGCCGAGCTGCTGACGCGCCGCCCGGATGTGGCGGCGGCGGAAGCCAATCTGGCAGCCGCCAGCGCCAACCTCGCGGCCGCGCGTGCCGCCATGTTTCCGAGTCTGACACTGACCGCCGATGCGGGCGTGCAGAATCCGGCGTTGCCCGCCACCGTGCTCACGATCCCGGGCGTCGGTCCCTCGCTGGCGCTCGGGGCGAACCTGACGCAGCCGATCTTCGATCACGGCCGGCTGCTTGCCCAGCGCGACGAAGTCGCGGCCAGAGAGCGCGAGCTTCTGGCCGCTTATCGGGCGGCGATCATCGCAGCGCTGGTTGACGTCGAGAATGCGCTCGGGACTCTCGAGCACCTGAACGTCACACGCGAATTCGAGCAGGGGAGCCTGGCGCAGAGCGAGCGCGCCTTCGAGGCGGCGAGCTTGCGCTATCAGCACGGCGCGGGGGACTTTCTTACGCTGCTCGAAGCACAGCAAAGCCTCTACACGGCGCGCGAGCAGTTCACCCAATACAAGCTGGCACGCCTGCAGGCCTTGATTGCCCTTTGCAAGGCGCTCGGGGGCGGCTGGACCGCGCCCGGCGCGCCGACATCACCTCCAGCCCAGGCGCACCGATGAGCCCTACTCGATCCCGACGGAGTCCGTTTCTGCTCAAGGTCTGCGTGGTGGTGCTGATCGCGGCGCTGCTGCCGGTTACGGGCTGCCATCGGTCCGGCCCCGCCGGTTCGGCGCCGCCAGCAGCTGAGAAAGGCGCGGCTGCGCCCGAGGTCGCGGAAGGCGTGAGTCTCAAGCCCGATGAGATCGAGAAGAGCGGGATCGTGACGGCGGCGGTCGTGGCTGCCACGCACGCGCCGGAGCGCGCAGGCTACGCGGTGGTACTCACGCGCGAGACGATCGCGCAGGCGCTGGCGGAGCTTACGGCCGCCGCTGCCGTCGAGCGCCAGAGCAGCGCCGCGCTCGCGCGCGGCCGGCAACTCGCCGGAACGCCCGGCGCGACGTCGATCGAATTGCAGCAGACCGCGGAGCGCCAGGCGGCGGTCGATCATGCGGCGCTCCTGCTGGCGCAGCGCCGCCTGTCCGCGGCCTTTGGCCGCAACGCGCCGTGGAAAAACGACTATCAAAGCCCCGAGCTGACCGCGCTGGCGACCGGCGAACGCAAGCTCGCGCGCGTCACTTTCCCGCTGGGTGCGCTCGGCTCCGCCACGCCTGCGGCGGTGGGACTCGCGCACCTCGACGGAACGAGCGGCGGCCGGAGCTTCGAGTCGCTCGCGCTGTGGAATGCGCCGGCCGACGCGAGCATCCCGGGCCGGAGCTTCTTCGCGATCCTCAAGGGCACTGACGCCGCCGAGGGAGAGCGCCTGGTGGCGCGGGTGCCGGTCGGGGCCGCCACCGCAGGCGTGGTCATCCCCTTCCCGGCCGTAGTGATCAGCGCCGGCAAATACTGGTGCTACGTCGAGACAAAGCCCGGGTTGTTCGTGCGCACGGAGGTCGACACCGCCATGCCCACCGACGACGGCTACTTCGTCACGACCGCAATCGCGCCCGGCGCGAAGGTCGTCACGACGTCGGCGGGTGAGCTGCTGGCGCGGGAAAGCAACCCGGGCGGCGCCGCGGACTGAGGCCATGATGCGCGCTCTGGTCGCACTCTGCGTGCGACATCACGGCTCCGTGACCGCGCTGACGGTCCTCGCCCTGGTCCTGGGGTCGTGGGGCGCGCTGCACTCGTCCCTCGACGTATTCCCGGAGTTCGTGCCTTCCCAGGTCGAGATCCAGACCGAGGCCCCGGGCTTCGCGCCGCAGCAGGTCGAGGAGCTGATTACCAAGCGCATCGAGAACGCGGTCAACGGCGCCGCGGGGCTCGCCACGCTGCGCTCGGAATCGATCCCGGGACTGTCCGTGGTGAGCATCAGCTTCACCCGCGATATCGACGTGCACGTGGCGCGCCAGGGGATCTCCGAGCGCTTGTCGGAGCTCGGCAGCAGTCTGCCCGCCGGAGTCGGTACGCCGAAGCTGTCGCCGCTGGTGTCGAGCACCATGGACCTTCTCAAGATCGGGCTGCTGTCCGACAAGGTCGATGCCTATACCCTGCGCGACGTCGCGGACTGGGTGATCAAGCCCCGGATGCTCACCGTGCCGGGAGTCGCGCACGTCATCGTGTTCGGCGGCGATGTGCGCGAGATCCACATCCTCCCGGACATGGCCAAGCTGGCCAGCTACAACATTACTCTCGCCGAGGTGGCGGACGCGGCCCGCGCGGCCTTGCCGCTGCGAGGCGCCGGCTTCGTCGACCTCGCCGCGCAGCGGGTGCTCATCAAGTCGCCGACACCGCAGCCCGACGTCGCCGCGCTCGGCGCGGCGGTCATTGCGGTGCGCGGCAGCACGCCGATCCTGCTGCGCGATGTGGCGGACGTGAGAGTCGCGCCGGCGCTGCGCTCGGGCGATGCACTCATCATGGGCAAGCCCGGGGTCATGCTGTCGCTCGCGAGCCAGTACGGCGCCAACACGCTCACCGTGACGCTGGCGGTCGAGCGCGCGCTCGCCGACCTGGCGCCGGCTCTCAAGGCGCAGGGCATCGTGGTGTATCCCGCCCTGCACCGGCCCGCCAACTTCATCGAGCGGGCGCTCGGCAACCTCGAGGAGTCGCTGACTCTCGCGGCGGTACTGATCCTTGCCGTGCTGTACCTGTTCATGCGCGATGTACGCGCCGCGCTCATTGCCTTTTCCGCGATACCGTTGTCGCTGCTCGCCGCAGTGGCGGTGCTCGACCATCTGGGGCTGACCCTCAACACCATGACGCTGGGCGGCTTTGCAGTGGCGCTCGGCGTACTGGTCGACGATGCGATCATCGGCATCGAGAACATCCTGCGCCGCCTGCGCGAGAATGGACGCCTGAGCTCGCCCCAGCCGCGCCTCGAGGTCATCCGCGAGGCCTCGCTCGAGGTGCGCGGGCCGGTGATCTACGCCACCGTCGTCGTGATCGTGGTGTTCCTGCCCGAGCTGCTCGCCTCCAGCGTGCAGGGCCGGTTCGTCGGGCCGCTGGCGCTCGCCTTCATACTCGCCGTCAGCGCATCGCTCCTGGTGGCGATGACCGCTACTCCGGCGCTGTGCGCGCTGCTGCTGCGCGCGCATGACGCGCGTGCGGAGGCGCGCTGGCTGCAGATCCTCAAGAGCTGGCAGCGCAGGTCGGTGCAACGCGTCGGCGCGCATCTCAAGCTGACGGCGCTGGCGCTGATCGCATTGGTGACCCTCGCGGCCGGCGCGCTGCCCTTCCTCGGTGGCACCTTCATGCCCGACTTTCGCGAGGGCCACTTCGTGCTGCAGGTCTCGAGCGCGATTACCGGCACCTCGCTCGATGAGATGCTGAGCCTGGGCAGGCGGGTCAGCGCCGACGTGCTCGCGCTGCCGTACGTCGAGACCATCGAGCAGCAGGTGGGGCGCGCCGAGCTCGGCGAGGATACCTGGGGTCCTCATCGGAGCGAATTTCATGTCGAGCTCAAGCGCGACGCGACCGTCGATCAGGCGAGCGCGCAGGAGGCGCTGCGCGGCATCCTCGAGGACTACCCGGGCGTCCAGAGCGAGGTGGTCACGTTCCTCGGCGATCGCATCAGCGAGAGCCTGAGCGGTGAGAGTGCCCAGGTGGCCATCAAGATCTTCGGCGATGACCTGGATCAGCTCGATGCCACCGCCGAGAAGCTGGTCGCCGCGCTCTCCAAGATCAAGGGCATCGTCGACCTGCAGTTCAAGCGGCAAAGCGGCACGCCCTCGATTGCAATCCAGCTGATGCCACCGGCGCTGGCGGCGACCGGACTCAAGGTCCAGGACGTCCTCGACACGATCGAAACCGCTTACGCCGGAGCCAACGTCGGCCAGACGTTCCGCGGGACGCGCACGGTCGACGTCGAGGTGCTGCTGCCGGATGCGCTGCGGCACCAGCCGGCAGAGATCGCGCGCCTCATGATCGCCAGCCCCTTGGGTCCTGTGCCGCTCTCGCAGGTCGCCCGCGTCGAGGTCACCAATGACCGTTACAGCATCGAGCACGACGGCGGCCAACGCCGCGTCAGTGTGACCTTCAACGTCACCGGCGCCTCGCTCCAGAGCGTGGTGAACGAGGCGCAGCACACCATCGCCGCCTCGGTTGCGCTGCCCGACGGTGTCTATCTCGAGTACACGGGGGCCGCCGAGGCGGAGCGGCAGACCCGCAACGAGCTCACGCTCTATTCGCTGCTGGCGCTGGCGCTGATCCTGATGATCCTGTTCGTGGCGTTCCGCTGGCGGGTCAACAGCTACCTGGTGCTGGCAAACCTGCCATTCAGCCTCATCGGCAGCGTGCTCGCGATCGCCGTGACCGGGGTCGGAATCTCGCTCGGGACCGTGGTGGGACTGGTAACGGTGTTCGGCGTGAGCGCCCGCAATGCGATCCTGCAGCTGGCGCACTATGAGCACCTGGTCGCGGTCGAGGGTGCTGCATGGGGCCCCGAGGTTGTGCTGCGCGGCGCCAACGAGCGGCTCATCCCCATCGTCATGACCGCCGCGGTCACCGCGCTCGGGCTGGCACCGCTCGCTCTTGGCCTCTCACGCCCCGGGCAGGAGATCGAGGGGCCGATGGCCGTGACCGTGCTCGGGGGCCTCCTGTCCTCGACGCTGCTCAACCTGGTGGTGCTGCCGGCGATGGCGCTGCGCTACGTGCGCGTTCCGGAGAAGGAGGGTAGCCGTGACTGACCGCTATGACCCTGGTGCGATCCGCTTTCACTGGCTGATGGCCGTGCTCATCGTCGTCGTCGGCGTGCTGGGACTCCTGCACGATTCCTGGCCGAAGGGCACGCAGAGCTTCTGGATCAACATCCACGCGCTCATCGGCCTCCTGGTGTGGGTGCTCCTCATGGCACGGTTCTGGTGGCGCAGCACTCACTCACCTCCGCCACTCCCGCCCGAGGCGGGAGAGCTCGCGCTCCGGCTGTCGCGCCCCGTTCATCTGCTGATGTACGCGCTGCTGTTCGTCATTCCGATCCTTGGCGTCGTGACCTTCATCTGGCACGGGCGCGTGTTCGACTTCGGGCTCTTCAAGCTGGACCTCGGCGTGCAGAAGAACCGCGCGATCTTCAGCCCGACGGAGGACATTCACGGCTATCTGGCGTACACGCTGTTCACGGTCGCGGGCCTGCACGCGCTCGCCGCGCTCTGGCACCACTTCGTTCGGCGCGACGGCGTATTGCGGCGGATGTGGCCCCGGGCCGGCTAGAACGGCCCGTAGAGTACCCGGACCAGATCGATGGCCATCGCCCTGACCAGCTCGGCGTTGACCTCGGCGATCGCATAGTCGCCCACGGCGCTGCCGCCGAGACCGTCGGAGATATTGCGCTCGAAGTGGATCCGCCGGGTCTGGCGATCCGGCCGGGCGCCCAGATACGGGTAACCGCCGTGACCGTGGCCGAGGCGCGCGTGCTTGCTGACGGGAATATCGAGGCGGATATCGCTGCCGTCGCTGGCGATTCGTGCCGCCACGCCGCGGTCGTTGAGCGCGCGGGCCATCTGCTCGAGCGCGGGCGTGATCACGTTGGCCACGCAGGCCGCGGATGCCTGACCGAAGCTCTCGTCGGCCGCGCTCTTACCTGCGGACTCGGTGCGCGCCTGCGCCACGCGCGCTTTGTGGTGCGCGAAGATCGCGTCCAGTTCCTGCTCGATGTCTTTGGCCATACGATTACTCGAATCCACGGGTCAGGTTCGGGCGGGAGCTGAAGAAGAAATTGACGGTCAGGCGGCCGGTGGCGGGATCGGCCGTCAGCCGCTCCGGAGCCGCAATCTGTCCGCTGTGAAGCAAGGCGCCCGAATAGAACACGGCGCGATTCCATCGCGCGGGAACCGAGGCCATGCGCCTGAAGTAGGCATTGCTGTCGCACTGGTAGGAGGCCTGGATGCCGTAGCGCCCGGTGAACTGTGCGGCGCTCATGGTGCCAGCATCGGCGAACAACTGTGCGGTCTCCGCGAAGGACCGCGTGGCCTCGTAAAAGCTCGTGCCTCCGAGGTCCTCGTCGCGGAAGAGGTACAGGACGCAGGCCTGCTGCGACAGTCTCGGATCTGCGGCGGGCATATCCTGGTGGCAAATCCACTGCAGCGGGCGCAACTCCTCGGGAGCGAGCGTCACCATTGAATAGCGGCAGACCATCTGCACGAGGCGCCGCACGTTAAAATAGCGGCGTAAGTGGAAGCCGAAGAACTCCCGCATCGCGTGTTCCCCCGCGGGATCGGTCGCGAGCGATATGCCCGGGAAGCCACCGGCGTCCGACACGAATTGCCCGCGGCGCTCCAACGCGTAGCGGACCCACTCCTCGGGGAACCGCAGGACGTCATCCACCACGCAGCAGTAGCCGTCACTGCCAAAACGCATTACCCGGATCCCGGGACGCGGATTGAAACTCAGGTCAATGGGCATTGTGTTCGACATTCTCGCAGCGCAAGCGGCGCTCGCTGGCTGTGCGCGCGCTATCTACTTGAAAACCAAGACCCAGAGTGTTGAAAAGACTGCGCGCCCGGAGAGATTCGAACTCCCGACCCTCAGGTTCGAAGCCTGATGCTCTATCCAACTGAGCTACGGGCGCGGAGCGCGGATTCTACTGCGCGCCTCTCCGGCGCGCCTCACGGCGCCCGGTTCGCCAAATGAACGCCGCGCCGGGCAGAATGCGCGGCGGCACGTCAAGGGGGACACACATGACGACTGTATCGAGACGCGGCTTCTTCGGACTGACGGCCGCGGGTGCGGCGCTGACGGCCGGTGGGCGGACGCTGGCCGACAAGGTGGCGGCCCCGGGCCTGAGTCCGATTACCCGCGAAGCTCAGCCGATCGACCCGGAGGAGCATGGGGCGCGGCTCGCCAAGGTCCAGGGACTGATGCAGCAGAATAAAATTGCCGCGTTTCTGGTCGAGGCGGGTCCCTCGCTCGAGTATTTCACCGGCATCCGCTGGCACCGCTCGGAGCGGACCACCGCGGCGGTAATTCCCGCCGAGGGACGGACCGCCGTCGTGACCCCGTACTTCGAGGAGCCTTCGATCCGTGAGACGCTCAAGGTGGCCGCCGACGTGCGTCCCTGGAAAGAGGACGAGAGTCCCTTCGAGCTGCTGGCCGGCGCGTTGCGCGAGCACGCGGCGGGGCCGCTCGCCGTCGAGCCGACTACGCGGCTCTTCATCGTCGATCGGATGTCGAAAGCCGCGTCGAGTGCGCCGCAGGTGATCCCGGGAGATGAGCTCATCCGCGCCTGCCGGATGCACAAATCCGCGCACGAGATAGCGCTGATGCAGGCCGCCAACGACGTCACGATCGCGGCGCTGCGCCACACGCACGGCCACCTCGAAGCCGGCATGAGCGGCCCCGACATCCTCGGCCTGATGGTCAGTGCCACTCAAGCGCTCGGGGGCGCGCACGAGTTCACGCTGGTGCTGCTGAATGAGGCGAGCGCCTTCCCCCACGGCTCCATCAAGCCGCAGCAGGTGCACGCGGGCTCGGTGGTCCTCATCGACACCGGCTGCAGCGTGCACGGCTACCAGTCCGATATCTCGCGCAGCTGGGTGTTCGGGGGCGCCTCGGCGCGTCAGCGCGAGCTCTGGGACACGGTGAAGCGCGGCCAGGAGCTGGCGCAGGAGACCGCCAGGCTCGGCGTCCCGGTCGGCACGATCGACCGTACGGTGCGCACGTTCTACGAGCAGAAGGGCTGGAGCCGCGACTACGGCCTGCCCGGCCTCTCGCACCGCACCGGACACGGCATCGGCATGGAGGTGCACGAGGCGCCCTATCTGGTGCGCAACGACACGACGCCGCTCGAGGCTGGGATGTGCTTCTCCGATGAGCCCGGTCTTTACATTCCGGGCGAGTTCGGCATTCGCCTCGAGGATTGCTGGTACATGACCGACAAGGGGCCGAAGCTGTTCACGCCGCTCGCCAAGTCACTCGAAGAGCCGATCTGAGGAGCGCTCCGGGGGCGCGCGCGGTCGTCGCGAGCTAGTGACCCGCGCCCGGCCCGGGGCCGGGCGACTGATTGGTGAGGTGCACCGACGGGCTGGGGGTCGGCGGCTGACGCGTTGCCGCCTCCCATTCGCCCTCGCTCAGGCACATGGATCCGATGTGCGAGCCGGTCGGCGGCGCGGTGGGACAGAAGATCGTCCGATCACTCGTGCTGATGACCCGGTAGCCGGCCGCCTGCGCCGCGCTGATGTTGGCCGCGTGTCTCTCGGGAGTCCTCGGCGCAGGGGTCGCGGCACACCCGGTCGCGAGCAGTATTGCCATCGATGAGTAGAAGAGGCGCATGCCTGCATTCTAGCGCACGGCGAGCGCGCGCACCCGGCCGCGCTTTCCCTGAGCGCGACGGGCGGAGCAGAATGCGCGACGGCCAGCATACGGAGTCAGCCATGTCGCTATTCGACCTGTCCGGCAAAGTCGCTCTCATCACCGGCTCGAGCCGCGGCATCGGCAAGGCCATCGCGGTGCACATGGCGGCACACGGCTCCCGGGTGGTCATCTCGAGCCGCAAGCAGGAGAGCTGCGACGCGGTCGCCGCGGAGATCACCGCCGCGGGCGGCACCGCACTCGCGCGCGCCTGCCACGTCGGCCACAAGGACGAGCTCAAGGGTCTCGTCGATGCGAGCGTCGCCGCCTTCGGACGCATCGACATCCTGGTGTGTAACGCCGCCACCAATCCGCATTTCGGACCCTCGGCGAGCATGTCCGACGAGGCCTTCGACAAGCTCATCCGCACCAACCTCTACAGCAACATGTGGTTGTGCAACATGACGCTGCCGGCGATGGCAGAGCGCAAGGACGGCGTGGTGATCATCGTGTCCTCGGTGGCCGGCTTCATGGGCAGTGCGCTGCTCGGCGGCTACGGCATCTCCAAGGCGGCCGACATGCAGCTGGCACGCAATCTCGCGGTCGAATGGGGCGCACACAACGTCCGGGTCAACTGCATCGCTCCGGGCGTGATCCGCACCCAGTTCTCCAAAGCGCTGTGGGCCGATCCGGCGCGCGCCGAAGCTCTGGCGCGCGGCTATCCGCTCAAGCGGCTGGGAGATCCCGACGACGTAGCGGGCGTGGCCGTGATGCTCGCCGCGCGCGCCGGCAGCTTCATCACCGGCCAGACCATCGTCATCGACGGCGGCGGCCTCATCGGCGGGGGCGAGCGGCTGCTGTAGCGGGCGCCGGTTCCCGCTCAGACCGTGCGCGGCGGGCGTGTGGCGAGGTAGCCGATGACGAGCAGCGCAAACCAGACCGGCGCCACGTAGAGCGCGACGCGCGAGTCCGGGTCGCTCCAGAGCATCACGGTCACCAGCACGAGGAACGCGAGCACCAGCCAGTTGGCGAGCGGCGCCCCCGGCATGCGGAAGGGCGCGGGCGCCGCGCGTCCGGCGGCCACGGCGCGCCGGTAGCGGGCGTGGGCCACCAGGATGATTCCCCAGGTCCAGAGCGTTCCGATGAGCGCGATGCTGGTCACCATCGTGAAGACGCGCTCGGGCACGAGATAGTTGAGCAGCACCCCGAGGAGCATGACCGCGGCCGAGGCATGGATGCCCGCCGCCGGTACCCGGCCGCGGTTCAGCGTGCCGAACACCTTGGGTGCCTGACCGCGCCGGCCGAGCGTCCACAGCATGCGCCCGGTGCTGAAGAGTCCGCTGTTGCAGGAAGAGGCAGCGGCCGTGATGACCACGAGATTGACGATGCTGGCGGCGCCCGGGAGCCCCAGCTGGCCGAACACGAAGACGAACGGGCTCATCTTCGGATCGAGCTGCGTCCAGGGCACGAGCGACATGATGATGGTGAGAGCGCCGAGATAGAAAATGAGGATGCGGGCGATGATGCCGTTGGTGGCGCGCGGCAGCACCACGCTGGGATTGGCGGATTCTCCGGCCGTCACGCCGATGAGCTCGACGCCCTCGTACGCGAACATCACGATCTGCAGCGTCAAGAGCACCGGCAGGAGCCCGCCGGGCAGGAAGCCGCCGTGCGACCAGAGATTCGCGAAGCTCGCGGTGGCGCCGAGCGCCCCGACGTGGAAGAGGATCACGGCGGTACCTGCGACGATCAGTCCGACGATGGTCACGACCTTGATGAGTGCGAACCAGAACTCGAGCTCACCGAACACGCGCACTGCCAGCAGGTTGACGCCGTAGAGCACCGCGAGCGCGACCAGCGGCGGCAGCCACTGCGGCACCTCGGGCAGCCAGAAGCGCACGTACACGCCGATCGCGGTGATCTCCGCCATGACCGTGGCGACCCAGGCGAACCAATAGGACCACCCGGTGATGAAGCCGGGCAGGGGCCCGCAGAACTCATCCGCGTAAGTGGCGAACGAGCCGGCCACCGGCCGGTAGGTGAGGAGCTCGCCGAGCGCCCGCATGATGAAGAAGATCGCGACCCCGCCCACCGCGTACGCGAGCAGGAGGCCGGGGCCGGCGTGGTTGATCGCCTTGGCTGAGCCGAGGAAGAGCCCGACGCCGATCGTGCCGCCGATGGCGATGAGCTGAATGTGGCGGTTCTTCAGGTTGCGCGCGAGGTCGGGTGCGGACTGCGACATGGAGGCTCCTGTCAGTGCGCCGCCGGAGGCGCGAGTAGCGCATAGCGCCGGCCCTGAGGCAACTCGTAGCGCGTGGCGAGCGCCGCGGCGCCCCCCGCGACCAGTGTGCCGGCGACGCCGTCGCCCGGCGCGGCAATGGGATGCAGGCGCGCGAGGAACTCGGTGACCGCACCGCTCGCATGGCCGGGCAGGAGCACCAGCACGCGCGCCGCCGGGCCGTGCGCGGCAAACCAGCCGTCGACGGCGCCGCGTGGACCTGCACCACCGCTCGTGAGAACAGTGAAGGGAGTCGCGAGCCCGTGGTCGAGCATGGCGATGGTGGTCTCGTCCGGATCGAGCAGCGCGAGCGATTGCTGCGCGGTGTCGGCGTGGATACGCGCGGCGAGTGCCGGCAGATCCTGCCAACGGTCGACGACGGGCAGGATCAGGCGGGCTGCGAGGCACAGCGCAACCGCGTAACCCGCGTACGACCACCCGAGGCTGCGGGGGAAATCCCCGCTGCGCGCCGCGCGCACGGCGAAGCCGAGCGTGGCTGCGGCCGCCGCGACCACGGCGAGTGCGGCCACGGCGCTGAGAATCGGCGCGGCCGCGCCGGCCGCGGCCAGCACTGCGAGCGCGAGCGCAAAGACGCCCGCCATCACGCCGACCAGCGCCGCCGTCGCGAGCGCGGCGAACCCGTCGCCACGACGCGGCAGGCGGCGCGCGTCCTCGGCCCACAGGCCCGCAAGCAGCCCAAAGCCGAGCAATGCGGGGGCGGCGTAGATGTCACGCGCGGTGGCCGCGATGGACAGGAGCACCAGGAACGGGACGCAGGAGCAGAGGGCGAAGCGCCACGCCGTGCCGTGCGCGCCCGGCTCGCGCATGCGGGTCCATGCGCGCACCAGTGCCGCGGCCACCACGAACGTCCACGGCAGGACGTAGAGCGGCAGCTCGAAGAGGTATTTCCCCGGCGTGTTGTGGTGTCCGGCGGTGTAGTCGAGCGCCGCCGGGGAAGAGACCTGCGTGAAGCGGCCGACGACGTTGTTCCAGAAGAGCATCCTGAGCGCATCCGCGCCGTGGGCACTGCGCGCGACTGCGATGATCCACGGCCCGATGATGAGCGCCTGCAGCACGAGTCCCGCGTACAGCTCCCAGCGGCGGAGCTCCTTCCAGCGCCGCTCCCATACGATGAGCGTGAGAAGCGCGAGCCCCGGCACGAGCCACCCGGGCGCGCTCTTCGCCATGAAGCCGACGGCGGCGCCTAAGTGCAGCAGCGCGTAGCCGCCCGCCTTGCGCGCTCCCGCGGGGGCGCGCAGCCCAAGCCAGGTACCGAGCAGCGCCGCCGCGCAGCCGGCGAGGAGACCGGCATCCGGCGCGAGCCAGATGGCCACCCGGTATGCGGTGAGGGCACTCGCGGCGACCAGCGCTGCGATGAGCGCCGGCAGCGCCGGGAGCTCCATGGCGAGTGCCAGCACGCCGACCGCAAGAGCGGTGATTACGGCGTAGAGGAGGTTGGGGGCGCGCGCGGCCGCCGGGAAGTCGCCGAAGGTCGAGATCGCAGCGCCGGCCATCCAGTACGAGAGCGGCGGCTTCTCGAGAAACGGCGTGTCGGCGAGCTGCGGGAGGCTGCGGTCGGGCTGTGAGCTCATGCGCCAGGCGATGTCGGCCTCGCGCGGCTCGTCGGGCGTCCACAGTCCCCGATCGAACATCCCGACGAGCCACAACGGCGCGAGCGCCAGCACGACGAGAAGCAGAGCTCCTCGTGCCGTAGCGGCCTGGGGCGGTGATGAAGCCAACAATTCCCCCGGAGGCTCACGCCTCTTGAAGGGGCAATTATGCGTAGGTCGGCCTAGAGAGAGTAGCGCACGAGCACCCGCACCATGCGCGCGTGCTCAGCGGACCAGTGCGCA
>Ga0210410_10002912_pt1 | contig 15254 bp, 16 predicted proteins | sample IncBWC4MmetaG_FD_161058 | JGI IMG/M metagenome (GOLD analysis project Ga0210410, IMG submission 161058) | Forest soil microbial communities from Barre Woods Harvard Forest LTER site, Petersham, Massachusetts, United States - Inc-BW-C-4-M | ecosystem: Environmental > Terrestrial > Soil >... | reverse complement strand
GCGGTCGAAATCGGCGGCGAGCTGAATTTCGTCGACGGCCAGAAAAGCGACATCGAGATCGCGCGGCATCGCCTCGACGGTGGCGACCCAAAAACGCGGATTCGGCGGCTTGATCTTTTCCTCGCCGGTGATCAGCGCCACCGCGTCGGCGCCGACCCGCTCGACGCAGCGGCTGTAGACCTCGCGGGCCAGAAGCCGCAGCGGCAAGCCGATGACGCCGGACGAATGCGCGAGCATCCGCTCGATGGCGAGATGGGTCTTGCCCGTATTGGTCGGCCCGAGCACGGCGGTGACGCCGGCGCCGCGGGCGCGCGCATCGCGATCAGTTGCAGGTGAAAAGGAAATCGGCATTGAAGGCCCGGACTGGCCCCCTCTCTTCCCTCCCCCGCGTGCGGGGAAAGGCCAGGGTGGGGGGCAGCATCTGTATCACAACAATACGCCCTAAAGTCCTGTGCTTAAGGTGTGGAACGAGTCTGGAACGAATCACGGCCGAATCGGCGACTCGTGGCGCGTTCGGCTTCGTTCACTGCGACATATGGCGCGGCTCCATTGCCGCAATACCAGATCGGGTGTTCGGCGTCTCGGTCGATCGGATTTTTCAGCGCAAAAGTATTAACGCGACCGCCGATGAATTTCTGGCGATGAGTCAAGGGATGCACTCCTGTGGATAACGGGGATGCTGTGCCGGCGCGGCACCCACCATATCGTTCTTGATCACTGCGTTTTCGTGACGGCCGCAGCACGCGGCGGTTTCGGCACCGAGACGAACGCGGTCGCCTGCAGAACGCCGGTGCCGACCGGCGTCGGCAGCGAGAAACGATAGGGAACCAGAACGCGCGTGCCGAAGATCGGCGCGAACCAGACCTCGGCGTCGCGCACGGCGGCAAGATAGCGGATTGCATAACGATCCGGGTTGTAGCCGGCGATCGGCGTGAAATAGACCGCGCATACGACCACCGGCCCTTGATAGCCCTTCTCGGCTTTCACCGTTTCGATGCGCTTGAACTCGCTGCGCAGATCAAAGCGCATGCGGCCGTCGAACACCGCGGCCTTGCGGCCGCAGGCCTGCGGCGACACCGGATCGCCGCTGCCGCCGACGTGAACGAGCGTCGCCGTCATCGGATCGAGCACATTGCGGCGATCGGCGTCGGTCACCGGAACGCGCTCGGGGTTCGGGCTGAGCGGCGGCTCGACCGACAGCTCTTTCACATTGCCGCCGGCAAACGCCATGCGCACGTCGTCGACGCGTTTGTCGTTGGTGATGGTCGAGGCATAGCTCTGCGGCACCGGCTGCCCGCCGTTCAGCGGACCTTGCGCCGTGCTGGTGCCATGGCCCTGCGTGAGGACGCGGATGATGCCGAAGGTGCCGCCACTGGCGGTGGCGGTGAACTGATCGTCGGAGATTTCGATGACCCAGTTGCCGCGGCCGATCGGAATGCCCGCAAGCGTGGCGGTGTATTCAGCCTCGAACCGGCCTTGGGCGGCGGCCATGTGGCCCGCATCAGCCGCCAGCGCGGCCATCAGGACAGAAGCGGCGAGCGCGGCAGCCCCACCGAAGGCCGGTCCCGCTCTACGGACGGATCGCGCGCCCTGGATCAATTGTTCTTTGAAAATCTTCACGGCAGCGGCGGTTCCTTAATGACCGCGAGAGCAGCATGCGGCTGGCCGGACAAACCCAAAAAAATGCCGGACTTTACCGCCGCGAGCGATAGCGCAGTCAGGGCCGATTGTCTTGTCGGAGAATGCGTCGTTTGTGTGTTTTGGGTCCTAGAGCCATTTGTTCGCGCATGATCTTTTCCGAAAATCGGATCCCACTTTTCGGGATCATGCTTGGCCGTTGCGGTTTCGACACACACGCTTGACGCTTTCCGGCCAGATCACTATAGGTCCCGCAACCTTTTCGCCTCATGGCCCCGTTTGGGCGCCGGACGCGCGAAAGATTTAAGCTTAAGGTTTCGAGAGGATTTAGGCCATGTCGCGGCGTTGCGAGCTGACCGGCAAAACCCGGCAGATCGGGCATAAGGTGAGCCATTCGAACCGGAAGACCAAGCGGCGCTTCCTGCCCAATCTGTTGAACGTCACGCTTCAGTCCGATGCGCTCGAGCGCTCGGTGCGCATGCGCATCTCCGCCCATGCGCTCAAGAGCGTCGACCATCGCGGCGGGCTCGATGCCTTCCTGCTCAAGGCCAAGGACGCGGAGCTCCCGGCGCGCGCGCTTGAGATCAAGCGGGCGATCGTCAAGAAGCGCGCGGCGGCTTAGCTTTAAACACATCCACGCAGCATTTCCCGGGCGCAGCGCATCGCGAAGTGATGCGCTGCTGAACCGGGATCTCCGTATGCTCCGCGTTCGGCACGGTCCCGGATCAGCGGTGCATCGTTTCGCTGCATAGCGTCCGGGAAAAGCGTTTCGGGGCGGCTTGTTGCTTACGAATCCAGCCGCCGGCGCCGGACCGGACGCGGCCTGCGCTCTTCGGGCGCGTGCTCGATGAACAACTCGGCGAGCTTCTCGGTCATGACGCCGCCGAGCTCTTCGGCATCGACGATGGTCACGGCGCGCCGATAGTAGCGCGTGACGTCGTGGCCGATGCCGATGGCGATCAATTCGACCGGTGAGCGCGTCTCGATATCCTCGATCACCCAGCGCAGGTGGCGCTCGAGATAGTTGCCGGGATTGACCGACAGCGTCGAGTCGTCGACCGGCGCGCCGTCGGAAATCATCATCAGGATCTTGCGGCTTTCCGGCCGGGCCAACAGCCGCTTGTGCGCCCAATCGAGGGCTTCGCCGTCGATATTCTCCTTGAGCAAGCCCTCGCGCATCATCAGGCCGAGATTCTTGCGCGCGCGCCGCCAGGGCGCCTCGGCCGATTTGTAGATGATGTGGCGCAGATCGTTGAGCCGCCCGGGATTGGCTGGCTTGCCTTGCGAGAGCCAGCTTTCGCGCGACTGGCCGCCCTTCCAGGCGCGGGTGGTGAAGCCCAAGATCTCGACCTTGACGCCGCAGCGTTCCAGCGTGCGCGCCAAAATGTCCGCGCAAGTGGCGGCGACCGTGATCGGGCGTCCGCGCATCGAGCCGGAATTGTCGAGCAAGAGCGTGACCACCGTGTCGCGGAAGTCGGTGTCCTTCTCGCGCTTGAACGACAGCGGATGCAGCGGATCGACGATCACGCGCGGCAGCCGCGCCGGATCGAGCAAGCCCTCTTCCAGATCGAACTCCCAGGCGCGGCTTTGTTGCGCGAGCAGAAGCCGCTGCAAGCGGTTGGCGAGCCGAGCGACCACGCCTTGCAGGTGCGAGAGCTGCTTGTCGAGATAGCCGCGCAGCCGGTCGAGCTCCTCGGGATCGCAGAGATTTTCCGCGCCGATGACCTCGTCGAATTTGGACGTGAAGGGCTTGTAGTCGGGACCGCGCGGCTCGTTGCGATTGTGCCGCGGCCGCCACGGCTCGGCGGCGGTTTCCGAATCGCCCATTTCGGTGTCGTCGGCCATGTCGGCGGCCGGTGCGTCGATGGCTTCAGCCGCGCTTTCCGGCATGTCCTCGGTCGAGGCTTCGGCCTCCTCCAGGCTCATGCGCTCGCTGTCGGCGGACTCCGACGTTTCGCCGTCGGCGCCGGACTCGTCGCTGCGGCTTTCCTCGTCACCCTCGTCGCCCTCCTCCTCGTCGGCGTCGCTGTTGCGATCCTCGCCCATATCGAGGGAATCGAGCAGGTCGTGCACCACGTCGCCGAAGCGGCGCTGATCGGTGAGCACGCGTTCGAGCCGGTCGAGATTGCGGCCGGCGCGCTCCTCGATGATCGGGCGCCACAGATCCACGAGCTTACGGGCGGTCGGCGGCGGCTGCTCGCCGGTGAGCCGCTCGCGCACGATCATGGCGATGGCGTCCTCGATCGGCGCGTCGGCGCGGTCGGTAATGTCGTCGTATTTTCCGCGATGGAAACGGTCGTCGAGCATGGCGGCGAGATTGGTCTTCACACCGCCCATGCGGCGCGAGCCGATCGCCTCGACGCGCGCCTGCTCGACCGCATCGAACACGGCGCGCGCCTGCTGGCCGCCCGGCACGAGCTTGCGATGCACCGCCGGATCGTGACAGGCGAGCCGCAGCGCGACCGAATCGGCGTGGCCGCGCACGATCGCGGCCTCGCGCTCGGTGAGCCTGCGCGCCGGCTCCGGCAGCCGTGCCTTGTTGGCGGCAAGGCCAGGACGCTCGGCGGCAAAGCCGACCTCGATATCGCTCCGGCCGGCAATCGCGCGCAGGCAAATGCCGACCGCGCGCTTGAACGGCTCGGTCGGCGCTTCCTTGGCTGGATTTTTCGCCCTGATGTTCGAGGTCATGGCCTTCTCCCTCTCCCCGCCTGCGGTGAGAGGTCAGGGTGAGGGGTTGTTTCAGGGTGAGAGGGGGGTTGACGTTTGGCGCCAACCGCGAAGCCCCTCACCCGGATCGCTTTGCTCGTCGACCTCTGCCAGCATTAGCCCGTTTACGGGCGTAAACGCCCTATTGCGGGAGAGGTGAATGGACATCAGCTTAGCGCCACATTCACCGCCGATTCCGGCAGCTCCTGGCCGAAGCAGCGCTGATAGAATTCCGCCACCAGCGGCCGCTCCAGTTCGTCGCATTTGTTGACGAAGGTGAGCCGGAAGGCGAAGCCGACATCGTTGAAGATGTCGGCATTCTCCGCCCAGGTGATGACCGTGCGCGGCGACATGACGGTTGAGATGTCGCCATTCATGAAGGCGTTGCGGGTGAGATCGGCGACGCGCACCATCTTGGAGACGATGTCGCGGCCTTCAGCGTCGCGATAATGCTTCGCCTTGGCGAGCACGATTTCGACCTCGTTGTCGTGCGGCAGATAGTTCAGCGTCGTCACGATCGACCAGCGGTCCATCTGGCCCTGGTTGATCTGCTGGGTGCCGTGATAGAGGCCGGACGTGTCGCCGAGCCCGACCGTGTTGGCCGTAGCGAACAGACGGAAAGCCGGATGCGGCTTGATGACCTTGTTCTGGTCCAGGAGGGTCAGGCGGCCGGACGATTCCAGGACGCGCTGGATCACGAACATGACATCCGGGCGGCCGGCGTCATATTCGTCGAAGCAGATCGCGATATTGTGCTGGAGCGCCCAGGGCAGGATGCCGTCGCGGAATTCGGTGACTTGCATGCCCTCGCGGATCACGATCGCGTCCTTGCCGATCAGATCGACGCGGCTGATGTGACTGTCGAGATTGACGCGCACGCAGGGCCAATTGAGCCGCGCCGCGACCTGCTCGATATGGGTCGATTTGCCGGTGCCGTGATAGCCGGTGACGATGACGCGGCGGTTGCGCGCGAAACCCGCCAGGATGGCGAGCGTCGTCGGCTTGTCGAACCGGTAATCGGGGTCGACGTCGGGAACATGCTCGTCCGGCTCGGAATAGGCCGGAACTTCCAAATCGGAATCGATGCCAAACAGCTGCCGGATCGAGACCTTCATATCCGGCAGGCCGGACACTGCTTCAGTTGCGAGAGTCATTACACCTCCCTGACCCCGGGACTATCGAAGGCGCCGATTCGGCCCTCGCCGGCAGTCGGATGTCGCGCCAAATTAGCAGAAGCGCATAAGGCCGCGAAAGCCACCCCCCAAGTCTCAACAGAAAACCGCTTCTCAGCAGAAACCCGCCGACTTGAGGTAGTTGTAGGCCTGAATGATCTCCCGCAGCCGATCCTCGGACGTCCGGTCGCCGCCGTTGGCGTCGGGATGATGGCGCTTCACCAACACCTTGAACCTGGCCTTGATATCGGCGCGCTGGGCATCGGCTTCAAGGCCGAGCACGTCGAGCGCTCGGCGCTGGGCATTGAGCACCTTGCGGCCCTCGGCCGCCGGACGAGCCCGACCGCCACTAGCCACCCGCTCGAACAGCCCAAAGGGATCGTCGGCCGCCCAACCGGAACCGCCGGAGCCGCGGGAGCTGCGCTTGCCGTCGCTGCGACGTCCTCCGACCGAGCCCATTTTCCAGGTCGGACGGTGCCCAGTAAGGTCTTCTTTCTGATATTTCGCGATCGCGTCGTCGCTCATGCCCTCGAAAAAATTATACGAATTGTTGTATTCGCGGACATGATCCAGGCAGAAACGCCAATATTCCGACGCGCGCAGCCGGCCCTTCGGCGCGCGATGGGTGGCGGGCGCGTCGCAACGCGGCCATTCGCAGCCTGGAAGCTCGGCGCGCAGCCGGCGATCCTGATCGGGCTTTACCCGGATGCGATCAAAGAGGGGCGAGTCATTACTCATTGGTACGATTATGCGGGTGCCTGCATGGCACCTTCAAGACTTGACAGGCGGCAAAAGCGCGCTTGCGTTGGGATTGACCGCGACGCCGTGCGCTGGTTAAGCCACTTTCCATGCCCACACGCGATCTGATCACGGAAAAGTTGCGCAACGCTTTCGCGCCCGAGAGCCTCCATGTCGAGGATGAATCTCATCGGCACGAAGGCCACGCCGGCCACCGGCCCGGCGGCGAGACTCATTTCCGGCTCTATATCGTGTCGGAAGCCTTTCGCGGGAAGAGCCGGATCGAACGCCATCGCATGATCAATGCGGCGCTCGCGAGCGAGCTATCAGGCGGCGTGCACGCACTCGCGATCCATGCGGCGGCGCCGGGGGAGAATCTGTAAAGCCCGTCATCCTGCCGGCAGCGGCGGTGGCACTTCGATGCCGGTCGGATTAACGCCGAACCGGTTCGGCCCGAGCGAGCCGCGCAGGAAACCGAGCTCGATCAAAGCCCACAGATTGATGATGCCGGCCGGAGCTGCGAAGTAAAGGGCATAGTCCGGTCCGATCGCATAGACGCCGGAATGCAACAGAAACGGAGCGGCATAAAAGAGCGCGAGCCACCAAGCGCTCTTGTTGCGGTCGTGCAGCCGCTTCAGACCGACAATGATCCAGGTAAGAAAAAGGGCTGCCACGGCAAGGGCAACGAAGCCGACGCGCAACGTATCGTTGGCGATATTGATCGAGGCAAAAAGCACGACGATAAAGCCGAACATCGCCCAAATCTGGAAGCGCCACCATTGCAGCCGCGTGAAGCGGCCTGATGGGCTCCAATACCGGAACAGATTCATCGGCCGCCCCCAGGCCCGAAGTAAGCTACGACGATTGGCCGCCGCTTGCGGCCGGCAACGTTGGCTAGCCAGCCTTGGCCGCCGGCACTTTGCGGGTCAGCGGCGTCACCCGCAACGAGGTGATGCGGTTGCGGTTCTTGCGCAGCACCTGAAAGCGATAGCCGTGAAACGTGAAGCTCTGTCCCGGCTCGGGGATCGAGCGCGCCTCGTGGATCACCACGCCGGCGATGGTGGTGGCTTCATCGTCCGGGATGTTCCAATCCATCGCGCGGTTGAGATCGCGCACCGGCACCGCGCCGTCGACATTGGCCGAGCCATCCGGCAGCATGCGCACGCCGGCAACGGAGATCTCGTGCTCGTCGCTGATATCGCCGACGATCTCGGCGATGATGTCCTTGATCGTCACCAGCCCTTCCAGCTCGCCATACTCGTCGACCACGAGCGCGAACGGCGTCTTGCGGTCGCGGAACGCCTTGAATTGCTCGTAGAGCGGCGTGGTATCGGGCACGAACCAGGGCGGGCGCGCCAGCGCCTCGATGTCGATCTTGGAGGCGTCGCCGCCGACCGCGTGCAGCGCGCGCAGCAAATCCTTCGCGTGCAAGACGCCGAGAATATTGTCCGGCGAGTCGCGCCACAGCGGCAGCCGGCTGACCGGCGCGCCAAGCACCGCGTCGACGACCTCGCGCGGCGGGTCGTCGGCATCGATCATCACCATCTTGGTGCGGTGGACCATGACGTCGGACACCGTGAGCTCGCGCAGGTCGAGCACGCCGCCCATCATGTCGCGGTCGAGCTTTTCCACGACACCGGCGCGATGCAGGAGATCGACGGCGCCGCGCAGCTCCTCGCGCGGCGAGAGGATCGACTGAATCTTGCCGACCGGCATGCCGAGTAGGCGCAAGATGAGGCGCACCAGCCACTCGACCGCTTTGAGGATGGGCAGCAGCACCGTCACGGTGCGCGCGATCGGTTGCGCGACCACAAGTGCAAGCCGGTCCGGCGCATTGAACGCGACGGTCTTCGGCAGAACCTCGCAGAGGACGAAGATCAGCGCCGTCATGACGATAGTGGCGTAGATGACGCCGGCCTGGCCGAACAGCGTCAGCAACAGCCCGGTGGCGAGGGTGGAGGCTGCGATATTGGTGCCGTTGTTGGCCAACAGCACCGCGCCGAGGAAACGCTCGCGACGCGCCAGCAGGCGACTGACGATGGTGGCGTCGACATTGCCGTGCTTTTCCAGCCGCAACATCGCAGCGCGTGACGATGCGGTCAGCGCCGTCTCACTGCCGGAATAGAACGCCGATATCAAGAGGCAGATGACGACCGCGGCGACGGTCAACCAATCGTAAATGCTCATCGCTCCGCAAGCTTCTCGCTCAAAAACGCGCGCACCTGCGCCGCATCGACCCCGTGTTCGACAAACGCCGCCCCGATCCCGCGCACGAGGATGAATGTAAGCATTCCCCGTTTCACTTTCTTGTCCTGCGCCATCAACGCCATCAGCGCGTCGGCGTCGGGGAGACCGCCGGCGATGTCTTTCGGCCGCGTCGGCAGCCCGACCTCGGCCAGGTGACGGATCGCCCGCGCGGCTTCGGTGGACGGCAAGAGGCCGAGCCGGGCCGAGAATTCGAATGCGAGCGCCATGCCGGCGGCGACAGCTTCGCCGTGCAGCAGGCGGTCGGAGAAGCCGCAGGCCGCTTCCAGCGCGTGGCCAAAAGTGTGGCCGAGATTAAGAAGCGCCCGGTCGCCGGTCTCGCGCTCGTCGCGCGCGACGATCGCGGCCTTGGCCCGGCAACTGACTGCGATGGCGTGTTCGCGCGCCCCGCTCGCGGAAGTCTTGCTGGCGGAAGATTTGCCGCCGGCGAACACCTCGCGCCAATTGGCTTCCAGCCAAGAGAAGAAGGCGGCGTCGCCGAGCAGGCCGTATTTGGCGACCTCGGCATAGCCGGCGCGGAATTCGCGCGGCGGCAACGTGTCGAGCAACGCGGTGTCGGCGACGACGAGAATCGGCTGATGGAAAGCGCCGACCAGATTCTTGCCGTGGGCGGAATTGATCGCGGTCTTGCCGCCGACCGAGGAATCGACTTGCGCGAGCAGTGTTGTTGGCACTTGCACATAGTCGATGCCGCGCCGCACCGCCGACGCAGCGAAGCCGGCGAGATCGCCGATCACCCCGCCGCCGAGCGCGATCACCAAATCGCCGCGTTCGATGCGGGCGGCGATGATGGCTTCGCAGACCTGTTCGAAGACACGAAAGCTCTTCGAGCCCTCGCCCGGCGCAACAACGAGCTGGCTCGCCGCGATGGCGGATTCGGCCAATGTCTCCTCGACGGCATCGAGGTGATGGAGCTCGATATTCGTATCGGTGACGATGAAGACCCGGGCGCGCGGCCGCAAAGCCTCGATGCGCGCACCGAGCGACGCGATCAGCCCGCGGCCGATGACGATGTCGTAGCTGCGCTCGCCGAGCGCGACCTGCACGATGGTCGGGTCGGTGCGAAGCGGAGCGGTCATGCGGACGCCTGTTGGTCGGAGGGCGCCGCGACTTTCAGATAGGCGGCAAGCGCCGTCATCACATCGGCGACGATGGCTTCGTGCGGCACCTCGCGCGACTGCACAGTGAGATCGGCGAGCGCGTAGGTCGGCTCGCGTTCGGCGAGCAGCGCCCGCAGCGTCTCGTCCGGATTTTCGGTCTGCAACAGCGGCCGGTCGCTGCGGCGCTTGCTGGTCCGCCGCATCAGCACGTCGAAGTCGGCATGAAGCCACACCGAGACGCCTTTGAGCTTGACGAGCGCGCGGGTGTCCGGATTCATGAATGCGCCGCCGCCGGTTGCCAAAACCTGCGGCCCGCTCTCCAGCAAGCGGGCAATGACGCGGGCCTCGCCGCCGCGGAAATAGGGCTCGCCATGGCGGGCGAAAATCTCCGGGATGGTCATGCCGGCCGCCTTTTCGATCTCGGAGTCGGCATCGATGAAGGGAATCGAGAGCCGAGCGGCGAGCCTTCGGCCGACCGACGATTTGCCGACCCCCATCATGCCGACGAGCACGATCGAGCGACGATCGAGCGCGCTTAGAATAGGCCCCGGCGGGATCGCGATGTCGGCGTCGTTTTGCGAAGTAACATCAGGCATTTAGATCAAACTCGAATCGGGTCGAAGTCGACCAAGTCCGCCTCGACCAAGTCCGCCTTCTATATCCGCGCTTCCGGCGAGGCCAGCCGGTTGTCGCCGCAGGGCATGCGACCTAGCGTCGAACCTGATGGTACTCAATCCGGTGCGCCGCTACCAATGGGGTGGCGCCTGCATCCAAAAACGGACGCGCGGATCGTCGATCAGTAGTGTATTTGCTAGTGCGCCTTGATTCCGGACGCCGCACGGACGTTCGCAAGGGCGCGCCGCAGAGACCCTGCGACGGTCGGTCAGGATCGGAATACGAAACGCAATGCCGAGCCTGGTGCGTTTTCTCAGCGTGATCGCCATTGTCGCCGCGGTCATCTACGCCGGCGTGTACGTGCTCGCGCATTTCGTTCAGCCGAAGCCGCGCGAGATCTCGGTTTCCATTCCGCCCGAGAAATTCTTCAAGAACCGGCAAGGGCCGTAGCTTCAAGGTCCACAGCAGCATGGCTCGCAAGGCCGCGTCGAAAAAGTCCGCAGCAAACAGCGGCAAGCCAAAACAATCCGACGAACGGCTGGTCACCCTCTTTCTGGACATGCTGGCGGCCGAACGCGGGGCGAGCAAGAACACGCTCGCCGCCTATGGGCGCGACCTCGCCGACTTCACCGATCACCTCGCCGGCCGGCGATCGGTTGCGACCGCGACGACCGACGACATCCGCGCCTATCTGGGCGATCTCGCTTCACGCGGCATGCAGCCGGCAACGGTTGCGCGGCGTTTGTCGGCCATTCGCCAGCTCTATCGTTTTCTTTATGCGGAAGGGCAACGCAACGACGATCCGGCCGCGGTGCTCGAGGGGCCAAGGCGCGCGCGGGCGCTGCCGAAGACGCTGACGCTTGCGGAAGTCGATCGCCTGCTGGCGGCGGCGGGGGCGTGCGATGCGCAAGCGCCGCTCGCGGTGCGGCTGCGCGCCGCGCGGCTCGCCTGTCTGGTCGAGCTTCTTTACGCCACCGGCTTGCGCGTCTCCGAGCTGGTGACGCTTCCCACCTCGGCCGCGCGCCGCGATGCGCGGGTGATCGTCGTGCGCGGCAAAGGCAACAAAGAGCGCATGGTGCCGCTCAACGATGCGGCCAAGCGCGCGATGACCGACTATCTCGCGCTGGCGGCGCAAGCGGGCGGCGCCGCGGCATCGAAATGGCTGTTCCCCTCCTTCGGCGATTCCGGCCATCTCACCCGCCAGCATTTCGCCCGCGAGCTCAAGGCGCTGGCGGGAGCGGCGGGGCTGCGCGGCGCGCAATTAAGCCCGCATGTGCTCCGCCACGCTTTCGCCAGTCACCTACTGCATAATGGCGCCGACCTGCGGGTGGTGCAGACGCTGCTCGGCCACGCCGACATCTCGACCACGCAGATCTATACCCACGTGCTGGAAGAGCGGCTCAAAAGCCTTGTGCGCGATTTGCATCCGCTGGCGGACACGTGAAAATTAACGATTTATAGGGTATATCTTTCGCGCCTGGAACGCGGTCAATTGTTGAGCGATGAACAAGCAAGACGCAATCGATATCCTGCTGGACCATCAGGCCGAACTGCGAGAGCGGGGCGTGCATCACGCCACATTGTTCGGCTCCGTTGCACGTGGCGAAGCAGGTCCCCAAAGCGACGTCGACATCATGATTGAATTCGCGCCTGACGCTTCACTTGATATCTTTGCTTACGTCGAACTAAAGGACTTCATTGCCAAGCTTTTTCCAGGACCGGTCGACGTCGTGAACAAAGACGCGCTCAAGCCATACGTTCGTGCGTCCGCGATCACAGACACGGTCTATGCCTTCTGATTTGGCCCGTTGCGCGATATCCGCGAAAACATTGGACTCGCATTTTCGTTCATCGGTCAGGCATCCCTTGGCCAATTCTGTAGCGACCGGCGCACCGCGTACCCAGTGACGCGCTGCCTTGAGATCATTTCTGAAGCTTCGCGCAGATTGTCACCTGAACTAAAACAGCGGCATCCCCATATTCGATGGCAAGGTATGGCCGGCTCCGGAAACGTATATCGCCATGACTACGAACTAATCGTCGATAAAGCTGTCTGGGACACCGTGCATGAAAGCCTCCCGCCCTTGCTCGCCGTTGTCGACGAGGAACTCCGCCGTTTGCACGGCGACTGAAGAATTGGCATTGCAATTCTCGGCAATGGCCTTCGGCGGCCTGCGAGCGTCCGATGGGCGCCGCGACGATGTATTCGGCTGGTAGAGACGTTTGCGTGATGCGCTCCTATCTCGATTTCGAAAAGCCGGTGGCCGAGCTCGAGGCCAAAGTGGAAGAAATGCGCGCGCTGCAGGGAAGCGGCGATGCCATCGCCATCGGCGAGGAAATCAACCGTATCGAGATCAAGGCCGGCCAGGCGCTCAAGGAGCTCTATGCGGGCCTGACGCCGTGGCAGAAGACGCAAGTGGCGCGGCATCCGCAGCGGCCGCACTGCCTCGACTATATCGGTCAGCTCATCAGCGATTTCGTCCCGCTCGCCGGCGACCGCAGCTTCGGCGACGACGCCGCCATCGTCGGCGGCTTCGGCCGCTTCCGCGGTGAGAGCGTCTGCGTCATCGGCCAGGAAAAGGGCTCCGACACCGACAGCCGTCTCAAGCACAATTTCGGCATGGCGCGACCGGAAGGTTACCGCAAGGCCGCCCGGCTCATGGACATGGCGGATCATTTCAGTATTCCGGTGCTGGCGCTGATCGATACCGCGGGCGCCTATCCGGGCATCGGCGCGGAGGAACGCGGGCAAGCCGAGGCAATCGCGCGCTCGACCGAAGCTTGCCTGCGAATCGGCGTTCCCAATGTCGCCGTCATCATCGGCGAGGGCGGCTCTGGCGGGGCCATTGCCATCGCCACCGCCAACCGCGTGATCATGCTCGAGCACGCGATCTACAGCGTGATCTCGCCGGAAGGCGCCGCTTCCATCCTCTGGCGCGATGCCGCGAAGGCGCAGGAAGCCGCCTCGAACATGAAGATCACAGCCCAGGATCTCGTCCGCTTCGGCGTCGTCGACAGCATCGTGCCCGAGCCCACGGGCGGCGCCCATCGCGATCCGGCGGCGACCATCGACGCGACCGGAGAGGCACTGGACGCTGCGTTTGCCGGGCTGAAGGGCCTCGACGCGGCAACGATCGTACGCATGCGGCGCGAGAAGTTCATGGCCATCGGGCGGACGCTCGGCTGACAATAACAACCTTCGCATGTGTGTCAGCAGAGCCACAGTCATGTCGCGATCTACGCCTGGAAACGGCGGCCGGCGGGTCCTCACCCCATTCCCGCCCCATTTCTCGCTAAATATAGACCGTATCGGTCGAATTTACCGCAATATTTACCAATCGTTGACCGACGCCGTGCTCCTACTTACCTCCGGCGCCCCGGTTAACTTGCGAAATGGGCTTCGTAAGGATAACGATTGGTGATGGATGGTTTTCGGGGACCGTCCGGCCGTCGGGGAGTACTGCATTGATCCGCGCCAGCCTCCGTCGCGCGCTGACGCTATCGGCCATCTTGGCCGGTGCGCTGTCGCTTGCTGGCTGCCTCAGCGAGGAAGGCGGCTACGAGCTGCCGACCAAGGCGATGAAGGCGCTGTCGCCGCAGATGCTGACGCTGCTCGATCAGAAGAGGATGCCGAAGGAATCTCCGATCCTCGTCCGCATCTTCAAGGAAGAATCCGAGCTCGAAGTCTGGAAGCAGGATACCACCGGCCGTTTCGAGCTCCTCAAAGTCTATCCGATCTGCCGCTGGTCCGGCGATCTCGGCCCGAAGATCACTGAAGGCGACCGTCAGGCACCCGAGGGCTTCTATACGATCACGCCCGGCCTGATGAATCCGAACTCCAACTATTATCTCGCGATCAATACCGGCTTCCCGAACGCCTATGACCGCGCCAACGACCGCCACGGCGGGTTCCTGATGATTCACGGCGACTGCTCCTCACGCGGCTGTTACGCCATGACCGACGAGCAGATCGGTGAAATCTATTCGCTGGCGCGCGAGTCGTTCCTCGGCGGTCAGCCGTCATTTCAGATCCAAGCCTATCCGTTCCGCATGACGCCGGCGAACTTGGCGCGCCATCGCACCAGTCCGCACCTGGCTTTTTGGAAGATGCTCAAGATCGGCAACGATCACTTCGAGGCGACGCATCTCGAGCCGAAGGTCGACGTCTGCGACAAGCACTATGTTTTCGACGCCCAGCAACCACCGAAAGGATCGAAGTCCCTGGCGTTCGATCCGACCGGCAAATGTCCCGCTTTCGTGGTCAACCCGCAAATCGCTCGGGCCGCGCTAGGGAAGCAACACGCCGACGAGGTCCAGTACGCCCAATTGGTCACAGCCAACACTCCAGTGGCGCCAATTCATAGCGGATTGGACGGCGGAATGAACCGAGTTTTCCTCGCCCAGGTCGGTGGCAGCATTCCACCGGCAAGACTGCCGCCGTCGAAATCTCAACCGTCGCCACCGACCGATAACAACGATTCGTTCGCGAGTAGATTGTTTGGCTTGTTTGGATGGAAGTCGGCTCCACGGACGCAAGTTGCCTCGGCCGATTCGAATACGCTGGAACGCGGAGCGCATTCAGCGGCCACGGGATCGATTTTGGCGCCTAAAATAAAAGCTGCACCGCAAGGCTACACCGTGGCCAGTGCGACTCCCAACGAGCCGTATACGAACGAGTCACCCAACGACGTATCTGAAATGCAACAAACTGTTGCGGCGCTGCAGGAAGCCGCTTCGGCCACAGTGAGCATGGTACCGACAGAGCCCGCCGACTCTTTCGAAAGCCGCTGGAGCGCATTGCAAAAGGCCGATGCGGGCCTTGCCTTCAATGCTCGTTGGGTGCTGGACTCGCAGTAAGAGAGTTAAACAGCCTTCTGCCCTTCTCCTTACGCTGGCGCCAGTACCGATGAGTCTGCGGTTTAGACTTGGACGTGATGGTCCTTAAGTGGGTATCCCCTAGCGCGGGCATTTGCCGGATTAATGCCTAAGCCTTCACTGCAGCGCGCCAAATACATACCGT
>Ga0210410_10002910_pt1 | contig 15266 bp, 13 predicted proteins | sample IncBWC4MmetaG_FD_161058 | JGI IMG/M metagenome (GOLD analysis project Ga0210410, IMG submission 161058) | Forest soil microbial communities from Barre Woods Harvard Forest LTER site, Petersham, Massachusetts, United States - Inc-BW-C-4-M | ecosystem: Environmental > Terrestrial > Soil >... | reverse complement strand
CTCGCGGCAACGGCTAGTGGAAAACCGGGACTCCTGAGTTCCGAGGGAGGAAGGCAGAATGTCCATCTCCCAAGCTCACAAAGAATTATTCGGACGCCTGTACCATTCCATCTGGAATGAGCGGCGGATGGAATTCATCGACCTGGTGATCGCCGACACCCACGCGCTTGGCGACCCAACCGTGGCCGGCGGAGCCGTCGGCCCGTCCGCGTATCGCCGCCAGGTAGAGCGTTTTCTGACGGGCCTGCCGGACCTGCGGTTCGATGTGCACGACACCATAAGCGAAGGCGACAAGCTGGTCGTTTACTGGACCGTCACCGGAACGCATCGCGGGGAATTCCTCGGCGTGCCGCCGACGAATAAAAAAGTCGCCTTCAGCGGCATCACCATCAATCAGATCCGCAATGGGAAAATCATCGAATCCACGGTGATCTGGGATGGCCTGGGCTTGCTGGAACAATTTGGGATCGAGTTGCCCGTGCGTTACGAGATGCTGACCGCCTCCGCCCGCTGATTTTTCCCGGGTCTCCCTCTGCTCCGCGCTTTGACTCTTTGGCGTCAATCCGTGCCAATTCGGTTGTCTTCCGTGCCTCGCCATTTCACTCTAGAGACACACCTTGCACCACCGCTTCCGGGTTATGCGATTGGCGGTGGACATTGCAAATGGAAAGAAAAAGGAGAGCTGGAATAATGACAAAAGCAAAAGTTGCCCTCGGTGGCGTGCTTACCCTGGCCATGATCTGCGGCGGTGTCGCCGTGGCCCAAATGCCGAAAGACAATGTCAGTGCCCACAAGCATCCGAATCTTGCGGCGGCGCAGCGCCTTTCTCGCGAGGCCTGGGAAAAAATCACCGCCGCGCAGGAAGCCAACGAATGGGACATGGATGGCCACGCGGCCAAGGCCAAGGAGCTTCTCGACAAGGTCAACAACGAACTCAAATTGGCCGCGGAAGCCGCGAATCACAACCACAAGTAACGATCCGCCATCATCAGTTAGTTTTCAAAATAACGCCCGGTCAGGCGTAGCTCCGACCGGGCGTTTTCTTTTCTGGCGCCGACATGCCCACCCGCCAGCCGCTCAGCAGAAGCAACGGAATGCAGTAAGATTTCATTCTTGATCTCCCGGAGCATCGCGTATGCTGGAGACGGATCTGCCCGAGGGAGTCTGCTATGTTTTTTTCATCCGCGGGGCGCGGAAAGTTCGCCTGGGCCAATCGAATATTCGTCTTTATTGTTCTGATCTCAGCTTTCGGAGTTTTCCCAAGCTCTGCACAGCCACAGGCCACGGAATCTCCCGTTTCATCGATACCTATTCTCGTTAGCGATTTTGAGTTATTCTCCGTGCCCGCCGCAGCCGCTCCACCCGTCGCTCCAATCACCACTCCTCCTGCGACTGCCGCGCCCTCCACGAATCCAATTTCCACCCCCGCTGCCACTCCGCTCGCCACACGACCCGCCACTGCGATCGCCACGCCCTCTGCCACCCCGATTGCCACTGCTCCCGCGATTCCAATTTCCACTCCCGCCGCCACTCTGCTTTCCACACCACCCGCCAGTCCGATTGCTACGCCTCCCGCCACCCCCGGCGCCACTCCAGCGGCCGCGTCGAGCAGGCAGAAGCCCCCACTGCCCCTTGTCAGCGGAGACCCCGACTTGCCGTCCGTTCAAGCCCGCCGCCTGACGGATTTCTTCGCTGCGACCCTGCTGCAGATCCTTCAGAAAAAGGGCTACAACGCTACCCGTGCAAGCGGCCAAAATCCTCCCAGCGGAGCGATGATCCGCGGCGTCTTTGCAGAAACGGATGCAAAGAATCGCATCCGCCGCTCGCTATGGGGAGGCACTTCCAGCAACCCCCGATTTTTTCTGTACGTAGGCATTTTCAATCTGGCTCGGCCTGACCAGCCGCTTTACCAACCCGCCTCGGAGCAGCCGGCGAACAGCCAATACGGGCCGGTCATCACCCTCAACACCTACATCCCCCTGGCGAAGTACGAACTCGACAAGAACCCGAGCGAAGAAGATGTCCGCAAAATCTGCGCGCAGATTGCCGCCAATTTGACGGCGCTTCTGGCCGCCAATCCCGACGCCTTTACCCAATAAATTCGTATTAAAAACCCATCCTTTTTGCCGCCCGCAGCGTCTATATTCCTGGGACACGGGCCCGATTCCGTTCTTGCGCAGTAACTACTTCTAGATAACAATGGGGTGGTACCCTTTTCCAGCGATTACGTCTTAGCAATGGGGGTTAGTGTTTGTTCGCAGGAAATAAAATGCAGCCAGGAGGGCGCCGGCCAAGCCGCCGGCTGGCCACTTCGGTCATCGTTTCGCTGGCGCTGCTTTCGTTTTTCTTCCTGCTACAAGTTGCGCCACACTCCCACGCCGACGGGCATGACGACGCGGCCTGCCGCATCTGCCAGATAGCCCACATTGGCGTAGCTCCCGCGGTTTCCGCCGTCCTTCTGAACCCGGTTCTCCTCTATTTCGGTGAAATGCTGGCGCCCCTCTGCCTGCACTTCACCGATTTGTTCTCCGCAGATTCTCCGTCTCGCGCACCTCCAGCACCGATCGCTTAATTCCCAGTCCTGGTAATTCTCCGGAGCGCGACCCTGCGGGGTTTCGCTACCGCCAAACTTTGGCGGGTCTCCCCTCACACCCACAACATCGCCCGAAGCGGCTTGGAGGAATTATGCGTTTGGCAGTCCGAGGTTTAAGTATTTTTTTCATGCAATTGGCATTGCTGGTGATTGACGCCAGCGCGCAGTTGGGGAATTCCGGCTCCATTGAGGGTGTGGTGAAGGATCCTTCGGGCGCCGCGGTGGTCAACGCCAAAGTGGAGATCAGCTATCCCGTAACCGGCTTCACGCGAACGACCACGACCTCTGGTGAGGGAACATTTCGATTTACCAACGTACCGTTCAATCCGTATCACCTGACCGTAGTGGCGGATGGTTTCACAAGCTTCTCGCAGGATGTCGAGGTACGTTCGACGGTACCTGCCAGGGCAGAGGTCAGCTTGAAAGTTGGAACCGCAGTGACCTCGGTGACAGTGGAAGCGAACGGAGGCGACCTGGTGGAGAAGGATCCCACTTTTCACACCGATGTGGACACCAGTTTGACGGATAGGCTGCCGCTCGAAAGCCAGTCGTCTTCAGTGAGTTCGCTGGTTACGCTGGTTTCGCCCGGCGTGGTGGCGGATTCCAACGGGCTGTTCCACGGTCTTGGGGATCATGCCGAGAATTCCTTCTCCGTGGACGGCCAGCCCATCACGGATCAGCAGAGCAAGGTCTTCTCCAACCAGATCCCGCTGGACTCGATTCAATCCCTGGAAGCAGTCTCGGGCGGCCCGCCGGCGGAATATGGGGACAAGACCAGTCTGGTGATCAAGGTGACCACGCGATCCGGGCTAGGAGTCACGCAGCCTACCGGGAGCTTCACGACTTCTTATGGAAGCTTTGGCTCCGTCAGCGCCGGATTTCGAGTGGCGTTCGGCGGCAAAAAATGGGGAGATTTCTTCGCCGCCAATGGCTTGAACACCAGCCGTTTCCTCGATCCGCCGGAACTTCAAGCTATTCACGACAAGGGCAATGAGGAGAATCTTTTCGATCGCGTGGATTACCTGATCAGCGGCGCAGACTCGATCCACGTAAATTTTCAGTACACGCGCTCCTGGTTTCAGACACCCAATACGATTGACAACCTGAACCTGGGGATCATGGATCCGGTAACCGGGGCGCCGTTGCCGCCGGCGGACCAGCGCGCTCTCATCAAGACCTATAATATCGCCCCGGTGTGGACGCGCCTGATTAGCTCGACCACGCTCTTGACGGTCGGAGCGTTTGTGCGGCATGACCAGTTTAACTACTACCCGAGTGGAAATGTTTTTGCGGATGGCACGGGATTCATTCCCGGTGGATCCTCGGCGACGCTCAACCAGAACCGGAAGCTGACCAACGTGGGTCTGCGTTCCGACGTTTCCTATGTGAAAGGCGTTCACAACATCAAAGTGGGCGGCACGTTTCAGCACACTTTTCTGACCGAAGATTTCAACTTCGGAATTACCGATCCGAACTTTCTGCCGTCACAGGTAGATGCCGCGGGCAACCCCTGCTTTGTGAGCGGTGTTGCGTTGGCTGCTCCATGCACAGACTTATTGCCATTCGACCTGACGCGCAACGGAAAACAGTTTCCGTTTAATGGTCACACCGACGTCAAGGAGTTGGCGCTCTACGCCCAGGACACCATCACCGAGGGCAATTGGGCCTTCAACCTGGGGATTCGCTTCGATCTTTATCGCGGCATTGTCCACGATTGGCAGCCGGAACCGAGGGTTGGCGTCGCTTACAACATCAAGAAGACAAACTCCGTCCTGCGCGCCTCCTATTCCCGTGTTTTGGAGACGCCCTTCAACGAGAACTTGATTTTGGCCAGCGTTGGAGCGGCGAACCCCGTCATCACCGATGTCATCGGCGGCCAGAGCTTGCAATCGCCGATTCGTTCCGGCCAACGCAACCAGTTCAATGCGGGCTTTCAGCAGGCAATCGGGAAATATGCGGTGATAGACGCCGACTACTTGTGGAAGTACACCCACAACGCGTACGACTTCTCAACGTTCGGTAACACCCCGATATTTTTCCCCATTGCGTGGAAAAACTCGAAGATTGACGGGCCGTCCGTGCGCGTGAGCATGCCCAATTTTCATGGACTCACGGCGCTGGTCGTTCTTGCTCACGTCCGCGCGCGCTATTTTCCGCCGCAGATTGGCGGGTTGGGCTCCACTATCAACGGGGGAGAGGTTTTCCGCATTGACCACGACCAGGCCTTTAACCAGACCACGCACATCCAGTATCAACCCTACAAAACCTTGCCGTGGATAGGGTTCAACTGGCGGTACGACAGCGGCCTGGTGGCCAGCAACCCGAATCTTGACAATTTCGGAGATGCCTCGAGTTTCCTGGACGCCGATCAACAGACAGCCATCGGGCTCTTCTGCGTCGATGCCGGTGGAATGATGCACACGGCGTCGTTGTCCACTCCGCTCGCCTTGGGCGCCGGGACCATTTGCGGCGCGAATCCGCTGCGGACAGGCGCAAAGCTAATCAATATTGCGGGCCCCACGTTTGACGTGGACCACAACCCCACGCGCGTCCAGCCTCGTAATCTGTTCGATATGAGCGTTGGCCAGGATAATCTGTTCCGCGGCGACCGATACAAGTGGAGTCTGCGCTTCACGGTCATCAACCTGACGAACAAAACTGCCCTTTACAATTTCCTGTCCACCTTCAGCGGAACGCATTTCGTCACACCGCGCACGGAAACCGTGGAACTCGGTTTCCATTTCTAGGAATTAAGAATTCCACCCGGAAGCCCTGCAAGAGCCGGCAACGGTTTCTTGCAGGGCTTTCATTTTGCTCCTCCCCGCGCTCCACCAGGCTCCCGTTATCTGCTACTCTGTCCGCCGGAGGTCATCGGCTGATGAGCAATGGTCCCGCGCAGGTCCGCAATGTCTCTGATACGGCTTTGTGGGCGGCCCATTTTCGCGCCGAAGAATCGCGGCGACCCGATGCGCTGTTTCGCGATCCCTACGCGGAAAAGCTCGGAGCACGGCGCGGCGGCGAAATGGCAAGCGCTCTGCCGCAGGGTCTGAGCCATGCCTGGGCCTGGGTGGCGCGCACCTATTTGTTCGACCAGATTTTGCAAAAGGAAATCGCGGATGGCGCGGACCTGATTGTGAATTGCGCAGCGGGGTTGGATGCGCGACCGTATCGCATGCAGCTTCCTTCTACGTTGCAGTGGATTGAGGCCGACTTGCCGGACATGCTCGCGTATAAGAAAGACCTGCTCGCCGGTGACAAACCCACCTGCCAATTGGAGCGCATCGCCGTAAATCTTGCCGACATCAGCGAGCGGAGGCGCTTTCTCGGCGGGATTGCCAATCGGGGCAAGCGCGGCATTGTGCTTACCGAAGGGCTGTTGATCTACCTCTCCGCGGAAGAAGTCGCGCAATTTGCGGAGGATCTCTCCGGCGTCGCCTCTCTTCAGCGCTGGATTCTGGATATGCACTCGCCGCGCCTGCTGGCCATGATGCAGCGCCGCACCGGCAAGGCGCTCGAAAAAGTGGGCGCGTCATTCAAATTTGGCCCCGCCGAAGGGCCGGATTTCTTTCGCCCGCATGGCTGGACGCCTGTCCAGATCGAAGGGATGCTGCACACCGCCGCCCGCTTCAAACGGCCGCCCCTTCTGCTGCGACTGATTGCAAGAATTTCCGATGTGCGCAGTTGGAAAGCGAACCGGCCGTGGGCCGGCGTCTGCCTGCTGCAGAAAAATTCAACGGTTAGCGATGCAAGAGGAAAAACCTCATGAGCGGTGCTTCGTCTGAAGATTCAGGAAAGAAATTAAGGATCGGGGTGGATCTCGGCGGAACGAAGATTGAATTCGTCGCGCTCGAAGCCGATGGACGGGAGCTGCAACGCTTTCGAGTGCCGACTCCGCGCGGCGATTACGATTCCACGGTGAGAGCCGTGCGCGACGGCGCGCTCAAAATCGAAACGGAATTGCAGCGCAGCGCCACCGTTGGCGTTGGCATTCCCGGCACTATTTCCGGCATCACGCACACCGTCAAGAATGCGAACTCCACCTGGATGAACGGCAAGCCGTTCGACAAGGACTTGAGCGCCGCGCTGGGCCGCGAAGTGCGCTGCGCGAACGACGCCAATTGCCTGGCCGTCTCCGAAGCCACCGACGGTTCCGGCGCCGGCCATCACATTGTCTTCGCCGTGATTCTCGGCACGGGCTGCGGCGGCGGTATCGCCGTCGACGGCCGCGTGCAAAATGGACGCAACGGCGTGGCCGGCGAATGGGGCCACACCACGCTGCCGTGGATGAAACCCGACGAGTATCCCGGGCCGGCTTGCTACTGCGGCTACAAAGGCTGCGTGGAAATGTGGATCTCCGGCACCGGCCTCGAAGCCGATTACGAGCGCGCCACAAAAACAAAGATACTTGGCAAAGAAATCGTCGCGCGCTCCGAAGCCGGGGAGGCTGCGGCGCTCGCTTGCCTCGATCGTTATGAAGACCGGATGACGCGCAGCCTCGCGCAAATGATCAATATTCTGGACCCCGACATCATCGTTCTTGGCGGCGGCGTTTCCCAGGTGCCGCGCCTCTATCGCAACGTCCCCAACCGCTTAAAGGAATATGTCTTCGGCCGCGAAGCGGATACTCCCATCGTCGTAGCCAAACACGGAGACGCCAGCGGCGTCCGCGGCGCGGCATGGCTCTGGCCGCTGGAACCAGGTGTGCGCGGATAACTGTAGATACAAGCTCAGGACTGAGGGTCTTCCCTACCACAACACGATTCTGCCAACGTAGTGAAAACCCGCACTCCTAGAGGGGTGAGCTACAGAGCTCATCAGGCTCTTTTGGCTGTGGCGTCTTCGACGGTTTTGTAAATGGGGAGCAGATTTTGCAGGCCGGCTACGGTTACGACGGCGACGGCTTGCGGGGGCAACGCGGCAAGGCCGAACTCTTTGCCCTGGTTGCGGCGGCTGACGAAGAGCGAAACCAGTGCGCCGACGCCGGCGGAGTCCAGAAAGCTTACCCCGTTGAGATCGAGGATGACGCGCTGCGCGGCGTCCGCGCGCAGCCGGGGCAGGAATTCGTTGACGGTCTCAATGCTGAGCTTTCCACTGGCCGTGTAAATCGTGAGCGCTTCCGTGCTGCCGGGCAGTTTTACAACGTCGAGTCTAAATGGTGGCATAAGCGTTTGAATCTATCCGAGATTTGGCCGGGCCCGCATTAACATTCATTCACAGACATTACCCTCACCTTTTCGTTTTGAAAAGCGATTCCTTGGGCTGCGCGGCACGTGGCGGGAAGGGGCTCGAAGCAGTAGAAGAATCAGGCCAGCGACGGGCTTGACCGGGCAATTGGGTATAGAATCAGGCGCGTCTGCGACTCCAAAGTCAGACCCAGCGTCGGATCGTTTGCGTGCACCTATGAACAAAAGAACCTTTCTCAAGATTTGCTCGGCGGCCTTGACGAGCCCGTTTTTGTCCAGGATGGTGGCCTGGGCGTCGGACGAGAAACTCCACAATTGGGCCGGAAACGTGGAATACGGCACCGACCGGGTGTATTCGGCCGGCTCGCTGGAAGAAGTGCAGGAGTTTGTGCGCAAGCAAAGCAGGCTGAAGGTGCTGGGCACGCGCCACTGCTTCAACCATATTGCCGACAGCCGCGACCAGTTTCTTTCGATGAAGGCGATGGACAAGGTGGTGGAGCTCGACGCTGAGGCGCGGACGGTCACAATCGAATCTGGGATGAGTTATGGGAAGTTGTGTCCGATTCTGGAGAGCAAAGGCTGGGCGCTGCACAATCTGGCTTCGTTGCCACACATCTCCGTAGCGGGCGCCTGCACGACGGCCACACACGGCTCTGGCGTCAAGAATGGAAATCTGTCCACGGCGGTTTCGGGGCTGGAGATCGTCACCGCGGCGGGCGATCTGGTGAAACTTTCGCGTGCGAAAGACGGCGAGATATTTCAGGGGGCGGTGGTCGGGCTCGGCGCGCTGGGCGCCGTGACCAAGGTGACGCTGGACCTTCAGCCAAGCTACCAGATGCAGCAGTACGTTTATGAAAATCTTCCGCTCAGCGAGCTGACGAAACATTTTGACGCGATCGAATCGGCGGCCTACAGCGTGAGCCTCTTCACCGACTGGCAGAACAAACGCATCAACGAAGTCTGGCTGAAGCACCGCATAGAAAACGGAAAATCGTTCGACGCGCCGGCGGAATTTTACGGAGCGAAACGCGCCGCGAAAAATATGCATCCGATCGCGGAGCTTTCCGCCGAAAATTGCACCGAGCAGATGGGCGTGCCGGGCCCATGGTACGACCGGCTGCCGCATTTTAAGATGGGGTTCACGCCGAGCGCCGGGCAGGAACTACAGGCGGAATATTTCGTGCCGCACAAAAATGCGGTCGACGCGATTCTGGCGGTGGAGAAGCTGCGCGAGCAGGTGGGCCCGCATCTTTTCATCACGGAAATCCGCACGATTGCCGCGGACCATTTTTGGATGAGCCCGTGCCACAACCAGGACTCGGTAACGATTCATTTCACACTGAAACCGGACTGGCCCGCGGTGCGTCAATTGCTGCCGGTGGTTGAGCGCGAACTCGCACCGTTTGCGGCCCGCCCCCATTGGGGGAAACTTTTCACGATGGAGCCGGCGAGGTTGGACTCCCTGTACGGAAAGCTGCCGGAGTTTTTGGCCCTGGCCAAGAAATACGATCCGCAGGGCAAGTTCCGGAATGAGTTCTTGAATACGAATGTGTTCGGCACGGCTTCGTAAGTCACGACAATTCAAGACAGTGCAATGAAACAGGAAAATTGGCGCGGGGTCCGTTCCATTTTGGAACAATGCGCCTTTGCACCACCACGCAAGTCATTCCAATATGGAACATAGCCATACTGCTATTTACTATCCTTTTTATACACTTTTGGTTGACGCTCCATTCACTCCACGCTAGTCTCCCTGCAGGTTTCCCTCTTATCTCGTTTACAAGCTGAAACGCCCGTTCAGCACAAGGAAGTCTCGAATGCTCCTACGCCCTTCCGGCGGTAGTCGTCGCCGTCGTTTTGTTGCGTTTTGCTTTGTAGCCATGCTCAGTTCCCTCTCGGGAATTTTCTGCGCGTCCGCGCAGACGCCGCAGCCGTGGCTGTTCGTGCAGACGATCGCCAACGGAAAACCCACCGGCGCGGTGACATTTTTGCGCGACGACTCAAGCGGCGCGTTAACACAGCTGGCAAACTCGCAGACCACGTTCACGAATCCGTGCGGCCCTTCCGCGATCGATCCGAAGGGGCGTTTTCTCTACGGATATTGCGCGGACGGGCTTTCGATGTACACGCTGGATGCGAGTACAGGTGCGGCCACCGAAGTGGCGACGTCGCCCTATCAGGTCTCCACGGGACAGTTTGGCGTGCTGGTGATCGCGGAAAGTTCAGGGCAATTTGTTTACCTGTTGAAGTCGGACCTGCTGGCGGCTCCGGTCACGAGCTCGTTGACGCTCGATACTTTTCAGGTGGACGCGACCGCGCCGGCACTGGTGCCGGTAACCAGCCAGTTACTGCCCGTGCAAGGCGCGTGGGTAGACGGCGGCGCCGTGGGAGATCCGAACGACCACGGCCTCGCGATCTTGATCAACCAATTCCCCAACCCGCCGACCCAGTTTCCGAACGCGCTCCTATATCTCATCACGTTTGATCCGGTGACCGGAGTGGCCACGCTGGACCCAAGCGGCGGAACGGTGATTGGCAGCCGCGGCCTAGGCCTTCGAATCAGCGCGCGAGGAAATTTCCTGGCGCTCGGATACGGCTCGGGCCAGGCGTCGCTTTCCATTTACCAGATCAATTCGACCAACTTCGTGCTGACGCCTTTGGGAACCGAAAACTTGGGGGCTGAACAGGGTCCGAACGGCACCGATCAGATGTATCCGAGTTCGATTTTTTTCGATCCCACGGGACAGGTGACGTATGTGCAGGTGCCGCTGGCGGGCACGTCGAACTGCGTCGAATGTTTCGAACTGCTGGATACCGGCACATTCCTGGTGCTGCCGTCGTCGCCGCTGCCCGTCAACAACGCGAATTTTCTGAGCGGGCTGCAGAATCCGCAAGCTCCGTTCACCTATGGCGTGAGCTCCACAAATGGTCTTTTCGGAATCAATGTGTATGAGGTTGACCCCGGAACCGGGCTGCCAAGCCAACCGGCCGCGATCAGCCAGCCGTTTTTCCAGCAATCCACGCAGATTTTGCCGGTGATTGCGTCGCTGGGCCCATCGGGCGGGCAAAATTCGGTGGGACCTGTGCTGACGCCGAGCGCATTGAGCCTGACGTTTGCAAACACCATTACCGGACAAAAAAGCGTATCGCAATCGATTACGCTGACCAGCAGCGGCGATCAGGCGGTAAGTTTTCAATCCGTTTCCCTTACCGGGGCGAACGCGGGGGATTTTCAAGAGAGCGACAACTGCGTGTCGACGGCCGTGCTGCAGCCGAAACATTCCTGTTCCATTTTTGTAGTTTACGCGCCGACGAGTGTCGGCTCCAGCCTGGCTACGTTGAATGTGCTGGACAGCGCAGTGGGCAATCCGCAACAGTACGGGTTGAGTGGGACAGGCGTTGCGCCGCCAACGCCGACGCCCGAGGTTACGCTGAATCCCGCCGGCACATTTAATCTCGCGGGGACGACGACGCAGGGCACCACCGCCCCGCCTCAAAATCTGACCATTTCGAATACAGGAACAGGACCGCTGCATGTGACCGCGATTGGCATAAGCGGATTGAATGCCGGCGATTTTTCCGTGGCGGGATCAAACTGCCTGGGCACGGCCGTGGCGGCTGGCGCGACCTGTACCATCCCCGTGACGTTTGCGCCGCTGGCCACGGGAATTCGCACGACGACGCTGACGATCACCGACGACGCAGCGAATTCCCCGCAACTGGTGACGATCAACGGCACGGCGGTCACCGCGGTGACGATTGTCGCGGCCGCCGGGGCCACACTGAGCGCTTCCGTGAGCGCTGGCCAGACCGCACAGTTCAACCTGCAAGCCATGCCGGGCGCGGGATTCAGGGGGTCGCTGGCGTTTGCGTGTACGGGAGCCCCCACGGCAGCGAACTGCAGCGCGCCGAACGTGACGTTGACGAGCGGGGCGCCCGCAAATTTTGCGGTGACGGTGACGACCAGCGGCAGCGCGGGGGTTACACCAACGGCTCGCCGAACAATCCGTTCGAGGCCGTCTTACTATGCGACGGCGGCAATTTTGCTGCTGATGTTGCTGGCTTTTTGGTTTTACCTACGGCAGCGCGAGCGAGGAGAAGTTTCCCTGGCAGCGCTCGATTGGAAAAAAGTCCTCGCGCTGGCGTGCCTTGCACTTGTGGTGAATGGCTGCGGCGGTGGCGGCGGCAATGGAAATTCGGTTCAGCAACAACCGCCACCGCCGCCCGTAACCACACCCGCCGGGACGTACACGATAACGGTTACGCCGTCCGCCACGCCCGCGGGTTCGACGAAAAGTTTCCCGCTTTCGCCGATTTCACTCACGTTGATTGTGAAGTAACCCGCGAATTTTCGGCCGCCGGGCAATCACTTGCTGTAGCTGATGCGGTAGATCACGTTGGCGCCGTCGTCGCTGACGAGCAACGCGCCGTCGGAAGCGACCGCGACTCCAACGGGACGGCCGTTCACCCGGAAACCGCCGGGATTGGGAACGAAGCCCGTGAGAAACGGCACCGGATCCACGGTGGCTTTTCCATCCTTGAACCCGACGAAAGCAACCTGATAGCCGGCCCGCGAAGCTCGGTTCCAGGAACCGTGTTCAGCCACGAAAGCTCCGCCGCGATAGGATTCCGGAAATTGCCCGCCCGTGTAAAACGCGAACTGGAGCGGCGCGACGTGTGCGCCCAGAAGAACGTCGGGAATGATGGCCGTGGCGACAAGTTCAGGTTTCTGCGGCTGGACGCGCGGGTCGACGTTGTCGCCAATGTAGCTGTACGGCCAGCCGTAGAAGCCACCGTCTTTGACGGAGGTGAGAAAGTCGGGAGGAAGATTGTCTCCGAGTGCATCGCGCTCGTTGACCGCGGCCCAGACTGCGCCGGTGACAGGCTCGGCGGCGAGGCCAACGCTGTTGCGCAAACCGGATGCGAAAATGCGGGCATTTTTGCCGTCCGGGTCGCAGACGAGAATGGCGGCGCGGCGCTGATCCTTTTCAATATCCATATTGCTCGAAGAGCCGACGCTGATGTAGAGATGCTGGCCGTCCTTGCTGAATGCCAGGGTGCGCGTGTAATGGCCGCCGCCCGAGGGAAGATCCAGGACGTGCTCGGCCTCTCCAAGGCGCTTGGAGGTTGTCTTGTCATAACGGAAGCGGACCACTTCGCCGGTATTGCCGACATACACGTAGTCCTCGCGAAAAGCGATGCCAAAAGGTAATTTCAGATCGTCGGCGAAGACTTCGCGCTGCGAAGCGCCGCCGGTGTGCTGGGGATCGCGGAGGACGAGCACTTGGCCGGCGCCGGTGTCGGCTGCGAAGAGATCGCCATTCGGCGCGGTGATCAGAAAACGGACCCGCTCGAACTCTTTTGCAAAAACATTCACGTGGAATCCGGCCGGCACAGTGGGAAGGAAGCCCTTTGGCGGCTTGACCCACAACGGGCTTTTGAACGCGGACTTGGTGGCGAAGGGAGCGGGCAGTTGGGGCTTCTTTCCATAGGTAACCTGGGCCGAAGCGGGCGGCAGGAAAAGTAATGCTGTGACAAGAACGAACAAGAGCGCGGTGCGGAGCGGCATGCGTGTTCTCCAGGAATAGGAATTTGCCAACTCTGCGAGCCGGACCTGGTTGCCCCGAGTGACCCAATGCGCTGAAACGACACAGATTGCCTCCGGGCGAGGCAAGTCCCGCCCGAGCTTTTCGAGAGCACGGGTGAAAGTGTTGGATTCGATGGCATTCAGGGGCGAGCCACGGCCCACAAACAAGACCGGCATTTTTACAGGAGGTGTGTGGTTGGACATGGCCATGAAACCGGTGATTCCCGCCGGAATTTAGAGTATAAGATGCTGTGTAACTTCCCCTGGGGCGTCCCACTCTAACCGAGTGGATGCCAAGCACGCGGCCCCGTCCCCGAAATAAAGTGTTGCCGAGAAGCGTAAATCCATTGGGCGGCATCCAACAAGGAATATTGCCGTGGAAGCGACTTGCCGGGTGAAACGGCAAAGCCGGCCGGGAGCATGATGATGCAGAGCTGGATTCGGTTTATATCATTCGGAATCATCGCAGCCGTATTGGTGATGTTTGCTGCATTCAATTCGCGAGCCAAGGCGCCCCGCGCGGACACCACTTTCCCGAAGCCGACGCTGGATCAACCGGTGGCGGCGACAAAAGGCAAGGAAGTGGCCGTGATTTCGGGAGGCTGCTTCTGGGGCATTCAGGCCGTCTACGAGCACACCACGGGCGTCATTTCCGCGACTTCTGGCTACACAGGCGGGACGGCGGAAACGGCGCAATACGAGACGGTGAGCGGCGGCAAAACCGGCCACGCCGAGAGCGTGAAGGTAGTGTTTGACCCTTCGGAAATCACCTACGGCCAGGTCCTGATGATTTTCTTTTCGGTGGCGCACAATCCCACCGAACTGAACAAGCAGGGGCCGGACTGGGGAACGCAATACCGTTCCTCCATATTTTATGGCAGCCCGGAACAGAAAAAAATCGCCGAGGCCTACATTACGCAACTGAATGCGGCGAAAATTTATTCCAGCAAGATCATGACCCAGGTGGTGCCGCTGAACGGTTTTTACCCCGCGGAGGGATATCACCAGGACTACCTGAAGCACCACACGGATAATCCGTACATCGTAATCAACGACCTGCCGAAAATTCAAAACCTGAAGAAGCAGTTCCCCGAACTCTACCGCGAATATTAATTTGAACGGGTAGCCGTTTTACTTTGCTGCAGGGCGCTCAGTGATGGGCTTGCCCTGCGCGCCTGGCAATGTCGATTTGTGCGTGCTTGCGGGCAAATCACGCAGCAATTCATCGAGGCCCGGGTACGCGTAAATCGTTGGTGCGTGCTGCTGCATCAGGCCGCCGGTGTCCGCGGTTGGTCCGTAGTTGCTGTGCAGATCGCGGGCCAGCATGCGCAACATGGCCATCTGTTGGCCGCGGTGATGCGCCGTGTGAGCAATGCGGCGGGTCATAACCCAGGCGATGGAGCGCTTCACGCCAAAAAAAGTGGTTTCGCTTTCCCACCAGGATTCATCGCGCGCTTGCATAACGGCAAGGCGTTTCGCGCTGTCTTCCGCATAGCGCCGGATAAACTCGACGCGTGTTTCCTGCGCGGGTAGCGGCGGCGCGGAAACGTCGACGGCAAGCATGGTGCGAAGCCAGAAATCTTCGCTCACGCACTGATGAACCATCTGCTCGTGGACGCTGCGTCCGCGCGGATCGCCGGCGTTTGGGCGAACCTCCAGATCCGTGTCGCGGAACTCGCTCCACACACTCAAAACTTTGATGCGTTCCGTGGCGTAAGTTTCCAGTAGAAAGTCATAACGCACGAAGCACCTCCGAAAGTTGCTTGGCCGATTGGATGCTCGAAACCCCGGGCAGGCCAGAATATTACTCCATTTTTAATTTTGGATTTCCTTCTTGACTTGCCCGCCACCGCGGAGTATTCAGGAATTCCACGCGCAGAGTGAACTGTGAAGTTCCCTCCCG
>Ga0210410_10002909_pt1 | contig 15267 bp, 8 predicted proteins | sample IncBWC4MmetaG_FD_161058 | JGI IMG/M metagenome (GOLD analysis project Ga0210410, IMG submission 161058) | Forest soil microbial communities from Barre Woods Harvard Forest LTER site, Petersham, Massachusetts, United States - Inc-BW-C-4-M | ecosystem: Environmental > Terrestrial > Soil >... | reverse complement strand
CGTCGCTGCCGCACATTTCGGTTGCGGGTGCGATTGCAACGGCCACACACGGCTCAGGGTTGCACAACGGCAACCTGGCAACCGCGGTTGCGGGACTGGAGCTGGTGACGGCGAATGGCGAGTTGGTGCGGCTGTCTCGGGAGAAGGATGGCGAGGCGTTTCTGGCCACGGTGGTTGGTCTGGGCGCGGTGGGCATTACCACCAGCGTGACGCTCGATGTGCAGCCGACCTACCAGGTGGCGCAGTCGGTGTACCAGGATATCTCCTTCGATCAACTGCAACACAATCTAGAAGCTATCTTCGCGAGCGGCTACAGCGTGAGCCTCTTTACTGACTGGCAGAAGCATCGCGCCACCCAGGTGTGGATCAAGAAACGGCTGCAGACTGGTGAGGCATACAAGTGGCCGCAGGAATTTTATGGCGCCAAGCTGGCCACGCGAAAGCTGCATCCACTAACTGATCATCCAGCGGAGAATTGCACGGAGCAGCAAGGGATTCCCGGACCGTGGTTCGAGCGACTGCCGCACTTCCGCATGAACTTTACGCCATCGAGCGGCCAGGAGTTGCAGAGCGAGTACTTTGTGCCCTTCGAGCGCGGGTTCGAGGCGATCCTCGCGGTGGAGAAGCTGCGCGACCAGATCACTCCGCATCTCTTTGTCACGGAACTGCGCACCATTGCGGCCGACAAGTTGTGGATGAGCACGGCGTACGAGCGGCTGTCGCTGGCGATCCACTTTACGTGGAAGCCGGAGTGGCCGGCGGTGCGGCAGGTGCTGCCACATATTGAGGCGGCGCTGGAGCCGTTTGCGGCGCGTCCGCACTGGGGCAAGCTGTTCACGCTGGCTCCGGAGCGGCTGCAGAGCCGGTACGCACGACTGGGCGAGTTCAAGGCGATGCTTACAAAGCAGGATGCTTCGGGCAAGTTCCGCAACGAGTTTGTGAATACGAATCTGTATTCGGGATGAACTGCTGGATTAACGAGTCGGCCAGTCAGCGAGCCGGCTGACTGGCGAGTGCAGCACTGCCTTCAGGCCGGGATTGAGCGTGATTCTGGTGCGCCGGCGCGGATCGTCGTCCTCCATTGCACAGTCTTTTCGCTGTCGTGATTGTGGAGAACGAGTTTGTCAACCGGCAACTCGCCTTCGAGGACTTGTACGTGGATCGATGCGGCGTCGAGTGCAATGGCGCCGCAGGCTGCCGCCGTTGAGAAGAAGCTGCGGAATGGGCGCGTGTTGAGACGCGGACCGAACCAAAGAGTCTTTTCGACAGCGGAGTAACGAAAGCCGGAGAGCGCGCCCAGGAGTGCATAGCTGGACATGGCGCGGGCATAGTAGTTGCCGCACTCATATTCATTCCACGGGTTGCGCGTCTTGCCATCGTAGCGGCTGCGCAGGGCCTTCACGATGGTGAGTCCCTCAGTGACGAAGCCCTCGTGGATGAGGTGCGAGGCGACCTGGTACTCGATGCCGGTCCAGACTTCGTCGGAGTAAACGAAGGGGAGCGTGGGCTTATTGCCGCGGGGCCAGCTGCACAACAGCAGGCCGGGCTCGCGTCCCATGGCGTAACCGGGGCGCTGCGCGTTGGCGTGATCGCTGAGGTCGGTTTTGAAGTTGTTGCGGAAGATGGCACGCAGGGTCGAACGGACGTTGCTGCGCACGAGCGGTGTGTCGATGCCGTAGATCCGGGCCATCCATGCGCCGATGACGCCGTCAGAGAGGCAGCCGCTGCCGTACTGGTACTTGGGGCCTTCGCGCTTGAGCAGCTGCTGCATTTCGCTGCTGTGCTCATCGACCTGTGCGACCGTGCTGGCAAAGGATGTGTCGTGCAGGTCGAGGTATTGGACTTTTTGCTGATAGTACTCGCCGTTGAAGAGTTGCTCATCCATGAAGGCTGCACAGCGATGGGCCAGGTCGGAGTATTCAGCGGCGTCGGCGGCGTGGGAGGTGGCTGTTGCCATCTGCGCCATCGCACTAAGGGCGCCGAGGTAGATGTTGGAGCACATGGGTTCTGGTCCCCAGAACTCTATGTCGTAGGTGTTGTGGTGGGGCTCGAAGAGGGCGCCGCGATGATCGGGGTCCCAGGTGTTGATGGAGTAATCGATACTGCGCTTGGCGAGTGGATACAGGCGCGCGAGCCATGCGGTGTCGCCGCAGATCTGCCAGTCGCGATAGAGTTTCATGATGCCTCCTAGCTGGCCATCGGAGGCGGCATGCCAGCCGTGGTCGACGGGGCCGTCGGGTATGGCGCCGCGGAAGGTGATGTGGCCGCGTTCGTCCATCGACCGAGCCAGCTCAAGATCGCGAAGTGTTCGCTCGAGCTGCGGATAGAGATTGGGGAAGGCCTGCGCATAGTTCCACACGTGCGTGCAGGAACCGTGGCAACAGCCATTGTCGGGGAAACACCCTTCCCATCCCCACAGATTTCCGTTTTCTTCACGCAGGACGGTGGGAGATTTGAGGATGGCGAGGTTGGCGGAGACGGCGTCGAGTACGTACGGCGGCAAGGTTGAGGTGAAGATGGCGTCCTTGAAGGCTAAGGTGCGCTCGCGCAGGGCTGCATAGCTGGACTCCACGTACGCTGCGACCTCGCGGGCGTCTTTCCAGTGATTCACGTAGTAGGGACGCCACAGCGGTGGCTGGCCTCCAATCCTTGTGCGGCAGCCCGGAGCGCCTTCGATTCCCGCGGGCGGGGTCTTGGTGCCATCGTGGATGTAGCAGTTGGGGAAGTGCCACGTAATGAGGATTGGGTAGGTGCGGGATTCGCCAGGAGCGAGGCTGCCGGCGAGGAGGATCGAGGCGCCGTTGCGGCCCTACTTATCAATATTGTTGGAGCCCTCGTTTGTGGCGAACCTACCGGTAGAGACTTCGCGCCAGAGTGCGGAGAGCGAGTCGAACTCCCAACCCGGGCTACGCAGCCACATTCCCTTGATGCGCGGTTCGAATCCGATGACCGTGAGGCTCGCGCTGCCGAAGGATTCGGCGTTGGCATCTTCCGTGTTGTGAAGAAAGACGCCCTTGCCGGGGCTGACTGTATTGACGGTGGATGCCTGTTCGGGCTTGCATCCCGGTGCAAGGTGCGAGAGGTGGTAGGAGAATTCGTAGTCGACGGCGCGGGGCGACGGGTTGTGCAGCGTGTACTCGAGGAGAACACAGGGAATACCGGAGTTCTTGTCATCGCGAGGAATGAAGGGGCTCCATCCGGTTAGCGTCACGGTAAGCGGGATGGAGTTATCGGTGAAGCGAGCGGTGCCTATGGGGTATTCGCCCTTGAAGACACACTTGGTGAATCGCGGGAAACCTTCAAAGCCGCCGCGCCGCAGGCCCTGGCCCTGGAGGCCCTGGTCGAAGATCTTAAAGGCTGGGAACGGGCCTTCGATGAGCTTGGTTGCACCACCTTTAATGTGAAGGATCGCGAAGGCCGCTTCGGCGGAGTTTGAGGTGAAGCCGGCTGGCATCGCGGTGGTTTCCGGGCGCGTGCGGATCGAGAAATCTTGCAGGCCACCGTAGCCGTTCAGGCAAATCGAACCAGCACCGATACCGCCGAGCGGCATGGCCACCTGGGTGGCAAATTCGCCGCTGTAGGTGCGCTGCGGGCCGTGCGCCGCCAACTCTGCCGGTGTATACGGCGTTGCTGCCTCTGGCGATATTTCTGCGACAGGGGATGCATGAGGCTGCGCGCTCACCGCGCCGGCGGCGGCTGCCACCGCCGCGGACGAAGCCGCTGCCAGGAACTCCCGGCGTGTGGGCTCTTTCGAAGACGACATGGAGCCTCCATCGATTCAAGGACATCCATGAGTCTATCGCGCAGGTGTCGGGTAGAGGATGAGCGCCCTTTCTGGACCGTCTCCGCAATCCTTGTCTCGCAATTGTCACACAGCGATTATTCGTGACCGCAGGTCATATTTGTGACCAGTTACAGCTTCCCGGTGGCGAAGCGACGCTAGCGAGCGATGCGAGGTCCGGCCGCGTGATTTGTCGGGGTCAAACTCTTCAATGCCACTGCTAACCTGCCTATAGTCGGTAAGTCTCTGCACCAACCGGCGTCAATTATTCACGATTAATTGCCGGTAACTTAACCCAGGCTGGGATTGCGAGGCAGGACATGCTTAGCTTGCGAGATCACTCAAGACCCATTCTCAAAGCAGTTCTTCTGTGCGCTGCCCTGGCCGGCAGTAATCGCGCAGCACTGGCGGCAGATCCCCTCTCAAACATTCCAAACGCGCCGGATGCTGAAGTTGGAGGTCAGGTAAGTAAGGAGTCCGCCCTCGCCGAAGCCTATCTCACCGGCAAGGGCGTTTCCCGAGATCCTAAACAGGCCGCGTATTGGTTCGAGAAGGCCGCGGGGCTCGGTGACCCAGTTGCACAGAACCAGATTGGATATCTCTACCAAGTCGGACTTGGCGTCCCAGCCGATCCAGTGCGCGCGGTTCGCTGGTTCCGGTTAGCGGCATCCAATGGTCTTACAAACGCAAAGGTGAATCTGGCTGTCGCGTATATCTGGGGAGTCGGTACCCAAACGGATCCCGGGATGGGCGAGAAACTGCTTCTTGAGGCCGCGGCCAAGGGTAACTCCATTGCCGCCACTTACCTCGGCGATCTGTATTACAACGGGCAAGTCAGGCCCAAAGACGAGGCCGCCGGCGAGAAATGGTATGAAAAGGCCGTTAAGATGCATAGCTATCTTGCCGAGTACCGCATGGGCATGCTTCTCTCCGAGCCCGTCAACCACGCACAGGACTACAAACGCGCCGTATCGCTCTTTCGCCAGTCGGCCGCGGCCGGATACGTACCGGCCATGCATTCCCTCGGTCGCCTGCTCGTGAACCATCCTGAGCTGTGCACGTCGCACCAGGAAGCATTGACGCTCTTGAATGACGCCGCCGATGCCGGTACTTGGCAGTCGTCCGTCGTACTCGGTGCACTTGCTCGCGACGGCAAGTGGATTACCCAGGATCCCCGGCAGGCCTACTTCCATTTTCGCGCAGGAGCGATCCAGGGCGGAGATAGAGCCAAGGCCCTGGTCGCAAAAGACCTCCAGATCCTGTCCGCTAAGCTAAGCGCCGAGGAACTGGCGCAGCTCAACGAACAAGCCGCTGATTGGGCTCGCGAGCACGGACAGCTGATCTCAATGTTGTATCGGGGTCAAAAGGCTGGCCCCGCGGCCGGGACTCTCGCGCTTGCCACACCTATTCCCGGAGCTCACGCCGGTACCTTAGTTCCCCTGACAATCTTCTAAGTCGGACTCAGGCAAGGGAGCGCATCCTTCGCGCATTCCTTGCCTGCTCTGTAACTTCCCGCGCGCCACAAGCTAGTTAAACGCAAGCTTCATGGCCTTTGGCGCCTGCGAGGCTCGCTCGCAGTTGTTTCGCTTCCAGCTCCGCCCAGCAACCGAGAAAGCCGGCTTAGTGAAGCGGTCCAAAGCGCCACATGCCACGAGCAATCATCATCCGATGCAAATCCAGAGTGTCTCAGACGCAGGACACTCCTCTCGAAATCGCCGCTTAGGCGAATATCAGCACAACTCGTCGACGCCCCACGCAATCCCGATAGCGCCCAGGTAAAAACAATCTTACGCCGCAGGCACACCGTGTACATACCTCTGACGCTCAGGGGCCGCCGATCGCAGAGATGGTCGAATACAAAACCGCCCGACAAGCGAGAAGCCCTGCTGTGGCACCCGGAGTGACAGCCAGGAATCGACATCCACAGCTCCATATATTCGGGAACGGTCAACGCCTCGAAGATCCGCCGCGTGTCTGCAGCCAGGCTGAATTCCATCCTGATTGTTCTCACATCAACCAGATCCGCCAGAGCCTCTTTCCGGGTGCCGGCATCAGGAGCCGACGACAATAAGTGCTGTGGAGTCATTGTGCTATTCATGGCACACACTACATTGCAAACCAGCCACCACTCCTATGCACCGAGTGTCCTTTGTGACGAGTTGCTTACATTGGATTTGCACAGCAGAACCGGCAAGACCGGTGGCAACCCTCACCTGCGGCACCCAACTGCTCCTGCCCCCGTAAACACAGTTTTTGGGAATAAATGCAGCTCACTTACCGGATTTTTGTATTCAGGGACGGTTGAGCGCACCGCTGTGATAAATGGTCTGCTCATACGGGTAAGTGGGTTAACTGAAGCGAAGCCGGCACTCGTCATGAGATAGTTTCCTTCCAAATATGGGATCTTGCTATCGATGAAGGGTTTCGAGTATCCGCGACCGATAGCCGCGGCTCATCGCAATCTTTTGGCCGTCGACCATTACCACCACCGACTCGCCATCCAGCTCTGTACGAACCTCTTTTACATAATTGAGATTTACAATGAATGAACGGTGCACCCGCAGAAACATCTGCGGGTCCAGCCTTGCCTCGAGATGTGCCATGGTCTCGCGCAACAAATGAGTTTCAGCGCCGGTACAAAGACGGACGTAGTTTTCTTCAGCCGCAACCCAGCGGATATCGGCCACTGGGAGAAACAGAATGCGTCCACGAGACTTGAAGACGATGCGTGTTGTCGGATCGGGACCGGTCTCTCCTGGCGCCGCCGCGTCCTCTGAGGCACTGCGCATCATTGCGCGCTCCCGCACGCGTTGAATCGCCGCTCGCAGTCTCTCCGGCGTGAATGGCTTCAGCAGGTAATCTACCGCGTGCACTTCAAACGCTCGCAGAGCGTATTGATCGTAGGCCGTTGTAAACACGATCGCCGGCATCGGTGCTGCCTTATTCGTAGAGAGGGCGCCGATTACATCGAATCCGTCCATCCCCGGCATTTTGATATCGAGAAACAGCAGGTCAGCTTTGGTGGAGCGCACCAACTCGATTGTCTCCAAAGCAGATGCACCTTCACCAACAACTTCCACGTCCCGCTCATCGCGCAGGAGTTGGCGCAGCTTCTGTCGTGCCAGAACTTCGTCGTCTGCCAAGATGGCGTGAATCATTACTCACCACTCTGCTTGATGTCACACTTCGGCCCAGCTTTAGCGATTCAAATTCCGTCTGATGCGGATAAACCAAGGACGGTTCAAGAAAAGGCCCAGCGAAAGCGTTTTACACGACGCTAACGATCGCGGACACACTTTCGTTGGTCGCTTGGACGAGTCATATGCTCACATGTCACCAACCCCGCACCGTGATTAAACTGTTGCGATCCCGCAATCAGTGATCCCAATGCGTGAAAAGCGGCTCTCGCCCCCGCAAAACCGCATTTAGTCACAAATATGACGAAATTTTACCGGGCCGTTGCGCGCCGCAATCCGCGGGAAGCTAGCCAGTCTGTGCGCGCACAAACCTTTATTTTCAACGAATGGCTAATGCTGTCACAAGGGAAGACAGCAATGAACGCAGAATTGGCTGCTCGCTCTAAGAGGCGATCCTTAACAGATATAAGTGCGTTCCTACCCCAGCACCAGCAAGTTATTCGCCGGTGAAAGTTCAATGGTTAACAAGCTGCCGACACTTGGGGAGCACGCGGCCGCATCATCCATCGGCCCAGTAAGTGCCGGATGCGGGCATGGTAACTGCGGCTCATGGGCACTATCTGCCCGTTCAAAAGCTGCACCACAAAGTCACCTTTGGGATCGGTCCGAATCTCCTTGACATAGTTCAAATTCACGATTGCAGACCGATGAACCCGCAAAAACATCTTGGGATCCAGACGCTCTTCCATTGACGAGATAGTATCCCGAAGCAGATGCGATTCCGCGCCGTTCGAAATGCGAACGTAGTTCTCCTCTGCCCCGATCCACCGTATCTCCGACGCATGGAGAAACAAGATCCGTCCCCGCGACTTGAAGACGATCCGGCTCAAGTGCTCGTGCCCGTTTCCTTCCCCGTTACTCGCAGGCTTTGCCGGAGCGCCCGAGAGCTGATCCTTTACGCGCTGGATGGCGGAGCGAAGACGCTCCATCGTAAACGGCTTCAACAGATAGTCCACCGCTCGTGCGTCAAAAGCTCGCAAGGCGTATTGATCGTATGCCGTCGTGATGATCACGCTCGGCATATTTACGCCCTTCTCCGCGGCGATCTCGTCCAGTACTGCGAAGCCGTCCTGGCCGGGCATGCGCACGTCAAGGAACATCACTTGAGGGTTGGTCTTGCGCAGGAGGTCCATAACCTCGGAGCCGCTCCCCGCCTCACCAACAATCTTGACGTCGGCGTCTGTTTGAAGGAACTCACGCAATTTTCGGCGTGCAAGGGGCTCATCGTCTGCAAGCAGTGTTTGAATAACCATAAACCTTTACCTTCCGAATAGTTGTGAGCAACGCTCCGTTAAGGGGAACCAGATGGGCCACAACCTTTGGAGCAAAATCAACGCCACTCAGCCGCAACGCTAAACCGATTGATTCGCCAAGCCTTAACGAGGGACAGACGGGGCCAGCAATACCCGCCATTTGGCCGAATCTGGGACGAACCGTCCGAAATCGGACACTCGCTTCGATCGAACTCAAAGGTCGTCAAGAAGGCAATGTGGCGGCACCCACCATGGCCCGCAGGTCAAAAAGGACGGTCGCAAAGGTTTCGGAAGGCCTGAGGCCCGTGAACAGCGCCCGGGAAGAGTCGGCGGCCTCTCAATGCCTTGCGGCCCCCTATGATCACCTGGCATCGATTGAACTTTTATCCGCCACCGCGTAGCTTCCCGCGCAGTGTCTATGAGAAAGCGGAGAACGGCGCACAAGTGACCGAATCCTGTTTCTCGGCGCTGGCCTTTCAAATAGAGAGTTCGTCCCGAGTTGAGACAACTCGCCATTCCGACTTAGTTCTTTGTCACATAACCCGAACAATGACAAGTAATGGATGCATTAGTGCAGCAATCATTGTCAAAAGTGCCGCGCACCCTCCCACGTCAGGACGATCCCTCTATGAAAGCGGCACATATTCACTAACTGAATTTGCGGTCAGCCTACGAACTCCGGAGGAGATTCTAAAGATATGCAACGTCGCGTGATAGCATCAGCACTCGCAACATTAGCTTTCTCGTTACTCCCTGCCCTTTCTGCGCAAGATAGTTCTTCAATGACCGGAGTGGTTACGGACACCACAGCGGCCGTACTTCCAGGCACTGTCGTGACACTCTCCAACTCCTCAATGGGTGTGGTCTTCACCCAGACTACGGATGATCGCGGTTCGTACCGATTCGTAAACATCCCGCCCAATCCGGGCTACAAAGCCGCCTTCAATCACGATGGGTTTGCCGTTGCCCAGGTTTCGGATATTACACTCACTGTCGGCAATACGCGGACGCAGAATATTCAGCTCGTGCCCGGAAGAGTGGAGACAGTGCAAGTCTCCGCGGCCAATACCGAGGTCACGCTCAACACCTCGGATGCGGCTGTGGGAAACAATATGTCGGTTCAGGAGCTCAACGAGCTGCCGATTTACGATCGCTCCGCCGGTATCTCCACTCTGTTTACGCAGCAACCCGGCGTTGACTCGTTTCAAGGAGCTGTGACCGGCGCCCGCATCGACCAGACCGCGGTTACTGTCGACGGATTGGATGTCAACGATCTGGCCACCGGCCAAACCTTCCTGATTGTCGCCAATGCGCCCGTCGATTCAGTGGAGCAGTTCACCGGCACTGTCGCCGGCCTTATTCCGTCGGCCGGCACAGGCAGTGGCGGCCAATTTCAGCTGGTCACCAAAAGCGGAAACAACGCGTTTCACGGCAATTTGAATGAATATCATCGCGACACCACGACCGAAGCCAACAACTGGTTCGACAATCTAAACGGCCTTCCCCGCACTCCGCTTATCCGCAATCAGTTTGGTGGCAGTATCGGCGGCCCAATCCGGCGCAACAAGATGTTCTTCTTCTTCGATCTGGCGGAATCGCGCATCATTGAGTCATCAGCGGCCGAGCCCATCGTGCCCCTCGGCGCATTCCGCGGTGGCAGCCTGAACTACATCAACAACACTCCTGGATGCGGCGATGGCAGCCGTGTCAACACTCAACCCGGGTGCATCAGCACGCTGACTCCGTCGCAGGTTGCAAGCATCGACCCAGCTGGAATCGGGTTCGACTCTGGAGCGCTTGCCTACATCAACGCACGCTATCCCCAGGCCAATGACCTGACGCAAGGCGACGGCGTCAACACCGGCGGATTCCGCTTCAAAGTGCCCACGCCGGACCTGCAATCCACCTATGTGGGCCGAGTGGACTACAACCTCAGCCCATCCCAGAGGATCTTTGGACGAGTGACGGTGAATCGCCGTACCGCAACCAATGCGCTGCCCGAGTTCCCCACCGATCCCGTCACCCATCCGTTCAGCGACCATAGTTACGGATATGTTGTAAGTCACGTGTGGATGATCGGTCCGAACAAGGTGAACCAGTTTTACTATGGCGACACAATCAGTAAGTACGACTTCCCGGATACTTACAATCCCACCGGCGCCAACCAATACAGTTTCACGGGTTTCAACGGCCCGCTCACCAAGTTCAACGGCCAGAAGCGTCGCATCCCGGTCCCGACGGTTCGGGACGACTTTAACTGGCAGCGCGGCGCCCACAGCTTCACCTTCGGCGGCACCTTCAAGTTCATCAAGACAGAATCGAACCTCATCAGCAATTTCAATTTCGTGAGTGCGGGCCTGGCAGGCTCGGCCCTCACCGGCGGGCTCGATCCTTCCCTGCGCCCCGCGGACATCGCGCAGGGCGGGGCCGCCAACGCCAACAATGCCGCCGTCAACGACTACGACTCCCTCTTCGCGTCTGCCCTGGGCGTGGTGGGACAAATCGCGACCAACTACACCTACGACAACAAGGGCGCGGCGCGGCCTGCTGGTAGCGGCGGTCCCAGGGCATATCGCTTCTTTGAAACCGAGGCATACTTCGGCGATACGTGGAAACTCGCCCGGAAGCTGACGCTCTCTTATGGGGTCCGCTATCAGCTTTACTCGGTGCCGTATGAAGCCAACGGAAGCGAATCGGTCCCCAGTCCCATCGCCCTCAACGACTACATTGCCAAGCGCCTGGCACAGAGCAAGGCCGGTGATACCAGCAATACCGGGCTACCTCTCTACTCCAGCGTCCTGGGCGGAAAGGCCAATCACGGCCCCGATCTGTACGCTATGTCCTACAAGGATTTTGCGCCGCGCCTGGCATTTGCCTACAGCCCGTACAACTCGGGCAAGACGGTCATCAATGGCAGCGCCGGAATTGTCTTTGACCGCACGGTAATCAACGCGGTCAACTTCCTCCAGGACCAGACCTCGTTCTTGTTCTTCAATCAGCAGATCAATCAGTTTGGAGGAGGGAGCGCTCGTGACAGCCTTGCCTCCGATCCACGCCTTGGCGCCAATCTCGCTTATGCGGCATCGCTGAACCCGGCGCCCGCGCCCGTGAAGCCGCCCTTCACGCCCAACGTTGATAGCACCGGCACGCCCTACGGGCTGGCTGCAGGCACCTTCACCTTTGAGGTCAGCCCGAAACTCAAGGATCCTTATTCGATCGCGCTGACCGCCGGCGTCCAGCAGGAGCTTCCGGGACACACAGTTCTGAAGGTGAACTACGTGGGCCGCTTGGGCCGCCGCCTCCTCGCCAACGCCGACGTGTCGCAAATCATTGACGTCCCGGACTACACCGGCAAATCCACGCAATCGATGGCGCAGGCATTTGCGGGACTGACCACGGACCTGCGGGCTGGAAACTCCCTCAACCCGCAGCCGTGGTTCGAGAATGTTCTTGCGCCCGGCACCGGAGCCGCTGTCGGGCTGAAGAACAACACCAATCTGGTTTCGGCCATGGCGGGGCAGCTTGCCACCCGCGGCGACATCTCCGACAGCCTCAACACACTTGCTTTCTACACGTACTTCTTTGGGTTCACGGGCTTTTTGCCCACTAACATCGGCATTCCCGCGCAGTTCGGGACCAACGCTTACTTGAGCAACATGGGGTCATCAAACTACCACGGGCTGCTGGTGACGGTGGACAAGAATCTGTCTCGCGGTCTCCGCGGTGAATTCAACTACACCTGGTCGCATTCGATCGATAACACTTCGCTGAGCGCCAACAACAATGCGTTGTTCAGCGCCACGGGATACATTTGCGACATTCTGCGGCCGCGCGCCTGCCGCGCCAGCTCCGATTTTGACGTGCGGCATGAGATCAACTCCTACTTCACTTACGACCTGCCCATCGGGCTGGGCCAGCCGATCCTCGGTTCGGCTCCCCATTGGCTGAACCAGCTAGTGGGGGGGTGGAGCTTCTCCGGGCTGCCAAGCTACCGGACCGGCCTTGCCATTACGCCCTATTCCGACGCATTCCTTGCGTCGTTTGACAACGACGCGCCGGCCATCTTCACCGGGAAGCTTTCCGATTTGAAGACCACCGTCAACACCGACCCGACGACCAAGACGGTTTACGGCTTTGCGGGCGGGGCGGATGGGGCTGCGAAGGTTCTCTCCGCTTTTCGTGGGCCCATCGGGATCGAGTACGGGCAGCGCAACCTGGTGCGCGGGGCGGGAGCGTTCTTCTTCGACGCTGGGCTGGCGAAGACCTTTGCGCTCTACGAGGACAAGCTGAATCTGCGCTTCCGCGCCGATGCGTTCAATGTCTTCAACCATCCCAATTTTGGCACGCCGACACTGAACATTGTTACCAACGCTTCGAACTTCGGACAGATCACCACCACCAACGCGAACCCCGCCAGTTCCGCGGTACCGGCGGATGACGCGCGCGTGGCTCAGTTCTCACTGCGCCTGGAGTTCTAATCGCAGGGACCTGGGAAGAGTGATCAGGAGCCAGGGCTCCTCTTCCCTGAAGTTCTCGGCGCGCACACAGTTAAAAAACAGGCATTCCTTTTGGAATGAACCGGTTAAGGGCTGGCTGCGTCTCGAATGTGAGTTAAATCACAAAAGGACGCCTGAAAGATGACAAGCAACATTGAACGGCGCACCTACAGTCATGGCCTCAACTCTGGTGATGGTGTGAATGCAAAAAGGCCCGCGTGAAAAACGCGGGCCTTTTCGCGGCTCTCTTTCGATCCTGATTCAAGTATGGCAGGTTCGAAGAAATAATCCCCAAATTTGCGAAAAATATCGCCGTTTTGATTTGTTGGAGTTGCGGCGTTTTCCACAGGCGCGGAGCCATTTGCGGAGGATCGGCGGTTACGGCCCGCCACCAATCAAGCCGAACAGCGCCCCATCACAATGGACGGGCATACCGGAAGACAACGCCCGTGAGCCTCCGCGAAGCGTGTGCGATTCCGCGCGGCGGTAACCCTGCACTTCGCGCCTGGTTCTGTGGGCCGCGCGAACAACTGTCACCACGTCTCCGTTCCCCGTCACAGAACATGAGACTGCTTCGATGGGGCGCGATGGTTCGAATCCGCCAGGGAAACCCGCGCAGGCAGCGCGGCTGCAGGAGCACGGCGCGGGACGGTTCACCGCGCGTTGCAGATCGGTCAATGCCAATGAGCCGGACCAAGTGGCGGATGCGTTGCTGTGGCTTTGAAACCCGCTCGTTTCCACCAGGGCAATCCCCGGCATCAGCACGAGAGGAGTGCGATGACCGTGTGCTCCTGAGGAGCGGCGCAGGCCGCAGGAAGGGCGGCGAATTTACACTTTTGTGGGGAGCGAGTTGGCGCTGAGACCGCTAAGGAGTTCTAGAGATGATCCCTATTCCGGATGTGCAGGCTGAAGTATCCAGGGAACGCGTCGTCCCGACACTGATGCGGGTTGGTCCGCCCCTGATGGGTCTTGTGTATCCCGCTCTTGTCTGGTGTATCCATGGAATTTCGCCGTTCGCGCTGGCGCTAACGCTGCTCACGCCGGGAGTGTGCCTGTATGCGGTGTTTCAGCTGAACCGCGAGAACCGCTATCGCTGGGCAACGATGGCGGCTTATCTGGGAGTGGGCGCACCGGCGCTCTATACGTTTCTGGGCGGTTGGCTGGATTCTCAGAAATGGATTCCGTATCGCGGGAATGGCGTGTGGCTGGTGATCTGGTGCGGGCTGCTGCTTCTGACGGCCATCGAACGCCGCGGTGAAATCAAAAATGCGGGCGCACGTCCGGCGGAACTAGCCGTTGCCCATGGAGTGTCCGGGGCGTTGATCACGGTGTTTGCCGTGTTTCACCTGACAAATCACCTGGCCGGGGTTTTCGGGGGAGAGGCACATATGGCCGTGATGCGAATCCTGCGCATCGTCTATCGGCAGCCTCCGGTGGAGGTGTTGCTGGGAGGTTGTGTTCTGTTTCAGGCGGCGAGCGGGTCGGTGCTGCTGTTACGCCGCATGCGCCGCCCATCGCCGGGACGGATGGAGATTTTGCAGAACGCGTCGGGCGCCTACGTGCTTTTGTTTTTTGCCTCGCACATCAGCGCGGTCTTGCGGACGCGGTACCTGTATCACGTCGACACAAACTGGGTGTGGCTTACGGCGGATAACCTGCTCAAGGATTCGTGGAGCGTGCGGTTGGTGCCTTACTACTTTCTTGGCGTGGTGGCCCTTGCGGTGCATGGAGGGTGTGGATTGCGATGGGTGTTAGGGGAGCACGGCCGGAAGCAGATGGGAGAGCGAACCTTTGCGGTGACGGTGGCCGCGGGAGGAGCAGCAGCGCTGGTGATCATCATTGCGATGGTGTTGGGATCGCTGCATGGCTGAAGGGCGCCGCGGAGGGTTGCGATAAGGGGCGAACGTCGGTGAGGAGTTGGCGCAGAAACTGTTCCGGTTGCAGAAAGGCCGCGAAGTGGCCGGCATCAGAGATCAGCGCGAATCGCTTCACGGGGGCAACGACGTCATCAAAGAACGCCCGGGCCAAACGGGGCGTGGTCAAGACATCAGTTTCTCCCTGGAAGATGAAGACGGGAATGTCGAAGCGCAGTCCCTCCTCCCAGGCGTCATATCGAACGATCTCCGGAAGGAGCTTTTGCAGGCTATAGCGCATTCCGGCGACGAAGGTCCGTATATCCTTCAATGTCCAGCCCGGCGCATACCACACCGCGTCCTTGAGGAGTTTCATTGTGCGGGCGTAACCTCTCACGTCGGATCTCATTGACCAGCGCGCAATGGTTTCGAAATCGTGCGCGCGCCAAAGGGTGGGGTCGGGTCCGATGCGCTCTGCTGCTTTCAACCCCTTCCGGAGTCCTAGCACGTGCAGGCGTTCGATTAGCTTTCCATGTTCGTTCGCTCTTTCCCGCTTCATGCCAACGTTCTGGTCCGTGCCGATGTAGGCGTAAAACAGATCAGGCCGGCGGCGCGCTAGACGAATACCGAACGTGGAGCCGAGCGAACCGGCGAGAAGGAAAATGCGCTCTTTGCCGAGCCTCATCC
>Ga0210410_10002908_pt1 | contig 15267 bp, 10 predicted proteins | sample IncBWC4MmetaG_FD_161058 | JGI IMG/M metagenome (GOLD analysis project Ga0210410, IMG submission 161058) | Forest soil microbial communities from Barre Woods Harvard Forest LTER site, Petersham, Massachusetts, United States - Inc-BW-C-4-M | ecosystem: Environmental > Terrestrial > Soil >... | reverse complement strand
ATCGGCTGGAACGGGAGCATCTTTAAACATTTCCGCGGCCCCATAGATGGGGGCTACAAAGGCGGGCCGGCCCTCGGGCGCGTAACGGAAGGCAACTCCGGCAGTGACGATTCCACCTGCGGAGAAGCCGATGATGCCGACGCGGTCGGGGGAAACGCCCCATTCGGAGGCGTGCTGGCGAACGTAGGTGACCGCGGCTAATCCATCGGCGACGGACAAGGGAGCGATCTTGGCCATCATGTCGTGAAATTTCGGCTTGTCCGCAAACATGTCGTGAAATTCCTGGGGGGCGTCGTCGCCGGTGTGCGCGATGCGGTACTTCAACACGAAGGCTGTGACGCCTCTTTCGGCCATGTACCTGGCAACATCGGTGCCCTCGCTGTTGATGGAGAGGGCCATAAAGCCGCCGCCCGGGCAGATCACTATTGCGGTGCCATTTCGCAAGTCGGGAGAAGGCTTGAAAACTGTGAGGGTCGGCTTGGTCACGTTGGCGACGACTTCCGTGTTCCAGACTTTCGAGAAGTACTCTTTTTCGGGGTAGCTCTCCTGTGTCGAGCCGGGCGAGGTGCCGGGGTAGAGGGGAAGGACATCCTGGGCGGCTGCGCGGGTCGCCAGGAACAGCATTAGGCAAAGGGTTCGCAGGACGAATGGTTTCATGGCCGGGCAGTCTAGCAGAGAGACGCGTCTGCGGGCGTGTGGATACTGCGAACGGGGTGGCGCAACTATGGCGCTACATAGGCAAAGTCAAAGGCAAGATGGCGCCCATGAAGGGACGCCGCTACGAGGCCAAGGCAAGAGCCAATTCAACAGTAAAATCCGACGGCTGCTACGTAACGGCGGAGTTACGAAAATGTAAAATTCGGGGGCAGGGCTTGACAGGTTTTGGGAGTGCGTGTTTACTCGACCTAGCGTCCCGCCCACAGATCGAAAGGTGTCCTCCAATGACGAAACCCAGTTGTTTTCCTGCGGGTAATGGTGTGTCCCATCGCTTGACCTGGCTTTTACCGATTGTGTGTGCGTTGCTCATTGGCGCTTTTGGGTTGAGAGCGAGCCGGGCGCAGGGTTCCGGGCAAGATGAAGTGAAGAGTGGTCCGACGGCGAGCGACAGGGCGGCGGCGGATGAAGCAAAGATTGTTTATCGGCATGCAAGGCCGGCGAACACGCCTGCTGGAGCGACCTTGAGACAGAGGGAGATTGCGTCGGGGACGGGATCGCCGGCGGGACGCTCCGGCGCGGCGGGTACGACTACCGCGGATAATGACCAGCTGCGTTTTCCCGCGGACTTGGCGTTTAACGGAGGCGCGGTCGTTCCGGTGGCCGAACAGCATCCTATTTTTCTGCTGCCGAACGGGAACTGCCCGATCGCCAAGTGCTGGGGAGATCCGGAAGGGTTTCTGCGGGACCTGAGGATCAGCGAGTTCATTCACATAACGGATCAATACGTTGGATCGACGGCGAACAATCGCTATCCGGTGGGCGCGCACACGTTGATCAGCTATAAGCCGACACCGAAGACTGCGCCTCTGACGGATGCGGATATGGTTGCGGTGGTGCACCGCGTGGCCTCAGCGAGCGGGCAGACGGGATACTCGCACATGTACCACATTTTTCTGCCGCCGGGGCAAGACGAATGCTTCACTGCCAAGGACGGCATTTGCTATTCGCCGGACGTTCCCGCGACGTTTGTGTTTTGCGCGTATCACAACAGCGTCGATTTCAGCGATATCGGACACGTGCTGTACACGGTGGAACCGTACCAGAACGTGGGCGGTTGTTCGGTGCGGCCGGGAACTCCAAATGGGCAGCTGATAGATTCTACGAACAACTCGCTTTCGCACGAGACATTCGAGACGATTACCGACCCGGACGGGACCGCGTGGTTTAACTTCACGGCGGTCGTGCTTGCGGGCGCGGAAATCGGGGATGAATGCTCGTTCTTTGTGATTCTTCCTATTTCGCCATCGGGGTCGTCAGCGTTCTTTGATCCGTCGGTAGCTACGATTGGGAATCACCGGTACGCGGTGCAGCCGGAGTATGCGAACAACGAGCACGCTTGCGCCAGCAATCCATAGGAATGGCTGGACTCGGGTGCGATTGGACACGGAAGGGGCAGGGATGATCCTGCCCCTTTTTTCTTGGACGTTGTGCGAACGGACGCGTAGGGGCTCGGTGCAACGGCGCGACTAATCGCGAAGGATGCGGGCCGGGTCGGTGCGGGTGGCGCGCCAGGCGGGGAGCAGGCAGGCGGCTGCGGTGGCGATGCTCATGACGAGGAATGCGGAGCCGAAGACCAGCGGGTTGCGGGGGCTGACTTTGTATAGGAGGTGACCGAGGAGACGGGTCAGTGCGAGGGCTACGATGACACCGAGCACAACGCCGGCGCCGGTCAGGGTCAGGCCACGCGACATTACTTGGCGCAGGAGATCGGATGACTCGGCGCCGAGCGCCATGCGGAGGCCTAGCTCACGAGAGCTTTGGGAGACGGCGTAGGACATCACGCCGTAGAGCCCGACGGCGCAAAGCAGAAGCGCCAAACTGCCCAGAACACCGACGAGAGTTACTGCGACGAGTTGCGGAGCGGTGGAGCGATCGAGTTGCTCTTGCAGAGAGATTACTTCGTAGAGGGCGAGGTTGGCGTCGAGCGTGTGCACTTCGCGGGCGAGCGCGGTGGCTATTGTTTTTGGGCCTAGTGGTGTGCGGATAAACAAGTCCGGGCTGAGAGCAAAATTTTGGCGGAGAGGGACGTAGAAGAAGGGTTTGGGCGTCTCGCGGACGCTTTCGTACTTGGAATCTTTTGCGATGCCGACTACCTGCAGCCATTGTCCTTTGACCTGAACGCGGTCGCCGATTGGATTTTTGGCCGGCCAATACTGCGACGCCATGGTTTCGTTCACGATAGCGACGAGAGCGGCATGTTCATCGTCGGCGCGGGTGAATTCGCGGCCGGAGAGCAAGGGGATGCCCATCGTTGCGAAATACTGCGGGCCCACCTCGTTGTATTCCACGGTGTGCTGTTCCTCAGGCGGCGGCTGGTAGCCGTCTACTGCAATCAGGGACGAAGAGAAACTTCCATAGCTGAGCGGGGGCATGCGGCCAAAGGCTGCGGACTCCACGCCCGGGAGCGACTGGACGCGTTCGAGCAGCGCGTCCTGGAAAGTTTGGGCGCGAGGCGCATCGTATCCGGCGGAGACCAGATTTACAGCGGTCTGGAGGACTCCGCGCGTGTCGTAACCCGGGCTGGTGGTGCGGATTCTCTGGAGGCTTTGTAGGAGGAGGCCGGCTCCGACCAGCAAGACGAAACTGAGCGACACCTGCATCACGACGAGGCCGGAGCGGAACCAGGCGGTGCCGCGGCCTCCGACGACGCTCGCGGATTCGGCTTTCAAGGTGCCGGCGACGTCGAGTTTGTTGGTCTGCATGGCGGGAACGAGGCCGAGAAGAAGAGTGGAAACGAGGCAAACGGCGGCGCTGAGGGCGAGCACGCGCCAATCGATTTCGCCGGGCAGATGCATGGTGACGCCGCCGCGCGCGGGGAAGAGCAGCACGAGCGCGTGACGGCACCAGTGCGCAACGAGGAGTCCACCGGCTGCGCCGAGAGCGGCGAGAATCAGGCCTTCGGTAAGAAGTTGCTGCAAGAGACGGCTGCGGCCGGCACCGATGGCGAGGCGAACGGTCATCTCGTGGCGTCGCGCGAAGGAACGGACGAGGAGCAGGTTGCCGACGTTGGCGCAGGCGATCAGTAGAACAAAAACGACGACGACGAACATTATTTCAAGAGTGGGGAGCAGAGTGCGGGCGTTGTTGAAGGGCGTTTGCCATAGCGGCCAGAGCTTGATGCCACGGCCGCGGTTGGTTGCGGGGAAATCATTTTCGAGGCGCTGCGCAATCGCGGAGATTTCTTGCTGGGCTTGCTCGAGAGTTACGCCGGGCTTGAGGCGAACGTAGGATTCGATCCAACGCGCGCCGCGATCTTCGAGTTTGTATCCGCCGGCCTCGAAGGTCTCTTCCATGGAGGCGGGGACCCAGAAGTGCATGGCCCAGCCTACGAACGTGCCGTAGAAGCCTTCGGGTGCGACGCCCACAATGGTGTGCACCACACCATTGAGCCGCTGCGTTTTCCCGATGATCTGCGGATCGCTTTTGAATCGCCTTTGCCATAGCTGATAACTGATGACCGTGACGGGATGGGCGTTCCGGCCGGTGTCTTCGCCGGGCTCGAAGGCGCGGCCGAGAATGGGATGGACTCCGATGGCGTCAAAATAGTTGGCGGAGACGATGCTTCCGGTGGTGACTTCAGCGCGGTCACCAATGCTGAGCGTGGTGCCCATGATTTTGGTGACGATGAAGGAGTCGATGAGCGTGGAGCTTTTTTGCAGGTCGAGGAGGTCTGGCCAGGAGACGCCGTCGGGGCTGGGCTCGCCGCGAGCGGTTCCGGTGACGGCGAAAAGTTGTTCTTGATGATGTACGAGTGGGTAGGGACGAAACAGGATTCCTTCGATCCAACTGAAGACGGCGGCGTTGGCACCGATTCCTAGCGTGAGGCACAGAATCGCGAGGAGAGAAAAGCCGGGGCTGCGCCGAAGCATGCGGAGGCCGACGCGAAGATCTTGAAGAACACTTTGGGACCAGACGGGGAGCCACACTGCACGAGCGTCCTCTCGCGCGAGCGTGGCGGAGCCCATTTGGCGATTGGCGGCGTACCGGTCGCCAGATTCTTGTTCGAGCGACTGACGGTGAAATTCCATTTCCTCGGCGAGTTCGGCCGCCTGGCGGCGCTGTCGGAAGAAATAAAGAAGGCGGCGAATCAGGCGCATGACATCACTTTTTGGATCGCGAGAATCATCCGGTCGAACTCGCGATTTTCGGAGGCGAGTTGCTTGCGGCCGGCGGCGGTCAGCTTGTAGTAGCGGGCGCGACGATTATTTTCGGAAGCGCCCCATTCCGCGGTGACCCAGCCGTTGAGAAGTAGGCGCTGGAGGGCGGGATAGAGGGAACTCTCGCCGACATCGAGGACGTGCTCGGAGACTCTTTTGAGGTGTTGGGCGATGCCGTAACCGTGACGGGGCCCGCGAGTGAGGGAGCTGAGAATGAGCATGTCGAGAGTTCCGGGGAGGAGGTCGTTTCCCATCGTTTATCGATGGAAGCACTGCGCGAAGAGGGTGTCAAGAGATTTTCCATCGGCAAACGATGGGAGCCGCTACGCTCGCGGCTGGCGGGCGGCGGAGTAGATTTTTTCTACGAGGGCTAGGCTGCGACGGCCTTCGCGGCCGTTGCAGATCGGTTGTGTGTTGTTGGCGATGGCTTGGAGGAGATCTTCGAGGATGGCTTGGTGGCCGCTGATGTCGGTTACGGCTGCGGAGTTGGCGCTTTGGTTGGAGTCGCCGGAGGAGATGGCGGCGAGGTCGTGCGGCGGATTGCGGAAATCGGCGGTGATGATGCGATCGTGCTCGAGGATTACGGTGCCTTCGGTGCCGGTGATTTCGATGCGGCGCGGGTATCCGGGATACGCGGCGGTCGTGGCGAGTAGCGTGCCGACGGCGCCGTTGGCGAACTCGAGGGTGGCCAAGGCGGTGTCCTCGGCTTCGATTTTGTGGAGGACGGTGGCGATGCGCGCTTGTACACGGGTTACATCGCCGAGGAGATAGAGGACGAGGTCGACCGTGTGGATGGCTTGATTGATGAGCGCGCCGCCGCCGTCGAGTGCGAAGGTGCCGCGCCATTTGGAGTTGCTGTAGTAGTCGGGCGGGCGATACCACTTGACGCGGGCGTCGACCAGGAGAGGTTTGCCGAGGAGGCCGCGGTCGAGCCAATTTTTGAGGCGCTGGATGTTGGGCTTTAGGCGATCCTGGAAAATTACGGCGAGCTTTACTTTGGCTTTTTCGGCGGCGGCGATTAGGGCGTCGGCGTTTTTTGTGTTGATGTCGAGAGGCTTCTCGGTGAGGACGTGGAGGCCGTGTTGGGCGGCGGCGATGCCTTGCTCGGCGTGCAGGCCGGAGGGCGTGCCGAGGATGACTAGGTCCATTGGCTTGTGCGCCAGGAAGGCGGCGAAATCTTGGTAGGGCTTGGCATGATTCTCGGCTGCGAGAGTGGTGACGGTTTGCGGATTTGTGCCGTAGATGGCGGCGATTTGCACGTCGGGGATGGCGCGAGCGCCGCGGGCGTGGGTTTGTGTGATGTTGCCGGAACCGATTAGGCCGATGTGGGTAGTCATGGGTAGCGGTAGGATGATACGAAATTTTTGACTCGAGAAGGTGCCGCGGAGGTCTCCACCTGGGCACAGAGACACTTTAAATGAGTTAAAGTAAGGGCGTTTCGCGATTGCGCGGCGGGATCAATCGTCCCTCTGGGACTCAGGTTTTCTATTTGGCGGGTACCCAGGACTTCGTCCTGGGCTAAATTCTTCGATGTCCCTACGGGACTGGTAAAGCGCACATGATTGGACTCGAAGGAAAAGGCAGCATCTAGAAATATGAAGGCATTGTTGTTGTCGAAATATCGGTTGCTTGAGATTGCGGAGGTGCCTATGCCGGCGGTTGGGGCTGGCGAGGTGCTGATTCGTGTGGGGGCTTGCGGGATTTGCGGTAGCGATGTGCATGGGTATGACGGGTCGTCGGGGCGGCGGATTCCGCCGATTGTTATGGGGCATGAGGCGGCCGGACGAATTGCGGCGTTGGGGGCCGGGGTTACGGGATTGGCGGAGGGCGATCGCGTCACCTTTGATTCGACGATTTATTGTGGGGCTTGCGGGTATTGCCGGCGCGGCGAGGTCAATCTTTGCGATCACCGGCAGGTGCTGGGTGTTTCTTGCGGGGATTACAGCCGCGCAGGAGCGTTCGCGGAATTCGTGACCGTGCCGGCGCGAGTGGTTTATAAGCTGCCGGAGAGCATTTCGTTTGCGGAAGCGGCGATGCTGGAGGCGGTGGCGGTGGCGATTCACGCCGTGTCGCTGGCGGAAATCTCGGCGGAAAGCACGGCGCTGGTGGTGGGGGCGGGAACGATCGGCGTGCTGATTTTGCAGGCGCTGCGGGCGGCGGGATGCCGGCGCGTGTCTGTGTCCGACGTGGACGCTACGCGATTGAAGATGGCGAAGGAACTGGGTGCGGCGGATGTGCTCTCTGCTAAGGAGGACACTGTGGCGCACATTTTGCAGCGGACCGGCGGGGCTGGCGTCGATGTGGCCATGGAGGCGGTCGGACGTAACGAAACGGTGAGTGCTGCGATCGCGAGCGTGCGGAAGGGCGGGACGGTGGTGCTGGTCGGGAACATTTCGCCTGATGTGACATTTCCGCTGCAGAAAGTGGTTACGCGGCAGATTCGGTTGCAGGGCTCGTGCGCTTCGGCGGGGGAATATCCTCAGGCGATTTCGCTGATGGCTAGCGGAGCGATTCGGGTGAAGCCGCTGATCACCGCGATTGCGCCGCTTGCGGATGGGCCGCAATGGTTTGAACGCTTGTATGCGCGTGAGCCGAATTTGCTGAAGGTGGTGCTTACGCCGGGGCCGGTTTCGTGAGCGACGGGAACGGTGGCGGGCTGTTTGATCTTTCGGGGCGCGTGGCGATTGTTACGGGCACGAGCCGTGGGCTGGGTCAATACATGGCGCGGGCGCTGGCGAAGGCCGGTGCGGATTTAGTGCTGACGAGCCGGACGCGCGAGAGTTTGCGGGCGTTTGAAACGGAAATCAGAGGGCTGGGGCGGCGCGCGGTTTCGCTCGAGCTGGATGTAAGAAAGCTCGAGAGTATTGAGCGGATGGCAGCGGAGGCGGAGAAGGCGTTCGGACGCTTGGATATTTTGGTCAACAATGCCGGATGCAATGTGCGGAAGCCGGCACTGGATGTAACTTGGGACGACTGGAATTTAATTCTGGATACGAACCTGCGCGGAAGCTTTTTTGTAGCGCAGGCAGTGGCGCGGCGGATGATTGCGCGCGGATACGGACGAATCATTAATATAGGTTCGGTGACGAGCGTGGCGGGATATGCGGGACTGGGGCCGTATGGAGCGAGCCGCGGCGGGATTCGGCAGTTGACGATGAGTTTGGCGGACGATTGGGGAAGGCACGGCGTGACGGTGAATTGTCTGGCGCCGGGATGGTTTCGCACCGAGCAGAACAAGGTGCTCTATGAGAATAAAGAGTGGGTGGAATATTTGTGCGACCGGATTCCGGTGAAGCGGCCGGGGCGGCCGGAAGATTTGGACGCGGCGGTGGTTTTTCTGGCGGCGGAATCTAGCCGGTATGTTACGGGGCAGACGCTGTTGGTCGATGGCGGGATTTCTACAGGGGCGACTCGGGCGCTGGTCCAGCCGGCGCAGAAGAGTTCGAGTTCGAAGCGGGCAGAAAAGGCTAATTTGCGTTCGCGCGGCAAAACGCGGCGCGGGAGGTGAGTCTTGCGAGGATTCCTGGCGAGAGGAATGTTGGCGGTGTCGTTGACTTTATCATTCGGATTGTTTGCCGGTGGTGCGCCGGCTCCGGAAACACGTAAGCCTTTGCAGATTTATTTTGTGGACGTGGAGGGCGGGCAGGCCACGCTTTTCGTTACTCCGGAAGGGAAGTCGTTGCTGATTGATACGGGATGGCCGGACAACAATGGGCGCGACGCGGGCCGCATTGCGGCAGCCGCGAAAGACGCAAAGATCAGCAAGATTGATTTTGTGCTGATTACGCATTTTCACGACGATCACGTGGGTGGTGCGCCGCAGCTTGCGGCGAAGATTCCGGTGGGGACGTTTATCGATCATGGGGAGAATCGGGAGACGACTGGCGAGGGGGCCAAGAAGGTTTTCGCCGCTTATCAGCAGTTGCTGGCTACAGGAAAATACAAGCACATCACCGCGAAGCCTGGAGAGGTGCTGCCAATTACTGGGATGCAGGTGCGTGTGGTGAGCGCGGATGGCGAATTGATCGAGAGGCCGCTGCCAGGGGGCGGTAAAGAGAATGCGAGCTGCGCCAATGCCTCGAAACCGCCGGTCGACGATACGGAGAATCCGCGATCATTGGGTGCTTTAATCACTTTTGGGAAGCTGAGGATTTTGGATCTGGGCGATTTGACGGGTGACAAAGAGATGGCGCTGATGTGCCCGATGAACAGGATTGGGGCGGTGGACATTTATGTGGCATCGCATCATGGGACGGCTTCGAGTGGGACGCCGGTGTTGGTGCACGCGATCTCGCCGCGCGTTGTGATCATGGATAACGGGGAGAAAAAGGGCGGCTCGGTGGTGGCTTGGGACACGATTGAGAAGTCGCCGGGGCTCGAGGACCTTTGGCAGCTTCATTATTCGGCGGAGGGTGGGGAGGCGCACAACGTGGCGGCGCCTTTTTTGGCGAATCTGCAGGGTCCGGATACGGGGAATTATTTGAAGGTTACGGCGTTGGCGGATGGAAGTTTTGGCGTGTTTAATTCGCGGACTGGGGAGACGAAGAAGTACGCGGCTCGGTGAGTGTCGTGGTGGCTACGAGCTGATTTTGGTTTGATCGGATTGGCGAGCGCGGAGTTTGAAACGCTGGAGTTTTCCGGTGGCGGTTTTGGGGAGTTCGTGCAGGAACTCAATCCAGCGCGGGCGCTTGTAACCGCCGATGCGTGCGGCGACAAATTCTTGCAGTTCACTTGCTAGCTTTTCGTTCGCCACGTATTCCGTTTTCAATACGACGTGGGCGGCAGGTTTGGCGAGGCCTGTTTCGTCATCACGCGCGATAACGGCGGCTTCGCGCACGGCAGGGTGCGCGAGTAACGCGCTTTCGACTTCGGCTGGACTCAGCCAGAGGCCGTGCACCTTGAAGAGGTCGTCGGAGCGGCCGGCGTGCCAGAGAAATCCACTCTCATCTTGACGGTATTTGTCGCCGGTGCGGAACCACCCGTCGACAAAGGTGTGTTTCGTTTTTTCGGGTTGATTCCAGTAGCCGGCGCAGAGTGAATCGCATTTTACCCAGAGGTCGCCGATTTCGCTGGTGGGGACAGGACGGCCGTAGTCGTCTGTGATTTTTGCTTCGAATCCGGGAAGGATTTTGCCGCTGGAGCCGGGCTTAATTTCGCCGGGAACGTTGGATGTGACCATGTGGAGGCTTTCGGTGGAGCCCAGCGCGTCGAGGATTTCGATGTTGAAGCGCTGACGGAAGCGTTCGAAGAGAGGCGCGGGGAGGGCTTCGCCAGCGGAAACGGCGTGGCGAATGCTGCAGAGATCGAAATCGGGAGCGCCGGGGCGATGATGTTCGAGCAAGGCGGCATAGTTCGTAGGCACGGAGAAGAAAAGCGTGGGGCGATAGCGCTCGATATCGGCGTAGATGCCGGCGGGAGTTGGGCGCGCGGGGGAGAGAATTGTGGTTGCGCCGCACGAGAGCGGGAAGTAGCCGGCATTGCCGAGGCCGTAGGCGAAGAATAGGCGAGCGACGCTGAAACATCGATCGCGTTCGTTGATCTTGAGTATCGCGTGGGCGTAGTGGTGCGTGCTGACCACCATGTCGTGATGGAGGTGCACGCAGGCTTTGGGAACGCCAGTCGAGCCGGAAGAGTACAGCCAGAAAGCGGGATCGTCTTTGGAGGTGGGCTCGGCGGTGAGTTCTGGGGATGCGAGTTGCATTAAATCGGTAAGACGCGGATGCTCGGTCGCATTGCCGTTGTCGCCGACGAGAATGATTTCACGAAGATGCGGCAGATTTTGCTTTGGTATTGCTTGCAGTTGAGGCAGAAGAGTTTCACTGACGATCGCGGTTCGAGCGCGCGAGTCGTTTAGCATGTATTCGTAATCGTGCGGCTTGGCTTGCGTGTTGACGGGGATGGCGACCGCGCCGATTTTTATTGCGCCGAAGAAGGAGTAGAGGAATTCGGGCGAATCGAGAAGTAGGAGGAGCACGCGCTGTCCCTGACGCACGCCGAGATCTCGAAGGGCGTTTCCAGCGCGGTTGGCGCGTTCGAGGAGTTGCTGGTAGGTGACGCGCTCGGCGGCGCATTCGATGGCGATGTTTTCCGCGCGGCCTTCGCGGATGTTGCGATCCACGAAGTAAGTGGCGACGTTGAAGGTGTGGGGTAAGTCGATCACGTGACGACCGTATTCGCCGGTGCAATGACGACGAAAATTGAATCACTACATTCTTGCAAGGGCGACGGCTTGATAGTATACGCAGTACGCGAATTGTTGCCTGCAATTTCAAATCTTGCTTTGGGTTTGTGCTAGCGCGGCGAGTTTCGGCGCAATCCGCCACGGAGGCAATTGATGTCGCAACGCTCGAGGCGTCGATTTCTGCGTGAGATCGCCACAGCAAGTGCGGCCGTTTCGGCGAACCAGGTTTTCGGTGGTTTGGTGAGAGCGCAAACGCCGGCTGGTCAGGTGAGCGGCCCTGTCCGGCTCTACGTCGATGCGCGCCGGACACGCGCGACGCTGGATCGCAACGTTTTTGGTTCGTTTTTGGAGCATCTGGGACGGGCGATTTATGAGGGAATTTACGACCTTGGATCACCGCTCTCTGATTCGAATGGTTATCGCAAAGATGTGCTTGAGGAGATCCGAAAGCTGAACGTTCCCATCGTGCGCTATCCGGGCGGGAATTTTGTTTCGGGTTACAACTGGCTCGATGGCGTAGGACCAGCGAAAGACCGGCCGCGCGTTTTGGACAAGGCTTGGAATGCGCTGAACAGCAATCAGTTTGGCACGAACGAATTTTTGGCGTGGTGTAAAGCGGCGGGAACCGAGCCGCTGCTCGCCGTGAATCTGGGCACGGGCACGCCGGAGGAAGCGGCGGCCCTGGTCGAATATTGCAATGTAGAGAAGGGAACGCGCTGGAGCGATCTGAGGAGGAAGCACGGTGTCGCCGAGCCGCATCGGGTGCAGCATTGGTGTCTGGGCAACGAGATGGACGGGCCGTGGCAGATCGGACATATGCCGGCGGTGGACTACGGATTGAAGGCCGCGGATGCGGGCAGGCAAATGCGGTATGTGGACCGGGATCTGACGTTGGTGGCTTGCGGATCGAGTGGTCCGGGGATGAGCACGTATTTGGACTGGGATCGAGCGGTGCTAGAGCAATGCTATCCGTATGTGGATGCTATTTCGCTGCATCGTTACTTTACGAACGAGGGTGCGGAAACCGGAGGCGACAGCGCGAAATTTCTGGCCTTGAACTTGAGCATGGAGCGGCAAATTGCGGAGGTGGCATCGGTTTGCGATTTTGTTCGCGGGCGGCTGAAGTCGCCGAAGAAACTTTGGCTTTCGTTTGATGAATGGAATGTTTGGTATCGGGCGCGGAATGGAGCGGCGGTGAATGGCAACCGGCAAGAGGCGCCGCATCTGCTCGAGGAAGTGTACAACCTGGAGGACGCGTTGCTGGTCGGCGGGTGCATCAACACGCTGCTGCGTTCAGCGGATCGCGTGCGGATCGGATGCCTGGCGCAGTTGGTGAACGTGATTGCGCCGCTGATGACGAACGCGAACGGACTGGTGCGGCAGACGATTTTGTATCCGTATAGCTGGGCCTTGCGATATGGCAGAGGCGAAGTGTTGGACTTGGCCGTCGAGAACGCCGCAGGGTTTGAAGTTTCGGCGACGGAGAAAGCGCCTTACCTGGATATCGCCGGGACACGCCAGGCAGAGGGTGGAATTGTGTCGCTTTTTGTTCTAAATCGCGATCTGGCGAAGGCGCGGCAATTGGAGCTGAATTGGGAAGGCTCTCCTGGTGCGAAACTGCTCACGTCGCTGGTGCTAACAGGTACGGATCTGAAAGCGAGCAACGATTTCGGGTCGCCAACTCGTGTTGTGCCGAAAGAAGCGGATAAACCGGTCGCGAGCGGAGGGCGCAGCTTGATCGAGGTGCCGCCGAGATCGTATTCCGTATTTCAGTGGCAGACTTAGCCGCATTAAGAGTAAGAGGGGATCAATGAGCGCGAAGCAGATGGCCCGCACGTTACTGTGTGCTTTAATATTCGTCTGCGAATTGACGCTTGCCGGCTCGTTGAGCTCGCAAGCAATGCGAGGGACCATTCGAAAACAATCGTTTGGCAAGACAAATGGCGGAGAGCAGATTGATCTGTACTCATTATCGAACCAGAAGGGGATGGAAGTTTCGATAACCAATTTTGGCGCCACTATCGTTGCCCTACGCGTTCCTGATCGGGCTGGGAAGCCGGCGGACGTTGTTCTGGGGTTCGACACATTGGAAGGCTACGAAAACGGAAAGAGTTATTTTGGTGCGACCGTTGGAAGATATGCGAATCGCATTGGCGGCGGGACATTCTCAATCAATGGGAAGACATATACGCTGCCGAAGAACAATGGCAACAACACGCTGCACGGCGGAATCATCGGATTCAACAAGAAGGTCTGGGAAGCGCGAGAGATTGCAACGAAGGATGGCGCCGGGCTTGAGTTGTCGTATTTGAGTGCGGACGGAGAAGAGGGATTTCCGGGAAATCTTTCGGTCCGGGTTGTGTTCACGGTGCCCGCGGATCGTAACGAACTGAAAATCGATTACACGGCGACGACGGACAAGGATACGGTGCTGAACCTCAGCAATCATTCTTATTTTAATCTTGCAGGCGAAGGGAATGGCGACATTCTGGATCACGTGATGACGCTGCATGCGAAGCAGTTCACGCCGGTGGATAAGACGTTGATTCCCACGGGCGATTTGCGTGATGTGGCGGGCACACCGATGGATTTCAATACTGCTACAGCGATTGGAAAGCGCATCAACGACAATTACGAGCAGCTCATTTTTGGGAAGGGCTACGACCACAACTGGGTGCTCGCACGCTCTGGCGACGGGAAGGGCTTGACGATTGCGGCGGATGCGTATGATTCGAAGAGCGGCCGCACGCTGGAAGTGTTAACCACCGAGCCGGGGGTGCAATTTTACAGCGGAAATTTTCTTGACGGTTCCGCTAAAGGAAAAGGGGGAAAGGCTTACGGTCAACGCGCAGCGTTTTGCCTGGAAACGCAGCATTTTCCGGATTCTCCGAACCATCCTAATTTCCCAAGCACGCTGCTGAAACCGGGTGCGGTTTTTCGCTCAGAGACTGTGTTTCGCTTTTCCGCAAAGTAGCGGTCAAAAGCAAATAACGCAAGGTGAAGTGGAAGGGAGTGGCGCGCCCGGGGAGATTCGAACTCCCGACCCTCTGCTTAGAAGGCAGACGCTCTATCCAACTGAGCTACGGGCGCACGGTGCAATCTATTTTATCATCAAGCATTTACAGCGACTTCTTGAAAAATTGCATTTTCAAATCTCGGTGCAATCGGTGCAACAAAGGCCTTTTCGGATGGATTCTTGGGGAGATCGAAGCCAAATCCAACGGCTTCGGCCTCGGCCAAGCGCATGTCAGTCTCCTCGAATAGATGAGAGTAAATTTCTGACATGGTTTTTGGCTTGTGGCCCATCCAAAAATTGTTTATGTCCTCTTGGCACCGCTTTCCTCGCAGCCACGTTTTGCGGAATCGACGGAAGGCGTGCCACCCCATGCCCGGCTCATCTAATCCCATTTCCTTTAGCCGTGCTGTCAGCCAGCGATCCTCGATATTGTTGTGCAAATGTGGCGTGCCATTCCGGGTGGCGAACAACAGCCCTCTCTTATCGCCAATGTAACGCCGCAGGAACTCTGCGACGTCCGGATGCAAGTCAACATCGCGGTAGGCCGCATCGGTTTTCAAATATGAAACGATGCGCGGCATATCACGATCAACTTGCTGCCGAACCTCAATGGTGCGCCCGCCGTTGGTGAAATGCTTCTTTTCGATAGCCAGTGCTTCCGAAATTCGCATCCCGGTGGCACCTAGCAGAGCGTAAAGCGCCTGCTCTTGGCCTTCGCTTTCCTTCACCAGTTGATCCACAGCCTTAGCTTTGAGGGATGGACGGCGTTGTTCCTTCTGATTAACGATCGGGAGGTCCATTACCGTGCTATCCCACTTGCGCTTGTGAACGGGCTCACCAGTTTCTCCGTCCTTGAGCGAAGCAACTACCTGCTCGACGTACTCAACGTATTTGTTCACCGTTCGCGCCGACAGTGATTTCTTCATCTTATCCACCAGCGGCTTGACCGTAATGTTGTTTACGCTTGCGAGCGGCAGGTCACCGATGGCCGGGAGAATCCATTTATTGAAAGCAGCTTTGAGGCTGCTCGCATCTTTGATGGGTTCCCGGTCGCGTGTGACAGCCCAGTGCAAGTAGAACTCCGCTTGTTTTCGGAACGTCGTTTCACCAAGAACTACTCGGTTGAAACGCTGTTCGGAGTTGGCACCGGAACGCTCAATAATCTCCTTCTTCTTGCGTTCCCGTTCGGAGGCATC
>Ga0210410_10002907_pt1 | contig 15271 bp, 8 predicted proteins | sample IncBWC4MmetaG_FD_161058 | JGI IMG/M metagenome (GOLD analysis project Ga0210410, IMG submission 161058) | Forest soil microbial communities from Barre Woods Harvard Forest LTER site, Petersham, Massachusetts, United States - Inc-BW-C-4-M | ecosystem: Environmental > Terrestrial > Soil >... | reverse complement strand
ACCAACCGAAACCTATGAGGCGGCTAAACTGTCCCCCGTGGAGCAAGCACAAATCTCGCTGGCCGTGGCCAACGCCCTGGTCCGGCTGCATCGATGGAGCGAAGCCCTGCCTTACCTACTGGTTGCCCAAAGGCTCGAAAAGGCTCCCGCGCGCCGCAAGGAAGTCCTCGGCAAACTCGCGGAGGTAAGAACCGTGCTCCGGCGCGAGCGGCTGAATCTCGCGCGGCAGCCGATTCTCCATCAGGAACTCGAACAGGACCGCGTCGTTCGCCCGCGTCTCGTCGCTCGAGCCGCTACGCCCGCCAAAGCAACTGCCACGGGAGGTGAAAAACCATGAAACGTGCCGCCATTCTCCTGCTTGTAAGTATCGCCTCCATCGGCGCGAGCTGGGCCGCATTCCAAGCGCTTGTTACAGAGGGGCGTCCGCCTTCTCGCTACGTTCCAGCGGGCTCGTTGCTTTATCTCGAGGCTAAGGATTTTTCCGCGCTGCTCGGCGATTGGAGCTCCTCGCCACAAAGGGCAATCTGGGTGAAGAGCAAGAATTACGAAGTCTATTCCCGCTCACGCCTTTTCCTGCGCCTGCAGGGTGCCGGGGAGCAGTTCGCGGCCGCGGCCGGTCTTCCTCCGGACGTGAATTTTCTGACGCAGGTAGCTGGTACCCAGAGTGCGCTCGCGCTCTACGACATCGGCAAGCTGGAGTTTCTCTACATCACGAAGCTGCCTTCGGCCAGTGCGATGCAATCGGCACTTTGGCAGACGCGCGCTAAATTCGAAACGCGCAACGCCGCTGGACTCACGTTCTACGTTCGGCGCGATCCCGAATCCGAGCGTGAAGTGGCCTTCGCCGTCAACGGCGAGTATCTGATTTTGGCAACGCGCGAGGATCTCCTCGCTGGCGCGCTCCAACTCATGGCGGGCAGCAAGGCCCGCGGCATCGAAGCCGAGCAATGGTGGTCCCAATCCGTGGCGGCTGGCGGCCCCGCGGGCGACCTGCGCATGGTCCTCAATCTCGAAAAGATCGTGCCCAGCCCCTATTTCCGCTCGTACTGGATTCAGCGCAACATTACGGACATGAAACAGTACAGCGCTGCTGTTTCGGATCTTTTCCGTTCCGGCGGGGATTACCGCGAAGAACGTGTGCTACTGAAGAAATCCGCGGCTGCTGGCAATGTGAGCGCTGATGATGCGGCAGCCGCGGTCGCGGATCTGGCTCGGCTCGTCCCCGCCGATACCGGCACTTACGAAGTGAGGGCCGTCTCCACGGCTGCGGATTGCCTCGATGTGCTGGAGACCAAGATTCTTGCGCCTCACAGAGGCCCGGCCATCGCCCAGCGGACCGCTCCGAACGTTCAACTCTCTTCGGGTGAAACGGGCAGTGGTTCCGACCTCGAAACGCGGATCGATCAAGCCCCGTTGAAAACCTCGGCCTCCTCGGATGCCGCAACTCCGCTAAAGGAACTTTTCCAAAAATCCCAGGTTCGCGCCGCACTGCAAGTGCAGGCCACGGAGCGCGACAGGGATGGCGTTTTCGTTCGCATCCATTCCGGGGTTGCCTTTCTGGCTGCCGCCGACTGGCCAGAAGCAGGCGTCCGGTCCGCCCTTGTCGATTTCTTACGGCCCTCTCTGACCACCGGCAGCCTTGGATTCGAATGGCAGCCCAAGTCAGGTTATCAAGAGCTCGACGGTCTCTGGAATTTCGCCGTCGCCGTTCGGGGAAAGTATCTGCTGGTTTCAGATGATTCCACGGTTCTGAGAAATATGTTTGCGAATATGAGCCAGAAGCCGGCGCAAAAACCTGCGTTGCTTGTCGCGGGATTCCATCATGCCCGGGAACGGGAAAACTTCGCCCGGCTTACCGGTCTCCTGGACCGCCCGAGCGCAAACCCCGGCGGCGCTTCGGCATCGGAGCCTAATCCGCAGTTCTTCTCGGACAATCTCGCGAGCTTCAGCGCCACGCTGGCCGGTGTTTCTTCAGAAACCATTGTTGTCCGCGACGCAAGTGATAAAGTCTTCCAGACGGTCACCTACGAATGGTCCCGCTGAGGATATCCGCAGGTCTGGTCATCGCGATACTCGCGATCACATCCGGTTTCTCCGGGCGTTCCGACCTGACAGCTTTTGCAGGGCAGGATTCTCCGGCATCGGCGAAATCTCTTTTTAGCCAGTCCGCAGTTCTGCTTCTCGAAAGGGAGTTCTCCAGCAGCGACATTTCCTATCTTCTCCTCGATGCCCGCAGTGGCGCGCTTTTGTCCTCCCGTTGGGACGACCCCGCCAAGCCTATCCCTCTCGGCTCGCTGGTGAAACCGTTCACGGCTCTCGCCTACGGGGAGACGCATGAGAATCAGTTTCCAAGTCATATTTGCCGGGGCGAGGCCAGCGGTTGTTGGCAGATACACCCGCACGGGAAACTAGACCTTGTTTCTGCCATTTCGGTTTCCTGCAATTCCTATTTCCGCGCACTGGCGGAAAATCTGACGGGCGAACAGTTGATTCCTACAGCAAAACGCTTCGGCCTTGACCCTCCCGAACCTACGTTGTCCGGGCCACCGCTGATGGGCCTTGGAGATCGTTGGCCCATCGCCCCTGTCAAAATGGCTCGCGCGTACCTTGAGCTCTATCACCGCCGCGATCAGCCGGTCGTTCGTGAAATACTTGCCGGAATGACGCAGTCGGCCCGTAGCGGAACCGGGAAGGGAGTAGGCAAAGCGTTAAATCATCCCGACGCTCTGGTGAAGACCGGGACAGCTCCATGCACCCATCCGCACCCCGCTCCCGGTGACGGCTTCGTCATCGCCATGGTTCCCGCGAACCAGCCAGAGCTACTGCTCCTTGTCCGAGTTCACTCCGTAGCCGGAGCCACCGCCTCGATCGCCGCAGGCCGTATGCTCCATCGTTTGGAGGAATAGCTAGGTGTTGACCCGAGTCATCCTCCTGCTGTTTCTCGCTCTGGCCTTCAATCTTCGTGCCAGTGCCCAGGATGTTCGTATCGGCGTCTTCGGTCTCTTTCATGCTCGGCAACTGACCCTGCAGGCTTTGCGCCAAGAAGCCGTCATCCTTCACGCCGCGGGCCAGACGCTGATCCTCGAGCCTGGTTCACGCACCGTCGCTTCCCTTCGTATTTCCAATGGGGCATTACTCCTCGATTTCGGTGAACACGTGGTGCGGACTACGGAAGTCCACGCTACCGCTCGCAACAATGGGGCAGTCAGTTTTCTCCTTACCGTTCCCGGGAAAATCACTCGCGCCTATCGCGGTACGCTTGTGGTAAAGGTCTCACTCGGAGAAGTCGTTCCCATCATCACAATGGACACGGAAACGGCGGTCGCCTCCACTGTTGCGGCAGAATCCGGCTTAGATACGCCATCAGAAGCCTTAAAGGCCCAGGCGGTCGTCGCGCGTTCCTACTTCGCGGCGGGAAGAGGGCGGCACCGCGACTTTGATTTTTGCGATCTCACTCATTGCCAATTCCTCAGCGAGCCGCCGCCTCAGGACAGCCCCTCAGCGATTGCTACCCGCGAAACGCGCGGGATCGTCCTCACCTTTGAGGAGAAACCCTTTGCGGCTATGTTCTCGCGCAGTTGCGGCGGACGTACGCGCACTCCTGCCGAGGTAGGTCTTCCCGGCAGCGCTTATCCCTACTTCGCCGTCTTCTGCGACTTCTGCCACAAGAGTCCCTATCGTTGGACCCGCCGATTGTCCTTCGAAGACGCCGCCCTACTTGGAAAAGGCGAATCCGGAAGACTCGCCGTGGACCGACGTCTCGGCTGGAATGCTGTGCCTAGCAACAACTTCACCTCGCACCAAGAAGGTGAGGAAGTGATCCTCGAAGGCGCCGGCCAGGGACACGGCATCGGCCTCTGTCAGCGCGGCGCGGCGGCCATGGCCGAAGAGGGCAGCAGCTTCCGACAAATCCTTAACCACTATTTCCCTAACGCTGCGCTCATACAGCTCGGAGAACACCTAGCCAGGAGCACGAGGAACGAGCCGGTTTCACCGCCAGGCAATTTCCAGCCGATCAACGCTCACTCGACAACCTTGGGGTTTGGTTGGTGGACAAAGAAAACTAGGACTGTTGCCATACTGAAAATCGGCCTTGCCGCCGGATTCGACCACGGGTAGGTCGGCATCCATGACCAGGTAACTTGCTCTGCCGCAACTTGCCCTCCAAACGACACGAATTCGGGATAGGTTTACGATGCCGTCGCGATCAACGCGCACGAACTTGGCGGGACACTCCTCTCCAATCCCAGGAATCCTGGCCCTTTCCGGAAACCCGGTGCGATTCGGGACAAAGCGCGGCCGGGCTATTCGTGGCGAAGGGCTACCATGGGATCCACCCGCATGGCGCGGCGCGCCGGAACATACGCTGCCGCCAGCGTCACCAGCGCCAGCAGAATCGCCACGGCGGCGAACGTCAGCGGATCGGTTGGCCGCACCTCGAAAAGTAGCGACCTGAGAAATCGCCCGAGCGCGATTGCTCCGCCAATTCCAAGCGCCAACCCGAGCAATACCAACTTCGCTGATTCCGAAAGAATCAGCTGCAGAATCTTTCCCCGGGCCGCGCCGAGCGCCACTCGAATTCCAACCTCACGCGTCCGGCTGGAAACCGAGTAGGAGATTACTCCAAAAATTCCGGCCGCCGCTAGAATCAGCGCGAGCGCTCCGAACAGGCTAAGCAGAAACATGCCGAACCTAGGTTGCGCCACCGACGCAGACAGGGCATCGATCATCGATTCGATGTCGGTCACGGGGAGGTCCTTATCAATGCTTCGCACATCCTGCCGGATTGTGTTCGCGGCGCTCGAGGTACTCAGTGTAGTCCTGGCGACCACTACGGCTCCCCAGAACGGCGCTTGCGCGTACGGTACGTACATCATGGGCCCAGGTTCTTGGTGTAACGAAACGTCCCGGACGTCGCCAACGATCCCGACGATCTCCCGCGAGGTCTTTCCTTTCGGAGGAAAGCCAAAGGTCATGCGTTTTCCGATGGGATCTTGATTCGGGAAGTAAAGCCGCGCCAGCGCTTCGCTGATCAGCGTCACGCGTGGCGCCGGCATCGCGTCCTGTTCACTGAACAATCGGCCACGCAACAACGGGATTTGCATCACGCGGAAATAACCTGGGCTCACCGCAACGTAATCGGCGGTGCGCGACGTTCCTGGCCGAACCACAGGATTTCCCTCGATCTCAAAGCCCAGATTCACGGGTCCGTCTGCCAGCGGCAGCGGCACGGCAATCGCTGAATTCTGCATGCCCGGTTCGGTTTGAATTCGCGTCAGCAGCTCATTGGAAAACGCTGTCCACTGTTGTGGCGTCGAGTATTCAAATTGTGGTAGCGACACCTCGGCCTTCAAAAGATGATCCGCGTCAAATCCCGGATGGACCGACGTAAGTGTCGCGAAACTTCGAATGAGCAAGCCCGCCGCGACCAGTAGCACCATCGCCAGGGCCACTTCCGCCACTGCCAGGAGGTTCCGCGTGCGTCGCCGCACGCCGCCTTTTCCGGTGTGGCTGCTGCCTTCTTTGAGGCTCGCTTGCACATCCGACCCGGCCGCAAAGAACCCCGGAGCCACCCCAAAAACCACTCCTGCCCCAACCGATAGCAACAGCGCGAAACCCAGCACCCAGCCGTCTATGCGAATGTCCCGCACGCGCGGAAACCCGGAAGGCAACAAGGAGTTGAGCTCCCGCACACCTCCGTACGCCAGGAACACACCCAACGTTCCGCCCACCAATCCGAGGACGACACTCTCGGTCAGTAGTTGCCGCACAATTCGATTTCGTCCTGCTCCCAGCGCGACTCGAATGCCCATCTCTCGGGCACGGGTTGTCGCGCGCGTGAGAAACAGGTTCGCAATGTTCACGCAGGCAATCAGCAGCACCGTTCCCACCGATCCCAGCAGGACCAGCAGCGCGGTCTTCACGTTGCCGGCAATCTCTTTTTGAAGCGGCACGACCCCAATCGTCCACCCGGAATCCTCGGCAGGCCATTCCGTCGCCAGCCGTGCCGCAATCGCATCCATCTCCGCTTGCGCTTGCGCGCCGGGAGTGCCGGGCCTCAATCGCGCCAAGATGCCAAAGCCAGGCCTGTTGCGCAGCGTCATCAATCCGCTGAATAGCGGGTCCTGAACCATCGGGATCCAGACATCGCGAGGGTCTTCAATGAACACCGGCGAACGAAAAGTTCCTGGCATGACGCCAACCACTGTGAAAGGGCGCTTGTCGAGGGTAATCGACTTTCCCAGTATTCTCGGGTCGGCCCCGAGTCGGTCCCGCCACAAATTCTCGCTCAGCATGACGACCGGAGCTGCGCCTCGCCTGCCGTCCTCACTCAAGAAGGTCCGCCCCAGAAGAGGCTTCACGTCCAAGAGCGAGAAATATTCGGGCGTCACCACTTCGGTCTTCACTTCGGCAGGGTCACCCGCACCTGTCAAAGTCAGACTGTGGCCCGCGGTCGCGGCGGTTTCGCTGAAAACGTGGTTCTGCGCGCGCAACTCGTCGAAATCCAGGTACGGGATTCCCGTTTCCTTTACTCCCTCTTTGAGGTTGGCGCCAAACACGACGACGAGCTGTTGGGGATTCGCGTACGGTAACGGCCGCAGCAGTAAAGCGTATACCGCGCTGAAAATCGCGGTATTGGCGCCTATCGCCAGAGCGAGTATTCCGGCGGCGACGATCGTGAACCCCGGAGACTTGCGCAACATGCGTAGTCCAAATCGAATGTCCTGCACGAGCTGCTCTAGCCAGACTAACGTCCACACCTCCCGGGTCTCTTCCTGCACGCGCGTCATGTTCCCAAATTTGCGAATTGCCGCGTAGCGGGCTTCCTCAGGTGGTAGACCGCGTTCAAGGTTGTCCTGCGTCTCTCTCTCAATGTGATCGCGAATCTCCTGCTCCAGATTTTCCAGCATGCGCTTGCCGCGTCTCATGATTTGTGCCCTACTCCGCCGGTCGGAGGATTCGGGCAATGGCCCCCGCCAGCTTGTTCCACTTGCTGGTCTCAACCGTCAGTTGCCGCCGGCCCCTGGCAGTCAGACGGTAAAACTTCGCGCGGCGATTGTTCTCCGAGGTGCCGTCTTCGACCGTTATCCACCTCCGCTTGATCAGCCGGTGTAACGCCGGATAAAGCGACCCCTGCTCCACTTGCAGCACGTCCTCCGACCGGAACTCAATAGCCTTAGCGATTGCGTGCCCGTGCGTTGGTCCCAGCAGCAGCGTGCGGAGAATCAGCAGGTCGAGAGTCCCCTGGAGCAACTCGATGCGTTCTTTCTGCTCTTTAGTAGACATTCTAGGTAAAGATATTGCGCTTCCAGTAGAATGTCAAGGTGATCCAAATACGGTAGGTGAGTTCCTTCGCTGCGTCGCAGAGGCATGTCTTACTTACTCAATACGCTACAACCGGAATGTAATTTATTGAAGCACTTCAACCATCGTCCGGCAAAGGCTACTGGTCGTACTTAAAGGCCTTGTTCGGATAGGGAGGCGGCTGTGGAACGGGCCGCGGATCCTTGTGGATCTCCTCCAGCAGATACTTTGTCGCGGCGTCCAGCTGGGTATCGCGGCCGGAAAAAGTGGCGTGCGGAAGATTATCGACCGTGATATCGGGATCGACGCCGTGGCCTTCGATCAGCCATTTGCCTTCCGGACCGTAGACGCCGTGCTCGGCGGCCGTTGCTATACCTTGATCGGCCAAGACGTTGTCAAAGGATAGCCAGATCTCGCCGCCCCAAGTGCGCGTACCGATGATTTTGCCGATATCGAGACGCCGAATGCCCTCGGTGAAAGCCTCACCGTCGGAACCCGTGCCCTCGTCGCAGAGAACAACGACGTGCCCGCGGAAAGCGTACTGCATGTTCGAATAGGGGTTGCCGACGCGGGGCTGCCAGTAAAACCAAGCCTTGCGGAGAAGCTTGGACAGAATCCAAGAATCGATGTTGCCGCCGCCGTTGTGGCGGACGTCGATGATGAGTCCCTGGCGATCGAACACGGGGTAAAAGTCGCGTACCCACTGTTCGATGTCGCCGGAACCCATGGCGCGGAGATGTACGTATCCGATGTGGCCCTGAGAGACAGCGTCGACCTTGAGGCGGCGGGAATACTCCCATTCGTTGTAGCGAAGTTTCCTTTCGTCATTTTCGGAAACGGGCGTCACCAGAACGTCGCGGGTCTGCCCGGCGGCGTTCTTCACGCTGAGCAAGACCTTGCGTCCAGCTTTTCCGCGAAGGAGCGCACGTTCATCTGGGATTCCGAGAACTTCCTCACCATCGATGGTTAGAATAATTTCGCCTTCATGGACCAAGGAATCAGGACTAGCGAAGGGAGGAGCCTGGTTGGGCAAATCGGGATCGTGCAGATAGACGTGATCCACGACGGAGCCGCCGGCCTTCTCGTCGCGGCGGAGAATCGCGCCGAGGGCAGCGATATCGATCTCATCGGCAGGTTTCCGGGCGTCACCGCCGAAGACAAAGATGTGCAGGGCAGAAAGCTCGCTGACCATTTGCGCGATGACGTCGTTGAGTTCGTTGCGGTCAGAAACACGATCGACGAGCGGCAAATAGCGGTCGCGAACCCGGGGCCAGTCGACACCGTGCATATTTTGGTCATAGAAAAAGTCGCGCTCCATGCGCCAGGCGTCGAGGAAGAGTTCGCGGAATTCGGCACGAGGATTGGTGAGAATCGTCCAGCGGGACATGTCGATCTTTGCTTTTCCGAGGACCTTGGGATCGGCCAGGGTGGTAGACTTGGCGTCGGACTCGAAGACATAAAAGCTGTCGCCCTTCCATGCCAGAATCTTCTTGCGATCGAGTGAGATTTCGTAGCCCTTGATTTCCGCCCAGACAGTTTCGGGCGCTTCGCCTTTGTTGGCGACGTCAACGCACTGCAAATTCTTCTTAGGCTGAGCCTCGGCCGAACTATCGAGCCAGCACAATCGCTTCTCGGTAGCTTGAAGCGAGGAATAATTTCCGGGAGGCACGGGAACCTCGTTCAGACGGGAAGCAATTTCCGCAAATTCGATGTTGACGGCGGGAGCGGGCTTTTTTTCCTCGGCCGTTTTCTTGTCGTCAGCCGGTTTTTTCTGACCGGAGGACTTGTCTGGCTGCCCCTCTTTCTTTTCTTTCTCGTCCGTGGATTTGGCGGGCTTGGACTCTTCGGGTTTTGCCGGCTCGGGATGTAGTTCGTCGACGGGAGCAAAGGGAGAGCGCAGACCGGGAGTTAGCGCGAGTTCGTAGACTTTCATCGCACGATCGAAATAGGGATCGGGTTGCCTAGGTCCCCACGGAGAATGGATGACGGTCTTAAGCATGCGATCGGAGAGGAAATAGAGCCATTTGCCATCGGAACTCCACGCAGGATCGACGCTGTTGTAGCGGTTGGAAGTGAGAACGTGGATAGCGCCTGTATTGGCGTTCAGCACTTTGATTTGCGAAAAAGTGTTATCGGCGGATTCGACGTAGGCCAGCCACTGGCTGTCGGGAGACCAAGCGAGATCGTCGAAGTCGCCATTCGCGGATTGCCCGATTTTCTTTTCGGTCTTGGTTTTAAGATCGAAGAGCCAAAGCTCCTGATTTTTATTGCGGTGCGCGAGCCAACGGCCGTCAGGGGAGGGAATTCCGTCCAAACGGAGGGTTTTTGCATCGTGGGTGATCTGCGCGGGCTTGCCTTCGCCGTTGGCGGGATAACTCCAGAACTCCGTTTCGCCGGTCTCCGTGGAGAGAGCAAGTATGGATTTTCCATCGGGCATGTAGCGGGCGTCGCGATATCGGATACCGGAGTTGCCGGCAACCTTTACAATGCGGCCGCTGGCTGCCGCCGGCAGGGTAAAAACCTCGCCACGCGCGGTGAAGACGGCGGCGCTGCCATCGGGCGCAATGTGCGCCATGGTCAGATATTCGAGCGGCTTCTTGACCCAGTGATCGCGCAGTTGGTCGAAATCGGAAACGAGCGTGATGGGGAAAACGGCATCCTGATTGGTGTTTAGATCGAGCAGCCACAGGTCGGCGCCGCATTGATAGACAATGCGGCCTTCGGAGAGCGAGGCGAATGGAACGTCAAAGCCGCTGTGATGTGTGAGCTGCTTGAGGTCGTGACCGTTCGGGTCCATCGAAAAAATGTTCATGGTGCCGTCGCGGTCCGAAAGGAAATAGAGGCGATCGTTCCAGAACATTGGATTGCGCGATGTGCCGGGATAATCTGCGGTTAGCGGAACGGCCTCAGACTCGGAATCGTACCGCCAGATGTTCTGAGCAGTACCGCCTTGATAGCGCTTGGTGCTGCTTCCTTGGAAACTGTAGCGGGTGAAGAAAAGAGTTTTGCCATCGGGAGTGAAGCTGCCTTCAGAGGCTTGCGAAAGTGGAATGATCTCCCGGCGGCCTTCCGAATTAATAACGACGAGTTGCGCATCGGGGAGCGTTGAGTACCGCTCCGTCCGGTACAGGACACGCCCGTCGGGAGTCCATCCCGCGACGCTGGCTGCGGCGTCCCAGGTGCGGCGCTGTGGCAGTCCGCCATCCACGGGCATGGTGTAAACGTCGTCGGTCCCCTCGTATTCCCCGGTGAAGGCAACGGTCTTGCCATCGGGAGAAATGGCTGCGCGAAATTCCTCGCCAGGATTCGATGTCAGACGCCGAGCCGCCCCGCCTTTAGTATTGACAGACCAGAGATCGCCCTCCGCCGTGAAGATGATAATGTCGCCGTGGATGGCGGGAAAACGATAGTAGCCGGGGCGCGAGGCGTGAGGGTTATCCGCGATGAGAGGGAGGAAAACGACAAGTGTGAAAATAACCGCATAGAGCGAAGAGTGCCAAAACTTCGAGGCTGGTGTGAACATCATGGATTCGCTTTCCGCCACGCACAGCAGCCACGCGCAAAAAAGAGTGCAAGGGTTACATGGTGAGCGGCTTGTTCGATTGGAATTGCCTGAGTGTCCCTGTCGAATTTCAAGCATCCGCGAGTATACACCGATGAGTCCGAAGCGCTGCAGGTTAAGCGCGATGTAGGCCGCTAGTGCATCTGAAGGACCAACTCATGTTGATGAACGCCACCGATTGACATCGGTCCTCACTGCGTCAACGTTCCTGATTCGACGGTGACGACGGTGTCGACGATTTTCGATGCGGTCGATAGCGTGCGAATCGCAATGCCTCCATCTGGCATCGACGACCGTGTGTTGTTGACCGGGATTGCGTGACTGCCCCAGCCGATGGAATTCCAAAAACCATTGAGTCGGTTTCCTGCGCGTGACGTTTGCAAGCGACACGGCTTGGAGATCCTTCGTCGAGCGCAGAATACCGCCAATGCACGGGCCAATACTTCGTTCCAACCTAACCTTCAGCGTAGCCATCACGCCACTTTGCTAGGATACAGGTGAGGATGATCCTTTTAGCCGAGCGGCGGATTATTCTGTCAACCCGACGCGGTGGAGTAGCGCACGGAAACGGGGGTCGCTGCGCAGGGGGTCGAAGGCAGGCTCTACCTTGATGGTAATCAGAACACTGGAGTGCTCTACGGACGCCTTTTGCAACCAAGCGAGAGCTTCGTCTTTCCTGTTCACGGCAATATACGCCAGTAGAATCTCTGGTGTCGGACGCGGCTGCCCGCGCCGGTTCCACTCTTCAAATTTCTTAAGCGCATGTCGAGCCTGCTCCTGCTGCCCCGAGCGGCCGTAGACATAGGCCTGCTCCGCCCAGAGATAAGGCGTATCGTCAATGCGGCGCCATTTCTCTATATCATCCAGGGCCTCCGCGAACATCCCCTTTTCCACATGCGCAAACATCACCATGTTTGCGCGCGGGAAGCTCGGTTCCATAGCGAGCACGGTGTGAAATTCGTCGATGGCGCGGTCATACTGCCGTGAAAAGTACAAACTTGCTCCGTAGTCGGTGGCAATAATCAGCGAAAGAGGATCAAGTTGACGAGCGCGCTCGCTCTCGCGGAAGGCGTCATCGAAGCGGCCAAGCCAGGTCAAATACTCGGCATACCATTGGTGGGCAGTGGCGTAGTTGGGGTCCAACTGGATAGCACGCCGATATTCTTTCTCGGCAGTTTGCCAGTCCCAATCGTAATTCTCGGTAATCAAGGCCAGCGAAGTGTGGGCTTCTGCCAGGGTGTCGTCAATTTGCAGGGCTCGGAGCGCTGCGGCGCGCGCCTTGGGCATGATCTCATTTGGGGAAGCAATAGAGTAGCTGCTCATCAGCGCAAAGGTGTCGGCCAACCCGGCGTAGGCTGGGGCGTAGTTAGGATCTTTGGCTATAGCCTGTTGAAAATACTCGGCCGCCTGCTGGAAGCCAGCTGTGGTCCTCTTGTTCCAGAAGTAACGGCCCTTGAGATAAACGTCGTACGCCTCGTACGAACTAGGAGATGCAGCAGGTTTACGATCTGCGGCGACCCTCTCGTGGTCGCCAAGGGTTAGCTGAATCTCATCCGTAATTTCTTGCGCGATCTCGCTTTGAAGAGCCAAGAGACTGCTCAGTTCGCGGTCGTACTGCCGCGACCATAGATGAGTATGATCTCTCATCTGAATCAACTGCGCTGAAATTCGCACCTTGTCGGCTTCGCGACGGACGCTTCCTTCGAGCACATACTGCACTCCGAGTTCGCGACCAATCTGCTCCAGTGGGCTCCGGCTCTGCTTGTAGTGCATCACCGAAGTTCGCGCGATCACGCCCATATGCTGGATATCAATCCGTCCAAGTTGGGAGATCATTTCCTCGGTCAAGCCGTCGCTAAAGTAGTCTTGCCCTTCATCTCCGGTGAGATTTTCGAAGGGTAGAACGGCAAGCATGAGCTTCCCGCCCGCGGGCTGCGCGTTGACGGGTTCCCGCGACCGCTGCCAATAACCCGTCAGCCCCGTTAGCAACACGACCGCGATTCCGGCAACGGCAGTCCATCGCAAGAAAGCCGGCATCTGCCAGATTCGGCGACCAGCTCCCTTTTCACTTCTGACAATTTCCGCCGCTGGAGATTCCACGTGGACTGGAGGCAGGTGCGGCTCACCGAGTGAAACCACTTCCACAGGCGCAACAAGCCGGTAGCCTAGCTTCGGCACTGTTTCGATATACCGGGGATTCTCCGCCGAATCGTTCAGTAGGGCGCGCAGCTCCTTCACCGCCGTGTTGAGCCCTTGTTCGAAGTCCACGAAGGTCTCTGCGGACCAGAGCAGCTTGCGCAGCTCCTCCCGGGTCACGATGTCACCGGGACGCTCCGCCAGCAGCTTCAGCACCTGAAACGGCTGCGGCCGCAGCTTGAGTTTGGTACCCAGCTTGGAGATTTCCCGCGCCCTGGGGCGCAGTTCGTAGGGGCCAAATCGGTAGAGACTGGACTGGACTGGCATGGCTCTCACCGGGGGGACGTTATCGCAGATTCTCCCCTGGATCGGCCCTGTAAGGCAACGTAAATTTTTTGGGATGAATGGCTTGGACCTACAGGCGGATCACAGCAAATTTTCAGACTCCTTCCATTGACGCTGCCCCTCCGCAGATGAAACTGTGCGGATAGCTTAAGGCGGCCGCGGCCAGGATTGCCCACCGATCTCCTACCGTACTCTTGGGGTATGTCTTCGGACGCCTGTGAATGGAACTATTCAATCACTGGCGCGCCTGAGACTGACTTTAAGCCGACAGTGTCATCCGTTTCGGGCCCGGGGAGGTGGTGATGGGCTGGAAAGCACTCTGGGGAGTGATTTGTGTCTGCTTGTTTTCAATGCTGACCACCGCACACGCCAAGGCCGACACTTTGCCCGTCGGGGCCCTTTCCTTTGACCTTTTGCAGACGGGCTTGTCCGGCTCCCTGTACGGCTTGGATGTTTTCAACGGTACGCAGCCCGGCGGCGGTAGTCCGGTTTCGACCTTTCTCAATTTTTCTAGTCTGGCTCTCAGTGTGACACTTTCGGCTGGTGGAACCTCGAGCGTCGCGCTGATCCCGACCGATGCGCTTGGGGACTTTTCGACAGGTGTTTTCTTTTCGACGGGTCAGGTGCTTTCGGCCACATTAACTGGAACTTTTTCCCCCACCACTGGAATCGTCGCAAACAGCAACATCGTGAACATCAATTCTGCATTTTCTACTCGTCTTACAGATGTGACTGGAGGTCCACTCCAAGACGGCGATCTAGTAATTATTGATGCTGAGACCACAGTTCAGACAGTCCCTGAACCAAGTACGGTGCTTCTGCTCTTACTGGGTGTGCCGCTGTGTGTTTTGGTCTATCAGGTACGAACGGTGAGACGGCGCACCTACGAGAGTCAAGTTTGTTCTCTAGATAAGGTCGGCGTCTAAGCGTGAAGGCGCCAGAGGGTTGAACGGTGAGCGAGTGAGATTGCCGGCGTAGAGCCAAAGAATTTCAGACGCGTTTGGGTCGGTTTGGGGAACTCAGCGTGTTTCCAGGAGGGGACATGCGATTTTCACGACGTCAGCTCGCTTTTTTTTCCTACGCGTCGCGAATCGTTCTCAGCGCCATCTTAAGTCTGTTGCTGGCTGCCGGTCCGGATTGGCCAGCCGTATCTGCTGCTACGCCGGTTCCCCCTGTCCTGGTTACGTTGACGGCGTTCACTCTTCCCAGCCAGGGCCAAGCCGGAAGCAGCATCATTTATGTAACGGGTTCCCCCTACCCCGCGGGAACGATTCCTGCTGCAGGCGTCACGGTTTCGTTTGCGACGAGCTGCGGTGGGACGCCGGTCGCCTCCACGACTGCATCTGCCTTTCAACTGCTCTATGGCGCCACTCGACGCGCGCAGGTATTGATCCCAGCCGCCCTTACCGCAAACACCTACTTCGTTTCTATCAGCGGTACCGCGTCGTCGGGAACGCCTTTCGTGAGTTCGAATTGCTCCCAAGTACAAGTGACCTCTGGCGTCGGACCAGCGTCGAAGCTGGCCTTCACCACACAGCCTGGGAATGGGACAGCGGGGAGTCCGCTGGGGAACGTGGTTGTACAAGTTCAGGATGCCAGCGGGAACGTAGTGACGGGCTCGAATGCGTCGATCACGATCACCTCGACGGCGGCGGGAGTGGGAGGAACGACGACGGTAGCGGCGGTGAACGGAGTAGCGACGTTCAGCAACCTGGTGTTCACCGTGGCGGGGAATTACACGCTAACGGCGGCATCGGCGGGAGTGACGAGCGCCACGAGCACTCCGTTCATGATCAGCGCGGGGGCAGCGTCGAAGCTGGTGTTCAGCACACAGCCGGCGAATGGGACGGCAGGGAGTCCGCTGGGGAACGTGGTTGTACAAGTTCAGGATGCCCGCGGGAACGTAGTGACGAGTTCGAATGC
>Ga0210410_10002906_pt1 | contig 15273 bp, 10 predicted proteins | sample IncBWC4MmetaG_FD_161058 | JGI IMG/M metagenome (GOLD analysis project Ga0210410, IMG submission 161058) | Forest soil microbial communities from Barre Woods Harvard Forest LTER site, Petersham, Massachusetts, United States - Inc-BW-C-4-M | ecosystem: Environmental > Terrestrial > Soil >... | reverse complement strand
GACCAGCCGCCGCGCCAACGGCGAAAGAAACATCCGTTTAGCACCGAGAAATTTCTGTGCCTTCCAGAAATTTAAGCCGGCCTCAACCGCGGCCGCAGCCAGCCGACCCAAAATTACGTAGACCAGCGGCGCGCCAGCCAGATAAGCGGCGAATACAATCGCGAGAAAGATAGCCTGACGGATGATGCTGAAACTGGAGCTATACCACTGCTTTTGATCCACCTGAAAAATCACCGCCGATAAAATCAGCGGTACGAGAAGAAAAATTTCGACCGAGGCAATCGTCAGCAGAGGAAAAAGTCGGCCGTTCAGATGAAGCAAAGGTGAAATCGCAAGTGCCAGGGCGCCGGTGCCCACCGCGAAACCGCTGGCAAGGCACATGGCCGTGAACATTACGCTGCCGGCGTCTTGGCGATTCTGCGCGACTTCGCGCGTGAGGATTGGTCCAATTCCGAATGACGCCAACATACCAAACAGTGCGAGATACGAATAAATAACGGCGTACTCGCCAAGCCGCTCCGGGCCAAGCGCACGCGTTAACATCACGCTGGCGGCGCCGGCCATGGCCAGTCCGATGCCGCGTGAAAGAAAAACGACGACGGTATTCTGCATGACGCGGACGCCGTGGCCGGAAACAGTGCCGGTCGTCAAACCTGGCTTCGGAGTTTCTTCCGGAATCGGTGCGACCGCCGCCTTGCCAGTCTCTGTCATGGATGATTGCTCGAGTCCGGAATCTGCAATTCGTTGCTATCCTTCTGTTCGATTTGATGAAGAAGGCGCTTGCGATGGAACAGGAATGCATCGGCGGTATCCCAAACTTTCACAGGCACGACGCAGAATTGATTGTAGACCATCGTGCGCCACAAAATTGGCCCGCGAACAGGAATGAGATGATCGCCCCATTGAAAAATGAATCCGATATTCCATGCGGCAAACAATGCCACTACCAACGCGGCGCTGACCAATGCTTTTCTTTCGCTGGTCCAGGCGCCAGCTATGCGGTCAAACAGCGCGGCAAGTCCGAGGATAAATGCCGGGCCGATTGAAATGAAAAAACGGTTCCCGAAAGAAGAGATGCCGTCCCAATTTACGTAACAGGCCAGCACGTAAGAAAAGACGGCAAAAACCATCAGCAGATAAATTGCGAGCGTGCGGTCAAACCGCAGAAAGAAAACGAGGCCGACCAAGGCGAGTAATAAAATGGGCGTCCACGAAAAAAGTCCATGGTCGGAGGAAAACCAGACGCTTCCGAGAACAGGACCTGTCCAGAACCACTCTCGTGCACCGGGATAGCCGGTTTTAAAATAGCCGCCATAAATAATTTTGCGCGTTATAAAAGTCGGCAGCATGCCCGCAAGGAATACGATCACGAACGTGAAGTGTGCTGTGAAGAGGCTTCCGAAGGATTCACGCGTGGCATTGCCGGTGATTGGTTCCCGGCTGTCTGTAAACATCTGAAAATATTTCGACATTGCCTCGAACGCCGGAATCAGCAGCCATACCGCATTCAGATAATAAACATTCACCATCAGCGCGGCCAACAGCCCGAGCACGATCCACTGGGCCACGCTGCGGCGCGCGCGTGTTCGATGCCAGTACCAGAGAAAAAGCGCGACGGAAAAAAGCGTGTGTGCGTGTGACCATGAAGGATTTAGATACATGTACACGGGAAGCGAACTGGCGAACCAATATCCCGCCACGGCCAGAAACGCCCAGCGTTCCGCTACGAATTCACGCGCCAGCCGAAAACATAAGAGCAGGCCGACGAATCCGTAACCCGCGGTGGCGAATGCCATCGTTAATGAATATGGCCGCCCGAATCCATCGGTGTTGATGTGCGCGCCCAACGCGTTCAAGACGAGGATGAGCAGATGCGCGACTATCAGGAACGGCGCCCATAAAATTGCGGGCCCAACCGTGAAGTGATTATCCAGATGATGCGTGGCGGTGTATTGGTTCGCGAGAATTTCGCCGTTCGATGCGACACGGCCCTGAGTGAAGGATTCGTTGCCCGCCTTCCATTCAGTTTCAAATTGAAGGTCGTGGTGAATCAATAGCGCGTGCGCGTAAGCGTAGTATCCCACGCCGTCGCCATGCACCCAGGGATTTACGACGGGAAGAGTGATGATGAACAAGACGAACAGCGCCTTCGTGTATGAAAACGAGCTCCAGCGACGGCGAGCGCTGCCCGAAAGATCACGGGTGGCATCCGTTGATTCGCGGCTCGCTCCGGAAATCATTTGAACAAACTATAACGAATTGTGGACCAAAGGCCCGGAAAAGCATCTTTCCAGGTGATCTTCTTGCCTTCCGCGTAGGTCCGGCCGTAGTACGAAATCGGAACTTCGTAGACGCGCCAATCTTTATTGCGAGCAATACGCGCGGTGATTTCCGGCTCAAATCCGAAGCGGTTTTCTTTCAGCTCCAATTGCTCCACCACTTCGCGGCGGAAAACTTTGTAGCAGGTCCACACGTCCGTCAGGTTCAAGTCGGTCAACATGTTGGAGACAAGAGTCAGCAACCAGTTCACGTTTGAATGCCAGTAGTACAGCACGCGATGCGGCCCGCCCAAGAAACGGGATCCGTACACAACATCCGCACGCCCGCGTTTAATTGGCTCCAGCAGGCCGTGATAGTCCTCGGGATCGTATTCGAGGTCGGCGTCCTGAATCAAAATTGTCTCGCCGTGGGCTTCTTTCATTCCGCGGCGCAGCGCTGCGCCTTTTCCCTGATTTTTTTCCTGCATCAGAACGCGAATATTATCGGTGCGAAGCTGGCGGCCGGTAGTGGGAAGGGTAAATTCCGCGGGAGATTGTTGCGTGGACTGTGAAATCTGCTCGAGTAAGGCTCGCGTGCCGTCGGTCGAGCCGTCATCTATGATTACAATTTCCTTGTCAACGTCAACGGTCTGAACGCGGACAAGAATTTCTTCGATGGTTCCGCGTTCGTTGAAAACTGGAATAACGACCGACACCCACGGCCGCTTCAGATTGGAATCCATTTTCCCCCAAAGCAATCTTGTTGTTCCGCGAAGCGCCGGCTCTTGAAAAGAAGGAATCCGAAATTAATTGGCCACGCTCTTTCCGCGTTCGACGGGCGCCAAGTTACGCTTCGTCTGGAAGTGATTCGTAACGCGGTCGATGATGTTCTCAAGCGTTGTGGCCGGGCGGAATCCAGTCAAGCGTTCAAGTTTATCCAGGCACGGCACGCGCCGCATCATATCCTCGAAACCCGGCTCGTAAGCCTGGTCGTAGGGAGTGTAGGTCACCGCTGAGCTACTGCCGGTGCGAGCCTTCACCATTTCCGCCAAACCCGTCACCGTGATCTCGCGATCTGTTCCGATGTTCACCACTTCTCCGATGGCTTTGTCAGTTGCCATCAGACGCAGCATCGCTTCCACGGTGTCTTGCACGTCGCAGAAGCATCGTGATTGTTTGCCCGATCCATAGACGGTGATCGGTTCCGCGTTCAGTGCCTGAGAAACAAAGTTCGGCAAGACCATCCCGTATCGTCCGGTTTGCCGGGGACCCACGGTGTTGAAGAATCGCGCTACCACTACCGGCTGTTTTTTTTCTTTCCAATAGGAAAGCGCCAGGAATTCGTCCAGGGCTTTGGACGCAGCGTAAGCCCAGCGCCCCATGTTGGTTGCGCCCAGGACCAAATCCGCGTCTTCGTGGAAAGGCACCTGCATGCTCTTGCCGTACACTTCAGAAGTGGACGCGATGAAAACTCTCTTGCGCTTCTTGTAGGCTGCTTCCAACACCATCTGGGTTCCGTTCACGTTGGTTTCAATGGTGCGAACGGGGCTCTCCACAATCAGCCGCACCCCAACCGCCGCAGCCAGGTGGAATACCGCGTCAGATTCGTCTACCAGCTCGGCGAGCAACTGCCGATTCTCAATCGAATCCAGAAAATAATGCATGCGATCATTGTTCTTCAGGTGCCGGATGTTCTCCATGCAACCGGTGGATAGGTTATCGAACAAAAGCACTTCGTCACCGCGATCCAGCAAACGTTCAGCAAGATGCGAGCCGATAAACCCTGCACCACCAGTGATTAGAAAGCGCAAAAACCCTCCTCAACGATTGAGCTCTTCACCTGAGTCTCAAGCGGATGCAGCTGTTTTCTTTGTTTCTTTTTCTTCGTGGCTGTATCCGCCATACGAATACGGGTAGTAGCGGTACGAGTAGTAATAATCGGGCGCGCTTGAATCTACGGCGTTCAGCAACACGCCGAGCATCCGGCACTTCACACCGCCCAGCAGGTCCCGTGTGCGTGTGAAAGCCTCCTTTGGCGTTTCACCGCTGCGAACGACAAGCAGCACGCCATCCACAAGCACGGAGAGAATTACAGCGTCTGTGGCGGCCATGACCGGAGGTGAATCGACCACGATGAATTTGTACTCGCTGCGCAGGTCATTGATTCCCTGATGCATGCGCGCCGAAGAAAGCAGGTCGGCGGGGTTCGGCGGAATCGGGCCGGTGGGCACGACGCAGAGATTCGGAATCACAGGATGCGGCACGGTGACCAAGTCCATGGATGAAACGCCGGCAAGATACGAACTGAGCCCGGCATACTTTCCTTCAGGCAGGCTCAATGCGCGCGTCACGCCCGGTTTGCGCAGATCAGCGTCAATCAGCAGCGTGCGGTCGCCCAACTGTGCAAGTGTGACCGCAAGATTCACGGCAGCCGTTGTCTTTCCCTCGCGGGGAAGCGCGCTGGTCACCAGAATTACCTGTGGCGGATGTTCGGCCTGCGAGAGCAAAAGCGAAGTTCGCAAAGATCTGAACGCTTCGGAAACCTGTGACTGCGGCATGGAATAGGAAACCAATTCGACGTTCATGTCCTTGCCATTCGCAGATGCGCTGTTCAGTAGCTTTGACATGCGGCTACGTTTGCCGCCGTCCAGCGCGCCGAACGAAGGAACAACCGCCAGGGAAGGCAGCTTGGCCAGCCTCTCGATGTCGTCCGGGGTCTTCACAGTGTTGTCCATGTATTCCCGCAGGAACGCCAAACCGAGACCTCCGACCAGCCCAACCAGGAACGCCATCAGAATGTTGCGCGCGCGATTCGGGCGCGAGGGGCCGGAAGGAACCATCGCGGGATCGATTATCCGGATGTTCTCTGGATGCAGGCCCTGGGAGATCCCGGCTTCCTTGAGTTTCTGCGATAATCCATCATAAAGCTGCTTATTTGATTCGACGTCGCGGACCAAGAGATTGTACTCCACGAGCTTTTCCGCCATGCGATTTGCTTCGCCCTTCTGTTTATCTAGCGCTTGGGTTAGCAGCATTTCGCGCTGGAGGGCTATGTGATAGTCCTGCTCGATGCGCCCCACAATGTTCTTCTTCTCATTCGAGACCAGCGTATCGAGATTCTTAATCTGCTCTTGCAGAGCCTTCACCGATGGGAAATTTGGTCCCAGCTTACTCGTCGTCTCCGCTATATATTGCTGCCTGAGCTCTGATTGCTTGGTGGTCAGCGAGCTAATTTGAGCACTTTCACGAATTGCCGGCAGGGAATCGATGTTGCCCTTGCCGGCCATGTCGAAATCCGCTTGTTTCTTGATGCGGTCTTCCTGTGCGGACGTTAATTCTTTGTCGATTTCTGAAACTTTCTGGGTGGTGATGTTCTGCTTTTCGTCCACCGTCCAAATCTGGTTTTCCCGCTCGTATATAAGGCGTTTTTGCTCGGCATCCTCGAATTTTTTCTTAGTGTCCGCGAGCTCACCGGTCAAGTAGTCGGAAGCATTCGTCGAGGAGTTGAGGCGGTTGTTGAAGTTCTGCAGTTTGAATTCTTCCAAATGTGCGTTCAAGACGCGCGCCGCAACTTTTGGATCCGTCGATTCAAACGTTACATCCAATAATCGAGTGTTTGGCACCAGTTTCACGCTTAACGAGCCTTCAAACGCTCCTAAAATTCCGGGCTTTGTGATGGGCTCAGCAGTTGCAGATAAAACCGGGAGCGGCTCCTTCCCGCCGCCTTCGTCGCTGAACGCGGGGTCATTGTTCAGGTTTAGCTTCCTGATTGTGGCCATTGCCAGAGTGTCGCTAACCAGAATTTTTGATTGCGTCTCGATGTAATTCTGCAAGTCATCAAACGCCGCATCAGAGCTAACGTTTTGGAAAGGAAGAATGCTGGAAGTGTCGCGATCAATCTCAATTCTCGCCGTGGCCTCGTAGACAGGTTTCATCTTGAACGTTGCGATCGAAACCAGCGTTACTACCGTCACCAGGAACGTCAGAATCAGCCACTGATGTTTTCGCAAAACCAGCAGATAGTCTAAAAGGTGGGGCTCGCGCGGCGCTTGTTCCCAGGAGAGCAGTGACGGCGCTGACGCTAGAATTTCGATTGGAGCTTTGCGGTCGCGCGGTATGATTTTGTTTTCGTCCATTATTTCCTTCCAGTAATTCTTATTACAGGCTGCCAAGTTGGATTACTGCGGCGCTACGAAAGTTTCGCGGCGCCACTTTCATTCGCCGGAGCTTCGCGAATACGATCTCTTCAATTTCGCGTTACATTGTTGCTACGCGGGTCAACGCAATGCCCGAAGTCAGCGAGATGATTACGTCTGTCGCGCGATGAAGCGCTCGCTTACTCGCGCTATCCGGAACAAACAGGATATCGTTGGCTTGCATCTTCGCGTCTGGTCCCTTGCGGTCCAATAATTTCTTCAAATCCACGGGAATCTCTTTGCTGATTCCAGTGGATAGATCCTTGCGCACGATCACCGCTTCATTCGCCTTGGCCGTTGAAGTAACTCCAGCCGCAAGAGCCAGCGCCTTCAAGGTGGTCATCTGATCGGCATCATTGGAAAGAATAAATCCGCCGGGGTGGGTTACCGCGCCAACCACATAAAAAATGCCCGCGCGGGGAACGGTCACGATATCCCCGCCAACCAGCATGATGTTGTCTTTCGGTGCGGGGCTATTCAGCAAATCCCACAGATCGACGGTGATTGTCTGAGGAGCTGACAGTGGATCCGGCTCTCCCGAATCTGTTTTTCCGGTAATGTCGGCGGGAACTTTTCGAGTGACCAGCAAAATGCTGCCCGCCTCTTCAGAAATACCGCCGCAGGCGGACAAGACTTCCAGGACGCTCATGGGACGCAGCGATTGAATGACTTGCGGGGTCTTCACCGATCCAATAACGGTAATCGGTTGGCTGCGCTGTTCTTTCAGACTGACGGTAACTTCAGGAGAGGTGACCAGGCCACTGGCCTTCAGTAATTCTGCAATTTTTTCCTGCAATTGGATGGTACTCAGCCCCTTCGCGACGATTCGCTCGGGTAATAAGGGCAGGGATATAAAGCCGGTATCACTGATGCGCACGTCCCGAGACAACTGCGGAACGTCAAAGACATCGACGTTTACCAGGTCGCCGCTTCCCAATTTATATTCGCTCATTATCGGCGGAGATTGTTTGGCTAACTGGGCAATGCGAGCATTTGTTTCCGCCGCCGTTTCAACACGTTGCTGACAAAAAGAAGGTGACGCCAGTGCTGTGACGCCGAGAAACGTGAGCAGGCACACCCTTAACAAGGCATAGATATAGTTTGATCGTTTTCCACACATATAGAAAGAATCCCCCAACCAAGGCAATTATACCGGAGCAATCGGGGATAGATACAAAGAAATGCTGGCCACCCCTATCAGTTAGTAGGGCCGAAGATTGGGTTTGTCGAGGCCATACCTGACATCAAATAAAACAATAGCGCGTTGGCTGGAATGTGGAGATTGAAGTCCACAAAGCTATGGGCCAATAGGCCGACACATCCGACAACAGTTCCAAGTTGAACTGAGCGTACCACCGGGTCCTGGTGCGCCGAAACGTTTTTTAGTCCATAAACTGCGAGCAATATGACGAAAGTGAGCCAGCACAGAGCGCCGGGCACGCCGGTCTCCGCGAGCAGTTCAAAATGATCGTCGTGGACGTGATCAACAATCGTACCGTTGTATGCGGTTTCGTAAGCAGGGTACACCGAAACCATTGTCCCGACGCCTGAGCCGATCCACGGATGATCCCGGAAAATGTGATACGCGCCGCGCGCCATGGAAACTCTCCGGCCTTCGGTCACTTCCGGGTTATGAATCTGAGAGAATCGCTGAATAACCTGCCCCACACCCAGCCAGCCGACCAGTCCGCCGGCCAGCACCAGAGCCACAAGAAACGTGAATACATGTTTCTTCTCGCCGCGGCGCATCCACAGCAGTATCACCAATACGATTACTTCACAGCCAAATCCTATGATTCCGCCCCGGGATGCCGAAAGCAACAGAGCGCCGACCGGCATCGCCGCGAGTATCGCTATTAGCGGCATCTGTTGGCGGCGCACGCCGGGCACCGCCAACATCGCCAATCCGATGGGAATCAAAAGTTCCATCAAACCCGCGAAATGGTTTCGATTCACGTACGGGCCGTAGGCCATACCTCCGTAACGCATTTCACGGAACCAATACAGTTTCCCGTTGAACGTTAAATCTTGCAGCACTGCGAAAACCGCCACGCTAAATCCCAACAAAACAATAAACCAGGCGAAATCGCGCCACTGACGGGGGGTGCGAAATGCCTGTCCCGAAAGGAAAAGCAAAATGAAGTAGCTGGTCATTCGCAGCAGTTCCAGCTTGGTCAGATAGGGATACACGGAAAGTGGAACCAGAAACTGCAAGAGTGCGATGAACTCCAACCCGAGCAAAGGCCAAATTACCGGGCTCCAGCGGATTTCCTCACCCCGTCCCGTGGCCATCAGCAGTCCCCACCACAGGAACAGTAGCGCGGCTCCGATCTGCAGAACGGATTCAGACCACGATTCGACCGCTCCAAAGGCCAGCACAGCGAACGTGACCAGAACGCAAATTCCGATCCGGATGATTCTCATGGATTGGGACGGAGGGATTCGGCGGGCGTAATCGAAACGTCGTCCACCCACACTGTTCCAGCCAGGTTGTTGCTGAATTTCATGCTTTTCGCACGATACAACTGCACCAGGATCAGATGTGCATCTGCAGCGGTCGTAAAATCCGCACTTTGTTTTTCCCACGGATGGGTGCCGGTGAAATTATCCAGCGTCAATGGCTGCTGCGTCGATCCCGCGAACACAACAAAAAAACGAGGGCCGCTTTCCGTTGTAATTCCCGCCGTGCGGATGTACGCCTCAAAATGGTAGCGGGTATTTGGTTGGACAGGGATGTTCTGAGAAACGGTTTGGATGGCGGGATTCTGGTCGCCATCGAAGGTCAGCCGCAGTGCGCGCTTTCCCGAATGTGGGTCGGCGGAATCGTAATCGTAAGTTACTCCCGGAATCGGAGTCAGATTCCAGTCCAGTCCTCCATTCGCGGCGTCAAACTCGAATCCGCCGTTAAATATCAATGACTCGCCGGTATTCGCTTCGTCCGGATGCCCGCCCGCGACCAGCGCTTGACGCCACACTTCACGCGCTTCATCACCGCGATTTGCCGCCAGTAGAATGTTTTCCAGCGGAAACGCCGCGTCAATCGGAATCGCTTTACCCGCGGCGATCATGTGCTTCCACACAGAGAGCGCGGGTTCAATTTGATTGTCCTCGCTGAATGCATCCAACGCCTCTTGCTGCGATTGAACGGAATTGGGAAGGACGTCGTTTAACAGTGCTTCTGCGTCATGCGTGGCGGCCCATACGCGGGAAATCGCCAAAGGAATTAGCCGGATGTCATTTTGCAGCGCGAAATGTATTTCGGCATAGCCTTGTTTGGTATCTCCCTGTCGTAGCAGGAAGCTTCCGAATCGCCAGTGCGCCTCCGCGGATGCGGGATACTCCTGCAGAGCGGTGTGAAACGCTTCCCGCGCCTGCGGTACCTGCCCTGCCGACTCATACGCGCCCGCGAGCGCCATCCAATAATTCGCGGAGCGCGGATCAATTGTCACCGCACGGCGCAGATATGTGATCACCTGGCTGGCGTCGGCGTCATTCAAATCCCACTGCCGATTAAATCCCAGCCTGTACCAGTATTCTCCGTTGCCGGGTTCGATCTGCGCTGCTCGCATCCAATTGGCCGGATCAGGCGATTCCGCCAAATAATCCGCGTACCACGCGTGGCCGCTGGCCACACAAACGCTCACAAATACAACGGACGTGAAGGCAAAAATCATCCAGCGGAAGAGGGGCTTATCGGAGAATGCGTTCATGGTCTCATCGGCACAATGCTACATCTCGCTATTCCGCGCAACTGCTAACGGCGGTCGTTTGATTTTGGCCGCCGGATTCCGTGCCGCTTCATCAGTAGCACCGGCCGCAGCCACCGATGCATGCCGGACATAGTCTCCGGCAACCGCACGTCGGCGCGATCGGGCTCGGTCGGCGAGGTGGCCAACCTCATCGCAAAGCGCAGACCAGACAAAAAATTATCCCGGCTCGCCACTCGAAACCGGAATCGAGAGAAAACCGGGAGCTCTGCCTGCGCTCGCATCGAAAACCGTTCGCAAATTCCGTCGCCCAGAGTTTTCGCCGCGCGATCGCGAAAAACTTGTTCTCGCACGTCATCCGGCAACGGCGCTTCCAACATACGATGCGCCAAATACAGCGCCAGACTCAGTGGCCGGCTCACTCCCATTTCCTTCGCGAGCGAGAATGCCTCTGCCCAATGAATTCCTGGCGCCGCTTGGACCAATTCAGAAATGTCCGCGATCCACAACAATCGTTCCCAGAAATGTTTTGCGCCGTGCACTGCAAGAAGGATGACGGTGTCCTCCGGCGAAAAAGAAAGGGTCTCTCTGCCGCCAATCGAAACGCTGGTCAGTCGTTTTTCCAGAGCATCGAAATCCAATTTGCGTGGAAAATAGCGGAGCGTCGCTTCCGTCTGCATTTCAACGATTACGTTTCCTGCTGGCCTCACGAATTGATATTCGCTGTGAGTAGGGTGCGATCCTTCCTCCGCCGGGGCCGGTCCGAATACGGGATTGTATTCACTGGCTCCCAACAAAGCTGCCGCCCTAGGCAGATCCCGTTGTCGAATCGCAAAATCCAGATCAGCATACTGCCGCATCGCTAGGTTTCCGTAAGCCTGCAGAGCCAGCGAGGGTCCTTTGTATGGAACAGCGAGTATTCCATCTGCGCGGAAACGATTTGCGAGGTGGAACATTTCCGCGGTCATGTAAAGATTTCGTCGAGCTGTCTCGTCGATTCGTTGCTTCATGGTCAGTCGCCATTCTGCAGGCACAAATTCCGCGAAATGTGTAAGAAGTTGACTGCAAACCAGCGTCGTGACGCCATGATCCCCTGCAGCCTGGAGGAGCGTTGGCCAATCCACTCCACCTGTGATCAGTGCGGGTACCCGATCGGCTGTTTCCGCGGAGATGCGCGTGCGCGCGCAAGCTTGCAAGATCTGTTTTTCTGAGTGATTGGTGGTGGCCAAAGATTTCGATGATTTAATCACTGCGGTTTGCAGTTTGCCTCAACGGCGGCTTTTGGCACAAGACTGGGTCAACTCACAGGCTATATTTCCGGGATACAGCACCGACGAACTTCATCGCATCGTGCCAGCCTGAGAAGCGATCAGGGAATTCAACCGCGAGTTTCCGGGAGATTTCTTCAAGGGTAGAGCGGCCGTCCATCATGCTCAAGATTGTCCGGTCCAGTACACCTTCGCCGGAGAGTCTCGGAGTATGCCCGCTGGCCAATTTGCGAAGGGTATCGAGCGACACCATTGAGGTGGCTAGAGTGGATTGGTCAAATAAGTGACGGACTTTGCCTGAAGTGTCTACCGGCTCCACTCGCGTCGTCCAGCGCCACACATAATCATCCGTCGCGGGTATCGCTTCCAGTTGAATGCAAACAGTCTCGCCCTTCGCCAATTGAATTGGATGAGTCCACGGAAAAAACAACGACGCGTAAATCGCATGCGGCGCTCCGGGTGCGTTGGAAAACGATACGCCATCGGCAAGATCGGAATCGAACCACGCAACGATTCCATGCCCAAGGGCATCGCGCTCGATCGTCCAACGCATCTCGCCGCGGAAAGGTTGGTCTTCAATAGTGAGGTAATTCATAGTCATCCAAAGTTGCGGCGATGCCAACAGCTGGTCTGGTGTTACGCGCACTTTTAGAAGAGCATTTACGGCCAGCCGGCGAGTTGCTCCCATGCCGATATCCAGGACGTTGCGCTCCCAAGGATCGACGATTTCACTATAATGCTTCGGTGTTTCCACGACTGCTCCCCAGATCGTTTCTTCACGGGGAATAAGCACGCCTCCCGCACGCAAAAATCGGCGACGGGCGTCTACAATCGAGGGAATGTGGCTACCAAACGGAGGTAGCACACCGCGAATATCGGAAATAACTACATCGGCCTGCACGGAAGGGCTAACATTAGTTGATAGGCCCTCAATGAATTCGATTCGGTCGGAGCATTGGTTGATGTCCGCATTCTCCCGGGCAGATTGAATAATCCCCTGGGGCTCAATCGCCACAACACGGCCGGCTCCGAGTTGACACGCGAATATTGCAAAAATTCCGGGACCCGTCCCTATTTCGAGAACCACCGAACCTGGTTTCACCGTCCGCCGAAGTGCCTCCGCGAACGCTTCCATTCGCACGCGGTCGGCAATCAGCTCTCCGTAATCTGAAAGGCTGTACATTTCAAAAGTGCCCACTCGCTGAGCGAGCAACGCGCCACGCGGTGGGACCAGCGTCTATACATTTCATCTGTGACACCTTGATAGAGTACACAGAGTACCACGGAGGGTCGATTCATCGCTTCCACTTATGGCGCGCGGCAGTACGCGCGGCAAAAGGAATTACTTCGTTTGTCTGGGAAGTTGTATCCTGTCGCGCGTGGGAATGAATGTAAAAAACTATGCGTTGAAATCCAAAGAGGCTCCTGAGTGCACTCGTTTCTGATTCCCCTTTTGAAGGGACTGATTGTGGTATTCGCAATCACAGGCGTGGGGAAATTGCTTCTGCGGATCGCGGGCGTGCGGAATTTGGCGTGGTACTGGCGAGTTGCGTGCGCCGCAGTGGCTGGTCAGGCCGCGGTAAGTATTCTCGTGGAGCTCGTTTTAATTTCGGGTGCCGGATCCAGGGCAGCCCTGCGACTTGTCTTATGGTCGCTTTTCGCCGCGGCAATCGCCGGTCACCTGTTTTGCTCACGGAAAGGCGCTGGCGAGACACTCGGGGAATTGTTACGGGCCGACAAGATCATCGCCGCGGTCTTACTCCTCGCGTTCCTGGCCAATCTTGTTGTTGCGCTCGCGCCTTCCACAAAAATTGACGAGCTCTATTATCACATGTTGACGCCAAAGCGGATCATCGAGGATGAAGGCCTGCGCCTTTACTTGCTGCCGATTGAAGCGGCGATAGTGCCGCAGATGCACTATCAAATCTCACTGAGCTTGGCCCACGCCAACGATGCACCCGACGCGGGGAATTTCCTGAGCTGGGGATATTCTGTCGCGCTATCCATTTTCTTGATCGGTTTCTTAATGGATGTGACCAGGCATCGCCATCTTTCATTACTTTGCGGATCCATTTGCGGTGTTGGAATGTATGGAACGGTGTGGCACACCACCAGCGGCGCGCACGCACTGGGTGATTTGGCAACAGTAGTAGTACTGGCCGGAATCTTGCGGCCCGCTATCCTGGTGGACGCGCTAGGCTCTTATCGCTACACGCTATTGCTTACGACTGCGGCGGCGCTCGCTGCCTCGACCAAACTTTCGCTGGTGCCGCTTTCGCTTGTCGCTAGCGCGCTGGTTGTCGGCCAGGCGATACGGCGTGAGACGGCTGGGACAAAACCTCTCAACGTGGTCGGTTTGGCGCTTGTTCCCTGGGTCGTTCTGCATCTGCCCCTGATGATCTGGACATATGCTGCATCGGGTTCATTCTGGGGGCCAGTGCTCGCCAACGTGGTTGGCCACAGCGTGTTTCCAACGAACGTTCTGCGATACACAGACGAGCTCCAGGCCTTCAATCTCGGTGATCTTGTTCCGATGGCCCGATACGCCGTTCTGGGATTCTCACCGGCATTTTTTATTTCCATTCTGTGGATTCTGTGGACAGCGTTGCACGGATGTAAGTCCAGCCGCCTCGTAGCTGGTCTGCTTCTTCTGCAGGGTGGACTAGTCGTCTGGAAATTTCACTTTGACTTCCGTTTTTTTGGCGGGATGGAATACATTGCAGTTATCGCTGCGGTTCTTACGCTGACAGTTCCAAATGCGAGTTCAAACTTTGCTGCGGCATGGACGCGGCTGGGCACCAAGATTATGAATTTGCGAAGGTGGATTCTCCTGGCTGTTGCCATTCCTTGGCTTGGTCTGCAGCTATATTACGTGCGGCCGTTCGCCGAAGTTGTCAGCGGACTTACGCCTCGAAGTGAGTTTTTGGAACGATATGTGGCGCTCGCTCACGATTTTGAATTACTGGATCAAATGCTGCCGCATGACGCAGTTCTCTATTTTCCCGACGTTCGTCGACCGAATTTTTACGCGCCGCGACCAGTCGTGCTAACGGCACTGGATCTGCGCGGCCGCGCACCAGTATTCAGGCTTGCGGCTACTTCGGGACCAGTCCTAGAGAAAATTGACGCAGTTTCCTCACTAAGATGCAGTGAGCCGATTTATCAGAACTTCCAGGCGGTAGTCGAGACTTATCGGACCCCTGGTCAGGCTCCGCTGATCGGTCCGATAGTAGTTCAGAGCTGTCAGGTTCAGTCGTCCAGTGCAGGAAGATAGCGGAAATCTAGGGCGGCACTTCCTTTGAACTGGAATTGAAATGTCTTACCAAACTGTGGTTGTGAATGTATTACTGCTATAGAATAAGACGTGCTGCGATGCGAATCGGAGATTCACGCTGGCCAGATTGAGATAAAATGCGACAACACGCAGATCACCGAAACTTCGTACCACATTAACAAATGACCGAATCGACTGAACGCTGTTCCAAGATTGCGATCGAGCGCACGGAATTGGTGTCCCCCGAACTATTTCAAGAGCGATATCTTTCCGGCCGTGGTAAGCCTGTGATTATTGCGGACGGATTGAATACGTGGAGGGCACGCTCGAAATGGAATTTCGATTTCTTTAAATCGCGCTACGGTTCGGAACGCGTCGTGCCCGTAATTTGGCCGGGGGACAAATACTTGAAGGTAATTCGGCTAGGTGACTATATCGATTCTCTCGACGGCCCGACGCGGCCAACACCCGGTTTTTGGATTGATCTTGCGACAAAACTTCCCTGCGATGCGCCGCCGGAAGCGCCAGAAACGCCTTTGTACCTGACAGGCTGGAAAGCTTTTAATCTGC
>Ga0210410_10002903_pt1 | contig 15279 bp, 13 predicted proteins | sample IncBWC4MmetaG_FD_161058 | JGI IMG/M metagenome (GOLD analysis project Ga0210410, IMG submission 161058) | Forest soil microbial communities from Barre Woods Harvard Forest LTER site, Petersham, Massachusetts, United States - Inc-BW-C-4-M | ecosystem: Environmental > Terrestrial > Soil >... | reverse complement strand
CTTTCGATTTTCCGGCGGGGTGGCGGGCAGGACATCCCGCTGTGCCTCTCCCGGGCTGATGGTGGCGCCCGGTGGCATGTGTTGATTACTCCGCCCCTCGCCAGATCAAGAGTATCGCGTAGTTGGCCAGAGGCAGTCGTCCACTCACAGCCGCGAATGAGCTTGCTGGGCGACTTACCGATGCCGGAGGCTCCGCGCTTTAGCCGCGGAGGCCTTTCACCCGCACTCAAACACCGCATATGCGAATACATTGACTCGCATCTCGACGAGAAAATAAGCCTCCGCGATCTGTCTTCCATGGCAGGCCTTTCTGCGCACCATTTCGCACGTGCTTTCCGAGAATCAGTTGGAATCCCGCCGCACGGGTATTTACTGCAGCGGCGCGTCGAACACGTCGAACAGATGCTCCGTGGCACTCGATTGCCACTAGCCCAAATCGCCCAGGCCGTCGGATTCGCCGACCAAAGTCACCTCGCGCGGCACTTCCGCCGGCTGACGGGCATGCCCCCAAGTCATGCTCGTTGTAAGGAACGATAGCGCCGGATGTCTGGGAATACTGAAGTCCCCCCTTAAATCCCTCGCGGATTGGGGGGTGAACCGGACCAATATTCAATCTCTATCTCAGTAACTACTTCATGGACATAGCGTTATCCCCCAGACGAGACTCGAAAGCGATCCACACTGATCTAGAAATTCGACCCCTAGAGAATTGAGCAAGATCGTACTGACCGGGGCCGATTCGTTCAAGACGGCGCTCTTTCCTCCAGGCAGTATCCACGCATGGCCTGGCAGAATGCTCAACTCGGGAATGCGTCCTCTACGACAACTGGGGCGTCAATCGTGCTACTGGCAGCGAGGCCGGAGGTGAAACGTGAAGCCAGTCTCCGATGTAACGGCGCAGCATGCACAGCCCCGCTCAATGGCCGACCCGCGTGGTTGTTCGTGAAATATTCGCGAATTCACGAAATTCGCGAACCATGGATTAATGAACTCCTGGTTTTTCAGTGGCTTACAGTTGGTGGCCAGATTGCCTTGTCTCTGAAGGTCATGTTGAAAATACAGAGGTCACAAAATGGGAAGGTGGTTTTTACGCTCAGCGGCCGGATCGAGGCCGAGGATGTGGCCGAGTTACAACGACTCTTCGCTCTGGAAACAGCGGAACACCACGTCGTCTTAGACCTCAAGGACGTAACGCTTGTAGATCGTGGAGCAGTGAAATTTCTGGCAAAATGCGAAGCGGACAGCATCAAGCTCGAGAATTGTCCGCCTTACGTCCGTGAATGGATTGGGCGAGAAAGTGGGCGACCGAGGCGGAAAAAACAGTGAACACTCGCACGGACAGACTGGGCAGAAAGGAGCAAAGCAATGAGCTTGAATAGTCTCACCTTTCCTCTGCAGGACCCGGGGCCAATAACAGATCTCGAGACCACTCTGCATGTCGACCTATTCGACCGGCCGGTGAATTTGGAAACCCGCTTCGATCGCATCATTGGAAAAAGTTCCGTCCTTCGCGGTGTGCTCCAGATGGTTGAAACCGTGGCCAGGGGAGATTCGACTGTCCTCTTGCTGGGCGAGACCGGCACGGGCAAAGAGCTCATCGCGCGCGCTATTCACGGCCTCAGTCCTCGCACGGATCGGCCATTCGTCAAGCTCAATTGCGCCGCCATCCCTACCGGGCTGCTCGAAAGTGAGCTGTTTGGCCATGAGCGGGGAGCGTTCACCGGTGCAATCGCTCAGAAGATTGGCCGGCTCGAGCTTGCACATCAAGGTTCGATGTTCCTGGATGAAATTGGCGACATCCCTCTCGAGCTCCAGCCGAAGCTTCTTCGTGTCTTGCAGGAGCGGGAATTCGAGCGCTTGGGAAGCACGCGGACACAGAAAGTTGACGTCCGCATTGTGGCCGCCACCCATCGCGACCTGGAAGGGATGATCCTGGAGAAGCAGTTTCGCAGCGACCTTTACTATCGCCTGAATGTTTTTCCCATCCGCGTCCCTCCCTTGCGGGAACGTTCGGAGGATATTCCGCTGCTGGTGCAACATTTTGTGCAGCAAGCCACTCAACGCATGCGCAAGACGATCGATACGATTCCATCGGAAACGATGGACGCCTTGATTCGGCACCGGTGGCCCGGAAACATCCGGGAGCTGGAAAATGTGGTCGAACGCGCGGTGATTTTGAGCCCCGGTCCTGTGTTGCGGCTTTCGCCCCGGGATTTGAATTCGCGGGTCTCGCCGGATCAAGGCGCAGACCGCCATCAAACTCTGGAAGAGGTCGAACGCAACCATATCCTCAGGACCCTGAAAGAAACCCGGTGGATACTTTCCGGACCAAGCGGCGCAGCATCCCGTTTGGGATTGAACCGCTCGACCCTGTATTTCCGGATGAAGAAGCTTGGGATTTACCGGAGTCTTAGCGCGAGCATAGAGCAGATCAAGAACGACGCCGAGATTCCCATGCTCGAAGCTGTGTAGCCGAGGGTGACATATGACCATCAGAACATCATCCGTAACCATATTCGCGCTTTGTCTCCTCTCCCTCGCCAAGGGGCCGGTGCACGCTACGGACCAGCCTGCCGAACCGAACAACTTCTTTCGCGAGTACGTCGGCCTGAGCGACGATCAGATCAAACAGATTCGCAGTGGCAAAGCGATCGCGAAAATCATCGAGTCGCGGACGCCGGATGAGGTCTTCGTCTTCGGCTCCGTTTATATCAAGGCGGCCCCGGAGCAGTACCTGAAATTTGCCCTGGACCTGGACTCTCTGCGCAAGCTTCCCAGCTACCTCGCGATTCAAAAGTTCAGCGACCCGCCGCAGCTTGCCGACCTCGACGGTTTCACTCTGGAAGCGGAAGACATCAAGAAATTGAAGGATTGCAAGCCGGAACATTGCGAGGTGCAACTGCCGGCTGAAACCATGGAGGCGTTCCATCAGTCGGTGAATTGGTCGGCACCGGACGTGGCCGACCAGGTGAACCATCTCGGCCAGCAGATGGCGCTGGAGGCTCTCCAGAAATACATGCAGGGAGGAAATTCGGCGCTGGGAACCTACCGCGATAAAAAGCACCCTGCTGCAGTGGCGGAGACATTTCAATCTCTCTTGAGCCGGTCCAAAGCTCTCCCTGTTTACCTTCCGGATTTCGATCGTTACCTGCTCGACTATCCGGATATCCATTTGGACAATGTTCAGACGCAGTTTTATTGGGAGAAGGTCAACTTCGGTTTGAAGCCGACTTTGCGGATGGTCCAAACCATCGTGTACCGAGGCAAAAGCCCCGGTGAGCCGGCGTACGCGGTGGCGGAAAAGCAGCTGTACGCAAGCCACTACTTCGAAACGGCTCTGGATCTTTCTATCTGTGTGAATGACTCCGAACAGCCGGCGAAGCGCGGCTTTTATTTGATTACTCTGAAAGGTTCGCAACAAGCGGGGCTGACCGGCTTCAAAGGCGGCATCGTGCGGAAGGTTGCGGTAGACAAGACCCGCTCGTCGCTCGAACGAGCCCTGGTGTCCATCAAAGAAAAACTGGAGAGCAAATAGCCGGCAAGCGGATTCGCCGGCAGGAGCGTCATGTCGATTTTTGATCGTCGTACCGCAAGCATTTTGTCGACCATTCTTCTGTTCGGCCTGGCCCTCGCTTTTGTCTATGCCGCTCGTAGGGTCATCATCATCTTCTGCTTCGCCATCCTGTTCGCCTATTTGATTGACCCGCTGGTCCGATTTATCCAGCGCCATTCTCTGCTCTTCAAGAATTTGCGGGGACCTCACGTGGCAGAGGCTTATCTCGCGCTGCTCATTTTCATCGCGCTCATTTTTCATCTTCTTGCGCCAGGCTCCCTCGGCCGTGGCGTCAAACTGGTGCAACGGCTCCCGGCACTGAGCGATCGTCTGGCTACGGGCGAAATTGCCGTGGATATCGGTAACCAGTACCATTGGAACGACGATCGGACTCTTCGTTTGAAAACATTTCTCATCCAGCATCGCTCCAACATTGAGAAGATGACCGGCACAGCAGAGCGATTGGCGACGACGGGGATTGGCGCCGTGGTCGTGATTCCGATCCTGGCGCTCTTTTTCCTCAGCGCCGGCGAAAGCCTGGCAGACCAGGTCATTCACATGGTTTCGACCAAGGAGAATTACGCAGACCTTTGCTCCTTGGCCGCTGAGCTCAATACCATGCTGCGGCACTACATCAGAGCCAAGGTGACGCTCGGCGCGCTTTCTCTCACGTACGTGTCCATCGCGTCTCTGACCCTGCGTTTTCCCCATCCTCTGGCGCTGGGCGTCTTGGCGGGACTCTTGGAATTCATTCCCATCGCCGGGTGGATGATCGCCGCGGTGACCATCGTCACCGTGGGCGCTCTTACTCACGCCCACTGGATCTGGATGGCCCTGCTTCTCGGCCTTTGGCGAATGCTCATGGACTATGGCATCGCACCGCGAGTCATGGGGCACGAACTGGAGATCCATCCGCTTCTTGCGATTTTCACGTTGATGGCCGGGGCCGCGGTCGGGGGATTCGTCGGAGTCTATCTGGCCCTGCCAATAGTCGCTGCGATGCGCGTTGTCTGGCGCCGATTTGCGACACACGCTGGGGACTTGGGGCCAGATACCCAGAAAGCAGATCCCTCGCTGCACCCTGCTTCCCCTTGACTTCGCCCTGCACCATTCGGTGCGGGGCTTCGCTCGGGACACATTCGGCACGCTCAGTGCAGGCAAGCGTGACGCTGACCCTCGCCGCGTCGGGAAACCCCAAATGCAGGTCCCTCGCTGTACATCGCGTCGGGAGAGCCATCCTCGTCGGATGGCTCGTTTCGCCTGGGGTTCGCTTTTGGTTAGCATTTAGGCACCCCCCGGGGGGTGTCTTTTTGTTGCGATTAGAAAGTACCGCCGTCGTTTGTTTTGAATGGGTTACAGCGATTCCGGTTTCCGGATTGTTGCGATTAGAATGATCGAGTGCGACGACAGGGGGTAACCAGGTCGCCACTCCCCGGGGGGATGACTTTTTGTACCGATTAGAAAGTACCACCGTCCTTTGTTTTGAGCAGGTTACGGCGATTTCTACTCGCGCGGTGTAACGATTAGAAAGGCAGTGATTAGTGATGAGTGACGAGTGGCTAGTGAAGACCTTTGGACCGAATTGAGGCCGCACCCTTCGGCTCCGCTCAGGACAAGCTGGGATGGCTTGAGCGAACTCTGCGTCCCGAGCACTGTCGAGGGGCCTGCCATAGCCTTGGCGGAGGCGGGCGGCGTTCCCGATTCGGGAATGTCTCCGTTCTGGTTTGTTGCTCACCATGATCCCACAATTTCCCCACACTAACTTGGCACGGCGGAACGTCGAGTGCAATAGTACTCAGGTGTGGGTATTTGGTTAGTACTTGAATTTGGAGGCGGGGAGGTAACGGGCCCGAAGGCAACGTCAAAGGCCTCCCGCCCTTCGCCAAAGGCCGGCGAAGGACGGGCCACCCGAAAATTCAAAGACAAATTCAAATTCAAACCAAATTCAAATGCAAAATGACAAGCAAGACAAAGTAACACAAGATGAATTGCCCGAGTGGTATCATCAGTGGCGCGACGAGGTCGATTGTTGGAACTACGGGCGCGAAAGGCCGGGCAACTCGCCTTCTCCGATCAGCGCGTTATACGCCCAAGTGTCCGCAACTCACTGGTGAAATGGAGATACTTCAAAGGAGCAAGAAGCGTCGCGTACCTGGATGGATTTTGCATCCGCGTTGACTGATTATAGTCTGAGTAGGGCTAAAATTTTAGGCCACAGAACCGTCAGGAACAGCGTGCCCGGCGCGCCAGCAACAACCCACTTCATCCAGAGCCGCCATCGTTCTAGTTTTTGTTTGCCGTTCCAAATGCCAATGACAACAGAAGGACAGCATGACAGCATGAGAAGAATCAAGGCGCCTAAAACATATCGCGACCAATAGGTTCTCCTTGGCGACCAAGTTGAACTTTGCACCTCAGGTCTGTTATGGGAGGCGATTGCCAGAATGATTTCGATTGCCCTCCGCTGGTTGTTTTCATTTACTCCTTCGTGAAGAATTTTCCGCGCTTCGTCACGATAATCGACGTAATCGTCGCTGGTGACGCGAACGTGAGCTGAAATAGGTATGAGTGCGCCTACGAACAGCCAGACCACCAATAAAATAATGAATGCGGGTCTGTAGCGCGCCCAAGCACGTAACAGAGCTGAAGGGGCAAAGTCAACGGCCCAGTTTTGCAGCGCGCCAAATAATTCTGGCGCTGCTTGGTGATCACTGGGCTCAACATTGAAAAGAAGGTTCGGTGGTTCTTGCTGCACTTGAAATTGCGTGGGAGAAAGCGGTTGAACTACGTTCCGGGCTAGTTTAGTCAGACTGACCGAAGCTTTGACGCGGCCAATTTCGAGATACGCTCTAAATCCCAGTGGCTCCTCAGTGCCAACGTGCGGCTGCTTAATAGCGTCCGCGAAACGGTCCGATTTTACAGTTCTACCAGCGGCGAGATAAATCGTTACCGATCGTTTGTGACGATTGACGGTTTTTGGATGTGTCCCCGCGACGTCAACTTCTTCACTCCTTCTGTCTTCTATGAAATCGTCAAAAACCTTATCCAAAGCGAGCAGGTGCGTCTCCTTGATGAGCAGCGGCGAAACAACAACTCCACTTGTCGGGTTTATAATTCGGGCCATGATTCGCTAGTTTGAACGCCGCTTGCACCTACGTCAAGGTGAGCAACAGTTGGCGGGTGACCGGGCCGTTGTGATACCTCACTCCCGCTATTAAACTCACCGCGCAAGTGCTGATTGCACCGAAGTAGTTTCCTGCAGATGACTTGAAGTTGGTTTGAAGTTCAGCCTCCTTCGCCCAGAGGACGGGCTACGGCGCGCTTGACCCTCCTTCGCCCGGAGGGACGGGTCCACCAAGAGGCTGGCGGACTCCAACTACGAGCTCCGGCGGGCGAGGAGGGTTTTGAATTTCTGCTCACGACGGGAATCGACAACGTCAAAGGCCTCCCGCCCTCCGCCGAGGCTACGGCGGACATGCCCGGAATTGCAAAATCAGAAGCGAAGGCCCATTAGATACTCGAACGGCTTGGCCACCGCCAGAGCATTCCCAAGACGGACAATGCCAGACATCTCCTCACGGCGAAAAGTCTAAACCTAGGAGTGCTACTCGGCTGACAGATGTTGCCCGGCTGCCACCAGGAATGTCGCAAAGACAATTTGCTGGAATCCTCCCGATGGCTTGAAATCCTTTGCGCTCGACAACTTACGGAGTGATCTCGCTCAAGAATGAATTGGCATCGGGAGTGCACTGCCATCCAGTGAAGCAGTGTTCGAGAGGGAGCTTCGATGGGTGCATTGCAAACTTCACTAGAAGGCGCGTCGACACGGACGGTCGGAGCGCTTTTCCATGCACCACGCCGCAGCCGCACGCTAACCAGGCCGGTCTCGCAGATTCGAAAATCCCCGGCGTCTGGTGGGAAGGCCGCTTCAACTGGCATCGGAAAAGACTGGGATGTGGTGCAGTTGGCCATTGCAGGTAACGCGGAGGCGCAGGAACGACTTTTCAAGACTTACACACCCAGGCTTTATCAGACGGCGTATGCCGTGTTGCGGAATAGAGAAGACGCAGAAGATGCGGTGCAAGAGAGTTGGTACAAGGCATTCACGAATCTGGACTCTTTTGAGGGTCGATCCGCTCTCTCGACCTGGCTTACGCGGATCGCCATCAATTCAGCTTTGATGCTGCGCCGAAAGAAAGGCGTCTGCCCGGAATCTTCCTTGGACGAGGTTCTGGACTCTCCATCTGGATCGCTCATCGATGGAATCGCGGCGGAGGGGCCGAATCCCGAGGAACTCTGCGTGGCTAGCGAAATGAACTCTCTCATCGAACAGCAAATCCGTGAGCTCCCGCCAGGAACTGAGGCAGCATTTCGACTTCGTGAGATGGAAGGATATTCAACCACGGAATCAGTCCAGGCCCTGGGCATTCATAAGAACACATTCAAATCCAGAGTCATGCGGGCCCGGCGCAGATTGGCCGGCGCATTGAAACAATCAATTTGGAGCCCTTCCCAATATAAACGTTGAACGGCAGGGGCAGGTTGCCATCAACTGCCGGCACACTGCTTCGCGTGCCCCGCCCGGATTAGTGAGGCTTGAACAGTGAATACTGACGTTGCTGAGTCACGAATGCAAGAAGAGGACAGGATCGCATGCGTAAGCGGCCAACCACGAGGCTGCGGCCGGGCGCGATTAGCCAGAGAACTCTTTGCTGGAGTCTATCCCCCTGGGCAAGTCCTGAAGCTGCGCGAGATCGGAGAAAGGTATGAATTGGGCGAAGACACGCTTTTGAATGCCTTCGGTGACTTGGAATCACTCGGGGTGGTTAAGCTCACAGAAAACCATTCCGCCACCGTGCTTTCACCGAGCCTGAAAGAGATGAAGGAGGCTTATGAAATTCGTGCCGGTCTGGAGGAAATTGCAGGACGAACCGCCGCCGCTTTCCTCGAAGGCAACACGGCGGAGCTTCGGGGGGAAGTAGACGCGATGCTTGCAGCCGTCCGCAGTGACGACCTGGACGCTTACGCCGAGCATGACATCAAGTTTCACAGAATCATTCTGGAAGCGTCTCACAACGGCGCCCTCCGCCGGATCTGGGACACTCTGGCTATGGACCTGCGCATGCGCGCGGCGATACCCAAGGTCGCTAGGGACCTATTTGATGGTGCAGAATCGCACCGGCCCATTGCGAACGCACTGGAAGAAGGCAGAGGACGGGAAGCGGGTCTCCTGCTGCGGAATCACGTCGAGACTATTTTGGAGTATCTCAAGAGTTCCGAATCGGACTCCGGGGTCCAGCGGGTGTTCCGCAGGGATCTAGAAGACGCCAAGGAGGTTCAACAGGCGTTTTTCCCCCGGCAGACCATATCGATCCCCGGCATCTCCTCCGAAACCTTCTACCAACCGGCCAGAGGGATCGGCGGGGACTATTACGACTTGCTTTCTTTGCAGAGAGGCCGTTGGGGGATTGCCATTGGCGACGTCTCAGGAAAAGGAATTGGCGCCGCTTTGATTATGGCCAGTCTTCAGGCCTCTTTGAAATTCCAGGCCTTGCAACCGCATTTGAAACTTTCGACGCTGATTGGCGACGTCAACCAGTTGGTCTATGAATCCTCGCCGAAAAACATTTTCGCGACGCTTTTCTATGCGGAGTACGAACCGGCCAAACGCCAATTGAATTACGTTAATGCGGGCCACAATCCGCCGCTCGTCCTTCGTCCGAAAAATGGATCATGCGAAATCTTCCAACTGCCCTCCACGGGCATCCCAGTGGGAATTTCGGCAGATCCTGAGTTCGCTTCTGCAGCTTTCCAATTCGAAATTGATGATGTCCTGGTTGCCTACACCGATGGAATCACGGAAGCGGAAAACCGCCAACACGAACTCTGGGGTCAGCAGAGACTCGAAGCCCTCTTGAAGTCTTGCAGCCGCAAGCCTCCGAAGGAGATCATCAAGGCGATCTTGGAACAAGTGTCCACGTTCGCGAACGGCCAGCCGCAACGCGACGATGTAACCCTGCTGGTGATGCGGGTGCAGGGGGGCTGCGACGATTCAGCCACAAGCGCTCGGCCCAGCGACTAATTTCCGTTCCCTAGGGGCAAATTGCGATAACCTGGGGAGGAACTATGCTGGAAATTAAACTCATCCATTGTCCCATTGATTTCTCTGAGTTCTCAATAAGGGCCTATCATCATGCGCTTTCGCTGGCCGAGCACTATCGAGCCAGATTGGTCGTGCAGCATGTCGTAGAGATATGGCGACACCCTTCCGCCAGCTTTGCTGCCACGACGCAACTCTATGATGAGTACTGCCAGTCACTGCGGAGGATCGGCGCAGAGCAACTGCAAGAATTCGTGAAGAACCACACACACAATGAAGTTCAGCCGGAGCTCGTGGTGGACGAAGGAACAGCTCCAGACTTGATTCTGTCGTATGCACAAGCGCAGAAAGCGGACCTGATCGTCATGGGAACGCACGGCCGGCGAGGCTTTGATCGCCTGATGCTGGGGTCGGTAACCGACCGGGTGATGCGAAAGGCTCCCTGCCCAGTGGTGGCAGTACGGGAGGCAACCCACGACTCCATTGCTGTGGGTCAAGGACGGCACCACATCCACCACCTGGACCGCCTTCTCGCTTGCATTGATTTCTCCGAGGATTCAGTGCGGGCTTTGAGCTATGCAATTTCTGCGACAGCGGAGTACGACGCCGAGCTCACCCTGCTGCACGTGTTGCACGAGATTCCAGGAGCGGCCAAGACAGAAGCGGCCATCGCTGCGGCGACCGAGCAACTCGACAAACTGATTCCAGCGGAGAGACGGAAGACTCTGAAGATTAAGACCGCGGTGCGTATCGGGAAACCATATGGGGAGATCATTCAACTCGCGCTCGAATCGCAAACCGACATGGTAACCATGGGAGTGCGCGGCCGTGGTGCCTTGGATTTTGCGGTGTTCGGTTCGACAACTTATCGGGTAATGCAGTTGGGACCCTGCCCCGTTCTCACCGCCCATGTTTGATCGTTGGGCCTCGGTTATTTCAAACCATTAGAAATCGGAAATGGCCAGTAAGAAGTTGTGTGCCGCGGGGCTCGTAGCTCAGCTGGGAGAGTTGCTGGTTTGGAAGGGGCAACAGGCTGCGGCGCTAAACCGAGTTTGGATATTGATGGTATCGGATCGCGGCTCAAACTTGACGCTCTCCTGGGGCAACGTTAAAATCGAAAATGGAATCCGACTATTCATTGAGGCCGTGTGCACGCTCGTATCCATGGTTGTAGTTCGTTGTCCAGTCTTCACGTCCCAACGACTTTCACGGTGCCTCCCATCGGGGGATGGGTGGAAGCGCTTCTTCCGCGATAAATATGCTGGATTGTGGCGGGAGAGGATTGATTTGGTCTTACTCGGGGGACTCTAAGGAGCACAAAGTTGCGTCATCTTAGCCGCACTGTTTTGTCAGTATTCATCCTAGCCACATTCGCAAGCCTGTTGACACAATCTGCTGTGGCGAAAGAGAAAACCATACTTCCGCCGCATTACAAGGAATGGCTGGAGCGCGACGTAGCCTATCTGATCACGCGCGGCGAGAAATCCGACTTCCTGAAACTGAAAACGGACGCAGAGCGCGACAAGTACATCGAATGGTTCTGGGCCATCCGCAATCCCGACCCCAGCTCGCCGATTAATACTTATAAGGAAGAACACTACAAACGGCTGGCGTATGTGGAGGATCATTTCGGCATCGGAAAACGCGTCCCTGGATGGGCCACCGAGCGGGGCCGAATTTACATCGTGCTGGGCGAGCCGAAGCAGATGGCTACGTATCAAGGCATGGACCGCGTGCGGCCGATGCAGATCTGGTTTTATGAAACCGTGAGCCCGGCGCTGCCGCCATTCTTCTACGTCGTGTTCTACAAGAAGGACAGCTTTGGGGACTATGTCACCTACAGTCCGTATTTCGATGGACCGCGGGAACTGATCACCGAACGCGGCGTGAATGACATCAGCGCCATTAAGATGATCCAGCGGGATGCTGGGCAAGAGGTGGCCCGCACTTCTCTCACGTTGCTTCCAGATGAGCCGGTCAACACGCAAAATCCGCAACCTAGCATGCAATCGGACGTGATGATGTCGGTGATCCATGACCTGGCGAACAGCCCCGCCAACGTGGACCAGCTCCAGCGCCGGGCGGCGATGATGCAGGTGACATCGCGCCTGCTCGTCGGCGGCGAGACCCTGGGAGTCCTCACCGCCCCTCTGCGCGATGCAGAAGGAAATGTAAAGGTCCATTACTTGTTGCGGCTCAAAAGGCCTGAGGATTTCACCATCGCCAAGAACGCCGACGGCGTGTACTACTTCTCGGTGGAGGCTCGCGTCCAAGTCTATGGCCCCGACGATAAACTGATCTTCACGCAGGAACGATCCATTAAGCACACCGTGACTCAAGAAGAAGTGGATCAAATGAAGGCCAAGGTGTTCGGCTACGAGGGATGGCTGCCGCTGCCCACGGGAAAGTACCACCTGAAGTTTCTGCTGACCAACTGGGTCAACAACGTCGGATACCAGGGCGAATCAAACATCGTGGTGCCGGAGGTCCCGTCAACGGGAATGGTCATCACGCCCCTGATTCCGTTCAGCTCGCTATCGAACATTCAGCCGGAGCTCTCCGGGCTGGTTCCCTTCAGCGTCGCGGGGATGAGATTTTCTCCGCTCTTGATGCGGGAACTGTACCTGAGTCCGGCGGCAAGTTTGCAGGTGTTCTACCAAATTTGGGCGGGACGCGGTGAACTCTTCAAACCAAACACTGGCGATATGGAGGCCCATTATGCGTTTGGCCGGCCCGGGGCTGTGGGCGAAGCGAAAGTAATAACGGACCCCGTGTCTCCATCGCAATTTGACCCCACAGGAACGATGCTTACGGGCAAACGAATCCCGCTGGGCGATTGGCCGCAAGGCAATTATCTCCTGACGCTTTCTTTGAACTCTCCCGATGGTCGGCAAAAAGCTTCCGGAACGCTTGTATTCCACCTTGTGGCGGACCCGGGCACGAATCCCGATTGGGATGTCTTCGACGGAGAAGGAATTTCCAAGGACGTTCGCGACGGGACATCGGATTATCAGCGCGCCTTATGTTACCAGGCATTTAAGGACAAGGACGGCGCGATCCAGTGGTTCCGCAATGCCCTGGCCAAAAACCCGCGGCAGGAGGAAGCCCGGACATCGCTCGTAAACATTGAATTCGGCCGGCAGAATTACGCCGCCCTGGCCAAGCTGGCTCACGACGTGCCAATCACCGGTGACACCGACGACGAAACAATCCTGCGTCTGGCCGAGGCTCTGGACAAGACCGGCAACACCAATGGCGCCATTGATCTGCTGCAAACAGCCATCAAGATGAAAAATCCGGATGGCCCGATCTATCTCACCCTGGCCACCTACTACCGGCAAATTGGCGACACGCGAAAGGGTGACGATTGGGAGAAAAAGGGACGCGAGATCGTCAAGAAGACTCCCCCTCCCGCCGCCCCCACTACCAAGGAGTGAGCGTCCGCTTCGCCCCCTCCTTTCCTCCAAAATCATATTCGATTTCGTCCGGATTTTGGGGACCGAGTCACTTTCGACAGGGGATTCAGAGGGAGCACCTTGGGCAACGACCTCCGCAGAAAACTTTAAGGATCGAACTTCCCAGCTGGTTGAGACACACTCGGCCTCCTGAGGTCCCGCCGAGCAAGAAAAAAAATCGCGATGTAGTAGACCAAATTAGCAAAACAAGGAACGATCAAATTTCTTGACCATATGAACAACCCTCCGAGCATAAGGCCGATTGTCATTTCCGCACCAGCGCTTGCTACCCCAGGCGCTATCCGAGAAGGAAGACCACTCTGGTGCGCTACTGAAAATGCGAATGCAATCAACAAATTTGCCACAAGTACGGCATGGCCATTCTGCTCGAATGAAAGAATACAAAGGGCTCTCCATAACTCTTCGGTGAAAGCCCCGACCACAAAGATCGAGAGCCACATAGAGATTGACCCATTGAGGAAATACTCATTCATTTCGGACAAAGCCGCACTCGGCGTGAGCGACGAGAGGAAATGCCGGAAGATCGCCATTGTCCCGCCACCAGCGATTCCGCAGAGAATCGAGATAAACAAGCCTTGTAATTGAGCTGGTTTGTTGGCGAGGTGCCACAATCCACCTCCATCAACAATGCGGAGTAAAAGCAATAAAATGAAAGATTTCACAAGAAGCAGGGGCCGCCCCGCTTCTTCGCGTTTTCTTTTCAGCTCAGGTGGCAAAACAAACGAATGGTGCTCGCTTCCCCAACCCATATTCCACCAATCGAACACAAAAATACCTATAAGGGGGTAGGCAGCGATAGTCAGGTAGGCACCGAGTTCACTCAAAGGTATCCTTCGCCGATCAGATGTGCGCGTTTTTCAGAATCAATACTCGGCACACTTTGCTACAAAGCTAGCTTAGAACAAAATGGGAACTGTTGTCACAATGGCGGGTGGCCCGGCGTTTCGCATCCGCACTCTCCACAATTGACCTCGCCCCGCCGCCGATGATACCACTCGGGTAATTCATCCTGCAGTTGTTTTGTCTTGCTTGTGGTTTTGCCTTTGTCTTTGATTTTGTCGTGGTATTTGAATTTGCCCTTGAATTGGCGGGTGCCCCAGTCTTCGCCGTTTTTGCGAAGGCTGGGTGCCTTTGACGTTGCCGTTTCTTGAGCTCTTGAATTTTTCGTCATGCCCACGGGACTCGAACGCCGCTACGGTCAGCGTCACCTGCACTTCATCACCTGCAGTTGTTACCGCCGCCTCCCGCTTCTCCGCTCCGTCCGCGCGCGAAACCTCTTCATCAAGATTCTGGTAGAAGTGCGAGCCCAATATCACTTCGCGCTCGTCGGACTGGTGGTCATGCCCGAGCATTTCCACCTGCTCATGAGTGAACCCCCGTCCAGCACGCCCTCAAAGGTGATGCAAATCTTGAAGCAGCGCGTCTCCAGAACTCTTCGCCAGAAACGCTGCAAGCGGACTTCCCCCGCACAATTGCGCCTGTGGCGTGAATCGCCTAACGATGGCCTGCGCAGCTTCTGGCAGAGCCGCTTCTACGACTTCAACGTCTGGAGCCGCAAAAAGAGAATCGAGAAGCTGCACTACATGCACATGAATCCAGTCAAACGCGGTCTGGTGGCCCATCCCAAGGACTGGCGATGGAGCAGCTATGCCTCCTACCAACGGCACCCCGATGCGTTGATTCAAGTTGATTTCGTGGATTGAATTCTGACCACGGAATAAGACCCAAGAGAGAGTCAAAACCTCCCACCCTTCCAAACTTCGAAGGGTAGGGCACCCTGAACTTCAAACCAACTTCAATTCGACTGCAGGAAACTACTTCGCTGCGATCAGCGCTTGCGCGATGCGTTTAATAGCGGGAGTGAGGGAGCACAAAGGCCGCGCCACCCGCCCGCCTGCCCGCACTGCAAAGGAATAACTGCGCGGCCCGCGCAGTCAGCCAACCAGTCCAACAGGCCCTACCTGCCGGTTCTGCAAGCAATAGAGAACCAGTTCGACGCGGCTGGAGATGCCCAATTTATCGAACAAGCCAATCAAGTCCTGGTCCCCACGGTAGCAGCTCTCCAGGAGCGCGACCCCGATTCCATCCTCAGGGTTTATCGCGACTCCTACCGGTTGATTCTCTACCTGTCCGTTCCGTCGTTTGCGTTC
>Ga0210410_10002901_pt1 | contig 15283 bp, 15 predicted proteins | sample IncBWC4MmetaG_FD_161058 | JGI IMG/M metagenome (GOLD analysis project Ga0210410, IMG submission 161058) | Forest soil microbial communities from Barre Woods Harvard Forest LTER site, Petersham, Massachusetts, United States - Inc-BW-C-4-M | ecosystem: Environmental > Terrestrial > Soil >... | reverse complement strand
GGCGCCGAGTTGATCCGCACGTCGGTTCGCCAAGCGCCGCGCGCTGGGCGAGTGAAGAGTGCTGAAGCGGCGTAGGCTCGTCATTCCGGCCGAGCGAGACCCGCGTCCATAACCTCAATCGTTCGACAATAAAGACTGTTCGAGAATTCAAAGACTCAAGCGCCCGTCCTCCGGGCGCGGTGACTATGATTCCGGGCCCCTCGCTTGCGCTCGGCCCCGGAATGGCGCCTACGCCAATCCCATTTGCCGCAGCCGGGCGCGGCCGATAATGCCGTAAGGATTGGCCATCGTCTCGAAAAGCTCGAAGTGATTGTAACCCTCGGCGACGATCAGTTCGGCGCTTTTTCCCTTGGCTTTCAGCGCAGCGAAGAAGTCGCGCGACTGCCGCTGGAATTCCGGCGTCTCGCAAGTGCCGTACGCGACCACAAGCGGCACGGTGATGCCGTCGATATGACGCTGTGGGCTCAGCGCCTCTTCCGTCGCATCGGTGAATTTGACGTAAGCCGAGCGGGCCGAGCGCCGCACCGGCTCAAGATCGTACATGCCGCCGACAAGCAGCGCGCCCTTGCAGAAATCCGCCGGCAGATTTTCCTCGCGCCAACCGCGCGACAGCGCGCAGGCCGCAAGATGCGCGCCGGACGAATGCGCCGAAACATAAAAACGATTGCGGTCGCCGCCGAAGCTTTCGGCATTGCGCCAGGCCCAGGCGATGGCGCGCGCCACCTGCCCGGCCATCGGCATGAGATCGCCGCCCGACTGGCCGGCATTGATGAAATCGATGAGCACCGCGTGCGCGCCGGCGCCGACCATCGCTTCGGCGATGAACGCGGTTTGCGCCGCGCTGCCGCGGAGCCACGCTCCGCCATGGACGAAGACATTGACGGGCGCCCCTTCTTGTTTTCCTCCCGCGCTGGCGGGCGAGCGTAGGGAGGGGGTGCGAGCGCGATAAACGTCGAGCCTTTCATCCTCGCTTGGCCCATAGGCGAGGCGGTAGGGGGCACCCAGAATTTCGCGCGTCGCCTCGCTCGCGGCCGCGATCCGGCCGAGGATCAGATCCATGTTCGGCGCATAGGCCGCCTGATTGTAGGCGTCGTCGAGCGTTTTCTGGTCCATGTCGCGCCAGACCAGCGGGCCGGGCGTGGGGGAGGGCTGTTGCATGCTATTCTCGGTGCTTCGTTCGTTCATTCCCGCGAAAGCGGGAACCCTGCGCTGGATCGCCGCTTGCGCGGGAGTAAGCGAAACGGATGCTACCCCAAAATTCAGGTCTTTGAAGAGCTCGTTGCCCTTCTCATCGATAGGCGATGAAGGGCGGGCAATCGACCGCCTCAATCCGACAGGTCGCTTCCAATCAAATTAGGCAAATAGTTCGTAACTTCATTGTTGCTACCTTTGGATGCAGCAACGACCATAGGTCGTGGTCACACCAGAAAGGGAGGATGAAAATGTCAGCGCTTGTTCACCAGGTAGCGCTCGTTTCGGAATCCAATCGCGTCAAGTTACCCGACATGATGCGTGTCTCGGCCGCGCTGCAAAAACAGGCAAGCCGTGACCTGGAGCCGATTTGGGAAATAACGGCTACCGTCGATGCATTTGCTTCACTGGAAGAGGTGCCTGACGGTTATTGGCCGATGATCATCAAGGACAACATTGGGACTCCCGGCGCCGCGGGCGTTCACATGGATAAGGACGGCCAGCCGTTTGCACTCATCGCCTCAAGCAATACTCTCGACGGGTGGTCACTGACCGCGAGCCATGAAATGTGTGAAATGTTGGTCGATCCGTCCGGGGATAAGCAAGCGACCGGCGATTCACCGATGCCCGGGCAGGAGCGGGTGAGTTTTCTGGTCGAAGTGTGCGATCCGTCCGAAGCGGCGGACTTCGCCTACAGTGTGAACGGAATCTTGGTATCAGACTTCTACACGCCGAATTATTTTGACCCGATGAGTGCATCCGGCGTCAGATATTCGTTCACCGGGGCGATTACTCAGCCGCGTCAAGTATTGCGTGGCGGCTATCTGTCGTGGAAGGATTCGGTGTCGGGGCATTGGTGGCAGGAGATCTGGTTTGAAGGAGGCCAACCGTCATTCCGTGACATTGGTGCAGCCGACGCGAAGGCGGGAAGCATACGGGCTTTTGTTGATCGCATTACGGAAGCCGATACCGCAAAGGCGATTGCGCGCGGACGGACGAACGCCGACAAGGCTGGCCTCACTGCGTCCGAAGCGCGAGCCTCATTGGTAGCGAATGCAGCAATGTGGCATGATCAAATCAATACCATCCTGGGCCGGTCCCCGCGACGTAGTCCAGCAAGAACCGCGCGTCGGCAGCGTGCGCGTCGCAAAAGAACTTGAGCTGGCCCATAAATGAGAAAAGAATAGGCTCGTTTTTGCGTGCCTTTGGAATGGAACGTCGCGCGATTGATCCCCGCGAACAGGACTAAGCATGAGGAAGAAGCCTAGCCCGAAGCCGAGTGGCAAGGCGCGCGCTGCGGCACTTCACGCCGAGATCGATAAGCTTACCGGCGACAACGAGCCATCCAGGGAGGAAAAACAAGCCCCGTCTTCTCCTCGCGAATTCATCCATCGCTGGATGGCGACGCACGACAAGAAGCCCAAAGATCAGTAACGCTACGCAACCAGCGAACGTGCGTGCGTGACGTTGGCTTAGCGACTGGTCATGACCGTCGCATCACAGCCGGCCAGGTCCGCTTGCGTGGGAGCGGGATGATCACCCCAAATTCAGCGCCTTGAAGAAGTCGTTGCCCTTGTCGTCGATCACGATGAAGGCGGGGAAGTCCACTACCTCGATGCGCCAGATCGCTTCCATTCCGAGCTCTGGATACTCGACGCATTCGACCTTCTTGATGCAATGTTCGGCGAGGTTCGCAGCGGCGCCGCCGATCGAGGCGAGATAGAAGCCGCCATATTGTTTGCACGCATCGCGCACGCTGGCGGCGCGGTTGCCTTTCGCCAGCATCACCATCGAGCCGCCGGCGGCCTGGAACTCGGCGACGAACGAATCCATGCGGCCCGCCGTGGTCGGCCCGAACGCGCCCGAAGCGTAGCCCTCCGGTGTCTTGGCCGGGCCAGCATAATAGACCGGATGGTTCTTGAAATAGTCGGGCAGCGGCTCGCCGCGCTCGAGCCGTTCGCGCAGCTTGGCGTGCCCGGCGTCGCGCGCCACGATCATCGGGCCCGAGAGCGACAGCCGCGTCTTGATCGGGAATTTGGAGAGTTGTCCCAGTATCTCCTGCATCGGCTTGTTGAGGTCGATCTTCACCACCTCGCCGCCGAGCTTCGACGTGTCGATCTCCGGCAGATATTTCGCCGGATTGTGCTCGAGCTCCTCCAGGAACACGCCGTCGCGCGTGATCTTGCCGAGCGCCTGGCGGTCGGCCGAGCACGAGACGCCGAGTCCGATCGGCAGCGACGCGCCGTGACGCGGCAGCCGGATCACCCGCACGTCGTGGCAGAAATATTTGCCGCCGAACTGCGCGCCGACGCCGAGCGACTGCGTCATTTTCTGAATCTCTTGCTCCATCTCCTTGTCGCGGAAAGCGTGGCCGTCTTCCGAGCCATGGTCCGGCAGCGTGTCGTAATATTTGCAGGAGGCGAGCTTGACGGTCTTCATCGTCATCTCGGCCGAGGTGCCGCCAATGACGATAGCCAAGTGGTAGGGCGGGCAGGCGGCGGTGCCGAGCGTCAGCACTTTCTCTTTCAGGAAGGCGAGCAAGCGCTCGCGCGAAAGGATCGACGGCGTCGCCTGGAACAGAAACGCCTTGTTCGCGGAGCCGCCGCCCTTGGCGATGAACAAAAACTTGTAGGCTAAGTCGGCATCGCCTGCGCCTTCGGCATAAAGCTCCACCTGCGCCGGCATGTTGGAGCGCGTATTCTTTTCCTCGAACATGGAAAGCGGCGCGAGCTGCGAATAGCGCAGATTGCGCTTGAGGTAGGCGTCGCGCGCGCCCTCGGCGAGCGCGCCCTCGTCGCCGCCGTCGGTCCAGACGAGCCGGCCCTTCTTGCCCATGATGATGGCGGTGCCGGTGTCCTGGCACATCGGCAGCACGCCGCCGGCGGCGATGTTGGCGTTCTTGAGAAAGTCGTAGGCGACGAACTTGTCGTTATCCGAAGCCTCCGGGTCCTCGACGATGTGTTTGAGGCTCGCCAGGTGCGCGGGGCGAAGGAGATGATTGATGTCGGTAAAGGCGGCTTCGGCCAGCGCCCGCAAAGCTTCGCGCGGCACCACCAGCACCTCTTCGCCGAGCACGCGCTCGACCCGCAGCCCCTCGGTGGAGATTTTGCGGTAGGGCGTCGTGTCCTTGCCGAGTGGAAACAGCGGCGTGTGCTTATAGGGCGGCGTCGGATGGGCGGTGAGGGGGGCGTTCATAGGGGATGCCAACGTGGATGGTGATCGCTTTCAAATAGCGCTCCCAGCGGCTTTCTGCCAGCCGATTGGTTTTGCGCGAAAGATGCCTTCCCGGGGGCCGCTAAAGCATCCAAGCCAGCACCCGCTCGTGCAGCCCGGACGCTGCGTCGCCCAGCCGCGCCAGGACGGAAAAGTGGTCCTCTCCGGGCACATCGACCGTCTCGACATTGATCGCAGTGGCCCGGAGCAGGGCGGCATAGCCATCCATCATCTCGTGCAAGAGGCCGGACTCCTTCGCGCCGGTGACGAGGAGTCCCGGCGGCATGCCGGTGCGGATCATCTCGACGGGATTCCAAGTCTTGTAATCGCCGATCGCGAACTTGGTTTGCTGCTGAAAGCCTGTCTCGGCGAACGGCTCGATATCGTAGAATCCGCTGACGCCGATGAAGCCGTTGAGCATATCGGCGGGCAGGCGGGGATCGAATTCCGGCCAGTTGGTCGAAGCCATCGCCGCGGCCAACTGGCCGGCCGCTGAATGACCGAGCACATACATTCTGCCGGTCCCGGACCCGGTCGCGTCCCGGTTCTCATGAACGAAGGCGATGGCGCGTCGGCAATCGCCGACGATGTCGCCCAAGCCGACCGCCGGCGCAAGCCGATAGTTGGGACAGGCAACATGCACGCCAGCCGCCGTGAAAGCCGGGACCAGAAAGTGCATCATCCGCTTGTCGAACAAGAACCAGAGACCGCCATGGATGGCGATGAGGGTCGGCGCGTCGGGCGGCGCGTTCAGCGCCGGGAAGAAATCGATCTCGTTGCGCTCGTCCGCACCATAAGCAAGCTCCAGCCTTGGGGCGGAGAGGGCGCGGCTGCGCTCGCGGAAAAACGCCTCCCAGTGGGCGACAACGGCCGCATCGATGTTGTTGGCATAACCGGCATCGAATTCGGCCGGAGTCTTGTAGCCCTTATAAGTCAGCATTTTTGAACCATCCGGCCTGATCGTGCGTATCACCACCGTATTGATCGGCGGACGATGATAACATCGCGCCGTGAGGTGGGCGGCGGTTTTGGCGGGCCAGGGGCGGCGGCCGGGCCGGCGTCACGGGCAACTCAAGGGGCGAATACATGGCTGACCGGCAATGGTACACGGGTCGCGACGGCAAGCAGGAAGGCCCGTTTTCGGACGAGCGGCTGCGCGAACTGATCGCGAGCGGCATGGTACGCGGCGACACGCTGGTGTGGTCGGCGGGCATGACCAACTGGGCCAAAGCCTCGGAAGTGCCGGGGCTGATGCCGGCGCGGCGCGTGCCGTCGGTAGCGCCCGGCGCGGCCGCGGGATCGGGAGCGCCGATCGGGCCGTTGTCGGTCGATGTCGGCGTCTGGGCGCTGTTCTGGCGCGCGATGATTCTGGGGTTCTCGGAGCTGGCAGTGATCCCGCTGCCGTGGATCGCGCCGATTTTCATACGCTGGTTCGTCGAGCGGATCCAATTGCCAGGCGGATGGCGCGTTGGCTTCGTCGGCAAGGCAGAAGATATCTGGTGGGTCTTCATTCTCTACGCGCTATGCGCGGTGGCAGGCGTGGCCTACAGCCCCCTGCAGCTTCTGGCGATTCCGCTTCAAGCCTTTTTGGCGTTGCTGATCGTGCGCTGGTTTTGCACCAATATCACCTGGGAGGGGCAAACGGAGCCGTTGCGATTCACCGGCGGTTATTGGCCGATGCTGGGTTGGAGCGTGCTGCTGCCTCTATCTGTCATCACCATCATCGGCTGGGCCTGGGTCGCCACCGCTTGGACGCGCTGGATGTGCAGAAACGTGCAGGGCTCTTCGCGCGAGCTTGTTTTCACCGCCAGCGGCTGGGGTTATCTGTGGCGCGCGCTGGTGGTGGCCGTCACCGCCATCTTTCTCATTCCGATTCCATGGACCGTGCGCTGGTTCACGCGCTGGCTCGTTTCGCAAACTGCGCTTGTTGAGCGCGGCCAAGCGTAGCGTGCCGCGCGTCGGCGCGCTTCGACTTGCTTCCACCGACTTCCGCTTTGCCGAATCATTGTCTAAAGCGTCAATCGTTTCAGATTGAATCGATTGACGCTCCAACTTTTGCTGGAGCAACATCTTTTCGGAAAACCGGCTTCCACTTTTCCGGATCATGCTCTAATCGAAGACGATGCCCGCACGCCCCGTTCGCGTCGGCCGCTCGGCGACAGGGCTTGGCCTGTTCGCCACCAAGGCGATCGCACGCAGAGCACCCATCGTCAGCTATCGCGGCCCGCGCATTCCCACTGCGGAAGCGCATGAGCGCGAGCGCCGGTTCGGCGCCAAATACATGTTCGAGCTCAATCGCACCTGGACCATCGACGGCTCGCCGCGATGGAATCTCGGTCGTTACGCCAATCACAGCTGCCGGCCCAATGCGGAACCGGTCGCGCGCAAGGGCCGGGTGGTGCTGGTGGCTTTGCGGCCGATCGTGCCGGGCGAGGAAATCACCTTCGACTACGGCGATGAGTATTTCGAACTCTTCTTCAAAAAATCCGGCTGTCGGTGTGCTGCTTGCCACGGGAAGCCGGCGCGTCGCCGGAGCTTTGCGCGTCGGCGCTGACCCTGCCCCGCCCGACCTGATTGCGCAGCACCACACAGGCGCCGCCGGCGGCGATCAGCTTGTTGCATAACGTGTCGAGCGGCGCGCGGTTGTCGTCGCCAATGCGAATGATGGTGCGCGACACCGATCCCATGCCCGGAAGGCGCCCATGCAGCACGATCGGCTCACGGTCGCCGATCAACGAGGCATACTGCCGTTGCAGCACGCGGTAGGTCTCCCAGGCGCGGCTTTCTGACCAGTTGGAGGTGAGCTGCGCGCCCCAGCGCGGCACATGCGCGGCGATCTGCTGCGCCTTGTCTTTCGGCGCCAGGATCAGGTTGGCGAGCCTGGTGCAGGGAACGCCTTGCGGAATTGTCGTCTCGGCCTTCGGCGGCGGCGAGGGCGAGGCCCATTCGTCGACGGTCCAGCCGGTGATGATGGCGACATAGTTGCGCGTCTCGCTCGGCAGCGTCCGCTTGCCGGCAAGCCAGGCGCTCACACGCCCAGGCCCTGCATTGTAGCCGGCGGCCGCGAGCCCGAGATTGCCGAACTGCGCCATCAGGTCGTGCAGATAGCTTGCCGAGTGATGCAGCGCCTGGATGGGATCAAATGGATCGGCGAGGCCGCGCGAGTCGGCGGTTCGTGGCATGAACTGCGCGATGCCTTGGGCGCCTTTGTTGCTCACGGCGAAGGCGTTGAAACGGCTCTCCTGCCAGATCACCTTGGCGAAGAATTCGACCGGCAGTCCGTTCTCCGCCGCCGATTGTTCGATGGTGCGACAGATGTCGTCGGCCGTCGGAGGGTTGCCGGCTTGCGCATTGCGCGCGGCCGATGATGGTTGCGCGGCCGTCTCGCGCGGGCCCGTTGCGAAGGTCGGTTCCGGTGCCGATGCCGCGAAGGTCGGCTCAGCGCTTGCTGCCTCCGCGCTTGTTGCATTAGACGAAGGCGCGGTCGCGCTCACCTGCGCATGCGCTCCCGCGCTCCAGCAGGCGAGGCCACAGATCAGCAACGGTCCGGCCAATCGGGTCATGCGGACCAACGCTTTGCGGTTGCTACCGGTGCTCCGTCAGCGGTCCGGATTGCAGCAGGTTAAAATATTGCCGCCGCCCGGACGCTTATTGCGCAGGTCGCGATCGCACGGCGATCGCGCTTCGAACGCGGTCGTATTTACAACGCGGTCCTATGTACGGGGCCGCCGTTTATCTACCGTGACGGTATGACACTTACTTTTCGTCTATTTTTCGTCCTTGAACGGATCTTCGGTCGTCCATTTCCAAGTCGGATTTGTTTCCTTGACGTTCGCCGCTTTCTTCATGGCCGCCGGCGCGATGGTATCATAGGCATGACCAGCCTTGTCGGTCACCCGCGTGGTGGCCTCGATGATGAGCCATTTGCCCGCAAAATCGCAAGTATAGGGCGCAGCCCGCAGCCCGCCGAGATTGACCCATTGGCTGGGGAAGCGATTGCCTGAGCAAATAATGTCGTCGGCGCGCTTCTTGGCCGTGGTCAGCGCGGCGGCTACCTCTTGTTTGAGCGCAGCCGACTGGGCGATGAGCGCATCGAGATCACTGAGCGGAAGCGAGCCGCCTTGCCCGAGCTTGTTGGCGTCGAATGCGAGCCCAGGCGAAGCGGCGAAAAGCGCAGCGACAACGGCCAGCAAACAGACGCGGGTCATTTGTTTGGCTCCCTGACTTCAGTCGTTCGCTCGCCTCCCGGCGCGTGATCGCGGTGTAGTTGACGGCCTAGCCGCCGACGCCCTTCCCCTTCAGCGCCACGCCGATTTCGTCGAGCACCTTCGGATCTTCGATGGTCGCCGGCATGGTCCAGCTTTCGCCGTCGGCGATTTTCTTGATCGTGCCGCGCAGGATTTTTCCCGAACGCGTCTTCGGCAACCGCCCGACGGTGATGGCGAGCTTGAAAGCCGCGACCGGGCCGATCTTGTCGCGGATGAGCGCGACGCATTCCTTTTCAATCTCCGTCGGCGGCCGGTTGACGCCGGATTTGAGCACGATGAAGCCGCACGGCACTTCGCCCTTGAGCTCGTCCTTGATGCCGAGTACGGCGCATTCGGCGACGTCCTGATGCGAGGCGAGCACTTCCTCCATGCCGCCAGTGGATAGCCGGTGCCCGGCGACATTAATGATGTCGTCGGTGCGGCCCATGACGAAGATGTAGCCGTCCTCGTCGTTGAAGCCTGCGTCGGCGGTTTTGTAGTAGCCTGGAAACTCCGCGAGGTAGCTTTCCTGGAAACGCTCGTCGGCTTGCCACAGGGTCGGCAGGCAGCCGGGCGGCAGCGGCAGCTTGACGACGATCGACCCCATCTTGTTGGCCGCCACCTCATGGCAGGCTTCGTCGACCACGCGCACGTCGTAGCCCGGCATCGCCACGGTCGGCGAGCCGTGCTTGACCGGCAGCAAGCCAAGCCCCACCGGATTGCCGGCGATCGCCCAGCCCGTCTCGGTCTGCCACCAGTGATCGATCACCGGCACGCGCAGCATCTGCTCCGCCCATTCGAGCGTCGCCGGATCGGCGCGCTCGCCGGCGAGAAACAGCGTGCGGAATTTCGACAGGTCGTGCTGCGCCAACAGCTTGCCCTGCGGGTCTTCTTTCTTGATCGCACGGAAGGCGGTCGGCGCTGTGAACAAGGCGCGGGCGCCATGCTCGGAGATCACGCGCCAGAAAGCGCCGGCGTCCGGCGTGCCGACCGGCTTGCCCTCGTAGAGGATCGAGGTGCAGCCATGCAGAAGCGGGCCATAGACGATGTAGCTGTGGCCGACCACCCAGCCGATGTCGGAGGCGGTCCACCACACTTCGCCCGGATCGATCCCGTAGAGATTCTTCATCGACCATTTGAGCGCGACCATGTGGCCGCCATTGTCGCGCACCACGCCTTTCGGCCGGCCGGTCGTGCCCGAGGTGTAGAGGATGTAGAGCGGGTCGGTGGAAGCGACCGGCACACAGTCATAGACCGAACGTGCATGGATCAGCGCGTGATCGCGCACCGCCGCCCAATCGTGATCGCGGCCGGCGATCATAGTTGCTTCCGCTTGCGGCCGTTGCAGGATCAAACACGCGCTCGGCTTGTGTTGGGCGAGCGTGATGGCTTCGTCGAGGAGCGGCTTGTAGTGCACGATGCGGCCCGGTTCGATGCCGCAGCTCGCCGAAAGAATAACTTTCGGTTTGGCGTCGTCGATGCGGGTGGCCAATTCGCGCGCCGCGAAACCGCCGAAGACGACCGAGTGAACGGCGCCAATGCGCGCGCACGCGAGCATCGCGATCACCGCTTCCGGCACCATCGGCATGTAGAGAATGACGCGGTCGCCTTTCTCGACGCCGAGATCGCGCAGCATGGCGGCGAGCACCTGCGTCTCCGTCATCAGCCGATGATAGGTGAGCGTGCGCTTGGCGCCGGCGAGCGGCGAATCGTAGATGATGGCGATTTGATCGCCGCGTCCCGCATTCACATGGCGGTCGAGCGCGTTGTAGCAGGTGTTGCTGACCCCGCCGGGAAACCAGCGGCCGTAGATGCCGGCTTTGGGGTCGAAGGTCGCCGCAGGCTTTTCGAACCACTCGAGTTCGTTCGCCGCCTCCGCCCAAAATCCTTCCGGGTCGCGCTGCCAGCGTGCGTAAACCTCGTGGTAGCGGCTCGACCGGGCGTCCATGGGTTCCTCCTACTGCTCATTATGGCCTCGTTATATCGCCGGAGCTCGGCAGCGAATAGAGAGCGGCCAATGCGGGCCAAGCGGATGGCGAGAAGCGAATAGCGAAGGGGGAAGGCTGTTCCATTTCGCCACCGGCCATTCGCTATTCGTTTAGTCCCATTCCTAATTTGCTGGAGTCAGCGACGGCGCTTTGATCTATGTCAGAGGCCCTCTGACCGCCGGCGCAACTTGACCGTGATCACCGATCCGCTGTTCTACCTCCTCGCCATTCCGGCCGTGACCTTTCTCGGGCTGAGCAAGGGCGGCTTTGCCGGTCTCGGCATGCTGGCGACGCCGCTGCTCGCGCTGATCGTGCCGCCGCTCGAAGCCGCGGCGATCCTGTTGCCGATCCTGATCGTCCAGGATGCGATTTCGGTCTGGACCTATCATCGGGCCTGGAGCGCCTGGAACTTGAAGGTCTTGCTGCCCGGCTCCGTATTCGGTGTCGCTGGCGGCTGGCTGTTCGCGCGCTTTTTCTCCAATGCCGCGATCGAGCTGACCGTCGGCACGATCGCGCTGACATTCGTCCTCTATGTGTGGCTCGGCGCGAGGCTACGCGCCTATCTGGGGCGTCCGCCCCTCAAGCCACAGCGGCCGCATGCCGCCATGGGCGTGTTCTGGGGCGCGATGTCGGGCTTCACCTCGACGCTGATCCAGGTCGGCGGGCCGCCGTTTCATATTCACATCCTGCCGCAGCGCTTGGAAAAGCTGACCCTGGTCGGCACCACGGTGATTTTCTTCACCATCGTGAATTGGATGAAGATCATTCCTTATTTTGCGCTCGGCCAGTTCTCGACCCGCAACATGGCCACGTCCGCGCTGCTGCTGCCGCTTGCGGTCGCCACCAACTTTCTCGGCGTCTGGCTGGTGCGGATCACGCCGACCGATCGCTTCTACCGGATCGCCTACATCTTGATGCTGCTGATCGCGATCGCCTTGCTCTGGCAGGGCGCGAGGGGATTTGTCTCAAGCGCATAGCGAATGGTGAGGATGGTGGGCAGTCGCCAAGTATAAGTACCTTTTCACTATTTCGCTATTCGCTATTTCCCTATTCGCTATTTTAGCTAGGCTTGGCGCAAAGGGAGGCGACGCGCATGTCGACGCCATACGACACCAACCTCGACCGCAACGCGGCGAACTTCCAGCCGCTGACCCCGCTGTCCTTCCTGGCGCGCGCGGCCGAGGTCTATCCGGATACACCGGCGATCATCCATGGCGGGTTGTCGCGGAATTACCGGGAGTTTTATGCGCGCGCCAAGCGGCTGGCCTCGGCGTTGGCGCGATGCGGCGTCAAGCGCGGCGACACTGTGTCGGTGATGCTCGCCAACACGCCGGCGATGATCGAGGCGCACTACGGCGTGCCGATGACCGGCGCGGTTCTCAACACACTCAACACCCGGCTAGACGCCGCGATCCTCGGCTTCACCCTCGATCACGCCGAGACAAAAGTGCTGATCGTCGATCGCGAGCATTCCAAGGTGATGAAGGATGCGCTGGCGCGCGCCAAGGTAAAGCCCTTGGTCATCGACTACGACGATCCGGAATACGGCGGCGCCGGCGAGCGGATCGGCAGCATCGAATACGAGGATTTCCTGCGTGAGGGCGACGAGGATTTCGCCTGGCTGATGCCGAACGACGAATGGGACGCGATCTCACTCAACTACACTTCCGGCACCACCGGCGACCCCAAGGGCGACGACTATCACAATCGCGGCGCTTATTTGCTCGCGTACGGCAACGTCATCACCTGCGGCATGGGCAAGCAGCCGGTCTATTTGTGGACGTTGCCGATGTTTCATTGCAACGGCTGGTGCTTTCCCTGGACGTTGTCGATCGTCGCCGGCACGCATGTCTGCTTGCGCGCGGTGCGCGCGGCGCCGATCTTCAGCGCCATCGCCGACTACAAGGTCACGCATCTGTGCGGCGCGCCGATCGTGATGTCGACGCTGCTCAATGCGCCGGCGCAGGAGAAGAAGCCGCTGCCGCATGTCGTTCAGTTCGCGACCGCGGCGGCGCCGCCGCCGGAGGCTGTGCTGGCGGCGATGAAGGATGCCGGCTTCAACGTCACCCATCTCTACGGCCTGACCGAGACCTACGGCCCCGCCAGCATCAACGAGTGGCACGACGAGTGGGAGGCATTGGAGCTTCCCGACCAGGCCGCCAAGAAGGCCCGCCAGGGCGTGCGCTATCCGGTGCTCGAAGGGCTCGACGTGCTCAACCCCGAAACCATGCAGCCGGTGCCGCGCGACGGGGCGACGCTCGGCGAAGTGATGTTCCGCGGCAACGTGGTGATGAAGGGCTATTTGAAAAACAGGACCGCGACCGAAGCGGCATTCGCCGGCGGCTGGTTTCACTCCGGCGATCTCGGCGTCGTTCATCCCGACGGCTACATCCAGCTCAAGGATCGCTCGAAGGACATCATCATTTCCGGCGGCGAGAACATCTCTTCGATCGAAGTCGAGGACGCGCTGTACAAGCATCCGGCCGTCGCCGCCGTCGCCGTGGTCGCCAAACCCGACGAGAAATGGGGCGAAACGCCCTGCGCGTTCGTCGAGCTCAAATCCGGCGCCAGCGCTACCGCCGAGGAGCTCATCGCCTGGTGCCGCTCGCACCTCGCCGCCTACAAATGTCCGCGCCACGTGGTGTTCGCGGAAATTCCGAAGACCTCGACCGGCAAGCTGCAGAAATTCAAGCTGCGTGATGTGGCGAAGGGGGTGTGACTGGCAGCATTTTACCAGCTCCCTAAAACGCCAATGCCCGGCGCAGGCCGGGCATAACGAAGTTCCCCGTCACGCCCGCTTGGCGGGCGTGCGCCGACGATGCATCGGAAGTGGATCGGTTAGTGGACGCTGACTTCGTGCTTCAGCCGCACAATCTCGTCCTTCACGTACAACTTGCGCCGTTTGAGTTCTGCGACCTTCAGATCGTCGGTCGATGGGTGGGTCAATGCTTCGCTGATTTCCTGATCTAACGCCTGGTGCCTTTTCTCGAGTTCCGCAAGATGCGATTCAATCGCCATCTGGCTATCTCCCTGCGCTTAGTGCCTCCGACCCGTGCGTGCAAACCCGAACGTATAATGCGATGCTACATCAATGTGACTAGGCGCCAAGATACTCCTTTTGCCGCGCCGAGAAAATCCCCGCTGTGCACCGTTTCGCGCCGGGCTTGTTGGATATTCAATAAAACGTAATAATCCATCGTAACTTACGGTCAGCGACTGGTGCCCGCTCCCGACGTTGGTGGCAGACGGCCGCATCCTCCGACACGAACTTTGGAAAGGCCTGGGGCGCTGGCAATATGTGGTTTTGGTGCCGCTTTCGATTTGAAGTTGCTGGGCATGCGTGCGGCAACCGTTCGGGGAACTTCACATCCGCGGCACGGCCCAAAGCGGTTCCTGGGTCACACCCGGGCAAGCGCTTCAGGGATATGCCCTACCGGGCCGCAGCACGACCAAGACGGCGATGACGCAAGAGGAAGAAGGCGAGCTTCGGGCCGAGCTGCTGCGCCTGCAGCAAGAGCATCGCGACCTCGACGCCGCGATCGCCGCGCTGCAGGCTTCGCCCGGCGCGGATATCATCCAGGTTCAGCGCCTCAAGAAGCGCAAGCTGCAACTGCGCGACCGCATCACTTTTATCGAAGATCAGCTCACGCCGGATATCATCGCCTAGAGCATGATCCCGAAAAGTGGAAACCGGCTTTCGGACTAGATCATGCTCAAAACAAAGAATCTAGATCGTGATCCGATTCAATTGAATTGGATCACGGTCTAACTTGCTTGCGCCGCAGACGGCGGAGCGTGGCCATCCCTTCGCTCCATCTTACGGGCGTACATGGCAGCATCGGCGCGCGTGAGCACGTCCCCGGGAGTATCGAGCGGACCGATGACGGCAACGCCGGCGGAGGCGCCGACCACCATGGTGGAAGCGCCCCAGCGCACCGGCGTCGCGTAGACGGCCTTTTCCAGAGCTGCGGCTTTGCTGTGCGCGTCGGCCTCCGTCATGTTCCACAAGAGCACGACGAACTCGTCGCCGCCGATACGCGCGACGATATCCGACGCGCGCACTTCGCGCAGCAGCGCCCCCGAAATAGCCTTGAGCACGGCGTCGCCGGCGGCATGGCCATGGCGGTCGTTGACGGGCTTGAATTCGTCGAGGTCGAGATAAACCAGCGCCGCGGTCGCGTGGTAGCGTTTGACGTAGGCCAGCGAGCGGGCGAGGGCGCGCTCAAAGCCGCGGCGGTTGAACGTTTGCGTCAGCGGATCGACATCGACCCGGTTCTCGAGTTCGCCGATGCGCAGACGCGAGGCAGCAAGCTCTGCCGAAAGGCGCTCGACCTCGGCGGCGAGCCGCGCTGCTGCCGAACCTGAACGCGGCTTTGGCGCTTTCGGCTCTGCGTCTTTGGCTTCTGCCTCGGCGGCCTTGCGCGGCGTCGCCGATCGCGCTGGATCAGTGCTCTGGTCGCGCGAGCTTGCTGTCTTGTGTTTCACGCCCCGATCGCCCCGCCCAAGCGAATCACAAGGCGATATTAGCGCCTCGGGACGCCGCTGAAGGGCCTGCGCGGAGGCTGCCAGAGAGGACCGCGGCAGATTGCCGCGGGACGAACATTAAATGCCTTGAAAGAGAAGCGGAATTTCCTCAGGCGCTCA
>Ga0210410_10002898_pt1 | contig 15288 bp, 25 predicted proteins | sample IncBWC4MmetaG_FD_161058 | JGI IMG/M metagenome (GOLD analysis project Ga0210410, IMG submission 161058) | Forest soil microbial communities from Barre Woods Harvard Forest LTER site, Petersham, Massachusetts, United States - Inc-BW-C-4-M | ecosystem: Environmental > Terrestrial > Soil >... | reverse complement strand
AAGCTGTCGGAAACGTTCCCCGGAATTTCGTGCGGACCTTCAGGGCTGAGCGAAGTAACGCAGCGGTCGGAAGCTGGCCAGGGCTTGGGCCTCATCCTCAAAGCTTGGGATAGTATCTAGCAGGCGAAACACAGTTAGCACCTCCAGCACCCGTCCGCGTGGGCATAGTAATTTCAGGTCGCCACCCTGCTGTTTGAGGTAAACGTACGCGGCTACGATGGCGCCGACGCCGGAACTGTCCACCTGGGTCAGATTTACCAGGTTCAGCAACAACTTGCGCACGCTGTTGGCAAGCAACTGTCTTAGACGGCTGTCCAGCAGCTCGCTCTCACCGCCGTCGATGGTCGACCTTCCCTGAAGGTCCAGTACGGTCACATCGCCGGATTCCCGGATTAAGATTTGAAGTCCCACAATGGCCCTTCTAGCAGTTCAGGTGCTAGGTTAGCCTCTTCAACTAGCCGCCGCAACGCACTCGACTGTGAGAGGATAGCGCCCGGAGGATTCATGGATATCTTGGCGGCATTGAGGCAGGAAGAAGCGAAGTTCGAGAAGCAGGTGAATGTAGCGCAGCAACAGTTGGACATGGTGCGAGCGGCAATGAAGCTCTTAGGTGGTATGAACAGCAGTGGCAAAGCGACTGGTAGTAGCAGTGGTAAAACGACTAGTGGGAAGAAACGAGTGATGTCTGCGGCAGCGAGAGCGAGGATTTCGAAGGCAACAAAAGAGCGGTGGGCAAAGTTTAGAGCAGCGAAGGCGAAGGGTAAATAAGGCCGCTAATTTCACACAGCCGTCCACAGATTTCCACCGAGCTAAAAGTGCTACAGTCTCGGGCAATTTAACAACGGGGCGGTTCCCTTCATGGTTGTTTGACCGCTCCCATACTCCTGACGAAGCGCGGGGTCTCCTTCAGATTCCGCGCTTTTTGTTCCCCAAGAAAACTTTAATGTCCACGTGTACCGCTATTCTTTGACTGCGCTCAGGATTCTGAGTGTGGGCGAACCACACTGATGGACGGGGGGAAGGAACGGTGATCAAGCCGTGGTCTTGCGTCGCAGCAATCGTGGCCTCGCGCCACTGGTATTCCAGGCAGGCGGGTCACTTGCGGGGAAAGACTCTATGGATGCTTCTTCGACAATGTCCAGCACTTCTTCTTGAGGAGGAGGCTCGTGCTCCTTTGGCGCGGGTAGCTTTTCTTGGGGATGCTGAGTCATAAACAATCCCCATTCTACTCCCGCGCGATAACCTCATTCACATTGTCGCTGACCGACTGGGAGGAGGAATGGTAATCGAGCCTTCCATAATCAAGTATTCGACAAATCGCAATAGAAGGGCGTCGAGTAGGTCCGCATCTGCGTATGTCTCTGAGTCGTTTTGAGTCGACGCTCTGTTTTTTACTTCGTGAATCAAACGCCGCATGTGGTCAAAGGTCTGTTGGCTGAATTTGGGTTTGACAGTAGCCATTTTTGACTCCCACTTCAGAATATCAGAGATTTTTATTTGTCCGCTTTCCGGACAGTTCCGTGCCTACCTTCACCCGAGCGTTGGTAATCAAAGCCTTATGGATACGGATTTCCTTGACCCAGTTGGGCGAGGCAGCTTAGAGTTTCGTGCCACCTGCCGAGGTACGGACCTCCTACGTTTTCGAGCAACGTGCTCAATGTCATAGCACCATAACCCCTCAACTCAGCATCTAGTGCTTGAAGGGGAAAATTGTAACCGCGACGCATTCAGGGTCTGGTCGGTTGCGTTGCGCAGGGCCAGGAAGCTGAGAAGTGCCCGATGTGTGTCCGGGGCGAGCGGAGAGAAAAATGGCGTGATGCAATAAAGGGTAGTTCTATGAAAGCAAAGATTAAGCCCGCGCAATCCTTTAAAGAACTCAGTTCAATATGCGCGTTATTCCCTAATGAAGCTCTGGTTTCGATTCTACCCCAAACAATTCCCGATGAATTTTGTAGATTGTCCCGCTTCTTGCCAGTCGTTGTTCTGATTCCGAAATCGGCTGTCTGCGAAAGCACTGCCAAAAACGATTTGAAATCGAACAAGTCTGTGACGGTCATAAATGGTGGTCCGCATCTCCGCTCGCCTGTGCAGGAGGCGGCGGCATTGCTCGAAGGCCCGAGCGCGGCACACCTCTTTGCATTTGGCGAAGTGACGGTAAGTTTTTCGGAGATGGAAGTCCGTCGAAAAGGGCAGTTAATTGCCCTCACACGCAAAGAGTTTGGAACTCTGACGTATCTGGTCAAGAATGCCCGAAAAGTGGTCTCGCGGGACGAACTTCTCAATGAAGTGTGGGGATATCAAAGCTATCCATGCACTCGCACGGTTGACAACCACATACTTCGTTTGCGCGTAAAATTGGAGAAGGACCCTCCCCGTCCAAAGCACTTTCTAACAGTACACGGCATAGGATATAGGTTCTTGCCGTAAATTTGGGGATGCAGGCTCCACGGTCGCCGTTTCTCTGCCGTTCGCGCAGACTTTTAACTTAACGCTTCCTAATCTCCTTTTAATTCTTCGCGGCCCATCTTGTTCACTTTCCAAACAAACTAAATCTGTCTGCTTTCTCGACAACTGTTGAGTTTCTTACCTAGCGGAGCATTCGGCCTTTTAGACGTACTTTAAGATGACCCCGCAGGGTAGTTCCTGGGCGTCACTTGAAGTTAGTTCACACCACTGGGCTGCTCCCTAAGCCGTCTGTGAAGAAGTCCGAATTGCTTAGAGCACTACAGCAAGAAATCCGCCGACACGACCTTAATTATTTCAGGCGCTGAATGTGTCCGTAATAGGACAGACATGCGAATCCTCACGCTGTAAGGTAATTTCGTCATCCGCAATCTAGTTCCTCTCCATCCAAATCCGCCGCTCATTCTCAGGTGATACCGAAGGGGACCCAGACGTGGTGGTGTCATTCCTTCGCTTCACTCGTGAAAAGCGGGAATCAGCACAAGAGACAACTAATGACGTACAAGCCGTTTATTTTGCTGCTCGGAATATTTCTGGGTAGCTACCGCCCGGGCTTGCTACGCAGGCAAAGTAATAAATTCCCGATGAAAGCGAACCCATTCGCGCATGATACGCCGTTGAACCGTTGGGGAAACACTGTTGCCCGTTTACTCGCGGAATTCAATTCAAGGACACGTGCCCGCAACCAAGTACCCAGTTCGCAAACGGAAACTGTCGCGCTGACCTCGACGGCTCTCAAATGCGATCAGGTTCACTCCTGCGCTGTGTGCCAGTCCGAAGAGGGAAATGTACACCACGTCCGAGAAATGATGCTCGGTATGGCTGTTGTCTTCCCCTACTGGGAATGTCGGCAGTGCGGTTGCTTCTCGCTAGCGTCTGTGCCGGACGACCTCGGCAGATATTATCCATCCTCTTACTACAGCTTTCAAGAAGCGCAGGAGGAGATCTCCGCCGTCGCGCGGCTGCGAGGTATCTTACGCAAGCTGCGGGACCACGCCGCTCTTTCCCCCGTTTTCTTCCCGCTCGCGCGGCCTCGGCGTACAGATCTGGACGTGATTCGGCGTGTTCACCTGACCAAGAGCGAGACCCTGCTGGATGTGGGCTGCGGGGGCGGATATTTGGTAAGAGACTTGCGGGTGTACGGTTACAACGCGGTCGGCATTGACCCCTTTGTCCCTGAGGATCTGATCGATCGGTCTGGCATCTGTGTGCAGCGCAAGATGCTTAGTGATGTCGATGGGAATTACGACGTCATACTTTTCCGCCATTCTCTGGAGCACATGCCGATTAATGCCCTGCGGCTCGCCCGATCCCGCATCAAAGATGAAGGTGTATGCATTGTTTGCCTTCCGATAATCGGATGGGCATGGCGTCACTACGGAACCGACTGGGCTCAGCTCGATGCCCCCCGCCACTTGTTCATTCATACGCGAAAAAGTTTTGAGATCCTTGCCCACAACAGCGGTTTCAGAATCGAACGAGTGGTCTTTGATTCCAACGAGTTTCAGTTCTGGGCGAGTGAGGCCTATGGCAAGAATATTCCGTTGAAAGATGCCGCGCCTCCAAACAGATTACAGACGCTTGGCCTGCGTATCCGCGCTACGTGGCTGAATCGACGCGGAACGGGCGACGCGGCTCAGTTTTACCTGCGCCCGTCCTGTAATAATCCGTTACGATAAAAGCCGGACGTGCGGAGGACAGATCGAGTTAAAAAAAAACAAAAAGCAGCTCTTTTGGACGCGCATCGCGGCTGGCCTGGTTTCCCGTTATCGACTGGGCTATTCAGACAACGGGTGGAACAAGGTGAAAGACTGGTTGCAGCTCGCGGCAACGGCCATTCGCAAAGACCATGACAGCCACCATGAAGCGCCAACAATCTCGCTAGATTGGCGTGGTATTCGGAGACGGTACGTTAGTCTCTGGCGACTTTTTGGGCCATGTACAACAAGAGGTTTTGGTCGCCGGGTTCCATCTTTGCGAGGAGCCTGCGCAGTTTGGAGAAATAATCGGCTTCGCGGCCCTTGCTCCCGAATTCGTCATCCTTCGGAGGTTTCATCTTGCTCAAGCCTGCTGGAACCTCACCAGCATGAAACAGGCGGTACATCGGGACTTCGAGAGAGCGTGCCATCTTTTCAAGGGTCTCGATAGCTGGAACTGTATGACCGTTTTCAACGCGAGAGATGTAGCATCGCAAAAGTCCTGTTCGCTTTTCGATGTCGCCTTGTGAAAGATTCTTCGATTCGCGCAATTCTTTCAAGCGATTCCCAACGAGCATGATGGTCTCCTAGCAACGATGTTACCTTAATAGAAGCGAGCCACCCTTCGCAACCAAAACATCGAACTTCAAATGCGGCGACCCGTTCTCGTTCTGCATCGATAATTTCGACGTGACCGTCGTACTGCGTTGCCCCCAATTGTGATGCGCTTTTTGAGCGGGGAAGGTTCGTTTGCTACGGGCCAAAATCCGGCAGTGTTTTAGCCAACTAGGCATATCACATCGCAACTACTCTGGCATCTCTAACTGCCGTTCAATTTCGCAAGTTTTCTCATCGGACACACGAACGACGAATAGAACTAAAGTTCCATTCGCGGCCCCGTTCGGGGCTGCGATTCTCCTGTCAAACACTTCCTTTAGGGGAACGATATGAGACTCCGACAGGCTATTCGCGCTGCCATTCTGCTATCTGTATTAGCCACGAATGCATCCGGTCAGGAAGCTCGGAAGGCGATCTCAAAACCAACGCCACGATACCCGGAAATCGCAAAGCACATGAACTTGGTTGGCACAGTCAAGGTAGAGATCGTTATCGGATCGGATGGCAAGGTCAAAAATACGACTGTTATCGGCGGTCATCCCATTTTGATTGGTGCAACGCTTGATGCGCTGAAGGAATGGAAGTACGAGCCAGCGACAATCGAGACATTCGTAACGTTGACCTTCGACTTCCGTCCGTGAAGGACGACGGAAACAAATGTTGCACTTTAAATACGGCACCGTAGATGGCATAATCAAGCCGTTATGGATACCAAGAAGTTTTATGTCCCGCCTCGTTTGACCGCTTACGATCCGAAGGATGTTCCAGAATGGCTGAACCTAATGCGTCAGGATTTGCTGAAGGGCGCAAACGTTCCCCCCACCTATACAACAATAGTCGATCAAGATCGCAAATTCATTGAAGTGTCAGATAGCTTTAGCAAGCTACTTGGATACAAGCCCGAGGAACTGATTGGAACACGATACGATCACTTAACAGTTCCAGACACCGCCGACATCCTAACCACTTTTAATTTATTCGTCAGGGTCGGATACCTCCACGGTCTGTGGATGCTGAATCATCGAACTGGATACCGCATTTTGATTAGATATGAGTCCTGGCTCCGACCGGATACGAACATCCAATCAAATATCGAGGTTGTGCAGACCATCATTTGATCTTCAACAGCCATGATGTTTCAGACACAACGAACACGATGCTTGGCCGTCCTGTATACGGCTGCGGCGTAACTGCCAGCAAATCGCTTCCGGCTGGAACAAAGCTGAGTGTCAGAATTACCAGCAAAGGCAGTACGTTCTTGGCTTTCGGCAAGGTGGCCTATGCCACGTCTGAGGGTGACATGGGAATCGTTTTCACGCAGATCGAGCGAAACGACCAAACGATTTTGGAAAAGTGGATCAACGAATTGCGAAACCGCTGAAGCAACTCTAGCTTTAGTGACGTAACTGTATCTTCGCCTGCTTGCAGGTGCTACGCTTTTCATTGACCTATGCCCAAACGCCGAATATCTGAGCAGAATCGTGCCGAGGCGGCTTTGCGCGATCTCTCCGCTCGACTGTTGCAGGTGCAGGACGCTGAACGGCGACGTATCGCCCGTGAGCTTCACGAAGTGCCGCCCTGTTGCACGATTCCTACTTGCTGCCCAGCGGTGCAGGCACCCGATTGAACGACGATGTTGTTAGTTCCGGCGTTCAGCGTGCCGGAGCATGCGAACCATCCAGCGACCGGGGAGGCCGACGGGAAGTTCACCGTGACGGTGGAATGAACGAGAGCAACATCTACCGCGTTCGTATTTATTCCAACCGCGATCCCGATGCCGTTGATGGCGTTGCTGGCGCAATCCGCGACGGTCTTGTCGGCGCTCATGCACTGCAGCAGTCCGGTGGTGTTTGTGGAGCCTTTTACGAACGTCTGAATGACGTTCAGCACACCGTTCGCGGGACCTGCTGCGGCTCCGCTAAGTGCGCGTCCGGTGCGGATAATGACGTTGCCGGCAGCCGCCCCCGCGTTGCTTGAGGTCACGTCGCCAGAACGTAGGGTAACTGCTCCAGTGACTTCTGTACCCGTAGCGCCTGTTTAGTCTCCAGATTGGAGGGTTACAGTCCCACCTGTTTGAGTAGAGGTTGACGCGGAGTTTATATTCTGTAAAGCTACGTTATTGGTGAATCCCACCGTCGAATAGCTGCCACTGCTCCCGAGGATGAAGGTGGGAGAGGTCAGGGAGCCGCCCGTTGCGATCTTGGCTATTCTGGATTTGTCTACGCTAAACTTCGACGCTCCTGCGACTTGAGCATCAAAAAGTAGGGAGCCTGTAGGAGCAGAAGTAATCGTGGCGTTAATTAGAAGGGCAGCATCAGGTATGCCGGACGTGTTCCAAGTCGGGGTGATATGTAAACACGGTAGCGTCTGCGAACCAGTCAGCGAACAAGTTATGTTGAGCGGGACGGCAGTGGAACCGGCAGCAGTGGCTATTTGCGCGAGATATTGACTTCCAAGCGTCCCGCCTGTCGATGCCGCGCCGACTCATTGAGCGTTATCCCGTTCTGACCATTCGAGGTCTGCGCCCATTGCCAGGTCTGAGGAAAGTTACCGTTGGAGATGGAATTGGATGCTGTAGCGGCGGTCAGTCCCGACAAGGAGGCTGATCCCCCTCCTCCTGATCCGCACGCCGCGTTAATCCCAGCTATCTGCAAGTTGCCGCTGGTGTCAACCTCTACGCACTTCGTCGCTGCTGGATTCGTGAAGCCGACGCTGGCGACCTTAGCGGTGCTGCCGGAGATAGCCGAGACGGTCGTCCCGGCGACCTTGAACACATTCCCGGTGCCACCGGTGTCGAATGTCTTGTTCGTCAGAGTGTCGGTGGTGGCGCGGCCGACGAACGTATCGCTGCTATCCTGGAGCGTCCAACTGCGTGTCGTCGCCGCGGTGATTCCGGAGAGAACGAACTGCACGCACTTCGTTGAGGTCGTGACATCGCAATGCAGCATGTTGCTGTCAATACCGCCGGTGCCGATGGAGGTCAGGAAGCTCGATTTCAGGACGGCAACGCCATTCGCAGTCCCACCGACGGTGACGACCAAGGGATTCGCCGTCGAGGACGCTATGGTGTAAATGTCCCAGAGGTACGGGGTCCCAGTTGCGGTACTGGCGGAGTTCTCGGTGATGGTGAACCAGTGCTTCCCTGCGGTCGTGAGATTCGCATTCCACGTCTGCGCGTTATCTCCGTTATTGATGGAGTTCGCAGTGGTGGCGGCGGTGATGCCTGAAAGGGCTCCGGCGCCTCCGGGAGTCCAGCACGCCCCGGCGGCCTGCCCGAGTTCATAGTGCCCCGAGGTCCGGGTCCATTGGGCGCAGAAGGTATCGGTGGGGGTGATGGTGGTGATGACGAGGCGGGCATCGGCGCTATTCACGCCCACATGCGGAAGGTTGTTTGTAGTGTCGTAGCACTGGGCGCCGTTGATGAGGACGGTACACCCGGCCGCGTTCGGAACGCGGAAGGCGCTTGCGACCGTCGAGGCGCTGAGGTCGAGAGTCCCCGCGGCGCCGAACGCATTCACCTGGTCATTGAAGACAGTCGAGGCAGTCTGATTCGCCTTCGCAAGACGGTTGATGACGTTCGTCGAGAGGGAGAGATCGAGTTGTCCGTACCCCGGTTGCCCAGCCAGCGGTCCCTCGAGGAACGGCTGCCCCTGAAAGCCCCGGGGGATGGTGATGAGTTGTGGAAACGTGCCTGTTATGACTGGCCCGCCGACTACGGGAGAAGTACTTTGATGAACAGCAACTGTCCGGAACGTGTCGCCATTGTTGCTGATTTGGCAGGAATGGGATGTGATGTCGCCACAGGCCAGGACATCTTTGCCCGTGGTAGCTCCACTGGGCGTCCCTTCCGTCCCAATCGCGACCCATGCGCCCGATGCAGTGCTGTTGAATTGAGTGGCATAGACACCACCCGCGCCGGCGTAGGTCAGTCCATTCGTATTCGTGACACTGTCATCGAGATTCGCGTTGTTGCTGATCGTAGTCCCGGTTGCGCCGTAGGAAGAGGGTATTTGGCTGGTCAGCTTTATGGACTACGATCTCGGCTACATCGATCTGGAGGAAAAAACTCTGCAGCCTCTCGACAACCCTTTTGGCCCAAAAGTGTTACCTATGTAGCCGGTACGTTCTGTTACCCATGTCTCCGGGCCGGACCCAGGAGTTATGGAGCGGGCGATGGGAATCGAACCCACGTCCGAAACTTGGGAAAAATGAATACACTACAGGCCCACACGCGAGGACCACATCCATAACTCTTTGACTTTTGCAGGCGTACCTACACCTTGGAAGATGTGATTGATCGACCGTGTCGACTAAGTCGCTTAGAAAAACACTGCCGGAGAGACGTGAAAGCGGTGACTAAGCTTTTCCATCTGCTGTCTGTTCAATTGCCGCTTTTCCTTCAAAATCAAGGACACAATACTCTCGCCGCCCAGGTCGTCCGCAAGGTCCTTTTGTCGGAGTCCGTTGGCATCCATTAGTTCTCTTAGCACCTCTACTCCTGATGCTTTTTCGATAGTGAACTGCTTCGCTTCGTAGTCCGCGATCAAGACGACCAGCAGTTTGGCCGTTTCTGTTTCTTCCGCGCTTCGATGTGCTTTGCGTTGTAGTTCCAGAAGCCTCTGAATATAAGCTTCGTGCTGCTCACGAGACGCGATGATCTTCGGAGCCTCAGCTTTGACAAGATATTTGGCTGGCAGTCGTTCAGCAATTGCAGGCATTTTTCCAACCTCCTTTGTCGTACTCTTTGTGGGTCAACACCGCCAGCACAGTAACTGTTCCCATCTCGTAGTTTATGTAGGATATCAATCTGGCTTCGTTGTTCTTGATATCGAAGACCACGCAGTCTCCAACGGGGTCCGCATCCTTGCGCGTTCGCCTGACTGCGGGGAAATTGTTCCAGGGAGGGTCCACGCCTTCCACGATCCTGACCCAAGAACCGAGAGACCCCTTCCAGTTTGCATGCTTCTTTTGCGCAGCTTCTATCAGGTGTTTGCCGATGATCTGCACGTCCAAATCTTAGCAATCTGCTAAGCTTCTTGTCAATGGGAACCGCACAGGAAAACACACCGACTCGCCATGAAATCCCCGTTCTGTTGTGTGGGATTTGAGGCGAAATGCGATATTCTCGCTGGTGCCCCGGATCGGCGCATCGCGTCTGTCCGGGTTCACTTTTTGCTTGACAAATCAGGTATGGCTACCTGAATATTCATGGCGAAGACCTATTCGACGGTTGAAGTTGCGCGAATTTTGGATATCACGTCCGACACTCTCCACCGTTGGATTCGTGAGAAGAAGGTTCCCGCACCGAAAATGCAATCGTTGGGTCCATTTCAGGTTCGGCTGTGGACGGCTGAGGACACAGACCTGGTCAGGAAGTACAAGGCCGAACATTATTGGGGCAAAGGCGGTCGAAAGAAGCAAAGCAACAAAGCCAAGTAAAGTAACGGGACGCGCCGGTGCTTGAACACCAAACGCGCCCCTGACCACCATCACCTCACAGGGAGGCAACGATGGCTGCAACAGAACTTATCCATTTCCCATCGTGGGCGCAACTCAGCCCCCGTCACTTGTTACCGGCTCAAACCCCATTTGAGCCAGCCAGTCTAATTCGTTTCAACTTTCCCCGCCATTACGGTTCCGCGCTTAATGGCGCCGAATGCTCTCGCCGCCTACCGGTGCCAAGTCGAGGCGGCCTATGAAACTCGCGCTTTTTCAGCAGATTCTTGAACTCAACCAGTTGTTTGATCGGCTCACCGCGGGCCTCGAGAGACTGGAATCGGTCTCATTCTTCCAACGCGATCTCTTTCAGCACGCTCGCTCGGACGTTGAAATTGCACCGGTATACGCCAACCGTGAGTTTTTCGACAATTTCGAGAAGATTGTCGAGGACGACGCCAAATGGGCCTATCGGTTCCAGCGCGACTTCGACAAAAAGCTCAAAGACCGAGACGACATCTACCTCGAAGTCCGGGATTCGGAACAGAGGCGGAAGCGGAAAGGACTGCCCCCAAGAGTCGTCATCCTTCCCGATTGGGATTGGTCCCACGAAGACCGTTATGACGAAAAGCACTCGCAACGGGGAAAAAAGTCTGTGCTCAAGAGGCATCGGTCGGCCCGAACCACCGCTAAGGAGTCGAGGAGCGGGGTTAGAGGATCCGCTCCCCCTGGGACACCGAGGAAGGGTGGACGCCGTCGATGAGAAAGGAAAAGCCCACCAACCTCGCACCTCGTCATTTCGTTCCTGGGCACAAGTATCGCGGACTACGAGGCAAAGTCGTGGAGTGGGTCGAGCACAAATTTGAGGAGGGTCTCCTTTGCATCCACGTCCGGTTCGCGGACAAGACGGAACTCTGCTGGCGAATTGCCACCCGCATGACCATTGAGGAAGGTGACCTTAGCGACTGGAAATCCGGCGACTTCAAGCAGCTTCGAGTCTTCGTCCGGAACCAACGAGACAGGAGCGTTTAATGCACCGGAATATCGCTCGCGCCTACGATTGTCTCCAAGATGAACATGATCGCATCCGTGCAGCGGGCGTCAAGATTCTCTCCCAAGGTGACAAGGGCCTGGAATGCGAGTTGCTGCGGGCAAACCTCGACAGTCCACGACACCACGACGAAATGCTTCTTTACGAGGACCGTCTCTCACAACCTCAGCGACGACAAGTGCTTGAGCTGAATCGGTACGGGAGGAAGATCGAGCGCCTCATGGTCGCTCTTTTGAAGCTATAGCTTCTGAGACGAGGGAAATCAAACAGTCGTCCCCCCGCAGGGTAGCCTTCGCAAGTTATTTCGTGTTTTCGCGACACAAATTCCGTTCCAAACGCTGAATTGGTAAGTAGGGGAACAAATGTCTCGCTACCCAGAAGTAGAAGCCCATCAGACGGCCCACCAACCAACCCACCTCACGCCCTGCTGGCTGGAGCGAGGTTCGGCCGACGCGTTTTGTCTGCGTCGCGCCGGCGAGACATCCTCGCTCCTGTCCACCCAGCTACCAAACCGGTGTGAAGAGCATTTCAGCCCCAATCAACTCCCTTCTGGCGTGCCTAGCAACGAATGCACCTTTCTCGCACCACGTGGTGCAAGCGCGAAATTCAGGGCATCACAAGGATTTGCCGAAACAACGAACGGAGAGTGATCGGTGCATGAAAAACACAGATCACCCTCCCGTTCACTCTCCGCGTTACCGTGCGGTTACGCCAAGTTCATCGGAGCACAGAGGATGCGCGCGGCGCGACGATGCGTTCGGACATGGGAAAAACACCGGACTGGGCTGGAGCGACCCCACTTTTGGCCAATTGCCTGTGGCCAAAAGACCACAGAGGTCGCTCCAGCCCAGTCCAGATTCTCCGCAAAAGCGCCTGCCGGCATTCGTCGGAGGCGATAAATGCACGCTAACAGCGAACTTCGTCGGCCCAAAGGAACGGCCCTCCGTGACGTCTCTTGAAATTATTTTCGCTTTCCAGCGACACAGATTCTTTTCCCAACACTGAATAAGTAAGTAGAGGGAGAAATGTCTCGCTACTCCGAAGTAGAAACCCATCTTAAAGCCTACCAAGAATCCCGCCAGACGCCCCGATGGCAGGAGCGAGGTTCGGTCGATGACGCTTTGCGTCAATGCACCGGCGGGACGGCCTCGCTCCCTGCCACCCAAGAACCCTCATGTTGGGAAGCGTTCTTCACCCACGCACTTCTTCACCGGTCACTTCACCCCACGTCTTGCAACATCCTGAGCAGACTCCATTCTGTAGGTCATTCACTACAGATCGGACTGCGCGCGACTCAAGAATGTGTGATTCATGGTGTCCGCGGATGTCGAGAAGCGAGGCCTTTCATGCGCGCATTATTAATGCGCACCAGAAGACGAAAGGAGAAAGGGAATGCCAATTCTCAAGTCACCGCCGAAACCGCCGAAGAATGAAACGCTGCAGCTCAGAGTGGAGGAGGAAATCCGATCGAAGCTCGAACAATATGCGGAGTTCATCGACTCGTCGGAATCCTACGTCGTCAGCGAGGCGCTACGACTCCTGTTTAGGAAGGACGATGAGTTTAAAGCGTGGCTTGAAAAACAAGATTCAAACGACGAAACCACACAATCTAAGACGCCGCCAGTTCTTGAAAGCACGAGGAAATCTTAGAGTCGTGCGTGCGTCCGTCCGTTCGAAACGTTGTAGGGAACCACCTTTCAACGTTGAGTTTGCTGTCATATGCAAGCGTTACTACAGGGAGAAGAAGCGATGCAGGGCCACAGTGAGGAAGAGAATCGTGAAGGTCACTCGTTTTCTACCGACCGTTCAGCTAGTCCAATCAACGGCTCCGCCAACACTGGAGATCCCGAATTTATAGATAGCGTCGAGTTGGCACGGCGCTGGAGCGTTCCCGTTTCGTGGGTCCGCGATCAAGTTCGTTCTCGCGCCCCAGATCCATTGCCCCATATCAACTTCGGCAAATATGTCCGTTTTCTCTGGCGCAGCCCTGACCTTGAAGACTGGGTTGCCCGGCGTATAGTGAAGGGGAACAACAGGCGTGTGGGACGGGTTCAATAAAAGGAGGAATATGGCAAGAACCCGCCACCATCAAGCAGGATATGTTTTCAAGAAAGGTTCGAATTGGTATGTGCGTTACCGCGAGGACGTACGGCTGGAAGACGGCTCTATCAAGCGTATCCAAAAGTGCCGCAGACTCGCCAACGCAACAGGCCAATATCGGACCAAGCGCGCTGCCAAACAGTTGGTGGATGAAATCATCGGACCGCTCAATGACGGCGCGAGCAAGCCAGAAAGCATAATGAGCCTCAACCAGTTCATCGAGGTTGCGTATCTGCCTTACGTATCCGACCAGAAGCGTCGCTCTACGTATAGCGGGTACAAGAACATTTGGTTGCGATACGTGCAGCCGAATGGCGGCGTGGCCTTGCGTGACGTCAGAACTTTTGAAGCTGAGCAGATGCTGAAAAGCATTGCTCGCCAGGAAGATCTGAGCCGCACAACGCTAGGTCACATCAAACATTTCCTAAGCGGCGTATTTCGTTTCGCACGCCGCCAGGGTGTGTTGCACACTCCGAACCCGATGCACGATGTCGAAATCCCTAAGTGTCGGCCAGCAGGCGAAACGTATGCCTATTCGCTCGAAGAAGAAACCCAGATGCTGGCGATTCTTCCCGAGCCGGCCGCTACGGTGGTCGCAATGGCGGCATTTACGGGAGCACGCAAGGGAGAACTAAGAGGGCTGACGTGGGAGCACTACGATGGGTCCGAAATACGAGTTATGACATCCGTATGGCGGAACCACGTGGATGAACCGAAGCGTCCAAAGAGCAAGGCCGCTATCCCGGTCATCGCTCCCTTGAAGGTTCTTCTTGAGCGGCATCGGGACAGATGTGGGAACGTTCGGCGCGGGTTCATTTTCTCAAATGAACAAGGCCAACCGATGAACTTGGAAGCACTCGCTGTAGATGTCATACGGCCAGCCCTGGGGAAAGCAGACTTACCCTGGTACGGCTGGCACGCATTTCGGCGTGGGCTCGCTACGAACCTGCACAGATTGGGAGTTTCCGACAAGGTGATTCAGCAGATCCTTCGACACGCAAACGTCACCACGACGATGAACATTTATGTGAAGACGGTAAGCGTGGACGCGGCAAATGCCATGAAGACCCTGGAAACAATGTGTACAACTACTGTGCAACCGCAGAGGCTCGGAAGTTCGCATCTGATGTAGGAGTTGTTGGGAACTGCAGTCCGCAAGTCTCGACGCTGGATCGAGTTAGGGGAATCTGGCGGAGAGGGGGGGATTCGAACCCCCGGTAGGAGTTTTAGCCCCTACAACGGTTTAGCAAACCGCCGCCTTCAGCCTCTCGGCCACCTCTCCGTAACTAACCGGCAGAAGCATTGTAACTTACACCTCGATTTAGTGACAGTCTCTCTTTCGTTTGCTGCATTTTGGTGCACACTGTCACCTAACTGTCACTGAAGTCCTCGAGTCGGCAACTGCAGCATGTTTTAGACGGCCCCATAAGGCTCAAACACCCTTGCCTGTGCACTGACGACTCTCACGATAACTATTTCCCGGACGGATGCAGGGTTAATTTCTGGACCCGCCAATTCAGCAGTTCGGCAACGAAAAGGGTGTTCTCCGAAGGGCACGCGATTTCGTGAATCCAGCCGAACTGCTTGAGCTGTTTGCCTGCTTGACCCAACATGCCAATGACTTTGCCGTCGAGCGTGAGCTTGTAAATACGGCCCGGGAAAGCGTCAGAGGCATACAAAAACTGGTTCGGTCCGGGCGTGATGCAAATGGCCCAGGGGGCGCCGGGGCCCATGGTGGGATTTCCTCCGGTCATGCGGATGCCTATGGGCGGGCGCGCGTTGGGATCGACTGGAACATCGATGGTGAACTGGCGGAGAAATTTTCCGTCGCCGTCAAAAACTTGGATGCGGCGGTTGCCGCGATCCGCGACGTAAATGTTGCCCTGCGCGTCGGAAGCGATGCTGTGCGGCACGTTGAACTGC
>Ga0210410_10002897_pt1 | contig 15289 bp, 13 predicted proteins | sample IncBWC4MmetaG_FD_161058 | JGI IMG/M metagenome (GOLD analysis project Ga0210410, IMG submission 161058) | Forest soil microbial communities from Barre Woods Harvard Forest LTER site, Petersham, Massachusetts, United States - Inc-BW-C-4-M | ecosystem: Environmental > Terrestrial > Soil >... | reverse complement strand
CGCTAAGTATGGTTTCCAGACGCATGTCGGATGCCTCAGACCACGTTAAATGCTGGGTACTGCACGTCGTCAGAAAGGCGATCCCACGCCACTTCGACGCGCTGCCCGATTTTGACCGAATCCGCGTCCTTGTTCAGGATGTTGCCAAGGATACGCACGCCTTCGTCGAGCTGAACGGTTGCGACCGAAAGAGGAAGCCGACCATCGAGACCGGGCCCGGGAACGCGGATCACGGTACAGGCGTAGATCGTGCCCTTGCCCGCCACCTCGCGCCATTCCAGATTCCGGCTGCCGGTGAAGATGCTAACCGGACGCGGATAGTGCTGAAACTGTCCGGTGTCCTTGCAGTATTGCAGCACCAGTTTTCCTGCCTTGGCACCATCCCAAAACGGCTTGGTGTCCACGTAAACCGAAGGTTTTGGGACGGGACGTCCCGCCTTTTCATCAGCCATTTTATGCCTCCAGAATCATAGCGGCGCTGGTACCCCAGTTCCGCGCATAGGGAATAACGCCGATGCCGGTCACCAGCGCGTTCTTCGGATTCGGCACCTGGCGTCCGCCGCCTTCCCCGAACAGTTGTCGAACGGCCTCGGCGAGATTGAGACCCCCGCTGGCCAGTCCGGGTTGACCTGCTGAGATCTGGCCTCCTCCGGTGTTGAGCGGCAGCGTTCCCTTGTGCGAGAGATCGGTATCGAGGGTAAAATCGCTGCCTTGACCGCGTTTGCAGAAACCGAAGTCCTCGAACTTCATCATGACGGCGATGGTGAAGTCGTCATAAGGCTGGAACATGCGAATGTCCTTCGCTGTCAGCCCTGATTGCTTGAACACCTTCGGCGCGATCGCCGAAAAGCCGGTTTCAGTGATCTCCGAGAGCGACTTATTGCCGTTGAAGTTCGTCACTTCGGCGTAGGCCGTAGGAAATACCATTTTCGTGATCCCAAGGCTGCGAGCCTTCTCTTCCGTCGTTACGAGAAAGGCGTTCGCGCCGTCGCAAAACATGACGCAGTCGAGAAGACGCAGTGGATCGGCAATGACGCGCGACTTTTCGTAGTCAGCCATCGTGATCGGCGTCTTGAATTTCGCGTAGGCATTCTCGTTGTGGAGAGCATGCTCTCGCTGCGTGATGGCGATCTTTCCTAGCGCTTCCGACTTGATTCCAAACTGATGGTTGTACCTGCTCATCAGAAGTCCGAACGTCGCCGGCGGCCCCTGGACGCCGGGCGGATCCTGGAATTCCGAACGGTAAGCTCCGTAGTTTGCGCGCCACGCGGTGCTTGGAGCGTCGGCGGACAGAACGACGACAACCTCGCAATGTCCGTCACGAATAGCGGAGGCCGCGCGGGCAACGCCTCCGGTCGCCGAGCAGCCGCCGGTTCCGCCGTAGTTGAGCCAGGTCGGCGTGAGGCCCAACGCTTCGGTCATATAGACGGCGAAAAACGGATTGGGACATTCGCTCAGAGGCGTCGTCACGGACAGGCCGTCGATGACATCCTTTGAAATGCCGGTTGCGGCGAGAAGCTTGGCCAAAGCCTCGCCTCCTAGGTCGAACGCGCTGCGTCCGGTCTTGAAGTCAATCGCCGTCTCCGAATAGCCGGCGATTACGATGTCGCGTTTCTTCGTAGTCATTTTCATTCTCCCAGGAATTCCGGCGACCGCTTTTCACGGAAGGCCTTCAGCCCTTCGTCGCGATCCTTGGTGAAGTAGAGCAGGAAGGAAGCGTCACCCTCGGCGTCAAAGCCGTCCGCGAGCGACATATCGATGCCGCGGTCGATCACGGACTTCGTCATCATCACCGGGATCGGCGCGTTGTCGCTGATGCTCTTTGCGATCTCGCGAGCCTTTTCGAGTGCCTTGCCCTGCTCCGTGACGTGATTGAGGATGCGATAGCGCTCCGCTTCCGCAGCGGTGATCCGCCGGCCGGTCCACATCAATTCCTTTGCAAGCGGCTTGCCTATCAGCCTTGGAAGCGTCTGGGTGCCGCCGCCGCCGGGCATCATTCCGAGCTTGATCTCGGGCAGACCGAATCTTGCGTTCGCACCGGCGACGATGATGTCTCCGACCAGTGCCAGCTCGAGTCCGCCACCCAACGCAAAACCTTCGATGGCGGCTATTAACGGCTTGGTAAAACCACCGATGTCCTTGAAGAGCCGATTCACCTTCCGGGTCCTCTTGCGGAACCGGTAAAAATCAAAATAACCGTTCTCCTCGATCTTGAATTCGCTGGTGTCTATGCCCGTACAGAATGCCTTGTCGCTGCCGAGCAAGATGACCGCCCGCACATCCCTGTCATGCTCGACTTCATTGAGAATCGCGAGGATTTCGTCTGCGGTCTGTTCGCGAAGCGAATTCAGCTTCTCCGGCCGGTTGATCGTGATTTCGACCCAGCCCGTCTCGCGGTTGAGGATAACGTCCTGGTAATTCATGTGTCCTTGTCTCCAGTGATTTCAATGTTCGGTCTGGGATTCGCCGCCCATGGCAGATGCGATCTGGGCGTGAAGATCTGCGATCTTGCGCGGGTTTGACCTCTCCTCGTCGCTGATCCGGACTTCGAGAGCCACCTTGGCAGGAGGGCTCAACACCAGGGCGCGATCGGCCATCTCGAGCGCGTCATCGATCCGGTGAGTGATCAGCAAGCAGGTCTTTTGAAATTCGCGTGCAATCTGAAGGAAGTCTCGGCGCAACGCTTTTGACGTGACATGGTCGAGCTGACTGAACGACTCGTCGAGGAACACGATTTCGGGATCGATGGCGAGAGCGCGGGCAAGCGACACGCGCTGCCGCATGCCTCCCGAAAGCTCATGGACATATTTGTCGTCAGCGCCATCAAGACGTACCCGGGCAAGCCACTCCCTGGCGCGCGTCCGCGCCTCCGACCTGGATTTCCCCAGAAGGAGAAGTCCCAGTTCGACGTTTTCGACTGCCGTGCGCCACGGCAGGAGCCTGTCCGTCTGGAAGCTGACCGAAAGCCGTCCCTTGAGCGCTTTGAAGGACGCATAGGGATCGAAGCCGGCCACTCGAATCTGGCCGGAGTTCGGGCACGTCGTACCCATGATCAGATTCAAGACGGTGCTTTTTCCGGCGCCGGTCTGCCCGAGAAGAACCACAATCTCACCGCGGCGGACACTCATCGAAAGGCTATCGACCGCCAGATAGGTGCCGAACGTCTTCGTGACGTCGCAAACCTCAATAAGATTTTCTTCGGTCATCTTACCGTCGCCTCCGCACGCCATTTCAGAGAGATTTTCTCCAGACCGTTCACGAATGCCTGTAGCAGCAGATTCAGGATCACGAGGAAGAAGGTCCATGCCAGCACCTGATCGATCCGAAACGTCGATTGGGCGAGGTTCATGCGCGCGCCGATACCGACTGCGGATGCGACGAGCTCGGCGAAGATCACCATGCGGATCGCGTAGCCGATCACCGATTTCGTGGTGAGGAAGATGTAGGCCACGATGTGCGGGAGAATGAGATAGCGAAGCACCTGCCAGCGCGACGGGCGGAAGCTCTCGATCATGTCGACGAGCTCCTTCGGTAACGCCCGTACGCCTTCGTAGACATTGAGAGCGTAGAACGGCAGCAGGATGACCAGCAGAATGAAGAATATCCGCGATTCCGGATTCTTGAACCAAAACACCGCGATCAGCATCCACGACAGTGCCGGAATCCCAGTATCGATAACGACGATGGCCTTCAGATATGGGCGTACCGAAGGAAACATTCCCATCGCGAGGCCGATCAGCACTCCCGTCACCATCGCAATCATGACGGAAATGGCGAGACGAACGAGCGTGACTGCGACGTGGTAGGGGTCCGAAAAGAACAGCTCCCGTGCCGCGTTCCAGACGGTCACGGGCGACGGCATGATGTAGTCCGGCACGAAGCGGCTGGTGATTTCCATTGCCGCAAGAAGGACAACGACTACGACGCACGTCGCGAAAATATCGCGCCTACCCTCGGGATTCTTCCGGGCCGCGATCACTCCGGTCAGGGGCTTGACGAGTTCCGCAGCGACCGGGCGCTCCGGACGTGGCGTTCGGTCGGCATCTACCGCAATGGACATGGGTCTTTCCGTCATGATCGGTCAGGCGGCAAAGAAGTTTTGATCGACCGGCTTGGTCAGCAGGCCGTTGCGCGCCAGAAACTCGCTCGCGAGCAATATCGACGATCTGGAAAGTTCATCGCTCATCGGTCGGTAGTTGAAAGCGAGGCGCTTCGAGCCCATGGCCTCCTTCAGGGTGTCTGGCGTAACGCCGGTCTTGCTGCCAAATTGATCGACCGCCTTGGCCGTATCCGCATTGATGCCGCTGGGGCAATCTTCAAAGACCTTACTGACCTTCGCTGCGATGCCAGGGTTGGCGTCGGCCAATTCCTTCCGGATCGCCACGCCGAAATAGGGCAGCTCCAGCCCTCCCGAGAGTCGTTTGTAGACGTCGCCCGCCTTCAGGATCACGCGCAAGTCAGGCTTCTTCATCAGACCCGTCGTTATGTTCGGCTCCCATGACAAGGCCGCATCGGCGCGATCGGCCATCAGCAGCGTTACCGAGGCGGCGGGATTGTCGACGTTCTGGATCGTCGCGTCCTTTTCGATGTCGAACCCGAAGGCTTCGTTGATAAGCGCCCTTACCATCCGGTAGGTGCCGGTCGACTGCAGGGCAGCGATCGTCTTGCCCTGGAGCTGCGACACATTGTCGACGCCGCCTTTCGGCGCCAACAGCGCGATCATGTTGGCGTCGGTGATCGTGCAGAGATATTTGATGGCCACGCCGGCCTGGTAGCGGGCAGCGAAGGTGTCCCAGCTGCCGATGCAGACGTCGTAGTTTCCAGCGACGAAATCGTTGTAGTAGGTCGACACCGCCGTATACGGAGCCGGATCAGGAAAAGAGAGACCGTTCTTGCCGCCGAGATCGTTGGCCAGAATGTACTGCACGGGAAGCACCGTAAAACCCGGCTGCAGCGACGCCCAGCGAACCCGAATATCCGCAGCCGCAAATGCATGCCGGATCGTCGAAGGCAGCGTGAGCAAACTCGCCGCCGAAGCGGCAAGGAAGTTGCGCCTTGTCACGTCCGCCATTTTCTCCTCCCGGAATCGGTGCGCGGTGCACCTCTTTTCTTGCTTTCGGCTTTGCTGCGGCCCGGTCCGGACGATCGAAACCGATCACGATCCGAACCCTGAATCGACCCTAAGCTTGCCAAAGTCGGGACGATAGCGCATTTTCAGACCCCCATCGTCCCATATATGGGACAATTGGATTAGGACCGAGATACCACGAAGGAGGAGTGCAGGCCGTGACAAGAAAACTGGACCTGAACGCGCTGCTGCTGTTTTTCGAAACCGTCAACGCCCGCAGCATCAGCAGCGCTTCGAAAAAGCTCGATATCCCAAAATCCACCGTCAGCCGTAAGCTGATGTTTCTGGAAGATCAGATCGGCGCCGTCCTGTTCAAAAAAGGAGGACGAAAGCTTACCGTGACCGATATCGGTCAAGCCCTTTACGAACATTGCGAACGCATCGCCGCCGAAATAGAGGAAGCGGGTCTCGGCACGACGCGAATGCAAACCGAACTGCGAGGAATGCTCCGCGTCAGCATGCCGGTGGATTTTGGCACCGGCTGGCTCAGCAGCGCCATCGCCGCCTTCGCCGTCAGTTATCCCGACATCCACCTTGTGATCGACGCCAACAGCCGCTGGATCGACGTATCGGTCGAACCGTACGACGTCGCGGTACAGCTCGGCACTCTTCCGGAGACACACGGCGGCATCCGCCATCTTGCAAGCATTACGCGAGGCGTTTATGCGAGCCCGTCGTTCCTGGAAAGAAAGGGCGTGCCGCTGAGCGTAGACGATTTCGAACGTTTCGATTGCATCGTGACCGAACATCAGCGTGCCGAAGGCGTCTGGAATTTTCGCAGCGGGCTTGGTGTCAAGGTCATCGACGTTGTCGGACGGATCTCCGTGAATCATATTGGCGTCGCACGCGAGCTCGTGATCGGCGGCGTCGGTCTTGGCATCCTCCCAAACATCATGTGCCAGAACGATGTAAGGGCGAAAAGGCTGGTGCGTGTGCTCACCGACTGGGAAAGCCCGTCACTGCAGGTCAGCGCGACGTTTCTCGGCAAGCGCAAGGAATCGCGCCGCCTGCGCGCGTTTCTCGATTTCATGGAGCGCAAGCTCAAGATCGAAGGAAGCGCCGGCCAACCTTTGTCGGCGAAGCGAGGCGCTGCTGAAATGGCAAAGACTTGACGACACCGTATGGATGGGCCGGCCTACCGACCTCTTACTATTCCTGCCCTTTTTCCCAACGATCACAGTTCGGGGTGATCGGCGATGCCTACTCCGAAGAGCGGGCAGTGCATCGTCTACACAACACCGCAATTCTGATAGACGTGCTTGATCTCGACAAAATCGTTCAGCGCCTCGTAACCGTGGAGACGGCCGAGACCGCTCCGGCGGTACCCACCCGTCTCGGCTTCGGCGAACAGCTTGTTGTGGTCGTTGATCCAGACGGTGCCATTCCGCAGCGCACGTGCCACCCGCATCGCGCGCGCACCGTCATTCGTCCATACACTGGCTGCAAGGCCATATTCGCTGTGATTCGCCCGGGCGACCGCCTCCTTCTCGTCTTCAAACTTCTCGATCACCACCAACGGACCGAAGATTTCCTCCTGGACGAAGAATGCAGCGGTGTCGCGATGCGCGACAAGCGTCGGCGTCAGAAAGAACCCCCGGGAACGATCGCCGTCCGGCCGTCCCCCGCAAAGGACAACCTCGTCGGCAACGTCCATAGTTTCTGCAATTCGTCTGGAGACGTTCTCCAGAGAGGCCGCGTCGATCAGGGGTCCCATCTCCACTGCGGCTTCTGTGCCGGCTCCGACCTTGACGCGTGCGAGGGCGGACCCGAGTGCGGCCTTCATTTCATCGTAACGCGAAGCGTGGACGAGTACGCGGCGAGCTGCGGTGCATTGCTGCCCGGCGATGATCGTCGCGGCCGCAGCAAGTTTCGGAGCGATATCAGCCACGTCCGCATCTCCGAACACAACACAGGCCGATTTCCCGCCCAGCTCAAGCGACAGCTTCTTCATGGTTGGGGCGGCCGCCGCCATAATGCGCTGGCCGGTGGCGTTTGATCCGGTGAAGCTTATGACGTCCACTTCGGGAGAGGTGACGAGATATTGCGCAACATCATGTCCGTCTTCCGAGAGGAGATTCACAATTCCCTTGGGCAAGCCTCCGACTTCGTGGAGGCATTTTACAAGCTCGGCAGTAATCAAGGCGGTTTGCGGCGCAGGTTTGATAACGACGGTGCAGCCCGCGCAAAGCGCAGGCGCAAGTGCCCGGATCAAAAGAACTGCAGGCGCGTTCCACGGGATGATCAACCCGGCGACACCGGCCGGTTCCTTCAACAGGGTCGAATATGCCCCGGGCTCGACTTCGAACACGTGTCCCGGAATGTAACGCGTCAAGCCGGCATAATAGCGTATCTCCGATACGCTGCCGGCGATCTCGCCCCGCGAGTGAGCGAGCGGCTTTCCATTCTCCAATGTAAGGAGATGCGCCAGTTGCTCGCCGCGGCTCTCCATCAGATCGGCCCATCGCAGCATCACAAGTTGGCGGAGCCGTGCATTCTGTGCCCACTCCGGACGGTCAAAAGCGCGGCGTGCCGCGGCAACGGCCGCTTCTGCATCCGCGTGTCCGCTTGCTGCATAACTTCCCAAGATCTGCTGGGTCGACGGGTCAATGCTCGGCACCGTCCGTCCGGATTGAGCAGGTTGCCAAAGACCGTCGATGAGATTGCGAGCCTGCGTCGATGTCATGAAATGCTGATCCTGGAGCTTGCTTGCGAGGCGCACAGCACGACGTGACCCGGCGAACGGGAGTCTTTCTGCCGGGTCACGTCCGATGTTGGCCTAGAGTCCGGTAAAATTCGGAGCGCGTTTGGCGTTGAACGCCTCGACACCTTCCTTGAAATCCGCCGATTGGCGCAGACGGCTGTAGCAATGGCCCTCGAGTTCGATTGCGATGGCCAGCGTCGAATCCTCAGTATCGTTGAGGAGCTTCTTTGCCGTGCGCTGAGCCAACGGCGAGAACGTGCGAAGCTCGTCCACGAGCTTGTCGGTCGCCTTTTCCAGTTCACCATCAGGCACGCACTCGGTCACAATCCCCCATTCCTGCGCCTGTTTTCCGGAAATCCGCTTCGAACGCATCACGATGTCCTTGGTGCGGGTGATGCCGATCATCTTCTGCAGGCGCGCCGATCCGCCCGAACCGGGAATTTGTCCGAGTTTCTGCTCCGGTAACGCGTAAAATGTCGTCTCAGATGCGATCCTGAAGTCGCACGCCAGAGAGAGCTCGAACCCGACCCCGAAACAATATCCGCGGTTGGCGACGATCACCGGCTTCGCGCAGCGCGCCGGCGAGGCGATATTCCAGGCGAGCTTTGACACATGCTCTGCCGTTGCTTCCATGAAGCCTCCGATATTTCCGCCGCTCGAGAAATGCTCGCCGATCGATCGCACGACAATGACCCTGACGCGCGGATCCTCGTCCAGAGTCTCGAACACCAGCCGAAGCTGGTCGCGCTGCGGCATCGCCACGATGTTGTAGGGTGGCCGGTTGAGAATGATGTCGGCTCTTTCGTGAGCCTCGTCGATTTCCACCTGGAAGCCGTCGAGCTTGCCGAGACGCGGGTCGGTGAAGTTGAAAGGCGATGGCATTTTCGTTTTCCTCTTTGATGCTTGAAACTAAGCTGCGGTTGATGGCGGTCTGCGTTCGGCTTCGTATTCACCGGCGACGAGTAGTCGCCTCAAAAGTTTTCCCACGGGGGACTTCGGGATAGCATCAACGAAGACGAAGCGGCGCGGACGTTTGAAGTTGGCCAGTCCGGAGTCGCGGCAGAATGCTTCGAGTTCGCCTTCGCTGACCGGAGCGCTGCGCTTCACGAAAGCAGCGACGATCTTGCCCCATTTCTCGTCGGCAAGACCCACGACGGCCACCTCGGATACGGCCGGATGTAGCGACAGGCAGCTTTCGATTTCGACAGGAGATACATTCTCTCCCCCTGTGACGATCATGTCGTCGACGCGGCCGGTGACGAAGAGATCGCCATCCCGGTCTGCAAAACCGGTATCGCCAGTAAAATACCAGCCCTCTCGCAGCGATTTGGCGTCCGCATCAGGGCGCCTCCAATAGCCCTCGAACGATTCATCGCCCGCAAGCAGCGCTATGATTTCGCCTTCCTCGTTGGGCTCCGCCGTGTCAGCCGCTGACCGAGCCTCGAGTTTGACAACCTTGACGTGCTGATTGATACCCGCCCTGCCCGCCGAGCCTGGTTTGGCAACAGAGTTTGGCTCGATCGTGAAGGTGTAGATTTCGGAACTGCCGTAGTGATTGACGAACAGGTCCGGTTTGAACGTCTGGTCCAGCTTTTTCAAAAGACCATCGGTCATCGGCGCACCGGCGAATCCCAGCTTGCGCACGCTGGAGATATCGGTGCGGACGAACTCGGGGTGATGGACGAGGTCGTGATAGAGCGTCGGAACCAGATAGAGGTTCGTCACCTTCTCTCGCTCGATGGCCGCCAGAGCCTGTCGCGCGTCGTAGCGCGGAAGACACACAAAGGTGCCGCCGATCAACGACATCGCAATCAGCGATCGAACGCCCATGGTGTGATAGAGCGGCATGACGCCGAGGGTACGCTCGTCACGGCCGTACAAATTTTGCGCCACATGGGCGACGCTTGCTGCGCGCTCCGCCCGGTGGCGGCGCGGAACTCCCTTTGGTCTCGACGTCGTCCCCGACGTGTAGAGCATGATCGACCAGGCGTCCGGACCCACACGCGGCGCGATTTCCGGCGCCGATTTCGCCACCATGTCTCCGAACGAAACCGACCCTTGGTCCATTGTGGCTGCGCCGCCGACGGCGATACGCAGCGTGTGCTGCCCCAGCTTCGAGTCCGCCACCGCTGCTGCCGAGACGCCTTCGTAGATCACCGTCCGAGATTCCGAGTTCTCGACGCAGAAATCGAGTTCGTCGGACTTGGCCCGCCAATTGACCGGCGTAATCACGATACCGGCAAATTGGCAGGCCCAATGGATTGTTGCGGCCTCCCAACGGTTCTGCAACGCGGTCACGATGTGATCGCCCGGCTTCAGCCCGAGCTCGTCGAACAACGCGACCACCGATGATATTCGCGCGTACCACTGCGAATATGTGAGGCGGAGATCACCATCGACGATCGCTACCGCGTTGGGATCACGGGCCACGCTGGCAACAAAGCTGGTACCGAGATCAAGCATGTGTCCTCTCTTCGCTTGTGGAGGAGCGCGCCAGTTCATGCGCGGCGTCGAGAGCCGCGCGGACGATGGGCGTGTAGCCCGTGCATCGGCACAGATGACCGCTCAGCAGGTCGCGGATATCGCCCTCAACGGGCGTCGGGTGGTCGCGCAGGAAGTGGTCAAGCGACATGAGGATGCCGGCCGTGCAAAAGCCGCACTGCAGCGCGTGATGACGTTTGAACGCGGACTGCAGGACGCCAAGGCGCTCGTGTGACGGTGCAAGACCTTCCACGGTTCGCACTTCGCTGCCGTCGATCTGGACGGCGATCGTCAGGCACGCCCGTGTGATCATTCCGTCAACGACGACTGTGCAGGCTCCACAGACACCGTGCTCGCATCCGACATGGGTTCCGGTAGCACCGATCTGGTGGCGCAAAAAATCGGTCAGCAGCATCCGGGGTTCAGCCTCGCCGTGCGCGGCCGAACCGTTCAACATGAACTTGATATGATGCCGCCTGTCCGATTGCAGACGCGTCATTGCAGCACCTCCCGCACGAGGTCGCGTCCGATCAAGCGGACCAGGTCTCGCCGATATCGGGCGGTTGCATGCACATCGTCCCGCGCGTCGAGTTCATGCGCGAATGCGTTCAATGCATCGTCGAGGGCGCTGCCGTCGAGGTGCGGCCAATCCCGCGCGACGGCGGTGTCCGCAACCCCACCGACCGCGAAGCGGACGCCGTTCTGATCCGCGACCGCGGCGCATGCGACGATCGCGAAGTCGCCGTGACGTCGCGCCACCTCGCGAAATGCGCAACGTATGGAGTTGCCCGACGGAAAGGAAACCGCTTCGATCAATTCGTCGTCTGCGCGGGCCGTGGACATCATGCCCGTGAAGAATTCACCGGCCGCGACTTTTCGGCGCCTCCTGGCGGTTCGCAAATGGACCTCACCACCCAGCGCCAGGAGAGCGAGCGGCATTTCCGCACTCGGATCAGCGTGCGCAATCGAACCGCAGATGGTGCCGCGGCTGCGGGTCTGGACGTGGCCTGTCCACGGCAGGGCCAACGCCACAAGACTCAATTTCTCGGCAAGCGATGGCCAGGTCAGCAGAGCCGTTTGCCTGACGCCGGCGCCGACCGTCACGGATCCGGCCTTGGTTTCGATGCGGTCGAGTTCCTTCAGCCGCATGATATCGATCAGGACTTTCGGCTTCGCCAGCCGCGTGTTCAGCATTGCCATCAGCGACTGACCGCCCGCCATGATCCGCGCGTCGCCGCCTTCAGCGGCCAGAACGGCAAGGACTTCATCGAGCGTCTCCGCGCGGACATAATCGAACGGAGCCGGCTTCACGACCACCTCCTGAACAGGTACCGCAACTTGCCGATCAGCGACGCGCCGGTATCTCCGGCCGCGGCGTCGCCCGCCTGGCGGGCCAAGGCCGAAAAGAACTGTCCGATGATGACGCGTGCCGCTCCGTCCAGCAGACGGCCGCCAATACTTGCGACCTTGCCGCCGATTGCTGCGTCGTATTCGTAACGCACCAGCGTTCCGCCGTTCTCAGGCGCCAGCGTGATGCGGCCTTCGCCACTGCCGAAACCGAGAGCGCCTTCAGCGGAGCCCCCGAGCGTCACGGCCTGCGGGGCGTCCAAATCGGACAACTTCACCTCGGCGCGGTAGCGGCCCTTGACCGGTCCGATTCCGATCGTGACATCGGCGCGGAAATGCGTATCGGAGATTTTTTCCACCCCGTGGCACCCTGGAATGACGGCCTGCAATGTTGCCGGGTCGAGCAGCATCGCCCAGACCGCCTCGGGCGAAGCATTTACCTTGGCGCTGCCTTCGCCACTGAGCTGACGACCGCTCCTGCCTGATTTCGGTGCTTCGACACGGCGCCCAACCGGAGGGGTCGGCTCGGCGCCTCGGACAATCTCGGCCAATCTGGCGGGAACGATCGGCAGCTCCACGTCTTTAGTGCCAAGCGCATCGGCTACCGCGTTGGCGATGCAGACCGGCGTCGACATGCAATTCCCCTCCCCGACTCCCTTCGATCCGAGCGGCGTAAACGGCGATGGCGTCTCCATGTGAAGGATGACGGGATCGGGGACCTCGACAGAGGTTGGCAGCAGGTAGTCGGCGAATGTGCCCGTCAGGAAACTGCCGTCGGGCGAGTAGGCATATTCTTCGTAGAGGGCAGCGCCCAAAGCCTGCGCGAATCCACCACGAATTTGTCCGTCGACCATTGCGGGATGCAGGAGCGTGCCGCAGTCGTGCATGGTCACGTAGCGGTCGATTCGCGTCATCAGAGTCGTGCGGTCGATTTCGACGCCGCAGAAATCGAAGATGAACCCGTAGCAAAGCGACGAGTTGATCCTGTCCTCGTCGTCCGGAGGCGTGAGTTCGGGCGGCGTCCAGAACGCGGTCTCGCGAATGGTCTGTTGGACGTCATCGGGCAAGGTTCCCGGCGCCCAGTGGCTCAGTGCGGCGAGCCGCGAGAACGCGATTCTGTTGTCCGGGTTCCGCTTCGAACTCACGCTGCCGTTTGCGAACATGATGTCGTCCGCATCGGTATTGAACTGGCTCGCGGCGACACGCGCCAGACGTGCCGCAATGCGTTCGGCCGCAAGCTTCGCGGTTCCGGCCACCGCCGCGGCGAAGCGGCTCGCATAGTTGCCGGACGCGATCGACCAGGCGTCCTTTGCGGTGTCGATCTCGGTATTGACCCTGACGTCCGCGGGGGTAAGACCGAAGACGTCGGCCACCACCTGAGACAAAACGGTCCGGTGCCCCTGTCCCTGGGGAACCGATGCGACGTGAACGTTGATGCTCCCGATAGGGTCGAGGGTCACCGTGGCCGTGGCTTGCGCGCCGTTTTTAGGTCCGGCCTTGTGACGCTCGGCCGCCGTCAACACGGTGGTGATGTACCCCATGTTTGAGACGCTGGGCTCAACGACCGCCGTGTATCCGATTCCGTAGAGCCTGCCTTCGGCCCGGGCAGCGTCTCGACGGGCTTTCAGCTCATCGAGCGCCCCACCTTCGATACCAAGCGCGATCGCTTCCTGATAGTTGCCTGAATCGAGCAAGGCGCCCGTCGCTGTCCTGTAGGGAAACGCTTCAGCCGGAACCAGATTTCGCTTGATGACGTCTAACGGATCGAGATTTAGCTCGACAGCGATCCGCTGCACCAACCGCTCCAGCGCAAAATAGACTTGCGGTCCGCCGAAGCCACGATTCAGGCCTGTCGGCGTCTTGTTGGTAACGACGACCCGATTCCGCACAGCTACATGTCTAATGTCATATGCGCCCGTCAGATTGCCGTGCATGCGGTAGAGCGTGGCGGGTTCGGGCGCGCGCAAATGCGCACCGCAATCCTCCACCTGATCCCAGTCGAGCGCCAAAATCCTGCCATCGGATGCGACTGCAGCCGACAGCGTCGTGGCACGGTTGGTCGCGGACACGGAGGCCGTCAGATGCTCCAGGCGGTCCTCGATCCATTTAACGGGACGCCCGACCGCGCGCGATGCGGCGCAGAGAAGCACGATGTAGGGAAATACGCCCTGCTTGACGCCGAAGCTGCCGCCAGAATCCGGGGGGGTACGTATCCGCACACGGTTGCCAGGCACTTTTAGCGCACGCGAGATCACCGCATGGATGCTGAAGGGTCCCTGGAAGTTTGCGAGTATGTCGAAGGCATCTTCTGACGCGTCATAGTCGGCGACGACGCCATAGGTTTCGATCGGCGTGCATGAATTGCGGGGATATCTGATGTCGACCGAAATACGGTGCGCGGCTTCGGCGAATGCGCGATCAGGTTCGCCGTAGCGGAAGGTCCGGTCGCTCGCCACGTTCCCGCGGAAGCCTTCATGAAGCACCGGGGATTCGGGCGACAACGCCTTGAGCGGGTCAATGTTGGCGGAAAGCGCCCGGTACTGCACGTCGATCAAATCGACCGCATCTTCGGCCTTATATCTGTCGGACGCGATCACGACGGCGACCGGCTCCCCGACATAGCGGACCCGTCCGACGGCGATCGGCCAGCATTGGACCGGAGCCTTGACGCCGACGACAAGGCTTGCGGTCAATGCTTTGACGTCGTCGCCGGTCAAGACCGCGGCAACCCCGTCCGCATGTCGTGCGGCCTCGCTATCGATCCTGGCTATCTCCGCATGAGCGTGGGGCGAACGCAGGATGGCGGCGTACAGCGTGCCCGGGCGGACGCCGAGGTCGTCGATGAAGCGGCCGCGCCCGGTCAGAAGGGCAGCATCTTCAACGCGTTCGATCGAACGCCCGACCCACGGCCGGCCGTCGCCATTGCCCTGATCAATCGATGTTGCGGTTCGGACCGTGTCCTGCACCATGTCTTCACATGCCTCCCGACGCGTTCTTCGATGCGACGCGGACAGTTGTCAGGAAGAGCTGTGCGGGGGCCATACCGCCCGCTCTCACGACTTACCAAATCGTCTCATTTGAAGGCGCATGCGCCGCAACATCAGCCCGCAAGACGCGAGACGTTGCGGAATTCGCGAGGGCTGACGCCGGCGTGGTCACGGAAGAAGCGCGTGAAATGCGCGGGCTCCGGAAAGCCGAAGCGCTCGCTGAGTTCCCCGAGCGGGGTGTCCTCGCCCATCACCGCGTCCAGCGCTCGTTCCATCCGTACGACATTGAGGTAGAGTTTTGGCGAGACGCCAATGGAAGCCTCGAACAGGCGGAAGAACTGCGCACGCGACAGGCCGGCCCCCCTCACAAACTGAGCGACATTGGCGTGGGAATTCCGAAGCCGCATGGCATCCATCGCGCGTCGGATCCTCCAGTCGCAGCTCACCGCGCTCATGCCCCGGATCGAGTTTGGAAAGCTCCGCCAGGGAGTGAACCGCTCGATCACCGCGATCATGAGATCCGACAACGCCTGCTCATGGGCGCGCAGAGCGTCCGGATGGGCCATCATATCGGCCGCGAGGTGCAATGTAAGCTGGCGAATGCGCGGAGAAGCCTCACCGGAGGGCTGATCGAAGAAGACGGGA
>Ga0210410_10002895_pt1 | contig 15293 bp, 5 predicted proteins | sample IncBWC4MmetaG_FD_161058 | JGI IMG/M metagenome (GOLD analysis project Ga0210410, IMG submission 161058) | Forest soil microbial communities from Barre Woods Harvard Forest LTER site, Petersham, Massachusetts, United States - Inc-BW-C-4-M | ecosystem: Environmental > Terrestrial > Soil >... | reverse complement strand
GGCGGTTGCGCTGGCGGCCCTCGGGGGTGTCATTCGAGGCGACGGGCTGCATTTTGCCGAAGCCGCGCGCGGTGATATTGGAGCCGGGCACACCTTGCTCGGCGAGAAAGTCGCGGACGGAGTCGGCGCGGCGCTCGGAGAGCTGCTGATTGAAATCATCGCCGCCGACGCTGTCGGTGTGGCCTTCGATCTGGAGAGTGAGGCCGGGATGGGCGAGAACGATGCCGGAAATTTTTGCGAGCTTTTCGCGGGCGCCGGGCTTGAGGGTGTAGCTGCCAGTGTCAAAGAGGACGTCGGACATGTTGACGATGAGGCCGCGAGCGGAATCGCGCGTTTGCAAAATGGAATTCAATTGGTTGAGGAGTTGCGCGCGAAGCTGGGCTTTTTCGGCTTCGGCTTGGGCGGCGGCCTGGCGCGCTTTTTCCGTTTCGGCTTGTGCGGCGGACCTATCGCGCGCGGCTTGAGCGGCGGCGGCTTCGGCGGATTGCTGCTGCGCTAAGGCGGCGGCGCTGGCTCTTTCGGCTTCGGCTTTCTGGCGAGCGGCTTCGGCAGCGGCTTTTTCCGCTTCCTGCTTCATGCGGAGGGCTTCGGCCTTGGCGGCCTCGGCTTGCTGGCGAGCTTGCTCGGCTTCCTGGCGGCGTTGCACTTCCGCGGCAGCGTCCGCACGCGCCCTGGCTTCGCGGTCTTCGGCGGCTTTCTTGTCCGCGGCGATCTTGGCGTTGGCGTCTTCTTCGGCCTTTTTCTTTACGGACATGACGCGGGCTTCTTCGGCGGTGCCGACGACTTCGCGCGCGGCGGCTTCTACGGATTTTCTGTCGCTCTTTCGCCCATACACTTCTTCCGCGGTGCGAAGCTGCTGTTCGGCTTTGGCGAGCGTGGGGGCAGCGTATTTGTCGGCCAAGGCGATGTGCGCGATTCGAACGGCGTTGCGCGCTTCAAAAAGCTCGAGCGGCGTCTTGCGGTCAATGCCGAAGATGGCGTTTTCGATTTTCGTATTCGAAGAGGAATAGATGCCGCGGCCCAAAAGTTCGAAACTGGCGTCAATGTTCTCCACTTTGCCGAGCGTGGCGGAGTTGAAAACGTTTTCGAGGACAACGGTGTTGCCCGGTTGAGTGACGGCGAAATAGGGCTCGGCGGTGACGATCATGCCGAAGGTCTGCATGTCGGTGATGGCTTTCACTTCGCCCGCGCCGCCCTTCAGCAGCACTTCGCCTAGATTTACAGCGCGGCCTTGCGGAGAGACGGCCCACAATACGTAGGTGAGATACTCGAGGCCGAACTTGGTGGCTTCGTCGAAGCCCACGAATCTTGCTTCGATCTCGATGCGGTTGCCCTTGTTCTGAACTTTGGCTTCCCCGTTGGCCTGCTGCATCAATTCCGTGCCCTGAAAATCAATTTTCGTGGAGCCGCCGGCGCGGCGGTAGTTGACCGCCTTGGTGGTGCGAGAAACAGTTCCGGTCGTGCCGGCGGCGGATGGCGGCGCTTGGCCATGCGCAGAGGCAACGAGGATGCCGAAGATTCCGGTGAGCGCGAGACAAGCCGATGCGATTTTCACGTCATGCTCCTGATCGCCATGCAAGGCGATGCAATTCCGATGGCCGCAGTACGGCCATGACGAATCCAAGCAGATAGCGACAGACCCCGATTCAACGCCAGTTCGAAAGCCCACTCCGAGGGGTATGCCGTTGCTTATTTACAGGCTAGCAAAAGGAAGCGGAGAGAGTGGCGATGGAAAAGGGCCTTTGCGCAAATAATTACCGTACCTGCGCACTGGCCATGCGGTCAGGTACCGAATTCCCGGCATTCACGACAGATGCTTCGGAACCGGAGGCTGCGTAAATAGGGATTCGCGCAGCGCTCACATGGAGCGCAGGAATTGGAAGATCGCTTCTTTCTCCGGCGGCTTGAGCTTTTCAAATTGTTCGGTGACATGCGCGGACTCGCCGCGGTGGCGCGCGATGGCATCCGGGAATGTCAGCGAGGCACCGTCGTGCATCAAGCGCGGGCGCAAGCGAACTCCCCACAATGGAGCAGTGCGAATCTTGTTGCGGCTGCTCTCGAAATCCTGTTTCGAGAGATATCCGGACATTTGCTGAAAGACCTTGCGACCGTAGTGCTCGGGGATTACCTGTAAGATGCCGTCTCCAGTACCCACGTCGTGCATGAGGAAGTCGCCCCAGGGATGGAAGGTGACGGAACCGAGAGCGGGTGGAATGGTGAAGGTGCCGCCGTTGATTTTTGTTCCGGCGGGAGCCGTGGTCAGCGCTGCAACGTGGCAGGTGGCGCAACCGATCTTCTCAAAAAGAGCGAGCCCTTGCTGCGCGACGGCGCTGCTGGCGAGCTGGGCATCGCGCGCGGGCGCTTTGGTAGCGCGAATGAAGCGGGCGAAATGATCAATATCGGCAAGGCCGTCCGGTCCGGGGGTGTCGTTGGGCTCGGAGACGGTGTTGCAAATGTTGGTGACCTCGTCCGGCTGGAGGCGGTTGGTGATGCCCATTTCGTTGAGATAGGCATCTCCAGAGAAAGAGAGCAGGCTGGCGTGCTGATCTTTCCAGCCGAAACGGCCCACGCCCATTTGTCCAGGCGCTTCGACGATAGGCACGAGGAGAACCTGACCGCAGATTTTCCCATGCGAGGTTTTGCATTGTTGCTTCGAAAGATCGGTGAAGGATTGATCGGCTACGGCCTCCACGAAGCCGTCTCCCAAAAGGTTTAGGGAAAGGCGAAACGTGCGGATGTTCTCGGTGTTCGGAACGCGTTCCTGGATTTCCTTGTCAGGGAAGGCCGCGTTGGGGCAAATGGCGCGGTCGTTTACCAGAGAGCGGCCGGTAATCACTTCGGTTCCGTGAGCGATGGGGATACTGGGAGTTTCGAATTGGCCGCGCGGGCCGTTATGTCCGACGCGCAATTCTGTAACCTGAGAAGCTGCGCCGGAAACCGGGCTCTGGTGGCACTCGCGACAAGACTGTGCGTTGTAAATCGGGCCGAGCCCGTCGGCGATTTGCTCAATCTCGTCGAACTTGGCTTGATCCGCCGTGTGAGTGGCGTCGTCCACCAAGCCGTTCGTCTTGTTGTCGAAGCCGGTGGGCGCTTCGGGGATCGGCGGCGCAAAGAAGAAAAGAGAAAGCAAAAGCACAGGAATACCGATGAGGACTTTCATGAGTACCTCGGGCGGCTGGTTGACAAAAATCTACGCGAAATCGCAAAGAATGCCAAGTTAAAAAACTGCAAACGAGAAGCGCGACCTGTTGAGGGTTATTTGACGAATTGGGGCGATTCACCTTTGGACCATGGGTCATAGGTAACGCAGAGGCGGATGCGGCTGGTGACGGTCGGGTGATCGTAGTAAAGGAAGACCTGTATGGGATTGGGGTCGGGGTCGACAAGCGCGGTTTCGCCGTAGTTCTGGAAGGATTGCGCGCAGGCCTGGCCGGGATCGGGAATGATACCGTGGGTGACCTCCAAACCATAGACATCCGCCTGGTGCTCCTGAAAACGGCTGAAGGCGCTGCCGATGGCATTGGAAACGAAACCAAAGAGGGATAGGAGCAAGAGGAGCGCCGGGAGCGAAGCGAAATCGTCGAGGACACGGACCCCCCATCGAGCGCCGGAACGCGCGAGCAGCCAGCCGATGGATCGATAGCCGAGATAGAGAAGAGCGAAAAGCATCGCGGCCAAAAACACAAACGCCTTCCAGATGTGGCCGAGGGCATAGTGGCCCATTTCGTGGCCAAAATCGGCGACGACTTCATCCGGAGTTTCCTGGGCAATGGCGGTGTCCCAAATGACGATGCGCTTGGAAGCGCCGAAGCCGGAGACGTAGGCGTTGGTGGCGATGGTTTTGTCGCTGGCCTTCATCCAAAACATGCGCTCGGGAGCGACTTCCTGGCCAGCGCGGCGGGTGACGCGCTGGAGCGGAGCGATGAGTTGCGGTGCTTTCACGGTGAGGGGCTCAAACTTATTGAACATAGGCTCGATGACGTAGGGGGAGATAAACACGATGAACAGAATGATGGGCAGGGAGAGGGTCCAGAAATAGAACCACCAGCGCGCCGGGCTCTTCCGAATGACCACATAGAGCAACCAGACAAGAATGCTGCCGATGACGATGGCGAGGAATTGCGCCTTGGCCCAGTCACCCAGCCAAGAAGGCCATGATTGAACGGAGATTTTGTAGAGCTTCAAGACCCACTCATCGAATATGTCGAGCGGCAGTTCGAGAACGCCGATGGTGATGACCAGGAGCGGGGTAAAGATAAGCGCCTGCACGAACCGGTAGCGCGAAACTTTTTCAGCCCAGTCGCGGAATTTCGCGGAGAGCTTGCGGCTGAGGATGAACCAGAACACCAGAAGGCCGTAGAAAAAACCGAACACGGTGGAGGCGAAACTAATGCGGCTTCGGTTGCGGGCTTTGCGATAGAGGTCGGGTGGGAGAGTGTATTCAGTGATCTTGGTCTGAGGACGAGATAGTGCAGGGGATGAGGCAGATGAGGGATTTGTGACGATTGCGCCCGGCTGCGAAGAGGTAGCGGGAGTAGAGGGCGATTGCGGCGAAGCTTGCAGAGAACCAGCGCGGAAGAGCACAAAAAGAAAAACGAGAGCGAGCTTAAAGGCGAGTTTTGCCACGGCTTCTCCGCATCGGAATACGAAGGATTCTTGTGAAATGGAGTATAGCTGAAGTAGGCAGTGTAACGGGCGCCGATCAAACTGCGGGATCGAGTTGCGGCGCCTCGCGAGGCTCGCGCTGGCGTCGAGAGGCTTCCGCGGAGGCCGACCACTTGGTCCGAAGTTCTTCCGCACGGCGGGTGACGCGTTCGATGAGATCGCCTGAGGGCAGTTTCTTCGCGGGAGAATCGGAAAGAGCGCCGTTGGGAGAAATTTCAAGCAACTGGAGCTTTTCGAAAACAGGTTTCATGGCGCGGTCTGGATTACGGAAAAATTCCGTGCCGCGGATGCGCGTGAAGATCCAACCCATGCGCTCGAGGACGGACTGGCGATCCATGTCCCCGGGAAGTTTTTCGAGGGAATGATAGCGGTCGCCATCGCACTCGATGGCCAGGCGGCGGCCGTCGCCTTCGACGACCAGGTCAATTCGAAACGCGCCGACCCGCCACTGCGGAGCGACGTGAAAGCCGGCGGCGGTAAGGCGCTTCATGACCTCGCGTTCGAACGCGGACTGCGTGCGCTTCTCTTTTTCATCGAGCGCGCGCATGAGGCGGCTGGGGTCTTGCGCGTGCTCGATCAATTGGCGGCGAAGGTCGTCAGGTTTGAGGTCGTTGTTGGGGCTGAGAGAGTGGACAATCCACATCTGGTCGCGGGCGCGGCTGGCGGCGACGTTGAAGCGCTGCTTGAATAATTCCTGGTCGCGGAGGGAGAGCGGGCCGTGCTGTGCAGTGTCAACAAGGGAAATGAAAATAACGTCGCGTTCATCGCCCTGAAATTGAGCGGCGTTTCCGCAGAGGAGACGATGGAGTTCATAGCGGTCGGGCGAAAGGTGGGAACGAAGGAGATTGTCAATCTCGATGGCCTGTTCTTCGCCGACAAGAGAGACGACACCGAAGCTGGTGGTCTGTCCGGCATCGTTCTTTTTATATTCCGGCTGCTCGATCGCCGCGACGAGGAGCGAGGCAGTGGCCAAGGCCTCCTGGCGATTGATCTTGCCGTCGCGGCTCGACCCAGAAACGCGATAGGCGATGGTATGAGGGCGGAGCCGCACGCGGCTGGCGTCGCGCAAGGGCTTGATGCGGTAATCGTAGGAAATCAAGTTGCTGAACTGGATGATTTCCGGGACGCAACGGAAATGCTCGACGAGGCAAGTGGTGCCGCCAAAGGACTGGCGCGCGAGGTCGTAAATGGAGATTTGACCATCGTAGAGATCGGAATTTGGGATGCCGGGGAGGTACTGGAAGATGAGGTTCTGGATGATGCCGAGATCCTGGCCGACGGCGGAAGGGCTGACTTGCTCGTGGTCGCCGACAACGAGGACAGTTTTCCCCAGATAGAGCGCGACGAGAGCCATGACATCGCTCTGGCTGGCTTCGTCAATGATGACGACGTCAAAGCGAGTGATGCGCGGGTCGAAATTCTCGACAACCCGGGATAGAGGCATGACCCAGACGGGAACGGCGCTGCGGCATTCAGACATTTTCCTGGCCGCTTCGGCACGCAAAAGAGAAACGCGAATACCGTGGCCTTTTCCAATGCGGCGAATGGTATCCAGCCATCCAACGAGGGCCTGGCGCTGGCGCGAGGAAGTGCGGCGGGCCTGAGCGGACCAGGCGCGCTTGTCAATGAGGCCGACGGTGACGCGGCGAAGCTGTTCCCGAAGTTTTTCGCTCTTGGACTGGAGCGCTTCGAGGGAAACGCCGGCGCGGCGGTCGAGTTCATCGTTGAGCTGGCGCCAGGTCCAAGCCGCGGCGGGGTCGCGGGGCGGCTCGCCTCGGCCGTGCACGCCGGTGCGATTGCGAATGGCGCCAGCCCAAGACGGCGCGGCGCTTTCCAGCTTCGTGAGCAGGACGCGGCGCAGATCGAGATCAGCCTGGCGGCTCTTGAGTTCCAGGAGGCGCTCGTAAGCCTCGCGGTAGTCGTTTGAATCCTCGTCTTTCACGGCGGCAAGGAGCTTGGAAATGACTTTCGAGGATTTTGCAAGGCGAGCTGCGAGCTTCAAGCGGTTTTTGAGGTCCCGGATTTCTTCTTCGAGCTGGAGCAACTTCAGTTTTTTATAACGCGAGTCGAGAATGGGAAGAAGAGTGTTCGTGACGGCTTTGCCGATGCGCACCAATTCTCCATCGGCGCCAACGACCGCAGGCTGTTCGGCAAGAAATTTTTCCCAGCGAAAGCCAAGATCTTCGAGTTGCTGTTGCAGCGGGAGCCAGGTGTGCTCGTGCCAGCCGAGACAATTCTCGATGGAATCACAGAACTGCATCAGCGTTTTTTCGACTTCTTCGCCCATTTCGCTGGAAGGCGGAGTCCCGAGGGCGGCCACCTGGCGGTCCCAGCGGCCGGCGAGTTCCTGGCGCAGGTTTTTGAGGTGCGCAAGCTTGCGCAGGGCCTGGAAATGTTCGGGGAGGCGCGGGGACGCGTTCTTCACTTTTGCGGATTCGACGAAATGGCTCCAGGATTTATGCGTGAGAAGCGCGAAAGAACCGAGTTTGCCGCCGTTTTCAAGATGGCGGAGAATTTCGCCGGCAATGCGCTCTTGATCCTCGAGCGATGAACTGCCAGAAAGTTGCGGGCCGTACTTGACGAACGATTCCTGCGCGTTGGCGGCTTCGCGGTGAACCAAGCGGACGAAGCTGACCAGCTGGTCCCAGGGTTGGCGATGGGCGTCACCGTATTTCCCGGCGTAAACGGCAGCGAGCTTCCACTTTTCTTTCCCGGAGAGAGGCTCGACGGATTGGGTCAAGCCGGCCGCGAGCGCTTCCAGTTCGCCGGGTGAGCCTTGCGATGCGCCGGATTGCCAGAGATCGGAACGCAGATCCAGATCTTCCATGCCAAGGCGATTGCGCTCGCTTACGGAGGCCTCGAAGTCTTCGGGCCGGGGCAGATCATGGAGCTCCGGGAGGTGGCCTGAAAGTTCGGCTTCGTCCTCGCGAGAGACGGAAAAGTTGGTGCGGTAAAGGTCGGCTAGCTCCCCGGGAGAGAGAGGCAAAGGAGCCACGGCGGCGACGGGGCTGGGGATCCAGCCGAGAGTCTCTTTTTCCAGGGCGACTTTGCGAGCGGCGTCGGCCGGGGCCCAGGATTTGCCGGCGATGACAACGTCGCGGTACTCGTCGGCACGGGCGTCGGTAAACTGATTTCGGACATCGTCGAGCTTTTTCAACAGTTCACCGCGCTCGGCTTCCAATTTCTTCCACTCGATTTCGAGCGAACCGGCATCGGCACGCGACAATCTTTCCGCGATGGAGCCGACGGCGCTTTCCAGTTGTTTGCGGCTGTCCAGGTCGCTTTCCAGAAGGCTGACGCACAGCGGACGCAGCTCCGGAACAATGTGATGGCGCACCATGCGCAACGCTTTTGTCGTGTGGCTGGTTACGAGGACGCTCTTTCCCTGAGCCAGTAAATGGCCAATCAGATTTCCGATGGTGTGAGTTTTTCCCGTGCCTGGCGGGCCTTGAACCAGCACGCCGCCGTATTCCTCAAGTTGCTTGGCAATCCGAATCTGCTCGGGATTCGCGGGTTTGCTGAGAAGGACTTCGGCATCGGCTTCGCTATAGCGATTTGCCGAAGGATCGGATTCTCCGGTGCCGGGGAGAGGAGACTCCTCTCCAACGATATTCAAAAGGGACCAGGGTAGATCCTCGCGCGTTCGAAGGTCGGCCAGAATGCCCTCAATAGCGGCGGCGAATCCAAGAGTACGAGAACGCAGAAATACAATCGGGTCGCGTCCGATCCGGGGATCATTCGCTTCACCGGCGGGCGCGCGGTTCTCGAGCAATTCGCCGCGCGGCGAGAGTTGAACAACCAGGCGCTTCAGAAACCCGGAGGTCGCACCATTGATAAGCGGATGAAAGCCTTCCTGCTCCAACTCTTCGCGGCAGCGGCCGATGGCGCGCCCGTCCACGTCGGTCATGGATTGGAAGAGAGCGGAATAAAGTTCGACGGGGTGGTCGGCTTCCGAGAGAGTGAATTCCGGGACTGCGGCATTGAACTGAAGCTGCAGGCGCTGCAGGAGAATGGGATGGTAGATGCTGCCTTCGGCGCGGCCCCAACTGAGAATGCCGTCTCCGAGAACCAGCTCGACGCGTTCAGCTTCGCGGTCGATGCGGCCATAAAGCGAGTACAGAGTTTCGAAGATTTTCATCGCGGCGCGAGCAGGCTTTTCGTTCCTGGCCCATTCTTCGCGCGCCACTTTCCAACGCGACAAGGCAGCCAGACGCGCCGGTTCATCGGCGAAGTTGGCAATGCGTGTTTCGCTTTCTTGAGGTGATTCATTCCGGGCAGCCGCGACGGAGGGCTCTCTCGACGGGTCGTCCCAACCAGCTTCAAGCCATGCGGCGATTATGCTGGGAGGTTCAGGCGGAGGAGTCAGCACCGGGCGCTGAACTTTTAGAACGAATCCGTCGGCACTCGCGTCGCCGTTCGGAGACTCCGCGGCCTTGTTTTTCGCGGGACCGGATTTAGAGGCGCCCCGTTTAATCGAGGGATGGTCCGGAAAGTCGTGCAACCAGAAACTCCAGAGCTGTTCGCGAATCTGGCGCTTGGCCGGATTGCGATGCTGGTTGAGGGCTTCCAGATAGCGGAAGACACGGGTGAGCTTATCCCGCGCGACGCGGAGTTTTTCCGGATTCATGACTCGCTGCCTCTATTCCCCCGGGGTGGGGAGGCTGGACGCGGCTGGTGAGACATTCAGGATACCAGCGTTTCCGAATGGCTTGTCAATAGAACCCGGAGACTCACAAAAAGTTGGCGCGGCCGGAACTAAACCGGGCGGCGGATGCCGAGCTTGCGCATGCGGGCTTGCAGCGTGGTGCGTTTCATGCCGAGCAGGATGGCAGCGCCCTTGGAGCCGGCGATGCGCCACTGGGTTTGCTTGAGGGCGCGGAGGATGTGCTGGCGCTCGGCTTCTTCAAGAGTAGAAATGGAGGAGGTAGAGGAAGTTAATGAGGTTAAGGAGGGAAAGGAGGAAGAGGCTTCGGCGCCGGCAGTGGAATTTGCGGCGGCGGACTTAAGTTCCGTGAGTGGGACTCTGAGTTCCTTGCCGGGGGAGAGGAGTACGGCGCGCTCGAGGAGGTTTTCGAGTTCGCGGACATTGCCGGGCCAGGAGTATTGCGTGAGGGCATCCATGGTGTCGGCGGGGATGTACTCGACGGCTTTGTTGAGGCGGCGGCTAAATCTCTGAACGAAATAGCGGACCAGGAGAGGAATGTCTTCGGCGCGCTCGCGGAGCGCGGGGATTTGAATGGGGAAAACGTTGAGGCGGTAAAAAAGGTCGCTGCGGAAGGATCGCTCGGCGACTTGTTTCGAAAGATCTTGATTCGTGGCGGCGACGAGGCGAACGTCCACGCGCTGGGTGCGGTTGCCGCCGAGGCGTTCGAATTCCTGCTCTTGCAAGACGCGCAAAAGTTTGGGCTGGAGCTCGAGAGGAAGGTCGCCGACTTCATCGAGGAACAGCGTGCCGCGGTCGGCCAGCTCGAAACGCCCAATTTTCTGGCTGATGGCGCCGGTGAAGGCGCCGCGTTCGTGGCCGAACAATTCGGATTCGAGCAGGCCGCTGGGAATCGCGGCGCAATTGATTTTTACGAAAGTGCGGTCGCGGCGCGGGCTGAGATTGTGAATGGCGCGAGCGAAGAGCTCCTTGCCAGTGCCGGTTTCGCCGAGGAGAAGAACGGAGGTCCCGGCGGGTGCGGCGAGCTCCACCTGGGCGAGGGCGCGCTTGAGCGCGGCGCTTTCGCCGACGATTTCCTCAAAATTGAATTCCGAGCGGATTTCCTCTTCGAGGTAAAGCTTTTCTTCGGCGAGCTTGTTTTTCAGCGCATCGATTTCCTTGAAGGCCAGGGCATTCTCGACGGCGATGGCGATTTGCGCGGCGACTTGCTGCAGGAGTTCGACGTCTTGCGGAGTAAACGCGTCGAGACGGCGGCTGGCAAGATTGAGGGAACCAAACGCGCGGCCCTGGCTGATCAGCGGGACGCAACAGACATTTTGCAAACCTTCCTTGCGGAGAATGCGAATGATTTCGCTAGTGTAGCGATCCAGCTCCGCCCCACGGGCCAGCAGCGGCTGCCCCGTGGACATGGCGTGGCCGGCGGGAGAACTATCGCGCGATACGGTGATCTCCTGTTGGAAGAGGCCCGGGTGGCCTGGAAAATCAAGCGCGTGGATCTTGAGAAGGCCGCTGGAGGGATCCAGAAGCGCGAGGCTAGTGTAGTCATGATGGATGACGCGCGTGAGGGTGGACACGATGCCGCGGAATACTTCGGGGAGATCGCGCGTGGTCACTAGGACGTTGTTGATCTCGAGAAGGACCTGGAGGCGATCGCGCTCGCGGGCGAGTTGCGTTTGATAAGCCTGGGAGGTTTCGAAATTGAGGGCGTTGTCCACGGCGACGGCCACCAGGCCGGCGACGCGCTGCATGAATTGGAGTTCGGTATCCGTAACGCGCTGGGGCACGAGGCGGCCAAAGCCCAGGGCACCGAGGCGGCGCTGGGCGGTAGTCAGCGGGATGATTGCAAGGGAGCGAACGTTATGCTCGCGGATTCGCGTGACGAATTCAGGGAAGCGCGTTTCTTCCGCAACGTCGCTGACGACAAAAGGCTGCTGCGTTTGCCAGACCCAGCCGGAAGGATTGTTTTCAACGGGAGATTCCGAGCCAGTGGTCTTTTCACTGGGAATGCGGCTTTCCAGGATGTGGAGGCGCATAACGTTGCGCGCAGGATCGTGAAGGACGAGGCTGAGGAAGTCGAAGTCAATGACGAAGTGCAGGCGCGCGGCAAGGTCGTGGAAAAGCGCGGGAAGATCGCGCTGCTGGGCGATGGCCTCGCTGACTTCGAGCAAGGCTTCAAGCTGGCGCCGGGAGTGTTCGAGCGGGGAGGTGAACGCCACTTCCGGCGGAGAAACAACGGGGTCCGCCATACGAGGCAGGATAACACCCGCGTCGGCGGGGGCTCAACTTAAGGTATGGCCGGGCGCCGAAGCCAAGTGAGCCTCAGTGATGGTGCGGTGGGATACGCACGAGAATTCTCTAATCTTTTCCAGTTCGACAAAGTTACAGATTTGGCCCTCGGGGCGCTTGGTAGAACCCCTGGAGGCGGCATCCAGGAACAACGACGCGATGCCGTCAAGAGGCGCGAAATTATTGACGCTGCAAGGATTAACGGGAAATCGGTGCGTTGCGAGCGGCGGGGGGCAAGGGGCACCCGCGGGGCTTTTTCAGGCCGCAATTTCATTTCGGAACATGGTCGAACGCGAAGGTTCGCAGTCGAACGATTTTGGCGATGCGTGATGCCGCCAACCCTCGCCCAGAGAACACAAGCGCGGTAGGCCAGACGGGGGATGGATTGACTCCAGACTTGCGACGCAAACTCCGGCAACTGCTGGTTGCAGTGTGCTTTGTTCTGGCGCACGTGCTGCTGGACCGTTCCACGGTGGCTTTTCAGATTTGGACGGAAATCAGCGCATGGTATCCGCCCACGGGGTTGGCGTTCGCGGTGTTGATTGGACTCGGGCCGAGTTACGCATTCCCTATCCTGATCGCAGAATGCATCGCGTCGATCGTGAATTATCACCAGCCGGTACGCTCCTATATTTTTTTGGTGGGAAACATTGAATTCGCCGCGGTGTACACGGCGGCGGCGCTGCTACTGCGGCGCGTGGTCAAGATCGATCTTCGGCTGCGATCGGTGAGGGATATGATGTGGCTGCTGTTCATCGCCATTTGTACGTCGTGCGTGGCGGCGTTCGTAGGCACGGGGTTCCTGGTGGCCGATCACCTGGTGGCATCACGGCAATACTTTCCGGCAACTTTGAATTGGTGGATTGGCGATGCCGTGGCGATCGGATCGATTACGCCGTTTTGCCTCATCTACATCTTGCCGGGGCTGCGGCGATTCGCGGGCTACCCCGAACTTGCGGGGACCGCGGAGGACCACGGCGCACGCACGGCGGGCAGACGCGAATGGCAGGGACTCGGGAGGTCAGTGGAGTCGGGGCTGTTCGCAATCAGTATCGTGGCGGTGCTTTGGGTGGCACTGAGCGGATATTGGTCGCGCGGAAACGAGTTGTTCTATCTGCTATTCCTGCCGCTGCTGTGGATGGCGGTGCGGCGAGGGCTCCGCGGGGCCACGGCGGCGATTCTGGCGATGGATTCTGGAATCATCGTGGCGCTGCGAATTTACCCGCGGGCCCCCAGCGAACTTACGGTGCTGCAATTTCTGATGCTGATTCTGTCTCTCGCGGGATTGGTGCTGGGCGCGCTGATCAGCGAGCGCGACACTGGCGAGCAGCGCTTGTCCGAAGAGGAAGGCCGGATACGGCTGCTGCTGGAATCCACCGGAGAAGCAATCTATGGAGTGGACACCAAAGGGGAATGCACGTTCTGCAATCGCGCGATGCTGCGACTCTTGCGTTACAGTTCGCAAAACGAAGTGATGGGACGGAATATACATGACGTCCTCCACCACACGCGGCGCGACGGATCGCCATGTCCGCGGAGCGAGTGCGTGTTGCAGAAGGAATTCCGGGGCGGCAGAAGATTCCATTCGGCGGACGAACTGTTTTGGCGCGCGGATGGCACCAGTTTCGACGCGGAGGTGTGGTGTCACCCGCTGCTGCAGCAGGGCACGATGCTGGGGGCGGTCGTAACCTTCGTGGACATCACCGAGCGGATAAAAGCGCAAGAGGCCCTGCGGCAGGCAAAAGAAGATGCGGAAGCGGCGAACCGCGCGAAGAGCGATTTTCTGGCGAACATGAGCCACGAAATTCGCACGCCCATGAACGGGATTCTGGGAATGACCACGCTGACGCTCGAAACGAACCTAGACGAGGAGCAGCGCGATTACCTGAACATGGTGAAGAGTTCGGGGGAATCGCTGCTAACGCTGCTGAACGATATTCTGGATCTTTCAAAAATTGAAGCGGGCAAGGTGGACCTGGAAATCGCGGAGTTATCCGTGGAGGACTGCATCGAAGAGGCGCTGCAGCCGCTGGCACTGAGTGCGCAGCAAAAGAGCGTTGAACTGGTATGGAATACGGGTCGGGACATTCCGGAAGTGGTGCGCGGCGATTCCACACGCTTGCGCCAAGTGTTGATCAATCTGGCGGGAAACGCGCTCAAATTCACAAACAGAGGACAAGTCGCCATTTATGGCCGCCACGCTGGGAACACCGAAGATGGTTTGATGCTGGAATTCACGGTGATAGACACCGGAATTGGAATACCGGAGGAAAAACGAGAAACGATTTTTGAGGCGTTCGCGCAGGCGGACATGTCCACCACGCGGCGCTACGGTGGCACGGGGCTGGGACTTTCAATCTGCGAACGGCTCGTGGAGTTGATGGGCGGGCGCATCTGGGTGGAAAGCGAAGAAGGACGAGGGAGCGAGTTCCATTTCACGATGAGAGTGTTCCGGGCGGCGGCGCGGGAGAAGCTCAGTGGGACGCGGGACGGCGGGACGCTGCCGGTGGCGCAGCAAACGACACGTCGCGTTCTTGCGGTCGAGCGCAATCCGGTGAACCGGGAACTGCTGGAGCGCTTGCTGCCGCGTTGGGGGATGGAGGCCGTGACGGCGGCTGGGGCGGAAGAGGCGCTAGCGCTGCTTGCGGAGTCGCAGCGCACCGGCGAGAATTTTTCAACCATCTTAATCGAGAAAGATCTGCCCAATCCGGGAGGGTTTGCGCTGCTAGCGGCCGTGCGCGCATCCGCGGCACCTGATCTGTTCGCGATTCTCGTTCATTCGCGGCCGCTGGATGCGGCGGACAGGAATCAGTGCGAGCAATTGGGCATAACACGAACGATCCTCAAACCGTTCCGGCGCTCCGCGCTGTATGAGGCGTTGCAGGGAGGCCATGGGGAGTTGAAGGAAACCCAGATTCCGGCGGCAGCGAAGCCCGCAGAAAAAGCGCGTGCCAGCCTGCGGATCTTGCTGGCGGAGGACAACGCCGTCAATCAGCGATTAACGTCGCGGTTGCTCGAGAAAATGGGGCACGTGGTCACGATTGTGGATAACGGACAGATGGCGCTGCGGCTCCTGTCCGAGCAGACGTTCGACCTGGTGGCCATGGATATGCAGATGCCGATCATGGATGGAGTGGAGGCCACCGAAAAGATTCGCGCGAGCGAAAAGAAATCGGGAAGGCACGTGCCGATCGTGGCTATGACTGCGAACGCGTTCGAAGAGGACCGGCAGAGATGCCAGCGAGCGGGGATGGACGGGTACGTTACCAAACCCGTCACCGCCAAAACGATTGAAATGGAGATTACCCGGGTGATGGTTGCACAAGTGAAGGACGAGAATCACGTGGCCCCGCGAGCAGGATAGCCAAGTAACCGGAAACTGGGCCGCACGCAACTCCCTAAACAAACCAAAGAAGAGAAACGCCAAAGTAACGAGGGACGATCCTGTCCAAGAGGAGGTAAACATGCCGCCGTGAAGGAATCAGGCTTTGCGCTTTGCGAGGGTGCGAAGTTCTCCCCAGAGTACGAACACAAAGTAGATGGAGAGTAGAAGAAGTTCCGGCTCGACGGCGTGGCGATATTTTGCGACGGGATAAGCGAAATAATAAGGAAGGGGATAGATGATGAGCGCGGCGGCGAAGAGAAACCAGCCACGCGGGCGCCGCGTTAGAGCAAAAAG
>Ga0210410_10002894_pt1 | contig 15295 bp, 16 predicted proteins | sample IncBWC4MmetaG_FD_161058 | JGI IMG/M metagenome (GOLD analysis project Ga0210410, IMG submission 161058) | Forest soil microbial communities from Barre Woods Harvard Forest LTER site, Petersham, Massachusetts, United States - Inc-BW-C-4-M | ecosystem: Environmental > Terrestrial > Soil >... | reverse complement strand
GCGCAAAGTAACGGACGGCGGCGAGAACGATGACCACACCGAAGAAGGCGCTGGAGCGGCGCATCATAATCGCTTCGCCATCCCGCTCGAGCCGCGACGTAATCAATAACGGGTAGGCAAGCAGCACTGCCCCAATGAGAAAGGCGATCGCTGCCCAAAGCAGGGGGACGCGGAATTCGCGCATGAAGAACATGCAGAAGCCTGTGGCCATGCCCAGAGGAGGGATGACGATCTTGCGAGCGGTAACGGCGGAGCGGCCCTCGCGGATGCGCCAGATAAGTACGCCAACCAACCCCACCACCGATGCCACAGCAGACGTTCCCAATAAATGCATAACGGACAATTCCTGTCCTTTAATTTAAGCCAAGAAGGGCGTTTCTGCGTCCTCTGTGCCATCGCTGATTCGCCCTGGGGGTTAAAATCGCGGGTTCGAGGGTTAGAGAAGGGAATATTACTGGTATCGCTGCGCGCTGCCGGCAGTTTCCATCGGTTCGATCTCGCACATCTCCCCTCTCTCGGATGAGCGGATGAGGCGGTGGAGGTAAGCGCGGGAGATGCTGAGGCTTCTGGCTGCAAGTGTTTTGTTCCCATTGTTTTCTCGGATAGCATTCTCAGCAAGCCGGATCTTGTACTCTCGCAGCTGACGTTCAAAACTCCCGCCGGGGATGAAGTCGTCGGGGACCGTAACTGATTCCTCCCGAAGGTTTTGGGGCAGATCCTCGAGCCGCAGCATTTCCCCCGGGGCGAGGATGATGGCTCGCTGGATTACGTTCTCGAGTTCGCGAACGTTGCCTGGCCAGGGGTAGCTTTGCAGGAGGCTCATGGCGGCTGGTTGAATGGCGGCCATGGGTTTCTGGAAGAGGTCAGAATAGTGGCGTAGGAAATGGGTGGCAATCTGAGGAATGTCCTCAGTGTGTTCCTGCAGCGCCGGGGTTTCAATCTTCATCACGTTAATGCGGTAATAGAGGTCCTGGCGGAACTTGCCCTGGGCCACTAGTTCTCCAAGATCACGATGGGTGGCGAAGACCAGGCGGGCGCGGAGTGGCAGAAGCCGGCTACTGCCCAGGCGGCTAAACTCGCGCTGCTGCAAGACGCGCAGAAGCTTTACCTGGACATAGGGGGTGAGTTCGCCAATCTCGTCAAGGAAGAGGGTGCCGTCGCCAGCCTGTTCGAAGAATCCTTCGCGCGAACCGACGGTGCCGGTGAAGGCGCCTTTCTCATGACCGAACAATTCAGCTTCAATGAGCGTTTCGGGGATAGCGCCACATGCGACAGCGACGAAGGGCTTGTCGGTCCGAGAACCACGATTATGGACGGCGCGCGCCACCAGTTCCTTGCCGGTGCCGCTCTCGCCATTAATGAGGACGGAGGCCTCGATGTTGGCCACGCAGTCGATGAGGTAATGAACCCGCTGCATGGCCTCGCTAGAACCGACCATGCAATCCCGAGCCTGGGTGGGATCGATCTCGGGCTCCTCGGGCTCGTCCAGCAGCTTGGCCTGGGTAACCTCGTGGGCGCGGCGCAACATGATCCGCAGGTCGCGAACCGATGGGGGCCGGCGGACATAACCATAGGCACCCTGGCGAACCAGTTCATTGGCGGTGGCGCGGAGGGCGTCATCGGCCAGAACCAGAAGCGTGACCTTGGAGGCGATGAGACGACGGGCGCACTCGATGCATTCCCGGAGAGCGTCATGGTTGGAATTGAGGTCGAGGACAACCACCTGGCAGTCCTCTTCAGAAACCAGCTTTTTGATACCGGCTTCGCTGGATTCGATGAAGAACTCGAATTCCCGACCTAATGCTGACGACAACAAAGGCCGCAGTGTGCGGTCCTGGGAAAACAGCACAACACGAATCACGTAATTATCCCCGTCTAGATAAGGCTTGTTAGTGAAAAGTAATCTAGCATCCACGTTACGGTAAAGACAAACGAATTACCGGTGAGCAGAGTACGTGAGTACTGTAGTACGCAAATTGGGAATTTGGAGGTGTTTACTGTCGTCGCGGTGCTTCAGTGGCGGTCTTAAGTGTATACAGTCGTACGCACACCCGATTCCGGCGGCTATCTAACTCCTTGCGCTAGATCAAGTTGAGAATTTTCTCATCTTTGGAAGCGGGATTGCAGATCTCTTGGCAACGACATTCCTTTCAGGAGGCCCTGGGATGCAATCGATCCTAATTCTGCCGGCTCTGATGGTTCTTGCGGGCGCAGTGGTTACTACCCCCGCGGTGGAAAACTCGAGCAATCGGGCAATTCTTTACTGGCTCGTACTCCCCTCCCTGGCGGTTGGCGTCGCTGCAATGTTTGCGCGCGTGGGGGCGTTCTAACGACGAGTATGGGTACTCACTCTCCAGCCTGGTGGCCGATGGTGGCCGTATTGTGCGTGGCATCGGTCACCGATCTGCGCAGTCGCCGCATCCCGAATTGGCTCTCGCTACCGTTCATGGCCGCGGGCTTCGTGGCCTCGGCCTGGATGCACGGATGGCACGGAGTGGCGCTGAGCATGGGCGGTCTCGGGGTGGGTGCGCTGATCTTCGGAATCATGTTTTGGATGGGCGGCATGGGGATGGGCGACGTCAAGCTGGCCGCGGCCATCGGAGCCTGGGTTGGTCCCGAACAGTTGTTGCTGGCGTTGGTGGTCACCGGGCTGGTGGGGGGGATCATGGCGCTCGCCTGGGCCATCTTCAGCGGGTTTACGAATGAGCTGTTCCGGGGCTCGGGAGAGCTGGTCTTTGGATGGAGAGGCCGGACAAGCGTCGCGCATCCCGAACTGGTTCTCTCCAATCCGAAGGCGAGGAAGATGCCGTATGCGCCTGCGATTGCAATCGGGACGTTGATTTCGTTTTTCGCACACTAACCTGGGCGACCTCGCGGGTTTGTATCGCACCGCGATTATTTATTGAGGGCTAAGCAAGGCGATGTTGCAGACCGCGTGGGGCAACAATTTGGACACGATGTTCCAGGACACTGAGGCAATCGGGGCGAACGTTCTATCCGTTGTAGTGATCGGACCGGACGAGCGCCGCCGCGATGCGGTGGCTGGAGCACTGGCGGGGTCGTCCTGCGGCATCACGCGGCAGTTGCCGTTCTATCCGGAACTCGATCAGGTTCCGCGCATGATCGAGCTGAACCACGATGTGGTGATCGTGGACCTGGACAGCAATCCCGAATATGCGCTGGAGATTGTGGAGAATCTCTGTGCCGGCAGCCAGGCGACAGTGATGGTGGTTTCGGCGTCAACGGACTCGGAGTTGATGATCCGCTGCATGCGGGCGGGTGCTCGCGAGTTCCTTTCGATGCCGGTAACGCAGAGTTCAATGGCCGAGGCCATGGTGCGGGCATCAGTGCGTCGGCCCACGGTGAAGTCGAGCAAGAAGGCGGATGGCAGGCTGTGCGTTTTCTGGGGAGCCAAAGGCGGCGCGGGCGTAACGACGATCGCCTCCAACTTTGCCATCTCGGCCGCCTGCGAAGCCGAGCAGAAGGTCCTGCTGATCGATCTGGATCTTCCGCTGGGGGACGCGGTGTTGAACCTGGGTCTGAGCCCGCAGTATTCGACCGCGGATGCACTGCAGAATTTCAATCGTCTCGACGCCAACTTTCTCGGCCGGCTAACGGTGAAGCATAGCTCCGGCGTTGCGGTCCTTGCCGCTCCGGGCAAGATGGTACCGGTGCAGATATCGACGGAGGCCGTCGACCGGCTCATCCTGGTTGCGCGCCAAGAATTCGATTGTGTGGTTGTGGATACGGGATCTCGTTTCGATCTGATTGGAACCTCGCTGTTCCAGCCAAGCGCGACCTTTTATCTGGTCTCGCAGGTGGGAATCTCGGAGTTGCGTAATTCGAACCGGCTGATTTCCGAGATGTTCTCGGCGAGCCGTCCAAAGCTGGAAATTATTCTCAATCGCTTCTCGGGATCATCGCTGGGCGTAGATGAAGAGCACATTACCCGGGCACTAACGCGCAAGGCCGAATGGCGTGTGCCTGAGGACACGGCGACGGCGCGCAAGATGCAGGCTACGGCGACGCCCCTTGCCATGTCGGATTCCGCCATTTCCCGTTCGATCAAGCAGATGGCGCGTGTTGCATGCGGACTGTCCGCGGAGCCGGAAAAGAAGAAAAAGAAAATAGGACTATTTTGACAGGGGCGCGAATGGGCAGCTTTACGGAACTACTGGATATCGAGAAGTTCAAAACGGATATACACAGGACGCTGATCTCCAAGCTGGACCTGGAGAAGCTCTCGCGGGTGGAGTCGCAGCAGGCTCGCAAGGTAGTTGCGAACCTGATCGAAGAGATCATCCGCGGCCAGGGCACACCCCTCAGCTTTGACGAGCAGGCGAGAGTTCAATCGGATCTGCTGGACGAGGTTTTTGGATTGGGGCCGCTGGAGCCGTTGCTGCGCGATCCCAAAGTCTCCGACATCCTCATCAACAGCAAAGACACGGTGTTCATCGAGCGCGGAGGAAAACTGCAAAAGGCCGATGCGCGCTTTCGCGATGACCGGCACTTGCTGCAGATCATCGACCGCATTGTTTCCCGGGTGGGCCGGCGGATCGATGAGTCGTCGCCGATGGTGGACGCACGCCTGCCAGACGGGTCGCGCGTCAATGCCATCATTCCGCCCTTGGCGCTCGACGGCCCGTCGATGTCGATTCGCCGCCAGGGAGGCGGGCCCGTGGACGCAAACCGGCTGGTGCAGCTAAAGAGCATCTCGAAAGAGATGATGCTGCTGATGGAAGCGGCGGCGCGGGCACGGCTGAGCATCTTGATCTCCGGTGGCACCGGCGCCGGCAAGACCACGCTTTTGAACATCCTGTCGCGCAACATTCCGCAGGGCGAGCGCGTGATCACGATCGAGGATGCGGCCGAACTTCAGCTTGTACACGACAACCTGGTGCGTCTTGAAACGCGGCCGCCCAACGTGGAAGGCCAGGGCGCGATCCGCCAGCGCCAGCTGCTCATCAACTGTCTGCGTATGCGTCCCGACCGCATCATCCTCGGCGAGGTGCGCGGCGAAGAGGCGTTCGACATGCTGCAGGCGATGAACACTGGCCACGAGGGGTCCATGGCCACCATTCACGCCAACACGCCCCGCGATGCGCTGATCCGCCTGGAATCGATGGTGGCGATGAGCGGCTTGTCGCTGACCGAACGAACGGTGCGCCAGCAGATTGCTTCTGCTCTCGATATCGTGGTGCAGGTGACGCGCATGAGCGACGGAAGCCGCAAGATCGTTAGCATCAGCGAAATCACGGGCATGGAAGAGAACATCATCAGCATGCAGGACATCTTCGCGTTCGAACGGAAGGGAATCGGAAATGACGGCAGGGTGTTGGGCACATTCAAGCCGACGCGCATCCGTCCCCGATTTCTTGAAAAGATTCGCCTGGCCGGTATTGAACTGCCGCCGAACATGTTCGAAACCTCAATGGATGTGAACTAAGGAAGAAAGGAGTGAGCATGTTAGTTGCAATCCTGGTGTTCATCGCAATCTTCGCATTGATCACTCCGGTGATCGTGATCTTGACCGGGGGAGGCAAGAAGAGCGAAAAGCAGCAAGCAGGGGCCGCCCTCGATACGGCGCTGGGCGGAACTTCGCGGGAGGAAGGAAGCGCGGTAGTCAACTTCCGCAGGTCGGAAGTAGTGAGCGCGATTCCGTGGCTCAGCAAGAGGCTGGAAAAGCTCGACCTCATTCCGCGCATTCGCAAGACACTGGCCCAGGCCGAGGTGAAATGGACTCCCACGGCGTTAATTCTGATGACGGTGACGTGCTTCGCCATTCCCGGGTATCTCATCAACCTTCGCACCGGATCGGTGATGCTGGCGATCCTGGTGGGCGGAGCGGCAAGCCTGATTCCCACGGCCTACGTGCTGTTGATGCGCAGCAAACGATTCGGCAAGTTCGAACAGGGGCTTCCCGAGGCGCTCGATTTGATGGTGAGCGCGCTGCGCGTGGGGCACAGCTTCAACTCTGCGATGGGCTTGGTGACCCGCGAGTGCGCCGATCCGGTGGGGCCCGAATTCCGCATGGCGTTTGACGAACAGAATTTTGGATTGGATTTGCGCAGCGCGCTCGAAAACCTGGTAGCAAGGGTGCCCATCCAGGATCTTCGCATGGTGGTGACGGCGATCCTGATTCAGCGCGAGAGCGGCGGCAACCTAGCCGAGGTGTTGGAGAAGACGGCTAATGTGATCCGACAGCGCTTCAGGTTGAAGAAGCAAGTGATGGTGCATACGGCGCAGGGGCGCTTGACTGGATGGATCCTTACGATTCTGCCGATTGCGTTGGGCATCGGCCTGTACATCGTGAATCCCGAGACGATGAGCCTGCTGTGGACTCGCGATATCGGTATCAAGTTGATGTGGGCGGCGGGAGCCATGATGGTGGTGGGGACGCTGATCATCCAGAAGATCGTCCGGATGGAGGTATAGGGAATCATGGCGATCGCGGTATTGGCATTTTGCGGCGCTTTCCTGCTCATTGCGAGCGCGGGCCTGCTCCTGTTCTACAGGGAAGCGATGGTCCAGCGCATTCAGTCCGTGATCGGGGGCAAGCAGGAAAAGAAGGAGAGCCTGACGGGCAAGCTGCATACCGCTAGCTCTTCGATCGGCGTGGTGGTGGAATCGCTGGAGAAGGTGATTCCCAAGTCGCAAACAGAGGTCTCTGTGGTGCAGCAGCGCCTGATCCGCGCAGGCTTCCGCGAAGACCCGGCGGTGAAGTTTTTCTACGGTAGCAAGGTGGTGGTGATCCTGGCAATGTGCGCGACCGCCACATTCACCGGCTTGGCTGCGAAGAGTCCGCTGATTTTCTACATCGCGGCCGTCGGTCTTGGCTATCTCGCTCCGGATTTTTGGTTGGGGAGAAAGATCAGCTCGCGGCAGTCACGGATTCGCCTGACGCTGCCTGACTTACTCGATTTGCTAGTGATCTGCGTGGAGGCCGGGCTTGGGATTGATCAAGCTACGGCGCGTGCGGCAAAGGAACTGGCGCCGACCCATCCGGTAATCGCCGATGAACTCGACATAGTTGTGCTCGAGCAACGCGCCGGCCGGCCTCGTGCGGAAGCGTGGCGGCACATGGCGGAACGCACGGATGTTGAGGTGGTGCGCAACCTGGTTTCAATGCTGGTGCAGTCGGAGCAGTTCGGTACCAGCATTGCAAAGACTCTGCGAACTCACTCGGAAACTCTGAGGACGCAGCGTATTCAGACGGTGGAGGAGATGGCCGCGAAGACGACAGTGAAGTTGATCTTCCCGCTGGTGCTGTTCATCTTCCCGTGTCTGTTTCTGGTCACATTGGGTCCGGCAGTCATCTTGATGTCGGATGAATTTCAGAATTTCCTCCACTGAGAGAGAAGAAAGGAGTTTACATATGGACAACGCCTCTATTATCCGCATCGTCGCAGGTGTACTTTTCGTCCTGGTTCTGGGCCTTCTGGTCCAGCGCCGCCGCTCTCGCGTGAAGTAAGTGCGGGATGGATTGTTTGGCCGGGTGGTCTCCTACCTGGCTCCCCATAATTTATTGAGAGAGAAGAAAGGAGTCTACCAATGGACAACGCCACTATTATTCGCATCGTCGCCGGTGTGCTTTTCGTCTTGGTCCTGGGCCTTCTGGTTCAGCGCCGCCGCTCTCGCGTGAAGTAAGTGCGCAGCGGAAGCTCGGCCAGGCTGTTTGCTGCCTGGCCAAACCATCTGCGTATGCGGATGACGATGTTTGCGGCCTGCTGATTCGCGTGAACACCGTCATCCCGCTTACCGTTACTTCGAAGGAGCGGCAAGACCAAATCCTTCGGCGCCAACAAGACTGTTGCGTCATACTGTCTGCGAACCTGCGCCCAAGTGGGTGCGACCCCGGTCTGTACTGATTTTTTCTTGCTTGCCTGAATGGCTGGTTACCGAGGGATGGGAGAGTTATGGAAAAACAACGATTCTGTGTCTACAACCAGACGAGCGAATGCTTTCTGAGCCTCGGTGTAACTCTGGGGACGAACACCTTTGTTCGCCTCAAGGGGATCTTTGCGAAAGGGTCCTCGCGGTCCGACGAAGGCTGCTGGATTGCGCGTGCCAAGGGTCTCAATACTGTCGGCATTCTCTCGTCACGCGATTTGATCTATCTCGATGAGAACCATAAAGTGATGGATGTCATCGAGTCGTTTCCACGATTCTGCTTTGCTCCGGAACGCGGTGCGGGCAGCATTCTGGCGCTTCCGCCCCGCGCGATCTATTCCTCCCAGACCCAGCCGGGCAATCAGCTGGTGATCTGCCGCGCCGAGGAGATGGAGTTTCGGCTGAGGAGTTCGCTGCAATCGGCGCTCGATGAGTGCATGCCGGCGGCTGCTGCCGAGAAGAGGGCATGGACGAAGAGCTGGCTTCCGCCGGGAGCTTCGAGCAATCGCCGCACGGCGATGCGCAAGAGGTGGCCGCGGTTGGTGGCTTATGACTCCATGGGGAGCGCGGTTGCCGTGCACGGCATACGCGACATCAGCGCGACTGGTATTTACGTGATGACCGAGGAGCGCTGGCCGCTGGGTGCGCAGGTAAAAATGAGCCTGCAGCGTACCGATAGCATCGACGAGAACTCCAGAAATCCCATTACCGTGCAGCTGCGTGTGAGCCGCTGGGGCGATGACGGAGTTGGCCTGGAGTTTATTCAGCCGGAGGCCGAGGAAACCGCGCTCATGGCGATGAACGTCCGGTAGAAGTATCGGGCGCCGGGTCAATCGGCGCCTGCTTCTCCCCCTCTGAGTTTCCATTCAGCTGATCCGATTCATCTTCCAGTCAGCTAGTCCAATTCATCCGGAATAATCAGCAAAACCTCAACCGCTGTAGGCCTGCCCTGCTGGCGCGCCGGGCGGAATTGCCATTTCTCCAGCGCCTGAAGCACGAATGCCGCTTGCGCGTACTGCTGAGGGAAGGCCACGACCAGCGATTCTAGTTGTCCAGCTTCGTTGAGGATTCCGTGAACCATTAGTGCATCCGCGTTCAGGTCGCTCGAAACAAGATTGGGTCGCAGAATATCGTACGGCCACGGAGCTTCGAGCCGTGCCACATTCCCGTTCCCGGCAGCTTCGACGGAGCGTAGCTGCGCGTATTGCAGGATCCAGTTCTTGGTGAGCCCGACGTGCAGGTAGGCCGTGTAAGCTACGCGATCGCTCCAGATCTGCAAGGTCTGCGGATATTCCTCTGCAAGAGAAGTTCCGACGACGATTACGCCGAATTTGCCGTCCTTTGGCATTTGAATGTGCTGCGTGGTCTTGGTTTCGACCTCGTCCGATAGAGACGAAAGCGCCTCGCTGTCCTTGTTCGATCCCTCGTCCAGGTCTTGACCGGAAGTGCCCGTGTGCCCGCCGTCTGCAAGGGCAGGCAATTGCGAGTTCTCGTCAGGCACGGTGTGTGTTTGATTCACCGGCGGAAGGATGATTGTCCCTTCCATCATGCGCAGGTCAGATATGGAGAGCAGCGCAGTCGGCGTTGGGAGATCGGGTGAATCCGAAGAGGTTGCCGGCGCCAAATGCAGCACTGTATCCGCGCGCAGAACAATGGGGGTGGTAGTCCCGGGCTGCGGAGCCGCCGGCTTGGGCAGAAGTGCTGCGCCCGAGATGGCGTGCTCGCTCGGGTTGAGTTCCTCATTGGGAGCGTCGAGTGAAGGCTTGGCCTCAATGCTGGTCGGTTTGTCAGACAGGGGCGCGATGATGTGTTTGGTCGATGCCAGTTCCGGTGTCCACACTACGACCGTGGGGATCGGTGCCTCTACGGAAAGCGCGACGTGGGTGTGAAATTCCGGCTGTACGAGTGTTTGCTTTGCTTCGAGGGCGTTGGCTATATCAGGGAGGATAGGGTCTGGCTGATCCGCGTCTTTATCCTTAGAGTCCTTCTTTGCCCGAGCGTGCGGATAATAACTATCGTTTGGATTGGCGGAGGCTCCCAATTCGGACGAACGCAGGTCAAGATGGCGGACCGAATAGCGTTCCGTGATGATCGGCTCCCGGATCCGGGGTACGTGGAGCAGCCCAAACCACAGAAAGCCGGCCCCGAGCCCGTGGAAGACGCCGGAAAGAAATACGGCAGAGACGCCGCGCCGTGCGGGTCTAGTTTCTTGGAATAGGGAAATAATCTGACTTCTGTTGCTCAAAACGAGTGCCTCAAGTCTCTCTAAGTTCTCCCGTGGTGCAGGTAGCCACGATATTCTTGCAATTTCAATGCCATGAGTAGGTTGCGGAATGCTGGGCTTAGACTCAGACCATGTCAACGGTGCTACACAATTCCAGAGAGGGGTAAACAGCAGTTCACACCGGCCGGGAAACAGCCTGGTCAAGTCCTGTAATCACTGGCAGTTAGCACCGACCAGGTTTGGCCCTCCGATTGCCACTCAGGTTGCAGATATCTACGCAAACCTATTGGTACGGAACGGTATGCAATGAACCGAAAACTGCTAACCATCCTTTTCTGCGCCTTTCTGGTCGCAGCAGGCTGCTCCTTTCTGGTGTATCGGATCGTGGGCAAGAGCGTGGCTGTGGCACATAAATCCGCGACCACACGCGTCGTTGGTGCTGCCGCCGATCTCAAGCTTGGAACCATCCTTACGGCAGCCAACTTGGCCACGGTCGACATCGCCGGCCCGTTGCCCAAGGGTGTGATTCTCAAGCCGGAGGATGTGATCGGCCGGGGCGTCGTTTCAGACCTCTTCCAGGGCGAGGCAATCCTGGAGAGCCGGCTGGCGCCGAAGGGCTCCGGAGGAGGACTGGCGGCAACCATTAGGCAGGGTATGCGCGCCTGTGCGGTGAAGGTGGATGAAGTAGTTGGCGTGGCCGGCTTTGTGACGCCCGGCATGCGGGTGGACGTACTAATCTCGGGCGACCCGCCCGGACCGGTCAATCCCAAAGTGGGCACCAAGGTGAAAACGCTTCTTCAGAACATTGAGGTGCTCTCCGCCGGCACCGATATTCAGAAAGACGCGGAAGGCAAACCACAGCAGGTGCACGTGGTCAACCTGCTCGTCAGCCCGGAACAGGCAGAGGTACTGAGCCTGGCCAGCAACCATACGCAGATTCAGCTTGTGCTGCGTAATCCGCTGGATACGAATGTGGCCGAGGTCCAGGGAAGCGCGATGGCGAACCTGTTTGCCGGCGGCGACGCCCCGGTGAAGGAGGGGCGCGGAAACCTGGCAAAGCTCGCACGTAAAGCTCCACGAATGATCTCGGTTGAAATCTTGAATGGCACGCAACGATCGGAGCAGAAATTCGCAGTGCCCGAGGGAAGCGAATGAAGAGGACTGCGTCACTTCTTGCATCGTTGTGCTTCATTGTTAGTCCCAATTTGCGAACCCAGGCGGTCTTGCATGCAACTCACGTCAGCCAGCCGGAGCAACAGGACGTCAGCAACGATCTCTCCGTAGTGGCAGGCCGCTCTGTGTTGCTCGATTGCGCGCAGGTTGTGCAACGAGTCGCCGTGGGCACGGCCGGTATTGCGGAAGCCACGGTCGTGAGTCCCACCGAGATCCTGGTCAACGGGAAGGCGGTGGGAGAGACCTCGCTGATTCTGTGGGAAAGAGGCGGTTCGCGCGAGTTCTTCAACGTCACTGTTCGACAGAGTCAATCCACTGGTAACGATCGCCTCGAATCCGTTCGCCGCGAACTGGTAAGGGAACTGCCCAATCAGGCTGTCAAAGTTAGCGCGGAGAATGGCGCAGTCTTCCTCAGCGGCACCGTCAAGGATTTGACCAGCTCTGATCGTGCCGTCCAGATCGCTTCAATCGCGGGCAAGGTCGTCAACCTGCTCAACGTTGAGGTTCCTGATAGCCAGCCGCAGATCCTGCTCAAAGTGATCTTCGCCAGCGTTGATCGCACCAAGACCAAGCAGCTTGGCGTCAATCTCTTTTCCAGTGGTTACGGCAATGTAGACGCCTCGCTCTCGACCGGTCAGTTTCCCGCGCCGATCATCTCTCCCGGTGGAGCCATCAGCTTATCCAACGACCTCAACCTGTTTTCCTTCCTGCCGGGCCTCAACCTGGGAGCCACGGTGCAGGCCCTCGAATCCAAGGGGTTGGTGGAGGTGCTGGCCGAGCCGAACGTGCTGGCGGAAAACGGAAAGATCGGGAGCTTCCTGGCGGGCGGCGAGTATCCGTATCCTATCGTGCAGGCGTCAACCAGCGGTGCAGCCGTTACCATTATGTTCAAGGAGTACGGCGTTCGGTTGAACTTTATACCCACCATCACTCCGCGTGGCACCATTCGGCTGCAAGTGGCGCCCGAGGTAAGTTCGCTCGACTTCACGAACGCCGTGCAAATCGACGGGTATCAGATTCCCGCGATCTCCGTCCGTAAAGTCAAGACCCAGGTGGAACTGAGCGAAGGGCAGAGCTTCGCTATTGGCGGGCTGCTTGACAACCGCGAGACGCAGACATTTCAGAAGCTGCCATTTATCAGTAGCGTGCCAATCCTCGGTAAGTTGTTTCAATCGATCTCGAGGACCAAGACCAACACAGAACTTATCGTCATCGTAACTCCGGAGATAGTGCAACCGATTCCAGCCGGAGCGCCGCTGCCGAAGTTGAACTATCCCGTGCCGTTTCTGCCGGCGAATTCCAGTGTGCCGATGCATACGCCCGACGAGAACCATGGGACCGCAAAACGCGCGCCCGCAACGATGCCAGTGGAGAAACTCATCGAGAGCATGAAGCCGGAGATGCCGCTCGTAATCGATAGCGCGGCATCTGGCGGAGGTTACTCCGGCGGCTCAGCCACAAGCGCAGCACCGGAAGCTGGCCCACAATGAACGCGGAAGGTCCTGTCACTTCGCTGCGGTCGAGAATCAAACGGCTGCTCGCTCCACTTCTGCGGCAGCCTTCTCGCCGGGCAGAGGTCCGACTGCGCATAACCAATCTCACGCGCCAGGTTGAGATTGCCGATCGAATCGAAGTTGCCGACCGTGGTGAGCGGCGCAGGAAGGGTCTGCTCGGCCGTTCGGGACTCGAGGCGGGGGAGGGGCTCTGGATTGTTCCCTGCGAGGCCGTCCACACCTTCGGAATGCAGTTTCCCATCGACCTTGTCTATCTTGATCGAAAGAGCCACGTCGTCAAGACGAGAAGCCATGTGAGACCGGGCCGCTTGTCCGCATGTCTCTCCGCGCACTCGGTTGTGGAACTACCATCGGGCACGGTTCGGTGTACCATGACCAATCCGGGAGACAAATTGGAACTTGTCCGAGTGCCGTTGGCCCCAGCTCTGGATTGAATCCTCAATCGAAAGCGGGCGCGGCTGCCTCCGCTGTGACAGGAAGCAGCTGGTGATCGCCCTGCCACTCTACAAACACGTGAGCAACTACCGCGACAAGGGTGGCTCCAGCTAGCAACGCCAAAAGCATAGAATGAGCAATCAGAAACGCATGAGCGAATCGTACCGTTAGCGACCACCCCAGTACTAGGGCGAGATAAATGGCGGAACGCGCAATCTTTCGCGTACCGGCGTTCGCCGCGAAGCAGCCAAAGGCAAGCCCGGCAACTAGATCGATCGCGTAGTGCTCGCCCGTAGAGATTGTCGCGAGTATCGTTCCCACGAGAAAGAGTAGGGAAACCGATTTCCATAGCCAGCCTCGTGCGAAAGAAACAAATACCAGGCCTGTAGCTGCGTGAAGCGATGGAAAGGCATTAGGCATCCCGCTGAGCCGAATCACGACTGCCTGCACATCAGGGGGGTGCAGCCATTGCCCGTGAAAAGCATATAGCGGTCCGCATCCGGGCACAATGGCGTATAGCATGGGCCCAACAATCATCTCGGTAACATAGGCCACTACGAGCGATCCCGACGCACGACGTTGGCGCGCAACAAGAAACCAGGCGATCATCATGGGAACCATCAACTGGTAGACCACCATGAGCGGATATCGGAGCGGCTGCGACATTCCGGCAATGTGTGCGGTGGGAACAGCCAGTGCATCATCCAAGCCGCGCAAGACAAAGTCGTATTTCCAGGGAACCAGCCCGTTCTCTCGCCCCATGACAAAGGAAAGCAGCCAGCCATAGAAGAGATTGACGACCAACGCTAAAACGAGGAACGGACGGGTGCGATCGTTCTCGTCTCTCAACATCCAAATGACCGAGAGGAAGACGGCCATCAGTCCGATTACTGCGGGATTGGAGAGAATGCTCAGCATGTACCCTGGGGACCAATTTTTATGTCTGCAGCACTTATATCAAGAGTAGCTCAAGCCTTTTCGGAAGAGAAGGATAGACGAAGCCCATGTATTACCTGCGTACTCTGATGCGGATCCTGCTGTGTACGCGCCGGAACTCCGGGGTCCGCGCTGTATACGCACGTTCACACCTTTCCGTTAATTGCTCAGGCATAAGTCGTTGATTTGCATCAAACCGGGTCAATTGCGAGATTGGCATGGGAGTTGCAAACATCAGGGTGCCCGGCAATGCTGGGTAATTCCAAAACTTACGGGGAGAAACCTTAAATGAAGGACACTATGCTGAAGTTCTATATCAAGATGCAGAACCTGCTCTCTGGGGATGAAGGTCAGGATCTGGTCGAATACGCACTCGTCGTTGCATTGATCGCTCTGGCAGCCACCGCCGGTATGAAGACTCTGGCTTCCGATCTCAGTACCGCCTTCTCGTCCATCGGCACCCAGATCAACAACGACGTGTAGTTCTCCCGAACCAGCTTAGGGAGTTAGTTGTCCCCGTTGTTTCGCGGGGGACAAGATCGCGCAACAGAAGCCGCGATCCTGCCCCCGCAGACGATGTATCGGTATGGGCAGGAGACACAACCCGTGCAAATCTATCTATCAAATTTCGGCTTTGCATTGCGTAAGCTACTCATTCGCGAAGATGGACAGGATCTGGTGGAGTACGCTCTCGTGGTTGCATTGATTGCACTGGGCGCGACGGCAGGCATGAACACCGTTGCGAGTGACATCAGCAGCGCTTTCAGCGGTCTTGGCAGCAGCCTGTCGAGCAACGTCTAGTCTTTGGCAGGAATTTCCAACCTCCCCCCCGTTATTCATGGACACGGGAGAGTAGGACCAGCTTGATCTGTGGGCTCGTCCTCCTCTCCCAAGGTCTACGCACTGACATATTCGAGGGAGATCAGCAGCCGGTGCGAGCACGATCGCTGTCGATCATTTCGGCATAACGCTACTGCTAACTTAGAGCCAGAATGACCCACACTACATCACTCGACAGTAGCTTTTCTTTGCTGCTGATCGAGGCTGGACTAACCACAATCGCGCTCGCTGCGGCTATGTACTGGCCACGGCTGGCATCCACACGCTTCCGGCGAATTGAGCT
>Ga0210410_10002892_pt1 | contig 15305 bp, 17 predicted proteins | sample IncBWC4MmetaG_FD_161058 | JGI IMG/M metagenome (GOLD analysis project Ga0210410, IMG submission 161058) | Forest soil microbial communities from Barre Woods Harvard Forest LTER site, Petersham, Massachusetts, United States - Inc-BW-C-4-M | ecosystem: Environmental > Terrestrial > Soil >... | reverse complement strand
CGTATTCGAGCTTGGCGCTCCAATTGCCGCCGACGGCAAATTCGACGCCGGCGCCCGCGGTCCAGCCAAATTGAGTTTGTCCGGGCGACGAGATAAACCTGTCGGCGGCGTCATTGACGTCGACGTGGCTATGCCCCCAGGCAAGGCCGCCGGTCACATAAGGCAGCAGCCTTCCGAACGCGTATCCGACACGGCCGCGCATGGTGCCGAAATAGTCGATCGTCGTGTTGAAGGGCGCCGGGGTAAGCCGCGGACCGTCGAGCGGACTGGTGAACGACGCATCCGCCTCCACGCCGAGCATGACATGGTTCGGCAATTGTTTGTTGTATCCAGCCTGGAAACCGCCGATCAGCCCGGTGACGCTGTGCGGAAAGAACACACCCTGTTCGGGGAGGGGATTGGTGCCGGGACCGAGACTGCCGCCGCCGTAGCCGACATGGCCGCCCAGATAAAACCCGGTCCAGTCATAGACGGCCCTGAAAGCCGGCGCCTTGAGCGGCAGGCTCAGCGGTAAATCCGCCGCGATCGCGAACGAACACGTCGCTAGCACTATCCCGGCGCCGGCCCCAATTCTGCAAACACTCCTCATCCCGAGCCCCAGGTTACCCAAACTAAAGCTAAATCCAAGAAAAGTGACATTGATTTCATTTCTAGGGGTTATTGCGATTCATTCGCAATTGTGAACATGCCATTGTCAACTGCTATTCCAGAACTGGCCCGACGCTCCAACTCGCGGCCGAAACGGTCGGTTCGAGACTGAGGCGGCCGACGACCTGCTCAAGAACGGCGTCGTTGTTCGACTGAGCCGTGAGCTGCGCGGTGACTTCGACGCGCCCGCTCTCCTCGAGGTCGGTGCTGTCTAGTCGCCGCAGACTGAGTTGTCCGTTGCCGGTGCTCTGCAGCAGCAACGCGCGAATATGGGCCTCTTCCGGACTTCGGCAGACGACGCGGACGCGATATTGAAGGTCGGTTTCGGCCTGTGTGATCGGTTGCCGATTGATGATCCGAACCAGAGGCCGCAACGTCAGATTGACCAGCACGACAAAACCCGTCGCCAGCGCCGCATGCAGCGGATGGCCGCTACCCGCCAATAGCCCCACGGCCGCCGAGCACCACAACGTGGCTGCCGTGTTGAGGCCGGTGACGTGAAGTCCCTCGCGAAAGATGATTCCTGCGCCCAGAAAGCCAATCCCGGAGACAACCTGCGCCGCGACCCGAGTCGGGCTTCCTTCGTCGGGAAACAACCCTGCGAAGATCACAAAACTCGCCGCGCCGACAGCGACCAGCGTATTGGTTCGCAAGCCGGCCATCCGTTGACGCCATTGGCGTTCGAATCCGATGCTTGCGCCCGTGAGGGTGGCCATGCCGAGGCTGATAGCTGACTGATCAATCGATGCGTTCACAGTGACAATCCTGCTCGCCCTCTTGGCGCTTTCGCCGGCGGCGGCCCAGAGCCAACCATGCTCCGAACCGCTCCAGCAATCGGGTTCCTGATAAGACAGTTCGAAGACCGTCATGTGAAATCGTGCGCTGCCGGTGAAGGATCATCGCACAGCGCAAGAATTTGCTCGCCAGCCGGAACAGTCCGATGGCGCCCCACCGTCGCGCACCTTCGATGGCAGCCCTGATCACGCCCCACTCGTCGCGAGTTGGAAAATGCGAAGCAGGACAAGGCCACCGGCGGCGATAAGATAGGCACGCAACACGATCATCCAGATGCGAGACGCAAGCGAAAGGCGCGCCGGCTGCAGCTGGTCCAGAGGCGGCATGCGCCATTTGTCATTGGCGACGTTCACTGCCCTGGATATCGACCCGATGTTCTCAGGCTCCAGTCTCCGCAAGCGACGCTGTGCAAACGAGACCCCAAGAGCCGCCACAAGCCCGACGACACTCCCCCCGATCAGGATGCTCAAGATGACCGTATCGGAAATATCGGGATAGAGAACCGATCCGGTGAGAATAATTGAGAGCATCACCAGGACGGCAACGACGCCGCCGGTGAACAGATTGAGCCTGCGCGAATTGACCCACGGACCGAGCACCGCCTTGTCGTTGCACAGGAGCAGAAGAAACACTGTGGCGCCTGGCAGCAAGACGCCGGCGAGCGTCTGGACGGCGGTGGTCAGCAGCCCAAGCTGGACGCCCGGCGTGAGGACGAGCGCCGCCGCGAGAACGATCAGGCCGCCATAGATGGCATAGAACCCCTTCGCCTCGGTCGGCTTGCGGTGCAATGAATGCCGCCATGAAAAGACGTCACCAAGGGCATAGGCGGTGGATAGCGACACAGCGGATGCACCGATGATGCAGGCATCGAGCAGCGCAAGCGCGAAGAATACCGCGGGAGCCTTCCCGAAATACTTCTCTATGCCTGCGGAGACTGCTCCTGCATCGACGAAATTCCCGAATTCGGGGCGGCCGGCAAACGTCTGAGCCGTGAACGCCATGATGGCCATTGCACCCGCGATCACGATCGCGATGCCGATCATGAGATCGACGCGCTCATACTTGATGAAACGCGGCGTGATCCTTTTGTCGACGACATAGCTCTGCTGAAAGAACAGCTGCCACGGCGCAACCGTCGTGCCGACGATGGCGATGATGAGCAGCATCACTTCATTCAACGCAGCCCCCTGCGGCATCTTAGGCACCATCATGTCCTGGATCATCTGACCCGCCGGCGGGTGGATAAAAAGGAGGACTGGAAAGACCAGGAAACTTCCCAGGACGAGGCTTAGCGCGAAACGCTCGAAACGCCGGAAGTTACCGGTGCTTGCCGCGAGCATAATGAGCGCAGCCGCTGCCAAGACACCCGAGAGCTTCGGCACTCCGAGATAGTCGAGCGCCAGCGTGATGCCGATGAACTCGGTGACAATCGTAAGCGCGTTGAGAATAAACAGATCGATGACGCTAAACGCGCCCCAGAATTTGCCGAAACGCTCAAAGATGAGCCGGGCATGACCGACGCCGGTGACCGCGCCGAGACGCAGGACCATTTCCTGATTGACGTAAAGAACCGGGATCAGCAGCACCAGCGTCCACAGCAGCGTCGTGCCGTAGTTCTGGCCGGCTTGCGTATAGGTGCCGAAAGCTCCAGCGTCATTGTCGCCGACCATGACGATGAGCCCTGGTCCCAGAATCGCGAGCAGGGTCTTCAGCCGCGCTCTCAAGTTTGACCTCGGGGCGAAATCGTCTTCCGCGATACTGCCGAGCGCGCCGTGGATATCGCCGAGATGGGCCCTGTCCAGTACGGCCGTAAGCATTGTTTGAGCGCTTGTTGCGCGGTCGGCCGCTCGTGCGTCCATTTCGTTCATGACGGTCATGGTCTATTCCTATTGAGCTTTGGCTGGTGGCTAGACGTTTCGGATTGGGCGAGGGCGATTGTCGCTGCGAGCTTTGGGGGGCTTTTCGGCAATGCCGAGTGTGTCGGCACGGGAGCGCATCTCGATCCACACATCCGCCGGATCGATGCCGGCGCGATGCCACAGCGTAACGAGGTGGTAGAGCAGATCGGCGCGCTCCCGTACGATGCCTCGCTCGTGATGTTTGACCGCCTCGAGCGCCACTTCTCCGGCTTCCTCAATGACCTTTTGCGCGACCTTGCGGGTGCTCGAAGCGACCAGTCGCGCCGTGCGTGGATGATTCTCCGGCGTTACCTCTGCAAGCGATCGATAGAGGCGATCGAGTTCGTCCGGCTGCGGGCGTGGCGCCGCAATGGTGGAAAGCGGATCCGGCACCAGCGGGCTTTCGATCTCGCGCGGAGAGGATGCGGCGGCTGGTGCGCGCACGGTGCGGGTCTGGCGCGGACCGCCACTGTGACGACGTGTCTCGCTCCGCCGAGATCCATCGCTCTGCAAATCGGGATTTTTCAGATCAGAAAGTTTGATGGCGTCGGTCATCCTCTGCCTCCGATAGTCACCTCGATGCCGGCAATCCGCGGCACGAGGCGAGCGGAGGAGCTAGATGCCCACGCCACCTCGACCGGACTGGATCACGGCCTTGCGAAACTCAGTGTGATTGTTCCCCGAAGGGGCTCCCGTCGCGGCACCGGACCGGTGGGCGGCGGGACAACTAGGTCCTTCGTCCATGTTTGGTCCTTGCTTATCCGGCCAGCGTCTGAGCGCGGCCACGCGTTTGCATCGACGGCTGGCCGGACACGCGGCCTGTCGTGCGATGTTCGGGTTCGACGACATCGCCGAGCGGCGCATCGTCGTTGGGCTCGGCCAGCCAGCGGCATTCCAGCCGGCCGTTGCGATCAAACCAATGACAGGCGAGCGCCGGGGATGGAGACCGACGCTTGCCCGTTGCCGCCGGACGGCGAAAGCCCGGCAGGTTGTCATTGGAATGCATGTCCCTCGAAAATATGTCCTTGGAAAACACGGCCGCGCGCGGCCCCGGCGCGATGCGCCATGGCTGAACAAGCCGGAATTTAGCGAGTCTTGTGAACATCGCTCACCTCCACTTCCGCTTTGCGCGGCAGGCCAGTGAGCAGCAGCCGGTCAGCTAAGCGCGACCAACAACCCTCACGCGGCCACAGCCGTCGCGATTGATCCTGATGTCTTGCGGCATCGCGAGCCCGATCATCGTCGCCGGGTTGGCGTTGCCAAAGGTGGTACTGCCCATGTGTTGTTCGAGAATGCTCGTCGTTAGGGTTGAAGCCTTGTCTTGAACATCTGTTCCAGACGACGATTGGCACGTACGCCTGACCTTTCATGGTGTCAAGCGATTTTCTGTATCCTGCCGGGAGGATGGCTGATATCCTCCCTGGAGGTTAGGAGGATTTCATGGACCACCCGCATTCTGCGATTGCCCGACGTCTGAAACGTGCCAATGGCCACCTCGAAACAATCATTGAAATGATCGAACAAAACCGGCCTTGCGCTCAAATCGCTCAACAGCTGCAGGCCGTGGAGAGCGCCATTGAAAGCGCCAAGAAGGCATTGATACACGATCACGTGAGCCACAGCCTGGAGCGATCGTTCAAGGCGTCGGGCTCGAAAGGTCAGGCTGCGCTCAGGGACTTCAAGCTGATCGCGAAGTATCTGTAGCGCGCCGACGCGGATCGCTCCGCACCCGTTGTAAGCAAGTCGCAAAGAGCTTGCGTCAGGTTCAACTAAGAGGCGTTCGCAGATGAGGCTTCAATAGGCGCCGAGGCCTATATGAGCTGTCCAATCGCCGTGATCAATGCGCCTGTCGATGTGGTTTGGGCACTTCTCATAGAGCCTGCCGACTGGGGGAGGCGTGTAATTTCGACAGGGCACCCGCGGCTCTTTCTCGGCGACCGGGACGGTCCGGCGCGGTGGCGTCCGGCCCGCAACCTCAAGTATGAGCTTGGTTCTGATCGCCTCCGTGACAGCGTTCGCTTAGCCGGTCAGGGAATGGGGGTGCTGAACCTCCACGGTGACATGGGACAGATCGGCGAATCTCGCCAATCGCTGCCGGTAATGCGCGGCCTCGCGGCCGGCTGCGGTGGCGACGCAGACGATGGCGCCGAGATGTCCCGGTCCGAGCCGCCACAGATGCAGGTCGGTGACCTGATCGCCCTCGGCTTCGATCACCTTGCGGACTTTCTCGGCCATGCGCGGATCCGGCGTACGATCGAGCAGGATGCCGCCGGTGTCACGCAGCAAACCCACCGACCAGTTGGCGATGACCAGCGCGCCGATGAAGCCGGCCAGCGGGTCCATCCAGAGCCACCCGAAGGCGCGCGCCAGCAACAGCCCGACAATCACCAGAACCGAGACAGCGGCATCGGCCATGACGTGAATGATGGCGGCGCGCATATTGTTGTCGCGGTGATGCGCGCCAGCACCGTGGCCGTGCGCGTCGTCATGATCGTGCTCTTCGAATTCCAGCTCGCGTTCATGGGCGCGGCCCGCCTGCATCAGGCGAATGCCGGCGAGGAAGGCGTGCGGCTCCGGGATCTCGTCACGCGATTCCAGATAATCGCCGCGGTCCTCGAAGACGAATAGCTGGCGGCGGCCATCCGGCCGTGTCGTCTCGATCGTAAGGTCGGAAGCCGGCAGCACACCCGCTGCGGCCCGCACGCGAAAGCGTGGCGGAACGCCGTCTTCAAACACCTCGATATCCAGGATGGAGCGGCCCAGCGCGATGCGACGGGTTTCTTCCTCCTCGCCATGGCCATGACCATGGCCATGACCATGGCCGTGATCGTGGTGATGCCCGCCGGACAGCAGCCAGGCGCTGGCGACATTGACCAAGAGGCCGAGCGCGGCAATCGGGATCGCCTGGTTGAAGCTGATCGGGACCGGGTTGAGCAGGCGCGACACCGCTTCATAGCCGATCAACAGCGCGATCATCGCCAGAACGATGGCGCTGGAATAGCCGGCGAGATCGCCGAACTTGCCGGTACCGAACGAAAAACTGCGATCGTTGGCGTATTTGCGGGCATAGGTGTAGGCCAGCGCCGCCAGCAGCAGCGCGCCGGCATGGGTCGACATGTGCAAGCCGTCGGCGATCAGCGCCAGCGAGCCGAACAGCGCGCCGCCGATGATCTCGGCGATCATCATCATGCTGCACAGCACGATCACCGCCCAGGTCCGGCGCTCGGCCTTGTCGTGATCCTTGCCCAGAAAGACATGGTCGTGCGGCGGAAACTGAAACAACTCTTCGGCGTCGGACATGGTGCCCTCACTTCAGATAGGTGTGGACCACTTCGATGAGCTGATCGGCGGCGTCGGCGTTGAGCGCGCCCGGATTCCGCTCGGGGTCGACCAGATGGGTGCGGATGTGGTCCTCGACCACCTCCGCCATCAGGCCCGCGACGCCGCCGCGAATGCCGGCGATCATGTGCATGATGCGCTCGCATCCGGCTTCCTCGGTCAGCGCCCGCTCGATCGCCTCGATCTGGCCGCGGATGCGCCCTACCCGCGCGAGCAGCTTTTTCTTATCCCGGATCGTATGTGTCATCTGCCGTAGATAGGGTACCCCCCTATGCTATGTCAACCCAGCCCAGGCAGGCGAATAACACCCGCCGCCGGATTGGGGGTTTGCAGCCGCTTCCCCGCCAGTACTGGCCTCCAGGTGGGCCTCGCTGGTGACATACGCCATTCTCATTCATCTCGACCTGGTTCATTCGCAAATGGGGGCGCTGAAGATCGGAAAAGGTTGACCCGCCCGGGGGGACGTCCGGGCGGGTCGGGTGTGCGACACGGGGGTGGATGAGGCGCCCGTGCCGGACGCGGGATCCACTAAGCGAGCAAACGATTCTCAGTAGTAATTGCAGGTGCGGACGCGGCCGATGAAATTGCCGTAGGCGTCGAACTGGCGAACCCAGCCGCAGCGGCGATAGCCGCCGCCATAGTAGTAGCCGTCGTTGCTGGCGGCGATCGCGCTGCCGACGATCGCGGCGCCGACGATACCGGCGCCGATACCCCAGCCGAGGCCGTGGGCTTCCGCCTTGGTGGTGGTGGACGCGATGCTGCCGGTGACGGCCAGCGCGACAAGGGCGACGGCGGCAATTTTGGACTTGATCGACATGAGAAACTCCATCCGGTTGAGCGCGGGACCGTCGTGGTCCGCATGCCCAGTTGGACGGGGCCTTTTCGATTCCGGTTCGATTCAGCCGAACCGAGCCCGCTCTCGCTGAAATTTAATAGAGAAAACAGTTACTTGAGAAGGTTGCGCGGGTCGTCCAGAAGCCTGTTCACGTCGAATTTATCGACATCGGCAAGCAGTTCGCAGAACGCGCGCGCACCGTGGTCGAGCAGGATCTCGCCCGTTTCCGCGGAGGCGATTGCGGCATCGCCGACGGCGCCGCTGGCATGGAGATCCTGGGTCTGCCACGCGAATGGCGCCGGCCGATGCGCCGAAAGCCAGCGATATTCCCGCTCCATCGCAATACTGGTGGGGCGGAAATCGGTGATCCTGTCCTTGCGCACAGCTTGCGGATAGCGCGCCAGCATGATCGAGGTTTCCCAGGCGCCGCCATGGATGCCGTGACGCAGTTCTTCCGCCGAAAACAATCCGTCCGGCGCGCCGAACCGGAACCATCCGGTGGTGACCGCGAGAATGCCGTGTTGCGCGCGCAGATCCTGCGCGACCAGGGTCATGGCCGCGCTGTTGCCGCCGTGGCTCGTGACCATCACGAGCTTCTTGACCCCTGCGCGCGCGACGCTCTCGCCGAGCGCCATCCAGCTCTTCAGCGCAACCTCCGTCGGCAGCGTCAGCGTGCCCGGATAATCGATGTGCTCGGTGGAAATCCCGACCGGCTGCAGCGGCAGGAAGGTCGCAGGCATGGTGTCGGGCAAGACCTCGCGCACCCGCGCCAGATAGGCCTGTGCGATCATGATGTCGGTCCCGACAGGCAGATGCGGGCCGTGCTGTTCGGTGGCCGCCAGCGGCAGCACCGCAACCCATCGCTCCGGCGCGGTCTCGGAAATGCCGGGCCAGTGGATGTCGGTCCAGTCGCGGGGAGGGAGCAGGGAAGTCATCGAGTGAAATGTTTCTTTAAGCGCGTTTGCAAGGTAGTTTGTGGTCAGGACGCGGCCTGCGTCCGCTTCCTATCATGGGCCAGAACGATCGACGGAGTCCAATCATGAACCCGGCTCTTTTGCCGCGAGCGTTAACCTTAGGCCTCCTGTCCCTGACCTTCGCCCTGGTCTCGGCGATCCTGCCGGCAGGCGCCCAAACCACGCTGGACAAGGTCTCGTTCGGCACCAACTGGGTTCCCGAAGCCGAACAGGGCGGATTTTTCCAGGCGGTGGCCGACGGCACCTACCAGCGCTACGGGCTCGACGTCACCATCGTGCCGGGCGGGCCGAACGCCAACAACCGCATGCTGCTGATATCGGGCAAGCTCGATTTTTTCATGACCGCCAACACCCTGATGTCGTTCGACGCGGTCGCCAATAGCGTGCCCGTGGTGACGGTCGCCGCCATCTTCCAGAAGGATCCGCAGGTTTTCCTGAGCCATCCGGAATCCAGGATCACCAAACTCGAACAGCTCAAGCCGCTGACCCTGTTCGTGTCCAAGGAAGGCATCACCAGCTATTTCCAGTGGTTGAAATCCGAATACGGATTCAGCGAGGCGAAGGTCAAGCCCTACACCTTCAACCCGCAGGCGTTCATCGCCACCCCGCAAAGCGCGATGCAGGGCTATGTCACGTCGGAGCCGTTCGCGGTCGAAAAAGCCGCCAATTTCAAGCCGGGAATCATCCTGCTGGCGGATTATGGCTTCAACTCCTATTCGACCTTGATCGAGACCCGTCGCGAATTGACCGACAAGAAGCCCGATCTGGTTCAGCGCTTCGTCGACGCCTCGATCATCGGCTGGTACAATTATCTTTACGGCAACAATGCGCCGGGCAATGCGCTGATCAAGAAGCTCAATCCGGAAATGACCGATGAGCTGCTCGCCTTCTCGGTCGGCAAGATGAAGGAATATGGTATTGTCGATTCCGGCGACACCCTGCGCGACGGCATCGGCGCCATGAGCGATGAGCGGGCGACCAGCTTCTTCGACAAGATGGTGCGCGCCGGCGTGGTCCGTCCCGACATCGACTTCCGCAAGGCCTATACGCTTCGCTTCATCAACAAGGGCGTCGGTCTCGATCTGCGGCCCAAGAAATAGCAGCGCGATGGCGGAACCCGCAACCCTGACCGAAGCGGACACGGCCGGCCTCGCGGTGAGCTTGCGCGCCGTCACCAAGGTCTATGACTCCGGCGTCGCGGCGCTGGGGCCGCTGGACCTCGACGTCGCCAGGGGCGAATTCGTCTCGCTGCTCGGGCCCTCGGGGTGCGGAAAATCGACCGCGCTGCGGCTGATCGCGGGGCTCGCCGCGCCGAGTTCCGGCAGTGTCGGGGTCGCGCTTCGCCGCAGCGGGGCGCGCGGCGCGCATGCAATAGGTTTCGTGTTTCAGGAGCCGACGCTGATGCCGTGGACCAGCGTGCGCGAAAATGTGCGGCTGCCGCTGAAACTCGCGCATGCGCCGGCGGCCGAGGCCGACGCGCGCATCGAGGAGGCGTTGCAGCAGGTGGGGCTTGCCGAATTCGCCGCCGCTTACCCCCGCGAATTATCCGGCGGCATGAAGATGCGGGTGTCGCTGGCGCGCGCGCTGGTCACCGATCCCGATATTCTCCTGATGGACGAGCCGTTCGCCGCACTCGATGAAATCACCCGCTTCCGGCTCAACAACGATCTGTTGGCGCTGTGGCGCAATTTGCGCAAGACCGTCATCTTCGTCACCCATTCGGTGTTCGAGTCGGTGTATCTGTCGCAGCGCGTGGTCGTGATGACGTCGCGGCCCGGACGCCTCAGTGCCGAGATCCGAATCGATGCGCCGGAGCCGCGGGGCGAGGAATTCAGGACCTGCGCCGCCTATGCCGGCTATTGCCGCGAGGTTTCGAACGTGCTGGCGCCCTCCTATTCCGGGCTGTCAGGCTCATGAGTTCGTTGCAGACGCCGCCATTATCCGCCCGCCAGGCCGGGCCCGAGCAGACCGGCCTGCGCCTGATCCGCATCCTGCTTCCGATCGTCGTGTTCGCCGCCGGCATCGCGGTGTGGGAGCTCGTGGTGCGGCTCAACCATATTCCGCCCTATGTGCTGCCGGGTCCGATCGCGGTGTTCGCAACGCTGATCAGCGACTGGCCGGTGCTGGCGCCATCGCTGCTGACGACATTGCTGACCACGCTCGAAGGTTTTTTCGCCGCCGGGATCGGCGGCATCGCGCTGGCGCTTCTGTTCAATCAATCGAAGTGGCTGGAATATTCGCTGTTCCCCTACGCGGTGATCCTGCAGGTGACGCCGGTGATCGCGATCGCGCCGCTGCTGTTGATCTACCTGCCGCAGCAGACCGCCGTCATCGTCTGCGCCTGGATCGTCGCCTTCTTTCCGGTGCTGTCCAACACCACGCTGGGGCTGAATTCGGTGGACCGCAATCTGGCCGGTCTGTTCCAGCTCTACGGCGCGTCGCGGGCGCAGACGCTCGCCTATCTCAAGCTGCCCTCCGCGCTGCCCTTCATCCTCGGCGGCCTGCGGATCGCAGGCGGCCTGTCGCTGATCGGCGCCGTGGTGGCCGAGATCGCGGCCGGCTCGGCGGGCGCTGGTTCCGGGCTCGCCTACCGAATCGCGGAATCGGGCTATCGCCTCAACATTCCCCGAATGTTCGCGGCGTTACTGTTGCTCTCGGCCGCCGGAATTGTCATTTATGGGCTGCTGGCGTTAATTTCGCACCTGGTGTTGCGGCGCTGGCACGAGAGCGCGCTTGGAAAGGAAAACTGATGGTTGGCGGCAATATTTCTTTCGAGAAAATCGATTTGCTGGTCTATGGGCCGAGCAAGCCGATCGTCGATAACGGCTTTTCCGACCAGTTCGTGCTGCATTCCTTCGAGACCACCGCCGACCTCGAGAGGTTGACGCCGGCGGTCGCGGAAAAGATCCGCGGCGCCGCGGTGACCTACAATTCGGTCCGCGGCGACAGCAGGACGCTGGCGCGGTTTCCGAAGCTCGAGATCGTCTCCGCCTTCGGCGTCGGCTACGACCACATCGATGCGAATTACGCGCACGAGCACAATATCGTCGTCACCAATACGCCCGACGTCCTCACCGAGGAAGTCGCCGATATCGCGATGGGCCTGTTGATCACGACCTTGCGCGAGTTCATCAAGGCCGATCGCTATGTGCGTTCCGGCCTCTGGCTGACGCAGAATTTTCCCCTGAGCGTCGGTTCGCTGAGGGATCGCAAGATCGGGATGGTCGGCATGGGCCGGATTGGCCAGGCGATCGCGCGTCGCCTTGAGGCCTCGCGCGTTCCCGTGGTCTATCATTCGCGCAAGCCCGCCGACGGCGTGTCGTACAAGCATTATCCCGACCTGATCGAGATGGCGAAGGCGGTCGACACGCTGGTCGTGATCGTTCCCGGCGGCGCTGGAACCGCGAAAATGGTCAATGCCGAGGTCATGAAGGCGCTGGGCCTGCGCGGCGTGATCATCAACGTGGCGCGCGGCTCCGTGGTCGACGAGCAGGCGCTGATATCGGCGTTGAAGTCGGGCGCCATCCTCGCCGCGGGCCTCGATGTCTTCGAAAAAGAACCGAACGTGCCGGATGAGCTGCGCAGCATGCAGAATGTCGTCTTGTTGCCACATATCGGCTCGGCTTCTGTGGTAACCCGCAATGCCATGGATCAGCTGGTGGTCGACAATCTGAAAACCTGGTTCGCCGGCAAGCCGCCGCTGACGCCGGTCGCGGAAACCCCGGTGACGAGCCGCTGATGCCGCCGCGCTACGCCATAGCCCTTGCGGCGCTGGCGGCCATCGCCTGCTTCGGTCGGGCGCAGGCACAGGATGCTTCGACCCTCAAGAAAGACATGGTCGGACAGTGGGAGCTCTCCACCACCGAGCGCAGCAAGACCTGCGTGGTCACCTTGAAGAGCGATGCGTCGCCGCAGGGGATGAAGCTCGAGCTCGAGCCCGGCTGCGCCGCGGCGCTGCCCTTCACCAAAGAGATCACCGCCTGGAGCATCGCGGGCCTCGACATCGTGCGGCTGCAGAATGCCGCGGGCCAGCCGGTGATCGACTTTACCGAGGTCGAGAGCGGCATTCTCGAAGGCCTGCGGCAGGGCGAGGGCATCTACATCCTGCAGAATCTCGCCGCCGCGCGCTCGCTGGCGAAGTCGATGGATCAGATGATCGGCGACTGGGCGATGGTTCACGGCAACGGCCAGCCGATCTGCGGCCTGACGCTGACCAACAACGAGGCCGGCCCTGATAATTTCCAGGTGTTCCTGAAGCCGAAATGCGATCCCGCAGTAGCGGCCTTCGCCCCGACGCAGTGGCGGCTCGATCACGGCCAGATGCTGCTGATGTCGCAAGGCGGCGAGACCTGGCAATTCGAGGCCGACGACAACGCGCAGTGGCGGCGGGTGCCCGACAGTGCCGATCCGCTGATCATGCTGCGCCAGTAATTTCTGGAAGTACCACCCTGCCTGGGGGTGGGTCGCTTGCTGGCCCGCTTGGAACGCCGCATATTGTGCCGATCATACGCCGAGGAGATCACCCATGCCTGACCCTTCGCTGTCCCTCGCAGAGATCGAGGAGCGCATCGCCGCGGTGCGGGAAAACCTCACCGAACTGACCGAGCAGGCTGCCGCCTATTCCGGCGGGGCGGTCGAGGAGCTGAACGCGCAGCGCATCGCCGACCAGGAAGCCCAGCTCGAACTCCTGACCAAACAACGCGACCAGCTGCTGCAGCGACGTGGTTGAGGCATCGCGTCGATGCCGCGGCGTCGATATGCGCTCCCTCTTCCACAAGGGGAGAGGTGAAATCGAGCAAGCGGGATCAGGGAATTCCAACATCACGCGCATCGGGACGCGGGCGGTTTGGCGTCATTTCCTGGTCGACATCATCCAGTTCGCGATCCGCAGCGTCACCGGCGCCGGCGACAGCCGGCTGGAGGTGGCCATGATCCTGTTGAGAAGCCCGGCGATGACCACGCCGCGGCCGGCCTTGAGGCTCTGATAGCCGATCCGCGCGACCTCGCTTGCGCTCATCACCCGCACCAGGCCGCCCTTGAACAGCGCCGAACGCCCCGCGCGGGCGACGCGGGAAAATTCGGTTTCGGTCGCGCCGGGGCACAGCGTCGTGACCGTGACGCCGGTCCCCCTGAGCTCGAAGGCGATCGCTTCGCCGAAACTGAGGACATAGGCCTTGGTGGCGCAGTAGACCGCCATTTGCGGGCCCGGCTGAAACGCCGCGGTGGAGGCGAGCAGCATCACCTTGCCTTTGCCCCGCGCCACCATCGGCGGCAGCAGCAGCCGGGTCAGTTCGGTCAGCGCCACGACATTGACCTGCAGCATCTCGCTGACCCTGAGCGGGTCGGATTGGTCGAAGCGGCCGTTGTCGCCGAGCCCGGCATTGTTGATCAGCACGTCGATGACCATGCCGCGCGTTTCGAACTCGCGCACCAGCGCGGCGGCGGCGCCGCTCTTGCTGAGGTCGGCGGCGATGATGGTGCAGCCGGCGCCGAGGCTTTTGAGCTCTTCGGCCAAAACCTGCATCGGCTCGACGCGCCGGGCGCAGAGCACGAGATCGTGACCGTCTCTGGCCAGTTCGCGGGCGAGATCGGCGCCGATCCCGCTGGAGGCGCCGGTGACCAAAGCGAGGGGACGCGGATTGCTTTTCATGATAGCGGTTCCAAGGCGGGTCAGGCCAACGGGGGACGGCGGGAAGCGCCGTGCCCCGTCGGCCATCTATGGCGGTTGGAACGCCGTTCAATCGCATCGGGATGACCGGCCGGGCGGAGCCGGATTTTTTTTGAAGGACATGTCGATTCCCCCGGGGTTGGCTCGTCGACCTAAATAGCGAGACAGTTTCGCGAGCGGAGGCGCCCGCGGCTCGCCTTAAGGAGGAGTTTTTGAGATGCGCTTCATGTACCTCGTCAAACATCCCGGCTTGCCCGGATCTCCCACCCCGGAACTGATGGACGCCATGCACAAACTCGCCGATCGGGAAATCAAGGCGGGCCGCATGCTCGACAATGGCGGACTGATGCCGGTCCAGGCTGGCGCCCAGGTGCGCATTGCCGACGGCAAGCTCAGCGTCATCGACGGCCCGTTCGTGGAAGCCAAGGAATTCGTCGGCGGCTTCGCGATCTTCGAACTGCGCGACAAGGAAGAGGCCGTGGCGATGGCGGTCGAGTTCATGCAGCTGCACAAGGACTTCATGCCGGGCTGGGAAGGAACGTGCGAGGTCCGCGCGTTTGCCGGCCCTTGAGGCAGCCGTCCGACATCAGCAGCACCATCCACGCGGTCTGGCGGATCGAGCAGCCACGGCTGATCATCGGTCTATCGCGGATGCTGCGCGATGTGACGCTGGCCGAGGAATTCACCCAGGACGCGCTGCTGGCGGCGCTCGAGCATTGGCCCGCGACGGGAGTTCCGGAAAAGCCCGGCGCGTGGCTGATGGCGACCGCCAAGCGCCGGGCGCTGGATCATCTGCGCCGCGCCCGCATGCTCGCGCGCAAGCACGGGATGATCGCTCTTGATATGGAGCAGGAGCAGCAGGCCATGCCCGATCTCGACGCCGCGCTTGACGACGACATCGGCGATGAGCTGCTCCGGCTGATCTTCACCGCCTGTCACCCGCTGCTGTCGCGCGAGGCCCGCATCGCGCTTTCGCTGCGGATGATCTGCGGCCTGACCACGGAGGAGATCGCGCGGGCCTTCCTGGTGCCGGACGCGACGGTCTCCCAGCGCATCGTGCGGGCGAAGCGGACGCTCTCGGAATCCGGGCTGGCTTACGAGACCCCGCGCCGGGAAGAACTCTCCGAACGGCTCGCTTCCGTGCTGGA
>Ga0210410_10002888_pt1 | contig 15316 bp, 16 predicted proteins | sample IncBWC4MmetaG_FD_161058 | JGI IMG/M metagenome (GOLD analysis project Ga0210410, IMG submission 161058) | Forest soil microbial communities from Barre Woods Harvard Forest LTER site, Petersham, Massachusetts, United States - Inc-BW-C-4-M | ecosystem: Environmental > Terrestrial > Soil >... | reverse complement strand
CATTACGAAGTCAGTACTTCAGCCAGGTACAGCAAACAACGACCTGAATGCACTGCGTGCTACCAACGCGTTCCCGAAGGGAGTGATGCTCAACCATTACTTCACCGCCGCGCATGCTTGGTTCGTGAGAACCAACTGTCCCAACGGGGCGAACTTCTTCTGGCGTGAGAAACCCAACTTCGCCAAAGACAATGACTTCGACACCAAGAATGCAAAGGCAGCAACTTACATGCGGTTTGTCTGCGGCGTGACTGACCCTCGGGCCATCTTTGCTAGCAACGGACCCTAAGTAACATGAACATAGGCGTGTACCAATTTGGTACAGTAGGGGGCACGAAAGTGCCCTCTCTCTGAAAGGAGCGTTTAGATGGGCGCACCACAAGTATCGAACTTTCCTCAGGGCTTTGTGAACGGTGTGATCCTCAAGGGTCAGCCGATTCTACAAGCCCAGCCAGGGAAAGTGTTTTGGCTCTCGAATGGAAGCTCACTCGAGGCCGGTGAAGTGCAGGGAGCGGATACTAACCGAGGAACGTTCTTCCGGCCGTTCGCTACTCTGGCGGGAGCACTAACAATGTGCACACCGGGGAACGGAGATATCATCTTCGTTAAACCTGGACACTCGGAGACAATCAGCTCGGCTACCGCGCTGACAGTGAATATGTCAGATGTGTCCGTGGTGGGCTTGGGCACTGGTCTTCAAAGGCCACTATTCACTCTGGGTACTGCGGCAACGGCAACTATCAATATCTCTGCCGCAGATGTGACGTTCCAGAACATTCAGTTCGTTGCGAACTTCGCTAACATAACTGCACTGTTCACGCATGTTCAGGCAAGCGTAACCGCAGCGATTGCAGGGAATTTACTTACTGTGAGTGCAGTGGGAAGTGGGACGCTGGGTATTGGGAACACGCTGAGTGGTACTGGAGTGTCTGTAGGAACTCACATTATCGCGCAGCTCACTGGCACAACGGGTGGAGTGGGAACCTACACAGTCGATATCTCACAGACTGTAGCTTCTGGAACAATTACCACGCTAACCACCGGCTTCACGCTGGACAACTGTGAGGTTAGGGACACTAGTGCAATTCTGAACTTCTTGAATGTAGTTACGCTCAGCACGGTCTCGAATGCCTCGGATGGACTAACGATTACAAATAACTTGGTAAACTCTCTGGCGACCAGTGGTGCTGTGACATTACTGAGTTTGCTGGGGACTACAGATAGAATCCTCATTCAAGGTAACTACTACCAGTCTCTAACGACTAATGCGGGGGCAGTTATGCCCTTCGCAACAGGCAAAATTGCAACGGCGTTCCGCCTGCTAGGTAATAGGTTCAACTTGCAGAACGCGGCAGGTACAGCAACAGGTTACCTCATAACAACCAACGGTACAACGAACACCGGGTTTATTGACGGGAACTTTGACTTTGCCTTGCCAACAACGCCACTACCAATCACGCTAAGCTCCGGATTTGCGTATGGATTGCACTACCATACGGATGCTGCTGATAAAGCAGGTTATCTGGTTCCGGTAGCTGATACCTAACCTTGAAAGGACTTTGAAATGTCTACTGGAGTTGCAAACCCGAGCATTCCGATTACACCCTCGAGCAAAATTGTCGCTATTTTTCCTGGCGACTATGGTGCTGCGGATGAGGGAAGTTTCTTCGTTTCGACACTAGCTGCAACAGCATCGACTGCTGTAGCTAACACGACGCAAGCACTGGCTGATACCAACCCTGCGCTAGCCATCAACAATGGTCAGCCTACGACAGGTGGTGGCTTCAACATCTATCTGCGCTACATCAAAGTGAAAGTCACTGTAGTGGGTGGCTCGAACACCAGCAAGAACTACAGTGCTCTGGTGGATAACACGGTGGCCAAGCTGACTACCTCTGGAACCGCACTGGGCGCACCGCAGAACGTTAACACTGGCTCGAACACTGTGAGCAAGATGACTGGCAACGGTGGCGTGAATATCGCTGCGGCACAGTCAGTGAATGGCCGGCGAGTTGGTGACGGTCAAGTGGTTGGCTCCGTGGAAGTCGCGTTTGATGAGTGGATCTTCGACTTTGGCCCTCCGGTGTACGGGAAGAACCTCATTGGTACCACTACCATCGTGAGTGCACGCACTGTTCCGATGCCCCCAGTTATTCTGGCCCCGGGCTGGTGGTTCACGCTGGGCTTCTGGGGTGCTTCACAGGCAGCGTCAGCGGATACCTACGGCTGGGAAATCGGCTATATCGAACGTCCGAGTGGCCAGTGATCGGAGGTTAGTATGGCACTTCCAAATGGAGTGAACTGTGCCGGTTCTGCCCCCGCTGTTGCAGGGGGGCAGTTCATCGTCAGTAATGTTCCTATTGGGCCGGTGGCTCTAGCCACGCTTGGAACGAACACTACCGATGTGATACAGTTGTGGATGTCAGAGATATTCATTCCCTGCAATAGGTTTGTCACTAAAGTGGGGTTCCTGCAGGGTGGCACGGCTACCACAGATAATGCGCTGGCCGCGATCTACGATAGCCAAGGTGTCCGATTGCAAGCACTCCACTGGCAGGAACGACGCTGAGTGGTGCCAACACGTTCTTGGAACTAACTATTACGCTGAATGGTTCCGGTGTGGCAGTGCCTGGTATCCAGCTTTATGGTCCTGGCCAATACTTCATTGGCATTCAGGGAAATGGTACAACTGCTGGTGCACTTCAGACAGTTCCAGGACCATATCTGCTCTGTGCTAATAGCGTGGCTGCAGGCGTGTTTGGAACACTTCCCGCAACTATCACTGTACCAACAACGTTCACGGCAGCTAAGGGTCCGAGCGTCTACGTGAAATAGGAGAACTGAGATGACAATGGATGAGTGGTTCGCAAAGTACTTCGCTGACGAGTACGTGAATGTGCAGGACAAGGAAGCGTGGAGGACGATGGCAAAAGCAGAAATGCAAGCGATTACGTCGCCAAATACTAAGGTGCCGACTCCTGCTCCTGCTCCTGCACCAGATGTTAGCGCTACACACGTTTAGGAGATTCCGTGGCCAACGATGTTCAAAAGCAGATTATCGAAGAGGGGCCACGGAACGCTATTGTAAAGGTAACAGGAGTGATAGATACCAACGACATAAACTTGATCTCGTTTATCACTCCTGCCAACTTTAGCAATAACGATCCTAGGCTTCGCTTAACTGGCTTCCGTGTGGATGAAGTAATCTATTCGATAGGCCAAACTCTGGACATGGTAATCTCCTGGAATGGAGCACTACCACAACAGATTCTACCCTTGGCCAAGTCAGGGAAGTTTGACCTCTGGCAGGATGGCGGAGCCATTCCGGATGCAACCAGAGATGGCTATGACGGAAGTATCAACATTCGTTCGACAGGGTTTGTAGCAGGCACAGTGCAAGAGTTCAGCCTACAGCTACGACTCGTTAAGTTATATAGCGTGACATGACTATCGCAGCTACGTTCAACCAGCCCGCCCGCATCATCCAGTATGCTATGGAAGATGCGGGATTGCTGCAAACAGGGGATGAGCCGAAGTCAGAACAATAAGCCAAGTACACTAACAGGCTCAACGACATAATCAACTTCTTGGGAACGCAGGGTATTAAGCTCTGGACTCAGACAGATACCTCGGTGACATTGGTAGCAGGGCAGACGGCCTATAATTTCACTCCAGGTGGTGATGTGAACATGACTAAGCCCCTGCGAGTGCTACAGGGATACTACAATGACTCGACAGGGAACAGGAGCCCGTTGGTTGTGCTCAGCCGAGATGAGTACACGCGCCTCTCGCAGGTCACTAACCAAGGTGCAGTCAACTCGTACTTTGTGGACAAACAAGCTTCGCTAATTGCTGTGAGTTTCTGGATGACTCCAGATGCGCAGGCGGCAACTGGTACTGCTCACGTAATACTCCAGGGTCAGATAGCGAATTTCACTGGCATAACTGACACAATGAACTTCCCGCAAGAGTGGTTCATTGCACTGAGATGGCTTTTGGCTGATGACATTTGCACTGGTCAGCCACAAGCTATCATGGACCGTTGTATGGCAAAGGCAACTGCGTATCGGCAAATGCTAGAGGACTGGGACGTAGAGGACGCGCCAACCAGTTTTGCCCCAGATCAGCGCTCGTTGTATTATAGTGGGAAGTTCCGATAACTGGTGTACCAAATTGGAACATAAGTAATGGCCCAAGCATCTACAGTTGACCAACCTCTCCGGCTCCCGCTGGTGTTTAACCCAGCGAACCGTGATACGACCACGGCGAAGGATGCTAGGTTAGTGAACTGCTTTGTCGAGCATACAGAGATGGATGAGTACTGGGTGTACAAGAGGCCAGGGCTCACAGCTAGTGTTACCAAGACTGGAAACGGGATAGGAAGCTATAACTGGCAAGGACACATCTATACCATCTTCGGAACTACGATCTACAAGGATGGTACAGGCATTGGAACGGTAGATGCTACGAATGGAGTGTATCGATTCAGTTCGACACTGGGAGGGACGCCCAGGCTAACGCTAGGCAATGGAGTGAAGGCCTACGCCTACGATAACACTACATTCGCACAGATCACTGACGCTGCGTTCCCCTCAACGTTCTACAAAGGCTGGTCTTACCTCGATGGTACGATGTATGCGATGACTTCGCCTGCCGCAATCCAGGGCTCACTCACCTTGAATAATCCCACTACGTGGGACCCACTCAACTTGATCAATGCTCAGATTGAGCCTGACAACGGAGTGGCACTTAGCAAACAACTCGTGTACACGATTGCACTGAAGCAATGGACCACAGAGGTATTCTACGATGCTGGAAACCCAACGGGAAGCCCTCTTGGCCCAGTTCAGGGTGCTCGTATCCCCTACGGCTGTGCCAGTGCAGACTCTGTACGTGAGATCGACGATATGCTCATTTGGGCCTCGATGACTCGGCAAGGTGAGCCCAATGTCGTAGTGCTTGATAAGCTAGTGGCAAAGGAGGTTGCTACACCTGCTGTGTCGAAGCTCTTGAAGAATGCTGACTTTACCACTGTGTACTCGTGGACACTCAAGATGAGCGGCCACAAGTTCTATGTGCTAACGATCAAGAATACTAACATAACGATAGCATATGATCTGACAGATAAGATGTGGAGTCAGTGGACTGACCCAAGTGGGAACTACCTTCCCATCGTGGATGCCACGGTGAATGCCTCTAACCAGCATTTAGTCCAACATGAGACGAATGGCATCCTCTATCGCATGGATATGAGCTTCACCAATGACGGTGGAACTGTGTTCCCGGTAGATCTCTACACGCCTAACTTCGATGGTGGTTCGAGGAAGCGCAAGCATATGAAGATGATGTACTTCATTGCAGATCAAACGCCGGGAAGCATCTTGAAGGTACGCTCGAGTGACGATGACTACAAGAGCTGGAGTAACTTCCGATCTGTGGACCTTGGCACCGCACGTCCCTTCTTGGATGACTGTGGGACGTTCCATAGGCGAGCACACCACTTCCACCACAACTCGAATACCACGCTACGGCTACAAGCCGTAGACCTCCAAATGGACCTCGGTACACTCTGATGCCAGTTCTCCAGCCACCACCTACCTACGAGCTGCCGATTCAGGTAGATGAGAAAACTGGCAAGGCAGCCTTTAGCCCAATCTGGCTAAATTGGTTCCTTCAGTTCTCAGCTATCTTTAGTGCTTCAGGTGGAGGTACTCCAGCACCGATAGGTGGAGATGCAGTGAACATTGCTCTCGCTGTGAAGGAGTTCAGTGTACCAAGATCAGTGCCAGGTGTGAGCCCTCTCACGATGCCACTTGCACCAGACGACGCAAGCTTAGTTCTTGCTACGCGCGAGTTTAGTCCAGTTCGGCAGTCCTCTGGCTTGTTCCAAGCTGATTCACAGATGATTCTCGCAAATCAGATATTCGGAGGTTAAGTGGCAAACTACTCTCGACTAGTTCTCTCTGGCTCAACGAATGGGAAACCGATTATAGTTGTGAATACAGCTACTCCCGGTAACTTGATTCACACAGCAGTAGCCGGCACCGCAGCCTTCGATGAACTCTACTTGTGGGTTTCAAACGTAACGAATGCGCCTGCAACACTAACTATCGAGTGGGGAGGTGTCACAGACCCTGGGAATCATATAGTGAAAGCTGTGAGCATACCAGCGAACTCTGCTCCCACTCCAATAGTCACTGGACAAGTACTAAACAATGGACTTGTGATCGGGGCATTCAGTGGTACAGCAAGTGCACTAAACATAACGGGCTTTGTGAATAGAATACAATGAGACACGTTCTTCCACTCGCGAATACTTTGCCAACAGTTAATGGCCTTCCAACTCCACAGATGCGAGTGGGAACAGTTTCAGTTATTGTGACTGATCTAACGAAGGCTATAACTTTTAGCTCACCGATGCCAAACACTAGTTACCAAGTGTTCATTCAAACTCAGAGTAATGTGAGCGTTGTGGCCTACCCAAGTTTGCAAACTGTGAGTGGATTTACCTTGAATCTTTCCATAGGAGTGAACGACACATTCTCCTATCTTGCAGTGGGAAACTCATGATACGTAGAGCTACATTTGAGGACATTCCAGAGCTCTTACTAATGGGACAGCACATGCACGCTGAATCGCCAAGGTTCTCTAAGCTTGCGTTCAGTGTGAAGAAAGTCGCGAAGCTTGCTAAGTTTCTAATTGATAGTCCAAGAGGTATTCTCTTGATTAGCGAGCATGGAATGTTCTGGGGGAGTGTTGCTCCAGCGTTTTTCTCCGAGGAACTCTGTGCAGAGGACTACGTACTCTACGTGGAGCCGGAGTACCGCGGTAACATGGAAGCAGTGCGCTTGCTCAAAGGTTATATTGCAGAAGCTCGAAAGCTGGGCGCTAAGGACATAGGCATAAGTAATTCGACTCTTGTGGACAAGGACCGCGTGGCAGAATTCTTTCGCAGGATAGGATTTCAGGAAGTTGGAACAAGTTTCACTATGGAAGGTTGAAATGTGCCATACGAGAGATTTAGTAAGTGACATCGGTGGTCTTGCTGGAGGTATCGGCGGATTCCTACTTGCTGGCCCTTGGGGAGCGGCAGCAGGCGCTGGTATCGGAGATAAGCTTGCAGGTGGAAGTAATTCTCAAGCACTAGCTGCGGCTGCCATTGGCGGAGCTGCTGGTATTGGTGCAGGTTTTATTGGCACTGGAACTCAGGCCGCTGCACCTATTACGGAAGCTAGTATGAACCCTGCCTCGGTGAGTGGTGAGGGTGGAGGCGTAGCCTCTGCAACCACACCTGGAACTGGAGGTGCTACCGCAGGTGGAGCAGCTGGAGGTACCTCAGCAACTGCAACCGCTGCCCAGCCCTGGTACAAGAACTTCTCTAATTTGCTTGCCATTGGCTCTGGCATCAACGGTATCATGACCGCACAGCAGATCAAGAAGATGGCTGCGCAGGCTGCGGCGCAACAAGATCCCTTTGCAAGCCAGCGAGCGGGGTACAGTGCTCAGCTCACAGCCCTTGATGCTGATCCAAGTAAAGTCACACAGCTACCTGGATACAAGTTTGCTCAACAGCAAGGTGAGCAGGCTATCTTGCGCCAGAGTGCTGCGACAGGCTTTAATGGCTCAGGGAACCAAGCGATTGCCTTGCAACAGTATGATCAAGCTCTTGCAGGACAGTATCTAAGTTCTGAGCAAGCAAGGCTTGCATCACTTGCTGGGGCTGGCTTCTCTCCAACAGGTGGAAATACAATGCTACAGGGGAATGAGTATGCCTCGAGCATTGAGAGCCAAGCTCTAGCTAGTATTGGCTATGGCTTTGGCGGGAAACAACCTGGCACGACAATCAATATAGGAGGTGCTCGTGCCTGAGATGTGGGGAACTCCAGCTGGGACAAGCGCTCGTCAAGCTGACGACTACGCGGCTGCAATCAATGACCTGAACATCAAGCAGTCGCTTGGTCAGATTGCTATGCAGCCGAGTATCGCACGGCAGAATGCTGCACAAGCTGAGAGCATGGAACTCAACTTGAAGCAGCAGAAAGACCGAGCGGAGATGCTCAAACAGTTTGTTGCTAAACGCGCAGCAGGGCAAACTGCTGGACCACCGGGGAACCCTGCAGACCCACTAGACTCCCTTACATCAGATTTGGAGAGCTATGCTGAGCTTGGCTTCGCCTCCGGGAATCCAGATGAAGGCATGAAGATGGCTGAGGGTGCTGCGAGGGTACAACAGCAGCGGGCAGCCGCTAGGCTTTCGCAAACTAATGACAAGATTAAAACTTTCGAGTTCGCTAAAACACTCTCTGATGAGGGAATGAAGCTGCTTGCCAATGCTCATGACCAGCAGTCCTGGGATCAGGCGAAAGCAGGGTTCAAACAGATGCTTGGACCTAATGCTCGAGAGACAGGTTTCGAGAATGTCCCTTATAGTCCTGAGGCAGTTGAGGCTGCACGCAATCAGCTCATGACAATAAGGGAACAGGCGCAAACTAAGATCGAACAAGCTCGTTTGAAGAATGATGAAGAGAATAAGAAATCTGAAGAGAAGCGCCGTGACATTCAGAATAAGCTTACACAAGCGGAGACACGAGTTGCGAACGCTCGTGCAGAGAAGCTTGCTCGTGAGGGAGGTGGGAACTCCAAAGTCCCGGCGAGGCTTGTTAAGGATGCGACTGACTACATAAAGAAGGACTACAGTGGCGTCTCTGACGAGCAGGTGCGCATCAGCGCACTACCGATAGCTGAACGAGCCCAGGAACTTATGGCAAAGAACTCTGCCATGCGTGAAAGCGAAGCAGTGGCACAAGCATACAAGGAAGCTAAGAGTGGTGGAACGTTCAAGGACATGCACCGCAAGGGAGCGCCTACAGCGGAGCAGGTTAAGGCCCAGCAGGACTTGGTGCAGAAGTATAACAAGATGCCACAGTACTCACACCTGGCATATGATCCAAAGCTGGAGTACAAAGAGGTAGAGGAGAATGGCGTGATGGTGCTGAAAGCAAAGAAGAGGCCTGACTAATGCCTGACTCAGGTGAGTGGCAGACAGTAGCACAGATGCCCTTGGCGGGAGCCAAACCTGCTGGAGGACAGTTTAACACTCAGCTTTCTCCTATGGAGGAGCAGAACTTTACTCAATGGAAAGCACAGTATGCTCCGAATGACTCAGGTGAGGACTATGACTTGCGGGGTGCATTCAAAGCAAATCTGAGACCTGATCCAAAGACAGGGCATTGGCCAGATACTTACAAGAAGCCAAATCATCCCACGTTCTCGAATGAGTCGCAGTATGCTAAGTTTGGCAAGCCTGGTCATTGGGAGGGAGATAGGTTTATTCCTGCGAAGCAGGGTAGTGACGATTGGGAAACTATCGCCATAGCTCAGCCCGGGCCTGGTCAGCGCTTTAGGGAAGCTAGTGGAGAGAAGGTTGCGGACCTAGCTGAGGCGGTCGGTGATAAGCCACTTGAGGCGATCCCTGGAGCTGCGGAAGGCCTTGCTGCTGGTGCAGTTGGTGTGGCGAGTGCAGCTGTTGGTGGTATAGGTGGACTTGCAGGCATGGCAACTGGACAGGGCTTTGCAGCAGGCAGTCAGAAGGCCAAAGATGTAACTGGCATGACGCAGCTTGAGAAGGATATAGCGCCCACGACTGAGGCAGGGAAGAAGTTCCTCGACGTTCTGGGTCTGATCCCTGACGCGATTCATGCTGGTGGAGAAAAGGTATTTGAAGCTCTCGGCGGAGATACAGGAAGGCAAACTGAGTTTGAACAGGCTGCTTCTTCCTTTGTCGCTGCTGGAACTGAGGGCATAGCGAGTGCACTGGCGGTTAAGCCTACCGCGGTGAAGGACGTTGGGAAGCTAGCTGGGTGGGCCTTTGGGAAAGGCAGTGAGGGTAAAGGTGGACCTGGTGGAGGTCCTGACACAAAGGGCTCAGCTGCGTTCAGGGAAGCATTCGATGACTTAGCTCGAGAGCATCCTAACCAAGCGCGCGACATAGTCGCAGAGATTCCTGGCCATGAAGCACGCATGAGGGCTGAGGACCGCATTGACGAAGTCACGGTGGAGCGCTCGGAGAAAGCTGAACGAGCTCGGGAGAGAGCGAAGAAGCGTGGGAAGGAAGAGCCTACTGATGTAGAGTTTGAGGACCTTGCCAGGAAGCCTAAAGTGGCTACACCGCCGTCACCTAAAGTTCTTGAGGATAGTTCTAAGGCCGTTCAGCGTGCTCAGGCTAAGCGAGATGATATTGCACTCTGGGAAGACACCTATCGTAAGTATAGAGATGCTATAGGTAATAGAGATAGCATGTCGCTAGAAGCTATAGAAGACTTACACGCAAAGGCTATTGCGGCGGAGGAACATGCTTGGAGAAAAGAGAATACTGAAGAGCCGAAGGTTCAGACAGAGCCTGGCTTGAAGGATGAGAGGAAGGAACCTACGCTCAAGCAGGCAGAATCTCAACCAGATGTTGAGAAGCAAATGCAAGCTACTCAACTTGGAAAGCAAGTAACAAAGAAACTTCTCAATGAGGAGCTTACTGCAGGCCGAGTGACTCCTGAACATTCCTTCCGAGGGACAACTACAAAAGAACTCGAGAAGGTTGCCAAGACTGGTGAACTAGTTATAGGGCAGGATGCTGAGGGAAGGCCAGGAATCAGTGCTTCAACTATTGGTGATGGGCAGTTTCCAGTCTATGGTGATGGAACAGGGATTATTATTCCTCCAGAAGTAGCCACACCATCAGGACGACAGGGAGAAACTCTTGTAGAGGAAAAGACTGATCCCAAGAAACTAAAGTATGTTGTTGAAGGGAAAGTTATATCCTTCGATGAAATGAAAGCAAAGCTTTCTCCAGAGAAGAAACCTGAGACAATTGACTACGGCAAAGTAATAAACAAGCTCGAAGCGCACCTTGCAGGTGCCTCACGAGGAACACAGCGCTTTACGCCTGAGCAAGCTAGTGCAAACGTACGCACTGCGGTGCAGAATGCTGGAGAGCGTCTTGACCACACAGGCGCATTTGGTGAAGTACTCCGGCCAAGGCCATTAGGGCAGATGGCCGCTGCAATGAACCAAGCGCAGGGAGCGTCACAGATTGTCTACATGTACGCTGGTATTCCAGTTACCAAAGCGGATCTTGTGCGAGCCTTCGCGCTTGCGCGTAGCATATTGCAGAAATCAGATACCTACCGCGCTGTCGAACGAAACCTCATTGACAGCTACGACTGGCTCATTCGCAGTGTTGCACCTGAGTCAATGAGCAACCTCTCACGCAATGCTGCAGCAGTGCTGGCCAAGAACATTGCTGAGCAGATGCGTAGCGAAACTGTGATGAAGCACAGGGGTGAACCTCGTAGGGAGTTCTGGAATAGGCTTGGTCCCAAAGCTGGCCTCGAGTTCATGCACAACTATGAGAAGGGTGGTCCCTTCCCAGATGAGGTAACGAAGGCTGCTGCACGAGGCTATAGTGCAGCTTACGCAGACTTAGCAAGGCAGGATAAAGAGCTTGGCCTCGAGTATGATGAGATTACTCACTACCTCCCTCACATGTTCGAGGATCAGGCTGGCGTAGCTAGATGGCTCCAGCAGAGATATGGACCAAAGTGGGGTGATCCTAACTTCATCAAGGACCGTTCCTTCGACATGTATGAGCAGGCGCAAGCCGCGGGCTTCAGACCAAAGTTCACTAACCCAGAGGACTTGTTCCAAGCTCGACACCACGCCTCAGCAGTCGCAAAGATGCAGATTCAAGCTCTACGTGAACTCGAGAGGCATGGCATGGCTCGCCGCGTGGTGAAGGGAATTGAGCGAAGCAAGGACCCTGACCATTACGAGTTGGAATGGAGGGCTCCTAATGGTGAGCGCTACTTGGTGCCCAACGACATTCACCAGCTGATGACTAACGCGTTTAACTCTCCATCGCTGTGGAGTGCGAGGAATCCTGCAGGTGCAGTGTTCCGTGGTGCTATGGACCTGAAGAACAAACTGGTTCCAATTAAGCTTGCACTGAGCCTATTCCACCCCTTGCACATAGCCACGATTGACAATGCTACCACGATGGTCCGCGCTACGAAGGGATTGCTGAGCGGTGCTATAACACCGGGGCGCTTCGTGCGTGAGATGGCACAGGGCTTGTTCTACAAGGAACTGGTTGGTGAAACGGTTGGAGCTTTGAACAAACAGGGCATGGGCTACCGCCTGCTCAATGCCTACCGGGGTAAGATCAAGGACAACGACCTCACGGACGCCGACAGGCTTGCTTTACAGTACATGGGTGAAGGTGGCTTCACACCTGAGATGCCCAAGGAATACAAGAACAATGCTATCGCAAAGTTCAAAGATGCGCTCCAGCAACACTCAGTGAAAGCAGTGTTCAAAGCTCCCTGGGCTATGGTTGAGGCGTTGCAGAAGCCTATCTTTGAAGAGTGGATTCCGATGCTCAAGACTGCAAGCTACATTCGAGATGCCAAGCGAGCGTTGGAAGCTGACCCCAGCTTGCTTGATAACCCACTAAAGCGTATGGCTGCATTCAGGCAACTCCAGAAGTCTGTTGATAATCGCTATGGTGAGATGGCCTACAACACGTTGTTCTGGAATCGCTATCTCAGAGATATTGGAGTTGGCTCAACTCTGTCTATGGGCTGGAACCTAGGCTTCATTCGCGAGTATGGTGGTGGAGTAGCTCAGGTTGCCAAAGCTGGCATTGATATGACTAATCTGAAGGAAGGTGATAGCGTTGCTCGACACATCAAAGAGGCTGCTGCAACTGGAGAGCTGGACAAAGCCATGTTCGTTGGCTACTACGTTATGAGTGCAATGGCACTTGGTGGTCTGATGACCTGGTATATGAGTGGTCAAGCACCGCAGGAAGCGAATGATTACATCTATCCCAAGACTGGTGAGACAGGCCCTGATGGAAAGCCTGAACGAGTGAACACTATGTTCTACACGCGTGAGTTCGCTGCCATTCAGAAGCACGTTCAGCATGAGGGGTTGGTCTCTGGTATTGGAAAGATAGTTTCGAACAAGGTCGTGCCACTGGTGGATGAAGCCAAGACGCTGTGGACTAACGTAGACTACTTCGGTCGTGAGATTTCCGACCCAGATAGCAATGCGTTCAAGCAGCTTGCTCAGAAGCTCGAGTGGTTCATGGCAGATCAGATTCCTATCTCGATGCAGGGTGCGAAGCAAGGGCGTAGCAGTGCTAAGCAGGTAGGCCTTGCAGTGGCAGGTTTCTCCCCTGCACCCAAGTATGCTACCGAATCAGATGCCGAGGCGAAGATCGTTGGCATCTACCAAAGCTATCACAAGAGCACAACTCCCTATGACCAAGCACAACGTGGTAGCGAGGCGATTAAGCTTCGCAAGATGGCACAGAGTGGCGATGAGGGGTATGAGCAGGCCTTCGAGCAGTTCTCTGCCAAGCATGAACTCAGTAGTGCTGACCAAAAGAGAATGCGTGGTGATGTAGGACTTGACAGCTATAAGAGAATGTTCAAAGCCCTTCGCTCGAGCGAACAGATTAAAGTGATTAAAGAGATGACTCCTGAGGAACGTGAGGCGTTCACTCCGTTCATGCACAAAAAGACTAAAGAGGCTATCGACCAATGAGGAGTGTACCAATTTGGAACACAAGTAAGTGATGAAGATACTTATCATTGACCCTCAGGTTTCGTTCCTTGACCTTGCCATGCGAGCGCAGGACAGTGGCCATACGGTACGCTTGTATCTACCTCCGATGATGACAGGGAAGAAGAACCCTTCTGGAGATGGTATCGTAGATAAGGTAAGCGCTTGGATGCCTCACATGAAGTGGGCAGACCTTATCATCTTGGGAGACAATGTTAAGTACGCAGCGGAGCTTGAACAGTTCTTCAAGAAGGGCTATCCCCTGTTCGGGTGTAACCAGCAAGCGGCCGAACTGGAACTGGATCGGAAGCTTGGAATGGAGGTATTGGAGAAGTTCAAGATTCCTGTCCTTCCATACAAAGTATTTCGCGACTACGACGAAGCCATTGCCTTTGTTAGCAAAACCAAAAAGGCTTATGCCTCAAAACCCTGGGGTGGTAGTAGTGACAAAGCCCTGTCGTACGTAGCTGACTCTGCAAAGGATCTTGTGTTCAAGCTAACACAGTGGAAGAAGGAAGGCAAACTGAAGGGTGCCTTCATGCTTCAGGAAAAATGCAAGGGCATCGAGATGGCTGTGGGAGGCTGGTTTGGTCCTAGTGGTTGGGGAAAGAATCTTTGCGAGAACTTTGAATTCAAGAAACTGCTGAACGATGACCTTGGGCAAAACACAGGTGAGCAGGGAACAGTGCTTCGCTACGTTCAGAAGTCTAAGCTATTTGACGAAGTGCTCGAGCCAGTCACAGACTACCTTCACGGTCTGAAGTACACTGGCTACGTTGACATGAATGCTATGGTCGAGGAAGGTAAGCCAAAGCCGCTGGAGTTCACTATGCGCTTCGGTGTGCCAACGCAGATCATCCAGAGTGCACTTCATCGAGGCGACCCTGTTGAGTGGATGGCTGATCTACTTGAGGGCCGCGACACTCTGCGAGCGAGTGATGACATAGCGCTGGGTGTAGCTATCTATCATGGTGACTTCCCTCATAGCCATATGACTGGCAAAGAGCTCACAGGAATCCCTATCTATGGTATCACTGCAGGGAACATGGATAACCTACACTTCTTCGAAGTGATGCACGGTCAGGTTCCACAGGAGACTGCCGGAGGTATCACCTGGGTCAAGGACTATGTGACCGCAGGCGATGAGATCATGATTGTAGTAGGTACTGGGAAGACTGTCGAAGAGGCCTATGACCGTGCTTACAAAGCTGCTTGGCAGCTGAAGATTCCCTCCAACAAAGGGATGCGTACTGACATAGGCTGTCGCCTCGAGGACGAGTTGCCTGAACTCCAGAAGCATGGCTATGCAAAGGGGATGCGCTATGGGTAGGCCAGCTAGAGGGCCTTATGATTACTGGGCACCGGGGGACTGGAATGCTCTTTGTTGGCGTTGTGGCTTCAAGTTCAAAGCAAGTATGCTCCTGAAGCACTGGCAGGGATTCTTCGTTTGCCGTAACTGCTGGGAACCTCGCCAACCTCAGGACTTCGTCCAAGGGACATATGATGTGCAGATACCTCCCTGGACTCAACCACCACCGGGGGAGATTTTTGTGGGTGCAGCTAATCTAACGACAGAAAATGATCTCGACCTTCTGGTCGATCCCGATAACGGAGTTTTTACCGAGGCGATAACGAACTAACATGGGCGTAAGAATCTCTCAACTTCCAGTTGCAACCACTCCAACCGGTACAGAAG
>Ga0210410_10002887_pt1 | contig 15317 bp, 9 predicted proteins | sample IncBWC4MmetaG_FD_161058 | JGI IMG/M metagenome (GOLD analysis project Ga0210410, IMG submission 161058) | Forest soil microbial communities from Barre Woods Harvard Forest LTER site, Petersham, Massachusetts, United States - Inc-BW-C-4-M | ecosystem: Environmental > Terrestrial > Soil >... | reverse complement strand
TCCCCAGTCTCGCCGGGCGCGACGTCGCGGCCGTCCTCACCGATGATCCGGAGGCCGCTGGTTTCGCCGATCCTGCCGACCGAGCCCCGGTGCGCCAGCCATTCGACGCCGGAAATAACGCATGCGCCCTGCCGCTCGGTGCCGCCATAGAGTTCCCAGATCCGCTCAGCTCCGAGCCATCCGATCCATTTCTCTTTCAGCCATGGCGGCATCGGTGCTGCCATGTGAAACACGATTTGCAGGCTCGACAGGTCGTAGCGGTTGCGCACCTCCTCCGGCAGCGCCCAGATCCGGTGCATCATGGTCGGCACGAAGTTGACCCATTGCACCCGATTGGCTTCGATCAGGCGCAGCGTCTCCTCGGCGTCGAATTTGACCAGGCCGGTCACGCGTCCGCCGGCAAACAAGGCCGAGTGCGATACGATGAACGGCGCGTTGTGATAGAGCGGGCCGGGATTGAGCAGCGACGCGCCGAGCGGCATTCCCAGCAGGGGCGCGGCTGCGGTGTCGACCACCGCGGGATTATGATCGAGGATCACCTTGGGCCGGCCGGTCGAACCGCCGCTGGTCATCGCCTTCCAGTAGCGCGCCACCGGGTTGTTCAGCGGTTGGTCGGAAAAACCATCGGGTACGAAATTGGCGGGCAGCGCGTTCGGCGCATTCCAGTCGGCTTCGCCGCCGACCACCAGCGCCGGTTTGAGAATCTCCAGCACCGCAGCCGCCTCGCCGCGTGGCAACCGCCACGGCAGCGAGGTCGGCGTCGCGCCGCACTTCCACACTGCAAAGCTGGTTTCGAAAAACGCATTGCCGTTGGGCAGCCCGATGGCGACGAAATCGCCGGGTTTGACGCCTTTGGCGGCAAAGGCGCGGGCGCGTCGGTTGGCGCCGCGCTCCAGTTGTTCCCAGCTCAGCGTATCCGCGCCATGGCTGACCGCAACCGTGTCTTTCGGCTTGCGCTCGGCGTACCAGCGCGGCACGTCGGCCAGGGGAATCAGCATGCAGGCCTCCCCTCGTCTGGCTTTTTCCAAGCCGCTGTTTGCGAACGCGGGCGCACGTTGCAAACGTCCGAAGCCTCGTCACCAGCGGGAGATGTTGTGACTCAAGACGGGCGCGGCGTCCATATGGCCGAGGCCACGCTTCATGCCTCTCGCGCATAGTGCGACAGCCGGTGTTTGAGCATCTCCAGCATGTCGTCCCTGATCGGATCGCGTGTTCCGCGGGTCCAGGCCGCGGCCAGCGGCAGCTTGTTCATGTCGGATGACGCGAGCCGGACGTAACGAACGCCGCGCGCCGCCATGCGTGACGTCCATTTGGGAACGATCGCGACTCCAAGATCGGCAGACACAAGATTGACGATGGTCTGCTTTTCATCGGCAATCTGGGCAATGCGCGCCTCAAGCCCGGCTTCGGCGAACAGCTTCATCGTGAGATCGTGGCTATGCGGTCGCGAACGGCGTTCGGGCACGATCAGCGGCTGGTCCGCGAGTTCGGCAATGCTGATCCGCTTCTTCGAAGCCAATGGATGATGATCGGAGAGTGCGACCACGGCCGTTTCATGGAACAGGAACATGAACTCCAGCCGCTTGTCCGGGCGTTCGGGCGGGCGGACAAAGACAAGATCAAGGCGGCCGGACAGCAATCGCGGCAGCAGGCGGATGGTCTTTTCCTCGGCCAACTGGACCGTCACATCCGGCCGTTGCTCCCGGAAATCGTGCAGCAGCATCGGCAACAGTCCGGCCGCCGCCGTGTCGATCGCACCCACGCGAACGGTTGCCGCCTGCTTTCGACCGCGCATACGGAATTTGGCGGCCAGGGTATCGGCCTGCGCGAGCAAGGTGCGGGCCTCCCTGAGCAGAACGGCGCCGTCGTCGGTCAATGTGACGCTGCGGGTGGTGCGCGTCATCAGCCTTGTGCCGAGGTCCTCCTCGAGCAGCCGGACAAAGCGTCCCAGTGCCGAGGGCAGCATTTCGAGCCGCTGCGCCGCCCGGCCGAAATGCAGTTCTTCGGCCGCCGCCACGAAACATCGCAACTGGTGCAGATCCATCATTCTCTCCTGGACGGAGATTATATCATTTTTTTGTATAAACGGCAGCCAATTGAGTCCTGACGGCCGGGGTCGCAGGGTGGCCTCCAACGCGCCGGACGGCGTGGAAATCAAAAGCAAGACAGACCAGGAGAGGAGCCCACATGAGCGCCGAGCTCGAAAAGCGCGTGCTGCGCAAGATCACCCTGCGCATCGTCCCCTTCGTGATGCTGCTCTACTTCATTGCCTTCATCGACCGCGTCAACATCGGTTTCGCGGCGCTGACGATGAACAAGGAGCTGGGTTTCTCGCCGACCGTATTCGGCCTCGGCGCGGGCATTTTCTTCCTCGGTTATTTCCTGTTCGAAGTGCCGTCGAACCTCGTCCTCGACAAGGTCGGGGCCCGGATCTGGATCGCCCGGGTGATGATCACCTGGGGCTTGATATCAGGGGCCATGGCCTTCGTTCAGGGGCCGAACAGCTTCTACACGCTGCGCTTCCTGCTTGGCGCGGCCGAGGCCGGATTCTTCCCGGGCATCATTCTTTATCTCAGCTACTGGTTCCCGGCGCGTCAGCGCGCCGCTGTCACCGCCATCTTCATGGCCGCGGCACCGCTGTCCACCGTGCTTGGGTCGCCCGTGTCAGGCGCGCTGCTCGAGATGCATGGGCTGCTCGGCCTCAGCGGCTGGCAATGGATGTTCATCGTCGAGGCGGTCCCCGCCCTCATCCTTGGCGTCGTGGTGCTGTTCTACATGACCGACCGGCCGGAAAAAGCAAAATGGCTGCGCGACGACGAACGTCGCTGGCTGGTGAACACGATGAATGCGGAAGCGGCCAACAAGGCTGGAACCGCGAGTCACAGCGTCTGGCACGGCCTCGCCGACCTGCGCGTTATCGCGCTGTCGCTGGTTTATTTCGGTACCTCGGCGGGCCTCTATACCCTCGGCATCTGGGCGCCGCAGATCATCAAGGAGTTCGGCCTCTCGTCGTTGCAGGTCGGCTTCCTGAACGCGCTGCCCGGTATCGTCGCCGTCGTCGCGATGGTGTTGTGGGCGCGCCACTCGGATTGTACCGGCGAGCGTACCTGGCACGTGGTCGGGGCCTGCGTGCTCGCTTCCCTCGGTCTGATGTTCGCCGGGTTTGCCGGCACGGTGCTCGCCGTCCTGCTGGCGCTGACGCTGGTCAATATCGGCATCAGCGCGGCAAAACCGCCGCTGTGGAGCATGCCGACCATGTTCCTGTCGGGCTCCGCCGCCGCGGCGGGAATCGCGACCATCAACTCGATCGGCAATCTCGGCGGCTTCGTCGGCCCGGCGATGATCGGCTGGATCAAGGATCTCACCGGCAGCTTCCAGGGCGGATTGTATTTCGTTGCCGGATTGCTGGTGCTGTCCGCCGTTCTCACCCTCATCCTGGCGCGATCGCAACGCACACCTGCCGCAACCGCCGCGGACGCGCTTCCCCAACGATAATCCCTCAAACCCGATTCACTCAAACCCAGTTCACTTGGAGAAATCAGATGCGTGAATATTCAATCGCTGCCATCCCCGCCGACGGCATCGGCCCCGAAGTCATCGCCGCCGGCACCACGGTGCTCGAAAGCCTGCAGAAGCGAATGGGCGACGTCAAGTTCAACGTCGAAACCTTCGACTGGGGCTCGGCCTATTATCGCAAGCACGGCGCCATGATGCCGGCCGATGGTCTGGCGAAACTGAAGAAGTTCGACGCGATCTACTTCGGCGCCGTCGGTGCGCCCGACGTTCCTGATCACATCACGCTGTGGGGCCTGCGACTGCCGATCTGCCAGGGGTTTGACCAATACGCCAACGTCCGGCCCACCAAGATCCTGCCCGGCATCACCTCGCCGCTGCGCAATGTCGGCACCGGCGATCTCGACTGGGTGATCGTGCGCGAGAATTCCGAGGGCGAATACGCCGGCTGCGGCGGTCGCGTCCATCGCGGCCTGCCCGAGGAAGTCGGCACCGAGGTGGCGATCTTTACCCGGGTCGGCGTCCAGCGCATCATGCGATACGCATTCAGGCTGGCGCAGTCGAGGCCGCGCAAGCTCCTTACCGTGGTCACCAAGTCGAACGCGCAGCGCCATGGCATGGTGATGTGGGACGAGATCGCCGACGAAGTGTCGAAGGAATTTCCCGATGTCCGCTGGGACAAGATGCTGGTCGATGCTATGACGGTTCGCATGACGCTCAAGCCGCAGACCCTCGATACCATCGTCGCCACCAATCTGCACGCCGATATCCTGTCCGATCTCGCCGGCGCGCTGGCGGGCAGCCTCGGCGTGGCGCCCACCGCCAATATCGATCCGGAGCGCCGCTTTCCGTCGATGTTCGAACCGATCCACGGCTCGGCGTTCGACATTACCGGCAAAGGCATCGCCAACCCCGTCGCCAGCTTCTGGACCGCCTCGCAGTTGCTCGATCATCTCGGCGAGGCGGACGCCTCGGCGCGGCTGATGCGCGCCGTGGAAAAGGTCACCGGCGCCGGCATCATGACCCCGGACGTCGGCGGCACCGCGACGACGAAAGACGTGACGGATGCCGTGGTGGAGGCCATCCAAAGCTCCAATGTCTGACGGTCCGTCACCAACGCGCTGGAGCGACGGCGCGGCGCGAGCCGTGCTGCGGGATATCTTCGACGCTGCGGTGGCCAGCGCCGATCCCGGGGCGGCGGTGCTGCGGCATCTGCCGGAGAAACCGAAGGGCCGCTGCGTGGTGATCGGGGCCGGCAAGGCCTCGGTGGCGATGGCGGCGGCATTGGATGCAGCCTGGGGTGATGTCGATCTCAGCGGTTTCGTGGTGACCCGGCACGGGCAGCGCGCGGCCGCGGGGCGCATCGAGGTGCTGGAAGCGTCGCATCCGACGCCCGACGCCATGAGCGAGGAGGCCGGACGCCGGATCCTGGCCGCCGTGAAGGGGCTGACGGCCGACGATCTGGTCGTGGCGCTTATCTCGGGCGGAGGATCTTCGCTGATGGTTCTGCCCGCGGGCGGGATGACTCTGGCCGACAAGCAAGCCGTCAATGCCAGCCTGTTGGCGAGCGGCGCGAATATTGTCGAGATGAACGCCGTCCGCAAACATCTCTCGGCCATCAAGGGCGGCCGCCTCGCGCTCGCCGCGCACCCGGCCAGGGTGGTGACGCTGGCGATCAGCGATATTCCCGGCGACGATCCCGCTGCCATCGCGTCGGGACCAACTGTTGCAGACGCCAGCACGCTGGCCGATGTGCACGAAATCATTGCACGCTACAAAATCGATCTGCCGCCCGCTGCGCAGGCGGTACTCGCCGCGCGCGAGGAGACGCCGAAAAGGCTTTCCGCGCAAAACTCCGTCCGCGTCATCGCCGCTCCCTCGCTCGCCCTGGCCGCTGCGGCACAAATCGCCGCGAAGGCCGGCCTTGCGCCGCTGATTCTGGGCGACGCGCTCGAAGGCGAGAGCCGCGAGTTGGGTGTCGTGATGGCGGGGATCGCCCGTTCGTGCCGTCTCAACGGGGTTCCCGTCAAGCCGCCCGCTGTGCTGCTGTCCGGCGGCGAGACCACCGTCACGATCGGCAAGGGACAGGCCGGGCGCGGCGGGCGCAATACCGAGTTCCTGCTGGCGTTCGCCATCGCCATGGCCGGCGAGCCCGGCATTTTCGCGCTTGCGGCCGATAGTGATGGTATCGATGGAACCGAAGACGCGGCCGGAGCATTTGTCACGCCAGACACCCTTGCGCGGGCCCGCTCCGCCAATCTTGACCCGGGATCCCATCTCGTCGCGCATGACAGCTACAGTTTCTTTGCCGGGATCGGCGACCTCATTCGCACCGGGCCGACCGGCACCAATGTCAACGACATCAGAGCGGTTCTGATCACCAGAGGCGGCCAACAGGCCGATTGAACCATGCGTCGCAATCGCCGGGCCAAGATCGTCGCCACCGTCGGACCGGCGAGTGGATCGCCTGAAATGCTGGAAGCGCTCTTCCTCGCCGGCGTCGACACGTTCCGGCTCAACTTCAGCCATGGCATCCATGAGGACCATGCCAAGGTCCATGCCTCGATCCGTGCCCTGGAACTGAAGGTCGGGCGGCCGATCGGCATTCTGCAGGATCTGCAGGGGCCGAAAATTCGGGTCGGAACCATCAAGGATGGGAGGTTCGCCGTCACAGCCGGGCAAGAGGTGCGCTTTGTCCTGTCCGGATCCGACGGCGACAGGATGTCGATCCCGCTGCCTCATCCCGAGATCTTCGATGCAGTCAAGCCTGGCGATGATCTCCTGATCGACGATGGAAGGGTCCGCGTTCGTGTCACTGGCGTGGGTCCCGATTTCATCTATGCGAAAGCCGTCATCGGCGGCGTCATCTCGAATCGCAAAGGCGTGAATGTCCCCAGCGCAGTTCTGAATTTGTCGCCGCTGACGGCGAAGGACCGGGCCGATCTCGCCTTCGGCCTGGAATTGGGCGTCGAGTGGGTGGCGCTTTCGTTCGTTCAGAAGCCCGGAGATGTCATCGAGGCCCGCGGGCTCATCGGGGATCGCGCCGGTATCATGGCGAAGATCGAAAAACCCGCAGCGCTGGAACAGATCGATGACATTGTCCGGCTCTCCGACGCGGTCATGGTTGCCCGTGGCGACCTCGGCGTGGAGATTCCCCACGAAGACGTGCCGGGCCGGCAAAAGGAGCTGATCAGGTGCTGCCGCCTGGTCGGAAAGCCGGTGATCGTGGCAACGCAGATGCTCGACTCGATGATCGCGGCCCCAACGCCCACGCGCGCCGAAGCGTCCGATGTCGCGACCGCGATCTATGACGGTGCGGACGCGGTGCTGCTGTCGGCGGAATCCGCGACCGGGCAATATCCGCGTGAAGCGGTGGCGATGATGAGCCGCATCATCGAAAGCACCGAACGGCACAAGATGTATCGCTCGATCATCGATGCCGCCCAGCCCGGCGAGGAGGAAACCGCGCCACACGCGGTTGCCGCCGCTGCCGCCGATCTCGCAGCCGTTCTTCACGCAGCGACCATCGTCGCATTTACGTTAGGCGGCACCACGGCAGCCCGTATCGCCCGCAAGCGGCCGAAGGTCTCGATCCTCGCCGTTACGCCGGATCAACGGGTGTCCCGGCAGCTTTGCCTGCTTTGGGGGGCGCACAGTGTGCTATCCAGCGACGTCCACACCTACGAGGAAATGGTTGATCGCGCCACCAGGACGGCGCTGGCCGAGGATTTTGCAAAGCCGACCGACGTCATTGTGGTCGTCGCCGGCATTCCGTTCGGCGAGGCGGGCACCACCAACAATCTTCGCGTGGTGCAGATCCGCTAGGCAAGGTCGCGCAGCTTGGAAAGTGGATCGTCGGCCATTTCGGCGTGTGCACCGTCCCTTTCATCGAGCTGCAGCGGGGGCCGGAGATGGAAGCCCTGGGAAGATTGATTAAAAGTTTTCGCAAATTGCCAACCGGCCGACAACTGCTCCGGCAAAAGCTGCGCGGCCTTAAACCCGGCCTTTATGGCGAGTGATGCATCCTTTCCTCAAAAGAAGGAGACTCGCGTCCCAATGCCCATTTTCAAATATTTTGCCGTCGTAGGATCGGCGCTGTTTGTACTCTTGTTTATTTCCGACGCCTACTTCGGCGACGGCGATTTGCGCTTCAACGGGTCGCTGTATGAAAGCGCCTTCTACGCACCTCGATTGGACGAAATCGCGGCTACGACGGAGCTTCGCTTTACGCGCGATGTCACTCCTGCGAACCGCGTCAAGGAGGTGTTTGCACAGTTCGTTCCCAACGAAAATTTGCGCGGGAAACGTTACCCCTCCGCTGCGACGATCATTCGTTAGCCGCATGGAGGCCCTTCGCAAGGACTGCGCATGGTGCGGAATGCGCAAAACCCGGCATTTTGCGTCCGAGAGGCAAGTCAGGAAAGGCAATATCGGCCACTCAAATTCTGAGAGGACTACACTCCGACCTTTGAGCCGCCAACCGCAATGTCATCGTCGGGTCAACCCGTCACATCCGTTTGTGCCAACAGGCAACATCGCGCCGCGGCAGGCACTGTTATCCCTTCTGGAGCACGTCAACGGGGAAACTATCGGCGTTAATCTGGCCAGTCACGTCGGTCCAAAAGCAATCCACCTGATCGCCCTTGATATCTTTGACGGTCATCAATGGTCCTCCTGAACGCAGCCGAACAAGATTGCCACTCCGAAACGCAGGAGCGGCCTGGTTCTGCGTGTTTGACGGAGCAGGGGAGGAAGAGGCCGGAGCCATTCCTACTGTTTTTGTGGAAACGCCATTGCGACCAACGATGGTGAAGCCTGGACCCGAAATCGTCTCTTGCGACGGGCCTCCGACCGGCGGATTTTGGACTGCACCAGATGATGCGGGCGCAGGCCCATAAGCACCCGTGGAGCCGTTAGCTGTCGCATTTTGCGCAAATGCAGACGCTGCTAAAATCAAAAAGCGATCACGGAGAATGCCCGTTCCGTAGCGAATGCCTGTCCTGTTGCCAATCCCCGTTCCGTTGCCAGTTCCCGTCGCATAGCCAACGGCAGCTCGGGAAATGCCCACCATATAACGTCCGCCAATACCTCCGACGCGAGCTCCGCCGAAGCCACCCACGCGAGCTCCGATGTGAGCTCCGCCGAAACCGCCGATGTGACCGACGCCACCGCCTCCGTGTCCTCCGCCTCCGCGTGCCTGTGCATCAGTAGCTAGAAGGCTGCCGACAAGCGCCGCACCTGCTAGGACCACCATCACTCGTCCTCTCATGACATTCTCCTTTGGAAGGGACGGAGCCGTCCGCACCGGGGGCCTTGTCCGACGCTGGCGTGCCCAAGCAAAACAAATGCTGAGGTCGCGATAGACTGAAAATGGGGAAACCTGTTTGTTGCCTCCACTAAATTCTCGTTTATGAATTGAACATCTGCGTGACAGCTCGAACCAACATCAAGCGTGAAACAAATCAACGGCTCCGATATTAATCGGAGGCGAGTGCGGACACTATTTTTAGCCAACCAAGCTGAACCAGAGACAGTCTCAATCTCTTGATCTGATCAGTCCCAAATGTTCGAAATTTCAGGAACGAGGCGAGTTTAGCCAATGCGTCGTTCAGACGAAGTCCGCTGTGTGTCGCAGTTGGGGTCAAAAGCCGAAGTCTTCCCGCCTCAAAGTAACGTCGCCTTTGGCTCGAACAGCGGACATTGATCGGCAATTCGGAAAGGTGTTTGTCACTGGCAACCGCTAGCCTCACTCGGCGGAGGGGGCGGAGGACGAGTCAGTTCGCGCGAATTTCCTCAGCCAATTCAACGTGATTTGCCCTGTCCAGTCCCTCCAAAGAAAATATTCCTCTTCCCGCTTCCTCCAAATCAGGGCTAGAAACCCGGCCGTCCCATCCCCTAACGAGGGGCGTATCCGGATCGTCAAATACGTTGGGATGGGATGCGGTGGACGCGGCAGCGTCGGGGGCGCTTGGAATCGCAGGGCAGGCTTTTAGTCTGTGAGCGAACAACCGGCGCACCAGACGAACGATGCTGAAGCGTACGGCAAAACCGTGTGGTTCTGGCACCCGTTGCTGGTGTCAAGTCGGCGGAGGCGATGTCAACCCAGCCGGGCGTGACAAAACCTTCAATCCGCCGATGACGGTGACAAGACGAATTCGTCGCCGGGGAGAGCACAGCATAAGCCGTAAAGCCATTGCGCAGGGAATGCCGGATTGCCTCCGCTGAACCTGTATGCTCGTGTGCGTTTCTTTGCACAATTTTGCACACGAGACCGCGGGTGCAGCGCGCATCCGGCATTCCCCGCTCCCTCTTTTTGAGGGAGTGCCTTCGCAAAGCTCGGGTGCATCGCGCCGCGAGGACATGAAGTCATGTTTGCCGTCATTGCGAGCCACCGGGCCGCGCGAATGCGCGCCCGATGACAGGCTCCGCGAAGCAATCCATCTCGCCGCGCAAAGAAGGAATGGATTGCTTCGCTGCGCTCGCAATGACGCGGATAGGTCACTGCCCTATGCCGTCATCGCGCCGCGAGATCGCTTGCGCATATTCCTTCGCGCCGCCCGCATGGCTGGTGCCACGGCCGGCGCTAGGCGGGGTCCGGCGAAGCTGATAGCATTTTTTCGCTCTCACAGGGATCGAGGACCAGAAGATGGACAACCGCAGCGACATCTGGCGTGGCGTTGACGCGATCAAACCGCGTTTCGTCGACCTCAGCGACAGGGTCTGGGCGATGCCCGAGGTGTGCTACACCGAGGCGCGCTCTTCCGCCGAACATCTGGCCGAACTGCGCCATCAGGGCTTTCGCATCAGCGAGAATGTCGCTGATATTCCCACCGCCGTGATCGGCGAATGGGGTGAGGGCGGCCCCGTCATTGCCTTCCTCGGCGAATACGATGCGCTGCCGGGCTTGAGCCAGGAAGCGGGCGTGGCGGAGCCTCGCCCGATCGAGGCCGGTGGCCACGGCCATGGCTGCGGCCACAATCTGCTGGGCTCGGCCGCGCTGCTCGCGGCGACCGCCGTGAAGGATTGGCTGGCCGCCCACAAGGTGCCGGGGCGCGTGCGCTATTATGGCTGTCCGGCGGAAGAGGGCGGCGCTGCGAAAACCTTCATGGTGCGCTCGGGCGCCTTCGATGATGCCGACATCGCCATCACCTGGCACCCCAGCAGTTTCTGGGAGGTGGTGGTGACTCCATCGCTCGCCAACACGCGGGCCGATTTCATCTTCACCGGGCGTACCTCGCATGCCGCGGCCTCGCCGCATCTTGGCCGCAGCGCGCTCGACGCGGTGGAACTGATGAATGTCGGCGTCAACTACATGCGCGAGCACATGCCGAGCGACGCCCGCGTCCATTATGCGCTGCTCGACACCGGCGGTATTGCCCCCAATGTGGTCCAGGCCCACGCCCGCGTGCGCTATTCCATCCGCGCCCGCGATTTGCCCGGCATGAACGAATTGGTCGGGCGCGTTCACAAGATCGCGCAGGGCGCGGCGCTGATGACCGAGACCAAAATGGAGATGCGGATCATTTCCGCGGTCTCCAACGTTCTGGCCAACACCCCGCTCGAGCAAGCCCTGCATCGCATCATGGAGGATCTCGGTCCGCCGCATTTCGACGAGGCGGACGAAGAATTCGCCGCAAAAATCCGCGCCACATTGACCGACAAGGACATCGCCTCCGTCTATCACACGATCGGCATGGATCCGACCGACCGGCCGCTGGCCGATTTCATCGTGCCGCTGGACGCCCGGCGCAATCCTTTGATCGGCTCGACCGATGTCGGCGATGTGAGCTGGGTGGTTCCGACCGTTCAGGTCCATGCCCCGACGGTCGCGATCGGCACCCCGTTCCACACCTGGCAGGTGGTGGCGCAGGGCAAGAGCCCGCACGCCCACAAGGCCATGGTGCAGGCCGCCAAGGCCATGGCCGGGCTCGGCATCCAGGCGCTGAACGAGCCGGAACTGATTGCCGCCGCCAAGGCCGACCTCAACAAGCGCACCGCCCGCACGCCCTATGTCAGCCCGCTGCCGGACAATGTCGCGCCGCCGCTGGACATGTCGGTGGCGTGAAGGGGAGGGCACGAATTTCACCGCAGAGGCGCTTGCGAACGGTTCGATTTGGGGAGACGAGTAACGATAGCTACAAAAGTCGTATTCAATGCAGCGTTTTTAGCCTGATGAGGCATTTGTCGGCTGTTATAAACCCACGGCCGATTAGCTGGAGTTCTGCCTAAATGCCTTTTCGACGGGCTTTTTTGTTTGGTTTCATACTCGCCCTCGTTTTCCCGCACGGAGCCCTGGCCCAGCAGCGCGAAATCTTTGAACTCTTCGGAGGCATGGTCAGGTCGGGCATCACGGCGGCGACCCAGGCAGACTGGGAACGGTTGCCAGACGCCGAAGTGGCCTGCGTCGACAGAGCGCTCCGCGAGCGCGGCTCCTCGATCAACGAGATGGTTCGTCAGGGCGTTTCGCCATCCGATGCCCGTATGGCCGGGCTTCGCAGCGGATGCCGCAATCAAGCGACTACGTCCGGGCCAAGCTTCGATTGCCGCAGGGCCAGGTTCGCCGACGAGTTGGCGATCTGTGCGGATTCGGAGCTCGCTCGCCTCGATCGAGCGATCGGAGACGGATATCAGGTCCTGCTCGAGCGGGTCGGACAAACGCCTGCTCGCGCGATAGCCGCCCCGCTGCTGGCCTCGCGTCGGGCTTGTGGCTCGGACGTGGGCTGCATCAAGGACGTCCAGATCTCCACCATCCGGGAGCTGCAGCGCCGCGGCGCGCCGATCGCGTATGCCGAGTCGGCCCCGGTGGCGGACTCGCCGTATGCCGTGGACGGGCTCCGGCTCGGCGGCCACGTCGCGATCGGCAGTCCGTCATACCTGGAGTACCGCTGCAATCCGAGCGAGCAGTTCACCGGCCTGACCTGGTGCCAACGACGCCGGCAGGAGATTGCGCCACGGGGTGCATATAACTCGACCAGCACGATCCTGCATTCGGCCGAAGGGACCGCTCTCTACATCAACCGCTATCTGGAGCCCGCGTTCTTCGCCGGAAACGAGGCGATGGACGACGTTCGCCGACTTTCGGCCAAGCACGGCGAACCGCGATACGTGGCGGCTCCGCCCGTCGCGAATGCGCCGCGCACGCTGATGGCGACCTGGGGAGAAGTGTCACTCCAGCCGCTCGATCGTGCCCGCCTGGCCGATCTGGCCGCCGGACGCGAGGTGCGGGCCGGCATCCTCATCGATCACATCGGCAATTTCCAGCGTTCCGCCTCGATCGGACTGCCGGTCTATCGTGTGACGGGAGGCCCCGGCTACGTCTGGGCGGCGAGCTGGGATCAGGCCGGTCGGGGTACGCTACGCTTCCTGACCGTAGACCCATCGAGGCTCGGTCCAAACGTGCCGGACAACAGTCAGGACGTCGCGTCGAGCGCTGCGCCGAAGCAGCAGAATGTGCAGACAGCCAGCGAATCCTCAACTGCCGGCCCGTCTCCGATTCCGGATGCGTCGGCTTCAGCCAAACCGCCGCAGGCCATGGTCACGGATGTTCCCGCAAGCCCCGACGTCTCCAGGCCGGCCGGAACAACCGAAGCCCCGGTGGCGGCAAGAGATCCTGCACGGGCGGCGCCGAGTTCGGCCAAATCGGCCGCCGCTTCGAACGTCGAGCTACCCGCATCCGCGCCGCCAGTTGCAGCGGCATCGCAGACCGCGCCGCCGACGGCTCGCGTGGCCGCGCCCACGCCGGCGCCTCCTTCGGCGGCCGAGCGGCCCGTGCGCGTGGTCGGACCGCCGATCGCCAACCAGCCGGCCGCAGAAGCCGCGACAGTCGGCAAAACGCTGGAGTGGGTGCTGATGGCGGCCATCGTCGTGCTGCTGGTCGCAGTCGGATTTCTACTGTTCGAGCGACGGAAACGAACGGACCGCACCTCTGATCCCGCAATAATCTCGTCACCAGGCATTGTTGCGCAAGACGCTGCGGTCCAAGAGGTCTCGATCGAGCCTGCCGACGTCACGACCGACCATCAGGAAGAGCCCAAGCTGGAGCCGGTGCTGATGCAGGAACCGCCCCCGCTTCCGGTAGGGCTTGCCAACCCGTCGACGACGTCGTCGAACGCCAGGCCCGACGGCGGCAACACCGGTGCCGCAGCGATTGGCGGCGGAGTTCCGCAGAGCGGCAATGCGAGGCCGTCGTCCGGCATCGTGGAGCACAAGCATTTCGGAATCGGGCTTCTCGCCGGCTTGGTCACGCTCTTCGCGTTGATGACTCCCGCCATCGGAATTGGGGGGCTGCTTCCGCTCGCGCTCGCGGTTTATCTTCTGCCGACCATCATCGCTTTCAAGGTCCGACATCACTATGCCGGCTGGTTGGCACTCATCAACGTCGTGTTCGGCGTAACCGTGCTCGGCTGGCTCGGCATTTTCGTGTGGGCGTTGACGGGCCCGCGGAAGTCCGCACTGGACACAATGGGGCAGCCATCGGCCCTGGGTCTATCGAAGACCGCAGCCAGCGATCCTGCGCTGCAGATGTCGGACTACAATCTGCGCTCCGGATGGAAGGTGCCGGTTGTCCAGGCCGAGATTTTCTCCTTCGCAGACGAAGGGCCCGCCGTGGAATCCGGCGATGCGGTCGAGGTGTTCTTCAAGAATCCGGTGGTCGGCATCTGGAGGACGGGGTCCGATCGATCCAATTGCGTGCGCTACAACGCCCTCACCCAGGTCAGGTGTGTCGCAACGATCGGTTCCGAGACCAAGCTGCGCGTCGGCCGGACGCTGGGAAGAACGGCTCTGACGGGGATTGGAGCGGCGATCTTGACCGGGCGCAGCAACGCCCTCGGCGCCGCCTTTCTCGACTATCGGTTCGCGGGAGACGAAAAGGACGAGGTGGTCGCCGCGCTGATCGTGTTTTCGGACTATTCGTCCGTCGTGATCCAGAGCGAAAGCGAGGAATTCGAGAAGTTCTGTGCGCTGCTTCCCGCACACGTTCTTTCCGACGAGCAGGTGGCGAAAACGGCCGAAGAGATCGACCGCATCAAGCGCATGGCTGAGGACGGATCGCGGGTTCTCGACGAAATGCAGGAGCAAATCGCCAAGACGAAGGAAAGCATCGCGACCTTCGCCGAGCAGGCGAAAATCGGAAAAACCTTCGCGGAGCGCGACGACGGCAGAACAGGACTTGCCGAAACCGAGGCCCGCCTGATCGATGAGCTTGCCGTCCTGAACGCCGTGGATCGCCTCATCAGGTTGGCCGCAAGCCGCGGGTTGCCGGATCGGCGCATCGCGTAAGCCGGCCCGGGCCGCAGGCGTGGCCTTGGGCGTGGCGATGGCGTGGCGGCTTCGGAAAGAGCCGTCATACCGGCCGTTTTCAGCGCGCCCTACGGATCGAGTTCGGTATCCCAATAAAGATAATCCAGCCAGCTATCGTGCAGATAGTTCGGCGGGAACAGCCGCCCGTTGCGATGCAGCTGGTGCACGGTCGGGGCGAACGGGTGTTGCCTCGGGAACATCCGGGCCTGCTGCGGGGTCAGATTGCCCTTGCGCAGGTTACAGGGCGAGCAGGCCGCGACCACGTTCTCCCAAGTGGTCTGGCCGCCCTTGCTGCGCGGGATGATGTGATCGAAGGTCAAATCGTCATGCGCCGAGCAATATTGGCAGATGAAGCGGTCGCGCAGGAACACGTTGAACCGGGTGAAGGCGGGGTGCGTCGTCGGCTTCACGAAGGATTTCAGCGACACCACGCTGGGCAGCTGGATTTCGAAAGTGGGGCTGCGCACCGCGCGGTCGTAGTGCTCGACGATATTGACGCGGTC
>Ga0210410_10002885_pt1 | contig 15324 bp, 9 predicted proteins | sample IncBWC4MmetaG_FD_161058 | JGI IMG/M metagenome (GOLD analysis project Ga0210410, IMG submission 161058) | Forest soil microbial communities from Barre Woods Harvard Forest LTER site, Petersham, Massachusetts, United States - Inc-BW-C-4-M | ecosystem: Environmental > Terrestrial > Soil >... | reverse complement strand
ACGTGACCTGCAACGATGGCAGGCGCGGCATCTTCGCCGGCGACGCCATCATCTGGCCCGACGGCACAAGGTCGAGTCTGGCCTCGCCGCACCCCAGCGTCATCATCGGCAACAAATCCTCGGTCGTGGTGGGACAAGGCGTGTTCGTCGGCCATGGCAAGGGCGTGGTCCCGCTGGAAAATCCGAGCGCGCCGGAGAAGGCGCGTTGCCCCATTCTCGATGGCGTGTCGTATTGCAATTAGATTCTTTTTTTGACGCGTTTTCTTCACGCGAACCGGTATCCACTTCGCTCGAAAACGCTCTCCTAATGTACCCGCGCGCCTGAACCGACCGAGTGCAGCGGCCACAGGGTCGGCGGCTCCTCCAGCAGCGGCTCGGTCGCGCATCGATCGGCCTGGCTCTCCTGCAGCGCGTCGACGAAATCGGTGAACCAGCGCTGGATGGTGCCGGCGTGAAGTTTCGCCATCATCGCTTCCCAGCGCATGCGCCGTTCGGTCAGGGGCATCGCGAGCGCGGTCGCGATGGTCCGCGCCATGCCGTCGATATCATTCGGATTGACCAGGAGCGCGGTGTCGAGTTCGTTGGCGGCGCCGGCGAATTTCGACAGCACCAGCACGCCGGGATCGGCCGGATTTTGCGCGGCGACATATTCCTTGGCGACCAGGTTCATGCCGTCATGCAGCGGCGTCACCACGCCGACCTGGGCGGTGCGGTAGAGCCCGGCCAGCACGGTCTGGCTGAAGCCCTTGTTGAGATAGCGGATCGGCGTCCAGTCCACCTCGCCATGGCGGCCGTTGACGTCGCTGACGAGCCTTGCCAGTTCGCTCTGCAGATTGCCGTAGGCCTCGATGGCGCCGCGCGAGGGGGTTGCGATCTGCAGCAGCGACACGGTGCGCGCCAGCGACGGCTGCGTGGTCCACATCCGGTCGAAGGCGTTGATGCGGTTGATCAGCCCCTTGGAATAGTCCAGCCGGTCGACGCCGATCGCGAGCTTCTCGCCGTTCAGACTTCGACGCAGCCGCGACACATCGGGATGCGAAGCGGCCTTGGCGGCCTGCTGGGCGAATTTTTGCGGATCGATGCCGATCGGAAACACCGCGACACGGGTTCGGCCGTGACGCGAGCTGACGACGCCATCATGGACGGCGAGGCCGAGGCCGGACTGCACATAGCCGAGAAAATTCTCGCAATCGTCGTTGGTCTGGAAGCCGATCAGATCGCAGGCGAGCATCGCCTCGATCAGCTGGCAATGATGCGGCACGCCTTCGATGATGCCGCGCGCCGGCCACGGTGTATGCAGGAAGAAACCGACCGGCTGCGTCACGCCGAGTTCGCGCAACTCCGCGCCGAGCGCGAGAAAATGATAATCCTGGATCCAGAACGCGGTGTCGGGGTTCTGAAATCGCAGCAGCGCGCGGGCCATGAAGGCGTTGACTTCGCGATAGCTGCGGTAATCCTCCTCCGAGGCGCGAATGAGGTCGGCGCGCGAATGCAGCGCCGGCCACAAAGCCGAGTTGGCAAAGCCCTCGTAATAGCCGCCGTAATGCGCCGCCGGCAGATCCAGCATCGCCAGCGCACCGGCGCCGAGCGCCTCGATCTCGGCGAACGGTTCCTTCTGCGCGCCGTCGCGCACCCGGCCCGAGGAACCCACCCAGATCGCGCCGGATTTCTCCACCACGGGCAGCAACGCGGCCGCAAGCCCGCCCGTCATGGGCTCGTTGGCCTTGCCGCGCGCAACGCGATTTGAAACGACGACGAGGTCCACAGAGTCCTCTCCTGATGTTCCACTCGCGAGTTAACGGTTATTCATCAATATGGTTCCTCGTCACCCTTTCAACGAAATGAAACCAAATTCGGGCCCTGCCGCGGCGGAACCCGGCCGTTCCAATGCAGAATCCGAATTTAAAAATGGCAGCGAGCGTGACTGAGGCCGGGACGGACTCATCGCTCTTCGCGGCCGACGACCAGGTTCCAACTCATCGTCGTCCTGCTTCGTCGTCGGCGAGGCGCGCGAGCCATTCGCGCACGTCGCGCGGTTCGTCGAAATGATCGATCACACCCTGCGCGCGACGGCCGACGGAAAACGCCAGGCCGCCGAAATCGGGCATGATCGCGAACACGCTCTCGTCGGTGACGTCGTCGCCGATGAAAATCGGCCGGCGGCCCCTGAACGGCTCATGGCTCATCAGTTCGACGACGCCGGAGGCCTTGTTGAAACCCGAGGGTTTTATTTCGCAGACGCATTTGCCGGGCATCACTTCGATCGGCGCGTCCGGCAGCTCCGCCCTGATCAGCGCCACCGCGGCGTAGATCGCCTGCTCCGCATGCGGCGCCAGGCGATAATGCAGCGCCAGCGAATAGCCCTTGTCTTCCAGCAGAATGCCGGGCGAGAGTTTGGCGATCGCCGCCAGCCGCCGTTTCAATTCCCTGTCCATTGGCGGCGCGTGGGTGGCAATCGCTTCGCTGTCGCCCGAGATTCGCATTTCCGCGCCATGGCCGCCGACCGCCGGAAATTGCTCGGGGGCAAAAATCAGATCGATATCGTTCAGCGAACGGCCGCTGACCAAAGCCAGCGCGCCCGAGGTTTTCTCGATCAGGCGGTTGAGAGTCGCGGTCAGTCCCGGCGGCACCCACACCTCGCGCGGCGTTGGCGCCAGATCGAGCAGCGTGCCGTCGATATCGAGCAGCACCGCGCATCGGTCCAGCCGTCGCGCAAGCTCGCCCGGCGCCAGTTCTGGTGACGCACCTCCCGATGATGGAATGTCCTGTTGCAATGGCGCCTCGGCCACATCCTGTTTCATCTCATCCTACTCCACAAAGGCCAGCGGGCGCGCCACCGATTCCAGCGGCCGGCGCTCGGCCGCGACCGCATAACGCCAGGCGATCGCGGCGGCTGCGACCATCAAGCCGGCACCGAGCAGGTAGCCGGCGAAAACACTTGTCCGCGATCCGGTATCGATCAGCGCACCGAACAGGGCCGGGCCGACCACGCCGCCAATGCCGGTTCCGACCGCATAGAACAACGCGATCGCCAGCGCGCGCACTTCCAGCGGAAAGGTTTCGCTGACGGTGAGGTAGGCGGCGCTCGCGGCGGGCGAGGCAAAGAAGAAAATCACCATCCAGGCGATGGTCTGGCCCTGCGCGCTCAAGACGCCGATCGAAAACAGATAGCCGGAAAGCGCGAGCAGCACGCCGGAAACGCCATAGGTCAGCGTAATCATGGCGCGGCGGCCCAGCGTATCGAACAGGCGGCCGAGCAACAAAGGCCCGAGGAAATTGCCGGCCGCGAAGGGCAGAATGTACCATCCAATCTTGTCGGCGGCGATGCCGTAGAAGTCGGTCAGGACCAGCGCGAAGGTGAAGAAGATCGCGTTGTAGAAGAACGCCTGGGCGATCATCAGCGCCAGCCCGACCAGCGCGCGCTGGCGATAGGTCGAGAACAGCGTGCGCGCCACTTCGCGTAGCGGGGTGTGATCGCGCATTCGCAGCCTGATCTTCGGCCATCCAGCTTGGCGCGGGTCCTGCGCCCGTCCCGTGACCGATCGTTCGATATCGTCGACGATCGCATGCGCTTCGTCGGGGCGGCCGTGAATCATCAGCCAGCGCGGACTTTCCGGGATCCACATCCGCATTACGAATACGATCAGGCCGAGACAAGCGCCGGTGAGATAAGCCAGCCGCCAGCCAAGATCGGGACCGATCAGGGCCGGATCGAGCAGCACGATGGCGCTGGTGGCGCCGAGCGCGGCGCCGATCCAGAAGCTGCCGTTGATCACGAGGTCGGTCCAGCCGCGGTAGCGCGCCGGCACCAGCTCCTGGATGGTCGAATTGATCGCGGTGTATTCGCCGCCGATGCCGGCGCCGGTGAGAAATCGAAACAGCGCGTAGCTCGCCACATCCCACGACAGCGCGGTGGCGGCGGTGGCGCTCAGATAAAGCGCCAGCGTGATGAAGAACAGTTTCCTGCGCCCGATCCGGTCGGTCAGCCAGCCGAAGCCGAGCGCACCAAAGACCGCGCCCGCGAGATAAGCGCTGTTGGAGAAGCCGACGTCGAAATTGGAGAACTGCAGCGCCGGACTAGCCTTCAGCGCGCCGGACAGCGCGCCGGCGAGCGTCACCTCCAGCCCGTCGAGAATCCAGGTGATGCCGAGCGCCAGCACGACCCGGGTATGGAAGCCGCTCCAGCGCAAGCCGTCGAGACGGGCAGGAATCGAAGTTTCGATGACACGGTCGTCGTTTGGTCCCGCCGGCGCGAAAACAGACACGCCACCCGTCAAAGCCGAACTGCGCGGCAATCGCAAATCCATCGGGTACCAATGAGAAAATCGCACGGAGATGTCACAATCCCCCCAAGCGTAAGCGCGGCGATCGTCATGCCCGCCATGCTTAACAACGTCCCTGTGGCGAGAGAGTTCCCGCGCCAGGGCCGAGTTGAAGCCGGTGTTTCATCGCGGCCAGTCTCAGCGTCGTCCTGGCGAACGCCGGACCCATACGCCGCGGCTTCACGATCGGGCAAGGTCGGAGTTGCCTTCACAGCAACGAAGTCCTGGGGTAATGGGTCCCACCGTTCGCCGGGGACGACGCATTGGAATTCAATTTTCAAACAGCCCCTACCGTCATTGCGAGGAGCGATAGCGACGAAGCAATCCAGCTTTGACGCAGCAAGGAAGAAGCTGGATTGCTTCGTCGCATCCGCCTTCGCCCGAAGGCGGGCTTCGGCGGACAGGAGTCCTCCTAGCAATGACGATGGCGTGAGTCCGCGATCTCGCAGCACGTTTTTTGCTCGAGGTTTGCTCTTTGGTCCGGCTCCCTCTGAAAAGAGGGCGCGGGGAATACCGGGCGCTCGATGCGCCCGCAGCCTCGTATGCAAAGTAGAGAGCATACGAGTTAGTCACCACGGTCACACCGGTTTCACCCGGCATCCCCCGCGCAATGGTTTACGGCTTATTTCGCGCTCTCCCCGGTGATCGGGCTTGTTTGACACCGTCATTGGCGGAGTTGCCTCCGCCAACTTGACGCCAACCGCTGAGGCGTCAGGACCACACGACTTCGCCGTCCGCGTCCAGTGCCCTCGTCAGAAGCACCATCAGCGTCCACCGCATCCCGCCCCGCGCTCGTGACGATCGCGAAACGCCCCTCAAGTGGGACGGGACGGCTGAAGAGATACAACTGATTTGGGTCGGGCGGCAAGCGCAAATTACGAATTACAGAAATAAATTTCCGAAATTCAGCACAGACCGTCATCACCGGGCTTGACCCGGTGATCCATCCTCATTGGAACAAAGGCTTTTTTGCAAAGATTGATGGATGCCCGGGTCACCCGTCTACGCCAACCGCCTTCGTCCGAAGGCGGACTTCGGCGGTCAAGAGGCTTCGCCGGGTCTTCGGTATTAGTCCGCCGAAGCCTTAGCGAATGCGGAAGCCCGGGCATGACGGCAGGGATTAGTTAAGGTGGGAGGCCGGTTAGCTATCCGGTTTCGCGCGCCCTACGCCGACCGGCGCACCGCGTTATCCACCAGCGTCTTGCCGAGCGACCAGATCGCGCCGGGGACCTTGTGGCTGGAGGCGATCACGGTGTCGAACGCGGTTTCGATCCAGTTGCAGTCTTCTTCGGTGATGGTCAAAGGCGGCAGCAATTTTATGGTGTGGCTGCCGTGCCCGGAGACTTGCGTGAGGATCTTGTGGTCCTTGAACAGCGGCACGGTGATGAGCTGGCAGAACAGGCCCTTGTTGGCGGTCTCCAGCACGCTCCATGACGCCTTCAGCCGCAGCGATTTCGGCGGGCCGAACTCGATGCCGATCATCAGCCCCTTGCCGCGGACTTCCTTCAGCAGTTCATAGCCGGGGACCATGCGGGTCAGCGCCAGCCGCAGTTCGGCACCGCGCTTGGCGGCCTGCTCGATCAGTTTTTCCGACTCCAGCACTTCCAGCGTCGCGATGCCGGCGGCCATCGCCAGATCGTTTTTCGCAAAGGTCGAGCCGTGCACGACCGCGCGATCCATCTGGTTGAAGATCTTGTCGAAGATCGACTTGCGGGTAAGCAGCGCGCCGACCGGAACATGGCCGCCCGACAGCGCCTTCGCCAGCAGCACCATGTCGGGCTCGACATTCCAGTGCTCGACCGCGAGGAAGCGCCCGGTGCGGCCCATGCCGGTCTGGATTTCGTCGGCCACGAACAACGTGCCGTATTTGCGGCAAAGCGCCGCCGCCCCCGGCAGGAATTCGTCGGTGGGCATGTTGACGCCCTTGCCCTGGATCGGCTCGACGATGAAGGCGGCGACCTGGCGCGACGACAGCGCCTGTTCAAGCGCTGCCAGATCGTTGAAAGGGATCGCGGTGCATCCCGGAAGCAGCGGCTCGAAGCCGGCGCGGAAATTCGGATCGTCGGTCAGCGACAGCGCGCCATAGGACAGTCCGTGGAAGGCGTGGGCGCAATACACGATGCCGGGCCGGCCGGTGGCGCCGCGGGCGAACTTGATCGCGGCCTCGACGCATTCGGCGCCGGAATTGGCAAAGAACACCTTGTCCAGATAAGGCACGTAATCGAGCAGCCGTTCCGCCAGCACACCGGCCAGCGTCGATACGTCGAGTTGCACGAGATTGGGCAGGTCGCTGTCCAGCACGCTCTTCAAGGCCTGGCGCAGCGCCGGATGGTTCCGGCCAATCGCAAAAACGCCAAAACCGCTCAGTAGATCGAGGTAACGCGCGCCGTCGCGATCGAACAGGTACTGGCCTTGGCCCTTTTGAAAGCCGACGTCGTAACCGATGGTCTTGAGTACGCGTACCAGTTGCTCATTCAAGTGGCGCGCATGCATGGAACTGCGCTGCGACTGGCGGTCCACAAACATCTCGGAAACGTCTAGATTGGAATATAGCATCAGCTACATACTTCGGTTGGTGGCCGTTTCGTCAACTGAAAACACTCAATGCGGCGTTTTGCCCTTGTTCGGATCATCTACTAAAGCACAGGTTTAACCCATGTTGCACTGCCCACGAAAGATCATGCGCACGCTAGTATATTCGGGAATTTTTTTTGCGACAGGCCTTGCGCCGGCCCTTGCGCTTGATCCAACGGGCGACTGGCGGGTGGCGGACGGTGTCGCCAACATCCGTGTCGCGCAATGCAACGGCAGCATCTGGGGCGCGGTTTCGTGGGAGCAGAGGCCGGGCGGCCGCGACGAGCACAATCCAGATGTCTCAAAACAGAACAGGCCGACCCTGGGCATGCCGATCCTGATCGACATGAAGAAGAAGCCCGACACGGAAGCGTGGCAAGGCCAAGTCTACAACGCCAAGGACGGCCAATATTACAGTTCGACGATCAAGCCGGTCGATGCCGATCACATGGAGATTCAAGGCTGCGTGCTGGGCTTCCTGTGCGGCGGCGAAACCTGGACCCGCGTCTCGGGTCCGATTCCCTCAAGCCCCGTCAACAGCATGGCGAAGGGCGGCAAGACCATGGCCGCGCCGCCCAAGGCGGCCGCGCCGAAGACCACCGGGTCGGCTGGCCCGGCCGCCAAAGGTCAGAAGCAGGCGACCTCGGCCGATGCGGTCGGCGATATCTGCCTACTCCCCGATATCGCGGGGTTTGCCCATTAGCGCCGGCTGGAACAACAGCACCGCGGCAAGCGTAGTGACCAGCGACAGCGCCAACAACTTGCCCATGCTGGAGGTTCCGGGATGGCTCGACAGCCACAGGCTTCCGAACGCGGTTGCGGTGGTCATGGCGCTGAAAAATATCGCTCGCGTCAGGCTGGTCTGCAGCAGGTTGGTCCTGCCCGAACGCCACGCCGTGACATAGTAGATCTTGAAGGCGACGCCGACGCCGAGCAGCAGCGGCAGCGCGACGATATTGGCGAAGTTGAGCGGCAGCTTGATCAGCACGCAGATTTCCAGCGTCACGGCGCCGGCCACCAATAACGGCACCAGCGTCAGCGCCACGTCGGTCAGCCGCCGCAGCGTGATCCACAGCAACAGGCCGATCACGAGCAGCGCATAGATGCCGGCGTGAATGAAGGCGGCCACCACGGTATCGCCGGATTTGAGGATCGACACCGGGCCGCCGATCGCGGTCGGCTCGGCCGCCAGCACTGCATTGGCGAACCTGCGCAGATTGTCGTTGTCGTTGGGATCGCCGCGCGGCAGGGCCTCGACGCGCTGCAGGCCGTCCTTGGCTTTCCAGGAAGCGACGAGATCGGGCGGCAGCGTTTTCAGGCTGACCGGCTGGGCCTTCAGCGCGTTGCGCAGCTGATCGAGAACGATCTGGAGCGGATCGACGAAGATCGCCTGGGCCTTGTTGCGCGTCGCCTCGTCGGATTCCGCGAGCTTCGACAGCGCGTCCGCCAGCCGCCGCGACACCACGGCGCCCGGCCCCTTGCCGTCACCGGCGGTCCGGCGCAACGAGTCGACCGAGCTCTTCAGGGAATCGACGTTCTCCTGATCCGACGGCGCCGGGTCGATCGAATCCGGGTTCAGCGCGGGGTTGAGAACCCTGGCGGCCCTGTCGATCAGCTTCAGTTTCGGCGGCTGGTCCTGGGGCACGAAGCTTTCCAGCCACATCACGCGCAGCACTTCCGGCAGTTTCTCGAGCTTCTCGGCGATCTTCCTGGCGTCGGCGTCCGAATTGGTCATCACGTTGATGGCGTTGGCGCCGGTGTTCGGATCGTTGCGCAGGTCGAGGAAGGTGGCGATCGATTCGGCTTTGGGATTGCGCAAATTCATCGGGTTGAAGTCGAACTTCATGAAATAGAGCAGCGGCAGACCCGCGATGGCGATCGCCAGCGTGCCGGCGACGATGGCAATGCGGTGCCTTTCCAGGAAGTGATCGACCGGCGCGAGGAACGCATAGCCGACCGGCTCGCTCTCGCCGGGCGGATTGAGCAGGGCCAGCAACGCCGGCAACACGGTGATACTGGAGAAGAACGCCACCAGCATGCCGACGCCGGCGATCTCGCCGAGCTCGGAAATGCCCCTGTAGTCGGTCGGCATGAAGCACAGGAAGCCCGAGGCGGTCGCCATCGCCGCCAGCGAAAGCGGCACCGCGACGCGGCGCGCGGCTTCCGCCAGCGCCTGCATCAGATCGTCATTCTTGAAGCGCTCCGAGCGGTAGCGGACGCTGAACTGAATGCCGAAGTCCACGCCCAGGCCCACGAACAGCACCGCGAACGCGACCGAGAGCAGGTTCAGCGAACCCACCATCATCAGACCGAGCGCGGTGGTGATCGACAGGCCGATGAAGAGATTGACGAACACCGCGAAGATGATCTTCGTCGAATGCAGCGCCAGCCAGAGAATGAACAGCACCACCAGCACGGTGCCGATGCCGTTGACGATCGCGCCGTCCTGGACGGTGGCGTATTCCTCGTTGGCAATCGGCACCGGTCCGGTCAGCCGTACCCGCGCCTGGTACTTGCCGGGGAAATCCAGTTCGGCCGCGGCCCGCCGGATCGCATCGGTGGCATCCTTGCCCGGCTCGAGCGCATTGTAATCGAGGACCGGCTTGAATTCGATAAAGGCCCGCCGGTCGGAATCGGTCAGCGGCTTGTCGCTGGTCAATTCGCGCCAGGAGAAGGTGGCGCCCCCCTTGTTGAGTACATCCTCGACCGTTTGCGCGATCATGTTGAACGGCCGCGCCGTATTGTCTAGCTTGACCTCGCCGCGCTTGACGCCGGCAAGGCCCGTCTCCAGCGCGCCGGTCAGCCCGCGGATCGAGGGATCGCCGGCCATGATCTCGATCAGCGGCGCGGCGGACTCGAACTGCGAGGTGATCTGACCAAGCTCGGCCACGGGGAGGAACAACAGGCCATTCTTCTCGAAGAATTCACCGGAGCCGAGCGGCTGAAGCGATTGAAAGTGCCGGGTATCCCCGCGCAGCTTCTGATAGAGCGCCGCCGCCGCCGATCCCGTCAATTCCGGCGTCGGCGCTTCCACCACGGCCAGAATCGTGGAGTCCCGCTCGAACGCCCGGTCGAACACCTGGTCGCGCTGCCGCCAGTCCAGCTTCTCCGAAATCAGCTTGTTGATGTCGGTGTTGATCGAGAAATGCCGGGCGGTATAGAAGCCGGCCGCTATCGCAAGAACGAGTGCGACCAGGACAGTGAGAGAAGCAAACCGCGTGCAAGCTTTGACGATCGAAACAACGATACTTGTCAGCACATTTTTTCTTTCTAATGTTGGCGGCATCCGCAAACGTCCGCTCTCTACCGGAGTTCCACTATCCGATCTAATGTTGTTTTCTGACAATTTTGTCTTGGGGGCCACGGGGGCGCGGGACAGGCACCCGAAAACACCGAGGTGCGTCGGAAGGCTGATATAGCCGGGATCGGCGGGGGTAAAGTGACGAACAAGTGAGGCTTTGGGGGCTTTATTTGCCGCAATCTCCTACCTACTGTATCCCAATACCGGCTGTCGCGCCTTTGGCGGTTCGGCCGGCGATGCACCTTTTCTAGCCGGTGGTTTTTTGACACAAAGCCCTGTGCCGCCATGCGCTTGGGGGCAAGGACGAGCGCGAAAGTTGGGGGTGGTGCGGATATTGCAGATATCCGGACCGAACGGAGATGCAGGACATGAGTTTGGTGCAACGTGCGTAACGGACGTCCCATGGAAGTGTATCTTGCCCAGCCCCGCGGGTTTTGCGCGGGCGTCGTGCGCGCCATCGAAATCGTCGAGCGCGCGCTCGAGAAATATGGCCCGCCGGTCTATGTGCGGCATGAGATCGTTCACAATAAATACGTGGTCGAAAGCCTGAAGAACAAGGGCGCCATCTTCGTCGAGGATCTATCGGAGGTGCCTCCGCTCGCGGTCACCGTGTTCAGCGCCCATGGCGTGGCCAGGAGCGTCGAAGAGGAAGCCGCCGCCCGCGGCCTGCCGGTGCTCAATGCCACCTGCCCGCTGGTCACCAAGGTGCACAACCAGGGCAAGCGCTACATGTCGAAAGGCCGGGCGCTGATCCTGATCGGCCATGCCGGGCACCCCGAGGTCGAAGGTACCATGGGGCAGGTTCCGGGCCCGGTCACACTGGTCCAGAACGTCGATGATGTGGCGGAACTGACGCTGCCGGAGGACACCCCGGTCGCCTATATCACCCAGACCACCCTCAGCGTCGACGACACCAAGGACATCATTGCGGCCCTCCAGACCCGTTTTACCGATATTCAAGGCCCGGACATACGGGATATCTGCTATGCCACACAGAACCGCCAATCTGCGGTAAGGGACCTTAGCAAGCTGGTGGACGTCATTTTGGTGGTAGGGGCCGCCAATAGTTCCAACTCGAACAGGCTTCGTGAAATCGGCACCGAAGCGGGGGTTGCGAGTTATCTCATTGCCGATGGCAGCGAACTCAACCCGGACTGGCTGAAGGACGCCAAGGCCGTCGGCATCACCGCCGGCGCTTCGGCACCGGAAGTCCTCGTTGACGACGTGATCGAGGCGCTCCGGCGCATCGGCCCGGTGACGCTGTCGGTGTTGCCCGGCCGCGAAGAAAATATCGAATTCCGGCTTCCGGCAGAACTCGCCGCGGGCTGATCAACTTCTCTAGTGGGACCAACAAGAAAGTCTGTGATGGCAATACCCTTCTTCAAGGAACTCAGCATCGGCGGCTATCTGATCAAGCAGAAGCTGCTTGGCCGCAAGCGCTATCCGCTGGTGCTGATGCTGGAACCGCTGTTTCGCTGCAACCTCGCCTGCGTCGGCTGCGGCAAAATCGACTATCCCGACGCGATCCTCAATCGCCGGATGTCGGCCCAGGAATGCTGGGATGCCGCCGACGAATGCGGCGCGCCGATGGTGGCGATCCCCGGCGGCGAACCCCTGATCCACAAGGAGATCGGCGAGATCGTGCGCGGCCTCGTGGCGCGCAAGAAATTCGTGTCGCTGTGCACCAATGCGCTGCTGCTGGAAAAGAAGCTCGATCTGTTCGAGCCCTCGCCCTATCTGTTCTTCTCGGTGCACCTCGACGGCCTGAAGGAGCACCACGACAAGGCGGTGTCGCAAAAGGGCGTGTTCGACCGCGCGGTCTCGGCGATCAAGGCGGCGAAGGCGCGCGGTTTCACGGTCAACGTCAACGCCACGATCTTCGACGGCCATGCGGCGGAAGACATCGCCAAATTCCTCGATTTCACCACCGAGCTCGGCGTCGGCGTCTCGATGTCGCCCGGCTATGCCTATGAGCGCGCGCCCGACCAGGATCACTTCCTCAACCGCACCAAGACCAAAAGCCTGTTCCGCGACGTGTTCGCGCTCGGCAAGGGCAAGAAGTGGAATTTCATGCACTCGGGCCTGTTCCTGGATTTCCTCGCCGGCAACCAGAGCTACGAGTGCACGCCCTGGGGCATGCCGGCGCGCAACATTTTCGGCTGGCAGAAGCCCTGCTATCTGCTCGGCGAAGGCTACACCAAGACCTTCAAGGAGCTGATGGAGACCACCGACTGGGACAGCTACGGCACCGGCAAGTACGAGAAGTGCGCCAACTGCATGGCGCATTGCGGCTACGAGCCGACCGCGGCCAAGGCCGCGCTGGACAATCCGCTGAAGGCGATGTGGGTGGCGTTGCGCGGCGTGCGCACGACCGGGCCGATGGCGCCCGAGATCAGCCTCGCCAACCAGCGGCCGGCGCAATACATCTTCTCGTCCGAGGTGCAGAAGCGCCTGTCAGAGATCCGCCGCGACGAGGCTCTCGCCGCCGAGCAGAAAGCCTCGACAGCCGCGTAACGAGCGCAGCGCGCGATTGAAGTCGATCCCGGTCGCGACCAGCGCGCGCAAGGTCGTCGGATTGCGCGCCAACCCGCGCAGCACCTTGCGCAGATCGATGTCGCCGTTTGGCTTGATCGCGGTCACCGCCAGCGCCGGCAGCGCGCGGCTGGCGGGGTCGGCGATGACGCGCAGCGCCGCAAACGGAAGACCTGCTTCGGCGGCGTAGGCGGCGGCGATATGGCTCTCCATGTCGACCGCGGCCGCCCCCGTCTCCTGGTGCAGCGCGGCCTTGGTGTGCTGGGCCGAGACCACCTGCTCGGCGCCGGCGAGGCTGCCGCGGACGACGCGGCGGCGGCCCAAAGCGACGCTGGTGATGGTGGCCTCATTGAGCGCCAGGCCCGCCAGCCAGCGGGTATCGCCGGCCAGCACTTCGGTCGCAACCACGACATCGCCGGATTTCAACGAGGGATCGAGCCCACCGGCGAGGCCAAAGCTGATCACGCCCCGGATGGTGCTGGGATCGAAAACCGTCAGCAGCGCCCGCAATTGCTGGGGATCGCTACTCGAGCAGATGACGGTCATGCCGGGCCCGGCCGCGATGCGGGCCTCCTGTGCCAGACCAGTCACGATTAGAACCGGCCGCGGGTCAATGCGTTTGACCGCGGACATGCCGCCCCCCGTCCCCAATTTCACATCCCGACCCCTACCACCCTTGAGTTGGTGTTTCTCAGGTTCCGATACCGCGCTAACGCCCAGAGCGGAAAGAACTTCGAATAGCCATGATAGCGTAGATAAAACACCCGAGGAAAGCCCGTTGCGGTGTAGCGTTGCTCGTCCCACAGGCCTTTTTGGCCCTGTGTGGCTATTAGGTACTCAACCCCGCGGGCGACCGCCGGATGCCCGACCTCGCCTGCCGCCATCAGTCCAAGCAAGGCCCATGCCGTTTGCGAGGCGGTGGTGGGGGCGCCCTCATATCCCCGGTAGTCGAGCCGGTAGCTCCTGGCGTCCTCGCCCCAGCCGCCATCCGCGTTCTGGATCGAGACCAGCCAATCCGCGGCCTTGCGCATGGTCGGGTCCTGATGGTCGACGCCCGCGGCGTTGAGCGCGCACAACGCCGACCAGGTACCGTAGATGTAGTTCATCCCCCAGCGGCCGTACCACGATCCTTCCGCAAGCTGGGTGCGGCGCAGATAGGCGACGCCGTCGGCCACCGCCTTGCTGTTTTGGATGGTCTCGCCGAGCTGGGCCAGCATCGAGACGCAGCGGGCGGTGACGTCCTCGGTCGGCGGATCGAGCAGCGCGCCATGGTCGGAGAACGGAATGTTGTTGAGATAATATTCGAGATTGTCGGCGTCGAAGGCGGCCCAGCCGCCGTCGCGGCTCTGCATGCCGCAGATCCATTCGCGGCCGCGGGCGATCGCCTCGTCGTATTCGGCGCTCCGGCTCAAGCGCCTGGCGCGATCCATCGCCATCACCACGACCGCGGTATCGTCGAGGTCGGGATAATAGGCGTTGTTGTACTGGAAGGCCCAGCCGCCGGGGCGCACATCCGGCCGCTTCACCGCCCAGTCGCCCTTGAGGTCCAGCACCTGCTTCGGCTTCAGCCAGTCGAGGGCCTGCCTGGCCGGCGCCAACGCCGTCTCGCCGCCGGTCTCCAGCAAGGCGTGGCAGGTCAGCGAGGTGTCCCACACCGGCGAGACGCAAGGCTGGCAATAGGCTTCGTGCTCGCCGATCACCAACAGCCTGTCGAGCCCCTTTCGGGTAACCGCGCGCGGCAGATAATCCGCAGGCCTGCCGAGCACCTCGTACATCATCACGGCGTTGGCCATCGGCGGATAGATGGCGCCGAGACCATCCTCGCCGTTCAGCCGTTCCTCGATGAAGGCAACGGCGGCGTCGATCGCGCGCTGGCGCAATTTTTTGGGAAACAGCGGCTCGATCAGGCGCAGCACGCTGTCGAGCGCGCGGAACAGGAGAAACCAGCCCCAGCTCTGGTGCGGCGCTTTCGCGGTCATGCCGATCGAATGCGGTGCCTGGAGGAACAACTCGTCGATGCCGACGCCGCTCCTGTTTATCGCACGCGGCTTCAGCGCCGCGAGCACCATCAGCGGCACGATGGTGGTGCGCGCCCAGTAGGAGATCTTGTTGATATGGAACGGCGACCACAGCGGCAGCAGCATGATCTCGACCGGCAGCACCGGCACGCTGCGCCAGGTCATGATCCCGAACATCGCCAGCATGAAGCGGGTGAAGACGTTGCTGTGGAGGGCGCCGCCGCGCGAGCGGATCGCCTCGCGCGCCCGCGCCATGTGCGGAGCATCGGGGGAATCGCCGATCATCTTCAGCGCGAAATAGGCCTTCACGCTCGCGCTCATGTCGAAGTCGCCCTCATGCACCAGCGGCCAGCCGCCATGGGCAGCCTGCACCCTGCGCAGATAGTTGGCGATCTTGGCTTCCAGCCCGGCGTCGACGGGTTCGCCGAGGTAGTGGCGCAGCAGCACATACTCGGCCGGAATCGTGCAATCGGGTTCAAGTTCGAACACCCAGTGTCCGTCCGGTTGCCGGTAGCCCAGCAATCCGTTCGTCGCAGACGCGATGCTCGCTTCGAGCGCGCCGCTCTCCGCTTCAACT
>Ga0210410_10002884_pt1 | contig 15331 bp, 12 predicted proteins | sample IncBWC4MmetaG_FD_161058 | JGI IMG/M metagenome (GOLD analysis project Ga0210410, IMG submission 161058) | Forest soil microbial communities from Barre Woods Harvard Forest LTER site, Petersham, Massachusetts, United States - Inc-BW-C-4-M | ecosystem: Environmental > Terrestrial > Soil >... | reverse complement strand
CCCGTATGTCGCCGGCGGCACCGCCTTGGCGTCCGGTCTTCCGCCGTGGGTGGCCGATGGGGGAATGGAAAAACTTCTGCAACACCTGCAAGATCCCGCCACGCGCGCCAGGATTAAGGCCGATATGGCTGGGGACCACGCGAATTGGGAAAACCTGTTTTTCGATAGCGGGGGCGGTAGCGGCGTGATGGTTTCGGGAGTCGTAAACCCGGACTTGAAGAAATATGACGGCAAAACCGTTGCCCAGATCGCCGAAGCGCAGAAAAAATCCCAACTCGACGCTTTGTTCGATTTTATCCTTGCCGACAAGGGACAAACCGGCGCGCTCTATTTCATGGCCAATGAAAATGACCTGATCTACGGCTTGAAGCAGCCATGGACAAGTCTCTGCCTTGATGCAGGCGAGTTGTCGCTGGATGGCCCGCTCTACGAACCGCACACGCACCCGCGCGCCTTTGGCGCCATGCCACGCTTTCTCGGCCACTATGTCCGCGACCAACATTTGCTTTCTCTCGAGCAAGCCATCCGGAAAATGACCTCTCTTCCCGCCCAGCGCGAGCGCTTAGCCGATCGTGGGCTCCTCAGGGAAGGCTACTTTGCGGATATCACCGTGTTTGATCCCGCCACCATCAAAGATCTCGCGACTTATACAGAGCCTGCGCGGCTGGCCGAAGGAGTGAAATACGTCTTTGTGAATGGTCAATTGGAATTCGCCGATGGCAAGTTGACAGGCCGCACGGCGGGACGCGCCCTCCGCGGCCCCGGCTGGAAACCAGGCATTGCCGCTCATCCCTAAGCAGCAGTGTATGCCTGTGCTGGTCATCTTTTCTGAGATGGAGTCCAGAAGGAGCAGGCAGTTGCTTGTAAAGAGCCGGAAGCAGATTCTACTCGCGACGATTTGAGGTGGAGATGGCGCACATTTCCGAGAGCTCTATTTTTCCAGCTGGCGAATTTCAGTTGGATGACACTCTGAAGGGCATTCCAGGAGGTACCAAACCCTTTCCACTGTCTCAAATCGGTCAGCGCGGGTGGAACGTCTTGCGCGAAGATCTCCCTCTTCCACTGATGGTCCTGAAACGTTCCGTACTGCACCACAACATTCGGGTCATGCAGTCCTTCCTCGAGGAGCACGGGCTTTCCCTGGCCCCTCACGCCAAAACACACATGTCGCCTCAACTCGTCCAATTGCAGCTTTACAGTGGGGCGTGGGCGATTACGGCCGGAAACGTCTCCCAGGTGCAGGTCTTCCGTCGATTTGGCGTGCAAAGGATTATTCTCGCGAATCAATTGGTTGGCCGGCAGAACGTCCGTTATGTGGTGGAAGATTTAAATGCGGACAGGGGGTTCGAGTTTTTCTGTTTGGTGGATTCGATAGCAGGCGTGAGACATCTGGCGTCACTGGCCGAGCAGTTTGGACTATCCCGCCCAATCAAGGTTTTGCTGGAGGGCGGCTATTGGGGAGGCCGAACAGGTTGCAGGACTTTACAACAAGCTTGTGAAGTCGTTGCGGAACTCCGAAATGCCCGGCGGTGGCTGACGCTGGCGGGGGTCGAGGGGTTCGAAGGTTCAATCTCGCGCGACAATCCTGCGGAAGCGCTCCAGCAGGTGAATCAATATCTCGGATTTCTGAAGGAACTGCTCGCAGCGTTGAATCCAGAAGATTTTGCCGGTGTCGAGGAAGTCATTTTCTCCGCTGGAGGTTCTGCTTACTTCGACGTCGTGGCCAAATCTTTTTCCGCATTGGAGTTCCCCGTCCCCAAACGTATTGTTCTGCGAAGTGGTTGTTACCTTACGCATGATTCCCGGATGTATGCCGAATCCGCCAAAGAAATGCTGGCTCGCGGGTGGCGTGGACCGCAGTTGCAAGCCGCGTTGGAGGTATGGTCGTACGTCCAATCGATCCCCGAGAAGGGATCGGCCATTCTAAGCATGGGAAAAAAAGATTGCCCTTACGACTACTATCTTCCCACCCCGCTAAGACGCTACCGCTCTGACGAAGACACCCTGGATTTGTCGGCTTGCCGGATCACGCGATTGAATGATCAGCACGCCTATATGAGTTTCCCTGAAAGTTTGGACCTGCGATTCGGCGACCGGATCGCGTCCGGCATATCCCATCCATGCACTGCGTTTGACAAGTGGCGATTCATCCCCATCGTCAATGACGAATACGATGTCGTGGACGGGCTAATTACGCATTTCTAAAAAATCCTCAGCCAAACACCGCCGGATCGAGGTTCGAGAAGAACTCCCTATGCAGCGCCTCGGCAGCTTTCCCTGCATCCCTTCCGTCGACCACCACGCCTATGTTCAAAAGCGATGCACCCTGTGAAATCATGCGCACGTTTACATCGCGAAGAGCCCCGAAAACACGCGCCGCCACGCCAGGCGTGTGCCGTATGTTGTCGCCCACGACGCAGAGAATGGCTTGATCCCGTTCGATCGAGACTTCTGTGAACGGGGCGAGTTCCGCGCAGATCTCGGGAAACCGTGTGTCGTCATCCACCGTCAGCGATACGCTCACTTCGGACGTCGCCAGCATGTCCACGGACGTCTCGTACCGGGCGAAAACCTCAAAAATGCGCTGTAGAAATCCGTGAGCCATCAGCATACGGTTCGACCGCAGATTCACGATCGCGAGTCCCTGCTTGCACGCCACGGACTTCAGCAGGTTCATGCACGGCACCGCCTCGGCGACGATGATCGTTCCCAGGGCTGCGGGGCGTCGCGAGTTCAGTATCCGCACAGGAATGTTCTTTTCCTTTGCCGGCATCACCGTGGCCGGATGTAATACCTTTGCCCCGAAGTAGGCAAGTTCCGCGGCTTCGTCAAAAGAAATGGTCTTCACGGGACGCGCCTCTGGGACGATGCGCGGATCGCACGTCAGGACGCCGTCCACGTCCGTCCAAATCTGGATTTCCTGTGCGCTGATCGCCGCCCCTACTAGCGACGCGGTGAAGTCCGAGCCTCCGCGTCCGAGTGTTGTCGTAACTCCTGCGCGGTCTGCTCCAATGAACCCACCCATCACCGCGACAGTTCCCTTATCGAGGCCCCCGATCACACGGGAAGTGCGCTCATAGGTCTCCGGAATATCCGGCGCGGCTTCGGTGAAGTTTGAGTCGGTAACAATCACGTTTCTCGCATCGACGTGCACGGAGGCAACTCCGCGGCTTTTCAAGGCCAGCGCTACGATCTGGCTGGAAAGCCTCTCCCCGAAACTCGCCAGGGTGTCGAGCGATTGTGGCGTCACCAGGCGCAGGACGCACAATCTTTCGACGAGGTCACCGAGCGACTGGAAATCGTCTTTAAGAGTGAATTCCAGTTGCGATCGCTCCTGCGCCGACACCAGCGGCGCGGATTCCCGCCGGTGATACTCTTCGAGGGCCCGCAGCTTCTCCATGGCGCCGGCGCGGTTCCCTTTTTCCGCCTCCTCGGCGATGGCCAGCAGCCCATTGGTCGTCTTCCCCATGGCGGAAACAACCACAACGGGCTGCTGTTCCCGGCGGGCTTTCACGATCTCCAAAGCGCGGTCAATGGCCTCCGTCGACTCCAGTGAGGTCCCCCCGAATTTCATCACAATCATGGTTCGTTTCATCCTCGTGGAAATGTGTGTGAACAACTTCGTGATGGAACGGAAGGAGAAGGGAGGGTGCGCGGGGAGTACGGCTCGAGTCCGGTCACCTCTCGATAGCGCTCCACCCGTTGGTCACGGATGACAGTGGACGGCCTTTAGGCCTGTCCACCAACCACAGCGGTTTCAGCGACCGCAATGATTTCGGCGGAGTTAAAAACCAGAACCCTTTTCCCCAGGTCTCCGAAGCTGCTCGGAATTCAAAACCCAGCTACTCGTGGCCTCCGCACCTCTACCAAGAACTGAAAAACTGGTACAGTCCACTTTAACAGAAATTCGAATACCCACCAAAAAATGCCGCTTATTTCGAGTTTCCTCGCGGCGAGTGTGGTTTGACCGTTTCCCCGAACGCATCGGAAACGCCTGTGCGATTCCCGTGGTGGCATCGTACCTGGCAGGATCCCGTGCACCTGCTGTGTACTTCAGTTTGGATAATGTCCCGGCCCAAGCCGGTCAAATGTAGTTCGAAATCAAGCGGCTTAGCAGTGCGAGGCAACTGGGCCATCAGTGAGCGACTCGAGACCTAGGTAACACTTTGTACCGGACGTGACACCGGAAACTCCGAACCGTAAGGATCCCCCCCTCGTTTAGGTCGGCGAAGTACTCATTCCCGCTGCGCTCAAAAATATTTCGCCAAGCCATCGAGTTCGCGCCAGATGGTACAGAGGGAATCACACGAAGACAGCAATCTGGCTCTCATCGGGCTAGGCTTGACGCTGCCGGCGGTCATGGGCTTGCTCGGAATGGCCGTTGGCGTCCAGCCAGGCCAGGAGGCAACGGATGCTGCCGCGCGCCAAGGCGATGCTCGAATCTGCCGCGCCGTAGTAGAGATTGATGGTGTCGCCGTCCGCGTCCACCGTGTAGCCGCAGGGGAAGACGACGTCTTGAACGTCGCCGTGGTGTTCGTAGTCCGCTTCGGGGGCAAACATCCAGGAATCTCCACGAACCAAGCACTTCTCTGGTTGTTCCAGATCAAAAAGGGCCAGGCCGAGACGATAGATGGAGCTTGATGGCGTCCTGCGGACGCCGTGGTAGATCATCAGCCAGCCTCTGGGCGTTTCGATCGGCGGCGGAGACATGCCGATTTTGTTGGCGTCCCACCAGGCGCCGCGGCGGGCTTCCAGCATGAGCTTGTGGCTGCCCCAATGGCGCAGGTCTGGCGAGTAAGAGATCCAGATATGCGCTCCCAACGGGGTCATGGGGCGGTGAATCAACGCCCAGAATCCGCTGATTCTTCTGGACAGGAGAGCGGCATCCTTGTCGTCCGGCGACATGATGAGGCCAAATCTCTCGTAGGTACGGAAATCCTTGGTGAGCGCCAGCGATACGCCTGGGCCGCCGCGGGAGTAGGAGGTGTATACAACGGCATACTTTTGGAGTTCCGGCACGAAGGTGATACGCGGATCTTCGATGCCCCATAATTCTTCCGGATAGTTCTCCGGGTCGGCCGGCAAAGACGGTTTAGCGTCAATCTGCCAGGCATCGACACCGTTAACCGAGCGCGCTGCACAAAGGTGAGAGAGGCCGCGGCGATCTTCCACGCGGCACAGGAGAAGCGTGGATTTGTCAGGCAGGAGTGTAGCTCCCGCGTTGAAGACGCTGTTAATGGAGTAAGGCCAATCTTTTGCCGTCAAAATTGGGTTCGCCGGGTGCCGGGTGAACAAAGTGTCGTGCTGAATCAAGGTTTCAATCAAGAAAAATCTCCCTATAAGCAAACTGACTGCCAGACAAAATCACAATGGGGCTAGAGGAACTGTGGTTCGGTCACGCCTTCCTGTCGGTGGTGTCCGCTTCCTCCAACCTTCGCATTTCGAGCAGGGCCATCAGGAAAGAGAGGGTTGATTCCGCTCCCTGGTTCTCGTTGGCGCGGTCAGGATGCAAGCCATCGCGGCAGCCCCCCGTGATGGGGTCGTATAGGGCGATCTGCAGGTCGTTGTCGCCGAGGAACCAGTTAAAGGCTGTCCAGGCTTCTTTCCGCCAGCGTCCCTTCCCTGTTGCGCGATAGGCCTGGAGATAGGCGGAAACCGTGGCGCATGCTTCGATGGGTTGCTGGTCGAAACGGGCTTTTTCGGTTTTCTTCGAATAGAATCCGTGCGAACCGATCGGGACAAAGTGGCCCTTAGTCTCACAACGCTGCACCGCTGCTAGCCAATCGAGGGCTTCGAGCCCGGCCGAAACCATAGCGTCGTTGCCGCTGCGCGTTCCCGCGCGAATCAAAGCCTGGGGCAACCGGGCATTGGAGTACGAAAGCACGTTTTCAAACCATTTCCAGTCTCCGGAACGGGTGGCCTGGTAGGAGTCGAGCAGACGAGTTGCCAGCGCGTCAGCGGCATTGAGCGCCGCACGATCTCCTGGGAACGATTCGAGATATTCCAACAGCCCGAGCAAGGTGAATGCACAAGCACGGGGACTCTTGAATTCCACCGCGGCGGGAAGGGCCATTTCAAACAAACGTCCCGCGGCTCCTCGGAGACCGGCGTCATTGGTTCTGCCGAGGACGGTGCCCAAGCCCCACAATGCGCGCCCATGGCTATCTTCGGAGCCATGAAGTTCCTGCCAATGGCGTTCATAACTCAGACAGTTTCGGAATCGTTTGGTTGCTGGATCGAAAGCCAACCACAAAAATGCGAGATAGCGGGCAGCGAGATCCACCGAGCGAGTGGCGGAGGTGCTTCCAAGCTCTTCCAGCAGAATCGCGACAATGAGAGCGCGGGCGTTGTCATCGGTCGAATAGCCTTCCGGGTAGTTGGGCACGTTGAAAACCGCGTGCTCCACGATTCCCGTGCTGTCGGTCATCCGGCGCAAGTGATCGAGTTTTATGGAGGGTAACCGGTCGAGGGCCTTTTCCGTGTTCTGCGCGGAAAATGTTGCCCTTGGATTGCGTAACCGCTCGTTGTACACGCTTTCAAAACTGCCCATGTATTGCTGAGCTACGCGATCCCACACCATGTCGCGCGCATAGAGGAATGCGCGCTTCCTCATGGCATGGCGCGCGGTTCCGTTGTCCAGAAGCTCTATGGTCTTCGCGGCAATCGCCTGGGGATCGTTGAAGGGGACGAGGACGCCGCGTTCGTCGTCGAGTAATTCAATCGCATGCAAATAAGGAGTGGAGATGATTGCCTTCCCGGCGCTCAGGGCATAGGCGAGCGTGCCCGATACTACTTGTCCCTTGTGCTTGTAAGGCGTGATGTAAATGTCAGCCGCACCGATCAATTCCACAAGCTCTTGTGGACTGACAAAGCGGTTGCGGAAGATTACGTTGGCTTCGACGCCCAGGTCTTTCGCGAGCTTCTGCAAGGACTCCCTATACTTGTCACCTTCCCGGCGCAGGATATGCGGGTGGGTTACACCGGAGATCATGTAGACGACGTTGGGGTGGCGCGATAGGATTTCCGGGAGGGCTTGGATGACGTTCTCGATGCCCTTGTTCGGCGAGAGCAATCCAAACGTGAGCAAAACTTCTTTTCCTTCGGTTCCGAACGCGTCTTTGTAGAAATTGGGGTCGGTAAATGCCATATCCGGAATGCCGTGAGGGATCAGATCGATTTTGGAGGCCGGAACGTGGAACACTTCCTGCAAGATCTCCGACGATTGGCGGCTCATGACGATGAACCGATCCGATAGTGCTGCAATTTCTTCCATCACCGCGCGCTGATCCGGATTCGGTTCGCGGAGTACAGTATGCAGGGTGGTGACCACCGGCATCTGCAGCCGGCGCAGCAATTCCAGAATATGGGCACCCGCGGGTCCGCCAAAAATTCCGAACTCGTGCTGCAGGCATACCAGATCAATGTTGCTGAAATTCAGGAATTCCGCGGCTTGGCGGTACGATGCGACCTCATCTTGTGCAAGTTCGAATCGGATGCGGGCCGGATAGCTGTAGCCTTCTGGAACATCGTTTACCGGAAGAGCCAGAAGCTCCGTGGCTTCGTATTGTGCGTGAATCGCGTCACACAAATCGGTGGTGAACGTGGCAATTCCACATTGCCGCGGCAGATAGTTGCCGATGATAGCCACCCTGCTCGGCAACATTGGACGCGGATGCATGGGCTGCAGCGCTACCGGCGTATTTTCCACAACCGATGTATCCAAGGTGATCACGTCTTCGAGACTAAATTGATCAATTACTCTAGAATTGTCCGAAGCGTGGATAGCGGGCGACCTTTCGATTGCAGGGATCATCTTGGGATTCGACATTTGATTCCTGTCTTGTGTTTGGTTTGTGCGTTTCCGCGAGATAAGAACGCATACTACGGGCGAAATGCTTTCTGGTTCTTCAGCCGCTCGACTTCCAGGTCGTCGGCTTCTTTTTTCTTGAGGTCGGCGTCGCGCTGGGGTTTTTCCTGCTTTTCGAGTGTCACGGCGTCTGCAATGGCAATCTCGGCCTCCGCGTTAAGGCGCTTGGAGAAGAAGATGAGGCCGAAGCGGTTGGTAAACGCAGAACGGACCAACGTGAAGAAATTTTGTGAATCCTCCCAGGTCGCGACGGTTTTATCGCTGTCACTGAATCCCGCATACAAAGCAGGTTCGACCCGCGGCGGGGGTATCGTTGCCGGGCCATATTTTAGAGAGATGGATTTCACCATGTCGTCCGAGGTGAGCCCCTCCGTGGAAGATGTGTCGTAGGTCACGTAAATTTTGTAGAGCTCGCCGTTGAAGAAAGAGAAAAGCATCTGTTCGACGCTATCGGCGTGGTAAGAAGCACCGGGAACAGCCGGCGGCCACCAGGTCAGCTCCTGGACAAGTGCTGGGCGAGCGTGGATCGTTTTCAGATCGATTGGCTTCTTCTCGGTTTGCTTCAGGACGGTAGCCACGCTGGATCCAAGTGCTAATCCGCGGTACTTCGAAAAATCCTGCGCGCGGAGGACGGGAGAAGCAAGAAGAAGTGCACCAAGACAAAGAACCGAATTGCGTAAAGTTTTCATTTTCAGATCTCCCACGAATTCCTAAGAACTTGAAATTAAAGTTCCGTATTTATTTGCAGATATTGCGGCCTCTGGAGCAACAGAAATTCCCCGGGTGAAATCGTTCGCACGGTCCAGGGCCAGCCCCTGCTGGATGTGGCGGAAATTGGCGGTAACGATTACAAAAGGGATGCCGAGAAACCATCTTGAGCGGGTTTCTCTAATCTCCAGCGAATTGAATTTTCGCGCCGCTGGTTTCGCCAGGATGGTGCGGAGCGCCCTGCGCAGGGCCGATGGTCCCTGGCGGCCAAGAACGATTGCCTTCAGTTCGCCGGCTAAATAGAAGAAGTTCCACTTCAATTCCTCGATTTTTCGGCCCAGCCGGTACCCATCGCAATTTCTGACCGCTCTCCAGCCAGGGAGAAATGTTTCCGTTTCGATGATCAAACCTCCGGGCAAGAGCGTGTTCTCGCGGATGAAAAGAGTTCCCGCAGATTCATTTGTTGACATTTGGACCTTCCCGAACTGCAAAACGGGTGGACCTCAACGCAAAGAGGCCGGACTCGCTGACCCCAGTTAACCTGCTCGACTTGTAAGGGAAGCACGTTCTCCGGGTTGCAGATCGTCAGGAGGCTGGAACGACACACTCTGAACGAAGCGGCTTCACCGCAAATGCCGATTCCCTGCAGTTCCCGACACCCCATCGTACATGCTGCCCAGGCGAAGCGCTGTCCACAATTGCACAGTTTTGGTTCGATCTGCTCGATGGCCTGAACCAGGCCATCGAGGATCGTCGGTTACGAACTGCGGGCCGCCGAGCGGCGGTTGCGCTTAGGGTTTACGCTTCTTGGGTGGTTTTTTGGTTTCGCCGCCCTTGGTGCTGACAAGAGCGAGGAAATCCTTGGCGTTGAATGGGTAACGGCGGATGGACTGCTGCCCGGTGGTGCTCAATGTGATGTCGACGCGGCGGTTGTTGGCGAGGACGAGCACCTTGAAATTTTTCTCCAGCTGCTGGCGCTCTTCGGGCGTCAACTCCGGATTATCGGCCATCTGTTGTTTGATCTCGTCGGGAGTGAGCTGTTGCTCTTCGCCAAAAGACTTGGTGTCAATGTGGTCTGCCGGGACGCCGTGTTCGACGAGGTAGTCCTTGGCGCGCGCGACGCGGCGGTCGGTGAGTCCTTTGTTGTACTCAGCGCCTCCGCGAGGATCGGCGTGGCCACTGAGGATTAGGTGGGCATCGGGCCTGTATTTCAGGTAGCTGACAAAGTCCGCAGCCAGTTTTTCCAGGATGTCGGCTTGACTGTCGAGCAGGCCGCGTTCGGGATGCTCAATGGTGGGCCGAGCAGTGGCGAAGTAAATCGTGTGGAGGGCCAGCCTGGATTCCAACTGCTTAATCTCCGGAGCCGACGCAGGAGGCGGCGGGGCTTGCACGAGCACGCTGGTGGTGCTGGAGGAAGTGAGCGCGGGAACGCGGTCATCAGCGACGTTGCAGGTGACCGTGATAGTGCCCGGCTGTGCGCTGCCAGTATTCAACGCGGCGCTGCTGCCGGTGCCGGAGATATCGCCGGCGCTTGCGGAGTAACTGTAGATGAGCCTGCGTCCATCCGGACTGCTGGCGTTGGAACTGATAGTGGAGGTGGCGCCGGGGAGCACGGTCGCGGGATCGGCGGAGCAGGAAATGACGGGCGGACGAGGCTGCTTCACGGTGAAGCTGGCGCTGCAGGACGCGAGGCCATGCTTGCTGCCGTCACTTAAATTGGAGGTGACAACATAGGAGCCAGGTTGCAAGCCGGTGGTGTCGACCGTAGCTGAGGCATCACTGCCCGGAATTTTTATATTGGTGGCATTCCAGCTGTATGTGACAGTGCGCTTGGGATTGAAATTAGAGCCACGGGAAGTTGCGGTCACGGGCTCGCCGGCAAAGACTTCGGTCGGCTGGACGGAACAAGAAGCGCTGGGCGGAAGCCCTGGCTCACCACCACCGAGGTTAAGGACGAGGCCGGTCTGCAGGCGCACCCCATAGAGTTGCGTACTCGGAACACTGGTAGGAGCATAGCGGTAGTTCGACAATACATAGTCGGCCCTGATGAGCCGTATAGCGACGTGCCGGGTCAGGTTGAGATCAACACCGCCGCCGAACATGACCCCGAGTTTGTCGATATCGTGGAAGGCATCCGGTGTGAGGCGATGGTCGCCCACGAGCAGTTCAAGGAAAGGAGTAAAGTGCTTGGTGCGGAAGGTGACCCTGGGGCCGAAGGAGATGTTGGCAAATCCCGCATCGTCGATTCTGTTGGCTAGCCCCTTTTCTCCACTGCCCCAATTGGTGCTGGCATCGAGAGTTAATCCGAACCAACGATCGAAATTATAAGAAGCGCTGACACCGACACCGCGGGGATTCCATTCGAGGCGGCTGGAGAGTGGCAACACGGCGCCGGGAAGCTGGCCGTGAATTGTCGTGCCGGGATCAAAGACGGTGTAGCCGCCGAAAAGCTCCCATTTGGGGGCGGGCTGGTCCTGAGCCGCAGCGAAGCCGGCAAACATAAACAAGAACGCAATTACTGCCGGCAGCAACATTAAGACCCGAACTGGATGGCGCTTCGATTGAGATGACATACGAAAGTTCCTCCGAAAATTAGCAGCGTGAAATGCTTTTCCAGTCCACCGCGCGATGGGCCAGCCGCAAGACCGGCCCGTCGCCGAAGACTTTATGGACATGCAGGGACAACAACCGTGTTGGTGTCCATGGTGACTGCGCCCGTGCGGGCCAAGGCTCTGCCATTTAGCGTTGCACCGGTGGTGAGGGTGATGGAAGCCTGAGCCATGATGGTTCCGGTGAAGGATGTTGCTGTGCCCAGCGTCGCGGAACTTCCCACCTGCCAGAAGACGTTGTGGGAGTTTGCGCCATTAATGAGAATCACCTGACTATTCGTGGAGGCGGTCGTGAGCGTGGAAACGATCTGGAAAATCCAGACAGCGTTCGGATTCCCTTGACCGTCGAGTGTTAGATTGCCGGTTATTCCCAGAGAAGGTTGGGCGCTGGTGGTTTTATAGACGCCTGGAGGCAATGTCTGTCCGCCTATGTCTGCGCTGAGGATAGCCCCTCCGGCTGCTCCCGCAGCGTTGTTGTACGCTGTGGTCAGGTCCCCTTGGGCGGTCATAGCAACAGAATCGCCCGCGTGGAATGCGCCTGTGATGGAGGCGGGCGTCCCAAACCCTGTTATTGCAGTTCCTGGCCAAACGCCGACATCCCCACTAACGGTGGTGGCCGTCCCGGTGACATTGGTGACCGTGGAGCCGGCGAGAATTCCAAAACTGCAAGCCGAGGCCAGTGCTATAGCCCCGCTAGGAGGAGGACAGGGGGCCGACGTGGTGAAGGTCCAGGTGAAATTGGAGGCCAGCCCATTGCCGAACAGATCTTGAGCGGCGGTGGTGATCGTGGCGGTATACGTGGTGCTGGCGGTAAGAGTGGCGGCAGGAGTAAAAGTGGCGATCATGGTGGCGGCAACATAGCTAACTGTGCCAGCGGTGCTGGCCCCGCCCGCCGTCAACGTAAACGAAGTCGCCGTGATAGTCGCTGGGTTCATCGGCTTGCTGAAAGTGGCGGTAATGACGGCGGTATTGGGGCAGACAAGTGTGCTGCCGCTAGGTGGAGTGACCGTGGTCACGGTGGGCGGGGTTAGCGGAGCACCCGGGCTGCCTGTGCCGGCGTGTCTGTCCGGGTCGCTGCAGCCTGCCATGGCGATGGCCAACAGGAACGCCGGAATCCACATCTTGCTAACCTTTAAATTACGCATGTGCCTCTCCTCATCGCTCGGTCACAATCCGTGCCATCCCGCTCACAGTTGGGGGAAACCATTTGACGCTCCAACTTTTGCTGGGTAGTTGGATAAAGAACTCAATCCATTGCCGGAACATCTGTATACCAATCCCTTACTGTCGATGTCTGTCTAATATTGAACGTTCTCGACCGAGGGCTAAGGAACCAAGGACTGTTCTCTTTTGCACAGTAGTGCGAGAGTTTTCTTGGTACGGTAGGTAGGGGCGGAACGTCCGCTCCCAGAAGGCAGTTCGACCCAATATGAAACGGCGAAATCACAAAAACAAACGTAGTGGCGACACTTTCAATGCGCAGAAGTTTCTCGATACCGCAGGTGTGGCGCGAAAAGTGGCGGAATACAGCCGGGGTGAGTCCATTTACTCGCAGGGCCAAGCCGCGGGCACGGTCATGTACATCCAGAAGGGCGGGGTGAAATTGTCGGTGGTGAACGGTTCCGGCAAGGAAGCGGTGGTGGCGATGTTTGGCCCCACTGATTTTTTTGGCGAGGGATGCATGGCGGGGCAGACAATCCGCATGGGCACGACAACCGCGGTTACGCCAACGACGCTGCTGGTGATTCAAAAAGAGGAACTGTTGCGGGTCCTGCACGCGGAGCACGAATTATCGGATCATTTCATCGCCTACATGCTGGCGCACAACATCCGGGTGGAAGAGGACCTGATCGATCAATTGTTCAATTCCAGTGAAAAGCGACTGGCACGCGCGTTGCTGTTGCTGGCCCGCTACGGAGAACAAGACCGGCCTGAACGTGTGTTAGCGAAAGTCTCCCAGGAGACGCTGGCGAGCATGGTGGGCACCACGCGTTCGCGGATCAATTTCTTCATGAACAAATTCCGGAAGCTCGGATTCATCGAATACAACGGCACAATCAAGGTCAACAAGTCGTTGCTCACAGTCGTCCTGCACGAGTAACGACCGCCCCCAAAAAGAAAAAGCCTGCCGGGTTAAGGAATTCCCGGCAGGCTTGACGTTTTCGGACAGCTCCTAATTCGAAGCGGCGTGCTCTGATTCGTTGCGCGGCGCACTCTTTTCGAGAACCGACACAAGGTGACGCCCGGTGGCAGGCACGGCGACGTGATCGCCCCTGACGATGTTCTTTGCTTTCATGGCATGCCCGTAGACCTGTTCATTTGCGTCATCGTCCGGCCGAAGAGTAGTGCCTGCGAGGGAGACTCCTGCAAATAGACCGCGGGAACGCGAGTAGCTAAGGATCTCGGCGCGCATCCAGGCGTCTGTGTCCGCGGAAGCGTCGCGGCCCTTGGGGCCGGCGGCGACCGACGCGTCTGCGCCCAGTTTCACTTTGCTGCTCAGGATGGATTCCATGCCCCTGTCATTCATCACGAGGAGAATTAAGTCGGTTGCTTCCCCGCCGATCTGAAAACCAACGCTGGCGCCTTCCAGGGCGTACATCGCGGGAGCTCCCCACGGCCCGCGAAATTTATCGCCAGTGCGGCAAACCATGGCGCCGCGCCCGTATTCGGCGCCGACGACAAAGGCCGCCTTCATAAGGTTCGGAAAGACGATGACGCACTCGGCCTTTTCCAAGAGCTCGTGAGGAATGTTGTCGGGGACATTCAGAACTTCCTGCATGACAACGCCGCTCTCTTCGAGGCGTTTTTGTTCCTTGTTCAAATCAGAGGCGAATACGGAAACTGCTGCGAAGGTAATGCACACTGCTCCAATCAAAGAACGTTTCATGTTGACCTCCACGGTCGGAACTTTTCTTTCGAATGACTTACTTCTTTACATCGCGCGATTGAACTCCATTCAGCACGGTTTGGATCAGGAGAGGGAGATGCGTTGCCCGACTCTCAGGCGGGACACTTTCACAAGCTAAGGCTAGGAATTCTTTCGGGCCCCGGCGACCACCAGGACGATTCCCCCGACCAGCGCCAGTCCACCGAGGAATGGTGGGATAGAAACGTGCTCATGCTCGTTGGCGGTGGCGTGGATGGGGCCGACGTCCAGCACTCTTTCCTGATGAGTGTAATTGAACCCCTGATAGGCCAACGCCAGGCCGCCAAGAACAATCAATAGAATTCCAAACAGAAGAATGGGCTTCATTAGTTTCCTTCTAACTGCTAGACCGTCCCTCTTCGGCCCGTAACCAGGTTAATTACCAGGATGACCAAAGCGGCGAGCAGAAGGATGTGGATGAGCCCTCCCGCGGTATAGGAAGTGACCACACCCAACAGCCAGAGGACGCACAAAATCACGAGAATTGTCCAAAGCATTGCTTACTCCGATCTCACAAGCGGCCCGTGTTTCGAGCGCTTGCTCCGCGCAGCAGGTTTGCTTTCGATTCTTTCGCGGATGCCCCATGCTAGCGTGTCCAGGGTGGAGTGTCTGTTCACTTGGGTACAGGTTTTCATTTATTTTGCCGGACTTGCGGCGAGGTTTTGCGTTGGGTCAACCAGCTTCAGTTGATCGAGAGAAGTCAGCACACTTTGCCAGCGGGCCGCGTCCTTTTTCATTTCGATGGGGGCGGAGAGGTCGGAATAAAAATCGAGAATGTTTTGCTGCAGGCCGGATGAGGTCAGGTCGAACTGGCGACCGGACAGTTGGCCCAGCAATTTCGCGTACGTCTCATCGGTCAAAGAATATTCGGCGGCCCTGGTTTCCTTGCCGGTGTCAAAGTCCGTGTTGGCAAGTATCAGCGAGTCCTTGCGAACCTGTTGGAGATAAATGCGGTATTGATCCACAGTGTTATTGATGCTCTTGAAGTACAAATCCTCCGTCTTTGGCGTCGGGTTGTTGAACGCCATTGCTTTGAAGGGACCAATCTTCGGCATGTAGCGCAACACTGCGGACCAGAACCGCGTACTGAATTTGGGTTTCGTATAGTCCTTGCCCCAGTTTTTTTCGTAGTCGGAGCGCGACAACCGGTAGAGGAACTTTTCTTTCGCGAAGTCGGGCTTCTCTTTCATCATGTCTTTCTTGTGGGTGCGCAGGGCGATC
>Ga0210410_10002883_pt1 | contig 15334 bp, 14 predicted proteins | sample IncBWC4MmetaG_FD_161058 | JGI IMG/M metagenome (GOLD analysis project Ga0210410, IMG submission 161058) | Forest soil microbial communities from Barre Woods Harvard Forest LTER site, Petersham, Massachusetts, United States - Inc-BW-C-4-M | ecosystem: Environmental > Terrestrial > Soil >... | reverse complement strand
TGCGACCCAACTTAAATTCCTGTTCTTTGTGAAGTTTGCCGCCATCCATGCAATCGGCGTTTTACTCTCAAGCATCTTCTCGTTCTTTGCCGTCTTCTCGGTGTTGGGTCTGCTGATGGCGGTGCTCCCTCCATCTGCCTTCCGCCGAGCGTCAACGTACGTACGCGGGCTGGTCGTAGTCTATTTAGTTACACTCTTGTGCACTTCTGCTGCGGTTCCAAATTTGCTGCGCCAGGCGAAGGAACCCTCCCCGGCATGGACCCTTCTGCTCCCGTCGTGCTGGTTTCTCGGACTGTGTCAATGGATGCGCGGCCGCGCAACTCCCGTCATGGCGGATCTGGCCAAACTCACGCTGCCCCTCCTCGGTGCAATCGTGGTGATCGCTTTTTCGGTTTACGCCATGGCCTATCGGCGCCACTTCGTCCGAATCTCTGAGCTCACCGAGGCCATCTCGCGCTGGGGCAGGCATCGCGAATCGGGCCTGCTTCCGCAGAGCCTGGGCCATCGGAGCCTGGACCACCTGCATCGATTCCTCTTACGAACTCCATTCCAGCTCGCCTGCTTTCCCTTCATTTGGAAGACACTGCGTCGCAGCGAAACCCACAGGTTGGTTCTGACCGCCGTGGCAGGTCTGGGCTTGGTCCTTTCCTCCCAAGCTTTGATGAACGCAGTGGAAGGTACGCAATCGGCGCGCCAGGCTGCACTTTCGCCAGAAGCTCTCTCCATCCCTTTTATTCTTTCGTTTCTGATCATCGCAGGATTGCGCGTCGTCTTCGAAATTCCGGTGGAGTTGCGATCCAATTGGCTCTTCCGATTGATGCTCGACCCCGATTCGCGCGAATGCGAGCGCCTGGCCAGAAATGCAGTCCTTATCTTGGTGCTGCCCTGCATATTCGTCATGGCGTTTCCCGTATACGCTTACTTGGAAGGCTTCAGAATTGCGTCTCTTCACACACTGCTGGTAATGACGTGGGCCGTGCTGCTCACGAATATTCTTCTGGTTCGCTTCCGCAAGCTTCCGTTCACTTGCACACTTCCGCTGTTCAAACAACATTCCATCGTGATCCTTCTATCCTTTGGCTTCGGATTTCTCATCTACTCGCTTTCGACGCCCGAGTTCGAGTCATCGGCTCTGTTGGAACCGGCGCGCATGATCAGTCTTGTGCCGGTCGCCGTCGTTGCGTGGTTGATCCCGCACTACCTGGCAAAAAATACTCCAGAGGTCGATAGGAAGCTGATTTTCGAAGAGTCTCCAAGCCGAACCATCGAACTGCTTCAACTGGGCGACTGAGATCGCGGCTGCGGTCCGCGGTGCCTATGCGACCGGATACGGCCCGTGGGAGAATGTTGCGGGATGATATCCCTTGGAGCCAATCGTCTGCGCGAGAGAGCTTCTGACGTTCTCTCCTGACTTCATGCGATCAATGATGTGGGCGAAGTCATAGCGTGGCTTCCAGCCAAGCTCTCTCCGTGCACGTTCGTTCACATACACTCGATCGACGAATGAAAACATTTTCCAACCGCGGCGCTGGTATTCGCTTTCATAACCCGGAACACGCTGCCGCACCACGCGGGGCACGTCGAGACGCAAGGCCGCCAAGTCATCGGGCAGGAATGGCGTGGTAGCGCTGACAATGTATTTGCGAAACCCGATTGCAGGCGCACGCCGTAACGCCAGCAGGTGTGCGCTCACAACGTCTTCGATCTCGACCCTCCGGCAGAGATACTCATTCGCCTTGAGATTATCGTCTGAATAGGCTGCGCGCACCTCTTCGTTGTCGTCCTCTTCGGGAAAGAAGCGCGAGGTTCGCAGCACGATGCACGGCAGCCGCTGGTTGCGATGGAACAACTGGCAAAGATCTTCTGCCGCCGCCTTGGTCACACCGTAGATATTTTTGGGAATGGGTGTGACATCTTCGGTTATCCACGCAGCTGGAGCCCCAGCAGGCGGGATAAGCGCGCCGCCAAAAACGCTCGTGGTACTGGTATACACAAACGCCCCGACGCCGGCCGCCACCGCCTCTTCCAGCAGGTTGAGCGTTCCGGTCACATTCGTGTCGACAAATGCCTGCCGGCTATGAGTCGCAACATGCGGCTTGTGCAGCGTGGCTGCATGAAAGACATTTTGCATGCCCTTCATACATCGCCGCACGAAAGTCCGGTCGCTGATGGAGCCGACCTGCGTCGTAAATGGAGACGCAAGGATGTCGAGGCCGACGACCTCATGTTTCAGGTCTCGCAGAGTGCGGACAAGGGCCTCACCGAGGTGACCTGCGCTGCCTGTAACCAAAACTCGCATACTCGTCTTCCCCGGCGCCAAAGCAATCCGGATCATCCGTCCTTTCGCGGCGCCGAGTCTGAAATCCAACTGCGCCGTCATCGTTTCAAACCATTTCGAACCCCGACCGCCGAACAAGCGGCCAGTATCGGCGTAGCCACGGCCAAAAACCACGCGACCTGCCGCTTTTTTGACAACCCACCCGATGAGGGCATAGAACACAAACCGAAGTACCGGCATCGAAAGGCGGATAAAACGGCCACGCGCCCATATCAGATAGTCGTAGCAAAATATCGCGACCGGATAAAGGGCGCGAAATATGCCTCCTGCGGGTAAGTTTTCAGCTATGTGCGAAACCGTGCAGAAAACATCATTCCTCCACCTGCCAACACCGCAAACATCCGGAAAAAACTGAAGACCAACTCAGTCCATGGCGCGGGGTAAATCATCGTTCCCACCACAATACCGTGGAAGGGCCATCCAGATAAATGACCATGGGGACCAGTCGCGTTGGCTGCCCCATAGTCGCGTGCTATGTAACGGCGCACAGGTCAGCAGCACATCGCCAAAATAAATTGCCAACGGCAGAACATATTTAAGATGCCGATACCGACGAGCACGAAGATTTTCAATGGCCGAACCGTCACCGCTAACGATTCCAACCAGACGGCAACAAAAATCCTTCGGCGGCGGAACCTCCAAAAAGCGCCCAAGGCAAGGGCCAAAGCCAGCGGTTCAGAACCTTCCAGGAACGACCGCGGAACCAGGCAAAGTTCGTAAGCGCGAAATACGCTGCGGTCCATGTTCGGAAAAGACGGGCGACCAGAAACACCGCCATAACCCATGAAATGCTGGATGCCCAAGTTGGCGAAGTTCCAGTGGTGGATGCAACGCCCGAATAGGCCGCGTTATCACCGAAGGCGCCCATTACCATAGCCCGCCAACTGCCAAGATAGCTTGTAAAGGCGATAGAGATCCCTGCGCTGATGGCGACAAGAAAGAACCGTTCACCGCCACCCAGTGGACCGACGCTACGCCCTGGCCCCGGTACGCTTCGTCGAAGCCCCCGGCTCGCACCTTCCTTCCCGGCTTGCGTCTCAGGCGTTGAAGATTTCCGGAGTGGAGAGATGAGAATTCAGAAAGCATGCCGATGGGCAGAAATCGTATAGCAAGAAGACACGCCTGGATTTAGCCTGATAGAGCAGCCTCAGAGCAGCTTCAGAGCAGCGCCCTTTCTTGACACTGCCGCGCCTTCCGCTTTATCCTAAGTCTTGCTCCTTGCGGTACTTACGCCACTTGGCGTGCTTCCGCGGAATGGGTTGGCAAGATTGACGCGGAGGTCTCGCAATGTTCCTGGACATCAATGAATTGGGACGTCATCCTCTGGATTTTGAGGAGGAGTTTCAGCCCGATGTCATCGACTTGGGAGGCGAGGCCAAACAGCGCACGCCGCTGAAGGCATCCGGTCACGCCGAGGTGGTTGAAGAGCATCATGGCAAGCATCAGATCATTAAGGACATACGCCTGCGTGGTCGTCTTACGGCAGGACTCGAATTGGAATGTGCCCGCTGCGTCGAGCCGGTGGCCCAGGAGATCACGCGGGAGTTCGAACTGCTCTACCGCCCGCTCGGTGCCGATGCCGGACGCGATGAGCTTTCGGTGACCGACGCGGAAGCCGAGATCGGCTATTATCAAGGCGACGGGATACTGCTCGAAGACGTTTTGCGCGAGCAAGTGCTGCTCGCATTGCCCTTGAAAGTCACGTGCCGCGAAGACTGCAAGGGTTTGTGCGTGCATTGCGGCAAGAATTTGAACGAAGAAAAGTGCTCCTGCACCACTGTGATTGAAGATCCGAGGTGGACAGCGCTGCGCGAGATTCGCGGCAAGTTGGAGCACTGAAGAAGCTGTCAGCTGTCAGCCATCAGCTTTCAGCCACGGACGCTCCCAAAACAAATGCGGGTGTCTGATTCAGTTAGGTTTTTACTACGAAGTAATCGGCGATTAGAGTCAGGTTCATGAGCTATTGGCTGAAAACTAATAGCGAGAGCTGACAGCCTTGAGAGGAATTCAATACCATGCCTAATCCAAAACGGCGACACTCCCAGAAACGCACGTCAACCCGTCGCGCACACGACGCCCTGAAAAAGCACAGCCTTTCCGAGTGCCCCAACTGTCACGAAAAGAAGATGCCGCATCACGCCTGCGCCAAGTGCGGATACTATAAGGGACGCGAAGTCCTGGACATCAAAGAAGCCAGCTAGCTCAAAAACACCATGCCTAGCGTGATCGCGCTGGATGCGATGGGTTCGGACCGCGCTCCCAAGCCTGAGATTGAAGGCGCCATACAAGCGGCGCGTCAATACGGCCTGCGGGTGCTGTTGGTCGGCCCGGAAACCGTAGTCAAGGCGGAATTGGATCGCCACTCGGCGGCCGCGCGCTTGCCCATTGAAGTCGTCCATGCCAGCGAATTCATCACCATGGAAGACAAAGTGGAGGCAATTCGCGCCAAGCGCGATTCCTCCATGCGGGTGGGCTTGCGGATGGTGCGTGAAGGTCAGGCGGCGGGCTTTGTCACCGCCGGCAACACCGGAGCCGCCATGGCCACAGCAAGAGTCGTGCTGGGCGCGGTGCCTGGCGTCGACCGTCCCGCGCTGGCGGCTGTTTTTCCGACCGCCCCGGGGAATCCAGCAATGCTGCTCGACGTCGGCGCCAATGTCGACTGCACCCCCCAGAATCTCGAACAGTTTGCGGTGATGGGCGACATTTATTTCCGCGCGATGTTCGGGAAGAAAGCGGGTTCTGCCGGCCCGCGTGTCGGGTTGCTTTCCATTGGAGAAGAGGAAAGCAAGGGGAATGAACTTACACGCCAATCCTTCCAGCTGCTCAAGCAGCTTCCACTGAATTTTGTGGGCAATGTGGAAGGCCGCGATTTGTACAACGGGGAGGTCGACGTCATCGTGGCCGACGGATTCGTGGGCAACGTCGCACTGAAGATTTCCGAGGGAGTAGCGAACCTGGTGCGAACGGCACTGAAGGAATCACTGAAGGCGACCATCACGAGGCAAGTGGGAGCGTTACTATCGCGCAGCGCCTTCACTGATTTCAAGAAGCGGCTCGATCACACAGAATATGGCGGGGCGCCGTTGCTGGGCGTGAGGGGCGCGTGCATCATCACGCATGGCTCGTCGAATGCGAACGCCATTAAGAATGCGCTACGCGTGGCGGCGGAGTTTTCAGAGCGCGGCATCAACGGATCGATCGAACGCGGTCTGGCAGCAGTGCGCCCAGCCTCAGAGGAGACCGCGGTGCCACAACCAAGCTAGCAAAATAGCGCCGGCATCCTGCCGACTGTCCCGAGGGCGTCCCGCCCTCGGTGCACGGCGGCCGGAGAGGCCCGCGGTACTGGCCCGGACGGCAGCGCTACTATTCGAGAGTTTGCCTTTAACATTCATGACTGACTCCAATCACACCATTGCATTGTTGTTCCCCGGCCAAGGCTCCCAGGCAGTCGGCATGGGCAAAGATCTGGCCGAGAAGTATCCCGTCGCCCGGCAAACCTTCGCCGAAGCCGATGAAGCTCTGGGCTACAAGCTCTCCACCGTCTGCTTTGAGGGACCAGAGGACCAGCTTCGTCTGACCGAGATCACGCAGCCGGCGATTCTCGCGGCTTCGATCGCGATCCTCCGCATATTGGAGACGCGCATTCCCAAACCCGGCTACGTGGCGGGACACAGCCTCGGCGAATATTCGGCGCACGTGGCTGCGGGGACATTCAGCTTTGCCGAAGCGGTTCGCACGGTACGCAACCGCGGCAAATACATGCAGGAAGCGGTGCCGGTGGGCGTGGGCACGATGGCTGCGATCCTTGGCATGAACCCCGCGAAAGTCGCCGCAGTCTGCCACGACGCGGCTCAGGGCGAGGTGTGTGAACCGGCCAATATAAATTCGCCGGAGCAGATCGTCATCTCCGGCAATACTGCGGCGGTAGAGCGCGCTACGCAATTGGCGGACGAGCGCGGCGCCAAGCGCGCCAAGCTATTGCCGGTCAGCGCGCCCTTCCATTGTTCACTCATGAAGCCGGCGCAAGATCGATTAGCAGACGACCTTAACGCTCTCCGGTTGCGCAAGCCCGTCTATCCCGTCGCCTGCAACGTAGATGCCGAAATGGTAGCCGACGACGTGCGCGCCCGCGACACCCTTCTGAGGCAGGTCACTGGCTCGGTGAAGTGGGACGCCTGCGTGCGTCTTCTGATTGCGCAGGGCGTTCAGACTTTCATTGAAGTCGGCCCCGGCAAAGTTCTGTGCGGACTGATGCGGCAGATCGACCGCGCGAAGACCAGCCTGAATGTCAGCGATGAAGCCAGCCTGAATAAGACACTGGAATCGCTGGCCAAGGCGCCGGTTTAACGTTCGCAGGATTGTGCGTCTGTGCAGGCTAATGAAACAGCAATTCGCAGGGCGGGTAGCTGAGCGTGTGGTCCGATTTCTCCACCCAGACCTGAGCGTGCTCTGAACGGTCGTTCACGATTACATCGACGACCACGCCACTTCCCGGCCCCGGGCAGGTGCTCGCCCCGTAAACTTTGTAGGTCTTGATCAATCCCCACTGGCCGCCCGGCCCCCAGTCCTGATGAAACTCGTTGAAGGGATACTTCGGATGCTGCTCGGGATGCTGCGCCCATTGCGGATCGTTCATCCAGATGCCGTAGGCCGTTTTGTAATCCTGCCTCTGCAACCCATCGAAGAACTTGCCGACGACGTGCTCTTGCGGCCAATATCGGAACCACCAGCCTAAAGCAAGCACGATCACCAGGATGGTGATCCCCAAAACAATTCTCTGCGTGCGTTTCCGCGATTTTGCCGGATCGTATTCTTTGGCATCCAACAGTGTCATACCTCTCTAGCATAACGGACACGCTGGCCAAGTTAAAAGTTCCAGAGAAACTATTCACCGCCGGGCACGGGGAGCGCACCGAGAAGTCCCACCCAAACTGCAAGCAGTTTGGTTTTTCTCGGGTGTGCTCGGCGGTAGATTGCCCTAGAGGGTTCGTTTGAATAGAGGAATCGCGAGTCCCAGCGTAACCGCGGCAAAGATGGACAGGAAAAGCATGTCTCCCCAGACAGCGGAGAGTGTCGTTTCCTTCAGCAGCAGGCATTTGAAGCCGTCCACCGCATAAGTGAACGGATCGCATTTCGCAATTGCGCGCAGCCACGGAGGGAATGCCTGAATGGGATAGACCGAGCCGCTGGGGAAGAACAGCAGCGTGTTGAGAATGCCGAACATGGCGCGCGGTACCAGTGGATCTTCGATGCGCACCATCAGCAGAAACATCATCGTATTGAAGGCCAGCGACGTCAGCACGATCATCACCAGCAGCCCAAGCATCGTGATCGGGTTGAAAATCGTCCCGATTCCCGCCATCAGCGAACCGATGATGACGATGATCACGCCCGTCATCACCGCCTTGATTGCGCCTGCGAGGTTCAGCCCAAGCACAAGTTCGAGTTTCGTGATAGGCGTAACCAGGTAGCCTTCGTGCACGCCGCGCGCTTTGTCGTCGATGTAGAGCATGCCTCCGCCGATCATGACCGACACAAACATCGCCAGCGCCAGCGATCCGGGCAGCAGATACTTCATGTATTCGATGTACGGATAAAGCTCCACGACATCCAGCGCGGTTTGCTGCAGAATGCGGGGCGAGACAGTCGGCTGGTTGAGCGCGTCGGTCAGCTCCGTCAGTTCTGATTCGACGGCGGAGCTCATGAAGTTGTCGCTGTTGTCAACGACTAGCGCGATCCGCGGATGGTTCTCTTCGTACACCCGCCTCGAAAACTGCGGCGGGATAATGACCGCGCCTTCCAGCCTCCCGTTGCGCACATCGTCCATCGCCTGTTTGTCGCTGTCGTAATAGACCGGGACGAAGGTACGAATATTCGCGCGCACCGAATCGAATGCTTCGCGGACTCGCAATGCCTGCGGGCCGCCATCCTGATCGACAATGGCAACTCGGGCATCGTGAATTTTTCCGCCGAAGGCGTTGCCCAGAATAATCAGCTGCACGAGCGGAAAAATCATGGACGCCAGCATCAGCGCCGGAGAGCGAAAGAACTTGCGCATTTCGCGTTCGACAATCGCCATCATTCTGTTCATGGCTGTAACCCCGGACGTTGCGGCATAACGAAGGCATACGCTTTTTGCAGTTCGTCGCGAAGCTGCCTGCCGGTGTAATGCACGAAGACATCGTCGAGCGTCGTGTTTTGCACCGAAAGCGACTTCACCGCCACTCCAGCCTTAACCGCCATTTCCACCAGCTCGGTCGTGGTGCGCGAACCGTTGCTGGTCAGCACGCGGTACATACCCGCGCCCTCATGCTGCACTGACGTGACCCCATCGAGCGCGTGCAGGCGCTGCTCCCAATCGGGGGGAGCATTTTCGAACTGCGCTTCGATCACGTTGGATCCCGGCACACTCGCTTTGAGCGCCATGGGTGTGTCGAGCGCCACCAGCTTGCCGTGGTCCACAATGGCAATGCGGTCGCACAAGCGATCGGCTTCGTCCATGTAATGCGTGGTGATGAGAATCGTGAGATTTCGATGTTCTTTGATGTTTCCCAACATCTCCCAAACTGCGACGCGGGAAACTGGATCCAATCCAGTCGTAGGTTCGTCGAGAAAGAAGATTTTCGGATGATGCACCAGTCCGCGAGCAATTTCGAGCCGCCGTCGCATGCCGCCCGAGAGCGTTTTGGTGGCCGCATCGCGCCACTTTGTCAGGTCCACCAGCTCCAGCAGTTCGTCGATCGATTTCTTGCGCTCTTTCGCCGGAACGTCGTAGAGCTTGGCGTAAATATTCATGTTCTCTTCGACCGTCAGGTCGAGATCGCTGGTCAGCGCCTGCGGAATCACGCCAATCATTCTTCGCGCTGCGTTCGGTTCTTTGGCGACATCGTGACCACCGATGCGCGCCTTGCCCGAAGTGATCGGGATGAGCGTAGTCATCATGCGAATCAGCGTCGACTTCCCTGCTCCGTTGGGGCCCAGCAGTCCGAAGATTTCGCCTTCCTTCACGCTGAAGGAAACGGCGTCGACCGCGGTGAAAACTCCGTATTTCTTGACGATGTGCTCGACCTCGATGGCAGACGGAGCAGTGGGATCGTAAACGGGCTTCTCCAGCCCTGAGCCCGGCACATGCTCGGGAGCATTGGTTTGGGAATTTAATTCCGCCATCATCGTTGCTCCGCGTTAGCACTCTGCGCATTGTTGGCCTGCAGTTGCTCGGGCGAAACCAGCACTTCGGCAGTCATTCCAGGCACGAATGCGCCCTTGGGATTGTCCAGACGGATTTTCAGCACGATGGTTTTGATATCGCGCTTGCGACGGCTTACATCGCGCTGCGTCGCGAAGTCGCCCTCCACGCCTTTGAAAAAGACTTTTCCGCTCGTGATGGTCCCACCCGGCAAACGGACGCGAAGCACATCCCCATACCCGATATGGTCGGCATAGGTTTCGGGAATTGCGGCTCGCGCCCAGGCGTCACTGAGATCGACGATGGTAACGATCGGAGCCCCGATGTTCACCACTTCTCCCTGGCGCGCCGCCCGCACGGAAACTGTTCCGCTCACCGGCGCATAGACGTTGGTATAGCCCAGCCGGACGGCGGCCTGATTTTTCAGCGCCACCGCATTTTTCAGATCAGCCTGTGTCGAGGCCACTGTGCTCTTTGCCGCATTCGCTTGATGGGTCCGGGCCATTGCGGCACGCAGATCCGCCTGGGCCGCTTTGACCAACTCCTGCTGCGCCTCAACCGTCGCCTGGGCGGCCTGTAAATTGGTCTCGGCCTGGACGCGCTCCTGATCTGACGTGATGCCTGCTTTGGCCAGTTCGATGGCGCGGCGACTGTCGCTTGCGGTCCGGTCCAACGCGGCTTTCGCTTGCATGAGTTGGGCCTTCGCCGACGAAAGTTTGGCCTGCGCATTCTCCACGTCGCTCGAAGTGGAACCGGTGGTCGATCGTTCTGTGTCTCGCATTTCGGCCACCTTATGTTGCAAGCTGTCAATCGTCGCCGTGGACGCGGCCTCTTGTGCCGCTAACTCCGACGGGTCCAGCACGGCGATCAAATCTCCAGCTTTCACCGGAGTGCCTTCATCGACCAGCAACTTCTGGATACGGCCTTCGACTTGTGCACTCACGATCACCTGGTTGGCATCGACGGTCCCGATCAGGACCAGGTCGCGCGAGTGATCGGTGGAAAAGAAGTAATAGGTCGCGGCGATCGCGAAGATGATTCCGAGCAGAATAAAAAAGCGGTTACGCGCACTCATGAGCGTCCTCTTTCGGTAGCATGCTTCGGACGGAACAGCGCGGCCGAAACGAAATCCAGCACAGCCGCTCGCCGCTCGGCGATCCGCTCCGCGGTCAAGGGATTGAAGCCGACGATCTTCTGCATCATGGGGGCAGTGCTGAAGTAGAAAACGATCATGGCGACCATCGAAGGCACAAAATGCACAGGGTCAACCTTCCGAAACTCGCCGCCGGCGATTCCCTTTCGCATCAATTCGCCGACTCGGAGGTAAATCGGCTGGATATAGTTCTTGATCACTTTGTCGATGTGCTGCGACTGGCCTTCGCGGGCCCGCATCATCTCGCGCTGCATCAGCCTCGGATACATCTGGTTCGAAGCAATGAAATCGAAATAAGCGCCAACATAGGCCATCATCTTTTCCCGTGGAGGCAGATCGCCGTCGAGAACGCGGAAGACGGTCGCCTTCAGGCCAGAAAATGCTTCTTCGAGGACGGCTGCGTAAAGAGTTTCTTTGTCCCGGAAGTAGTAGTACAGCAGAGCCTTATTAACCTTCGCCTCTTTGGCGATGGCGTCAGTACGAGCTCCCGCAATGCCATGCTCGGCGAACTCGTGTGCCGCGGCCTGCAGAATGGCCGCCCGGCTTTCCACGGGCTGGCCCCGAGTGCCCATGCGGGAGGAAGCAGCGCTGCGAGAATGAGTCCATCTTACCATTAATTAACCAGTTAGTTAGATTATCACCTTCGCGCTGAACGCGCAATCTTTTCCTCGAAGACCGTCCGGACCCGAAATATTCGCCTGGCCGTGTTCTAATACCTGTTCATTCTTGTGCCACGAGGATCTCGTTGATAAAACCACGGCTAGTCTCAATCATTGCTCTCGGTTTGGTCTGCATTCTTTTCACCTCCGCAAAAGCTCAAGCACCGCAGAAGCGCGACCGGCAGGTCGCCGTCACGATTGACGATCTTCCTGCCGGCATGGCCGACCGCTTACCGGCATCGGAAATCACTGCCCTGACGACGAAACTGCTCGGCACGCTGCGCGATCAGAAGATCCCGGTGGTCGGCTTCGTCAACGAGAAGAAGCTCTACAAGCCCGGGGAGGTCGACGAGCGCATCAAGGTTCTTCAGATGTGGCTCGACTATGGTTTTGAATTGGGAAACCACACCTTCAGCCACGCTTCGCTGAATCAGGTCGGATTGAAGGCCTGGGAAGACGACGTGATCCAGGGCGAGAGCGTGACACGCATGCTGCTCGCGCAGCACAAGATGAAGCTGCGGTATTTTCGCCACCCCTATTTGGACACAGGACGCGACTTGCTAACCCGGCGGCAGGCGGAAGCGTTCCTGGTGGATCGCGGATACCGCATCGCTCCCATTACGCTGGATGGTTGGGACTGGATGTTTGCCGGACTCTACGAAGACGCCAAGAAGCGCAACGACACGACGCTCCAGGCGCAGATTGTCAAAGAGTATCTTGCTCACCACGACTCAGCGTTTGCCTACGCAGAGCAACTTTCCGCAAAGGTCGTCGGCTACGAACCAAAACAGATTCTGCTGCTGCACGCGAGCAACCTCGAAGCAGATCACATCGGAGAGTTGCTCGAAGTCCTGCGCAAGCGGGGATACCGCTTCGTCACGTTGGAGGATGCGCTCGGCGATCAGGCTTACAGCCTGCCAGACACCTTCGTCGGAGAAGAGGGTAGTGGCTGGATTGAACACTGGGCGATCACGCAGGGCAAGATTCCGCAAGGCAGTCCTGCCTTTCCGCAATGGGTGATCGACCGGACAAAACAACTGCATCTGTCAACCGGACAGGTGACCGCACCAGCTCCGGACTGAAAGCCAGTTTCTCTCCGGGTTAGTGTGGAATAGCTCGCAACATCTCAAGTTCCTTGCGCGCCGCATCCGCGTGTGGGCCGATAGGCTCTTCTTCGAGGAACTGTTCCAGTTCTTCGCTGGCTTGAGCGGGCTGATTCTTTTGCTCAAATGCGCGCGCCGCCACGCGGTGCACGAAGGCGTCATGCTGTTCGAACGTGTGCGCCTTCCGGCTGCTCGCAACGGCCTCATCCCAACGTCGGTCCTTGAGTTCGACGTACGCCAGCAACAGATAGGTCACAGGATCGGAGCGATCAAAGACAGACGCTCTGCTCAATGCATTCTCGGCGCTTGAGAAATCGCCGGCCGCGATATCCATTCTTCCCAGGTTAAGGTATGCCAAGGCTAAGTGATCGTTGACGCTGATCGCTCTTTGCAAGGCTTCCCGGGCCCGCTCGGCATTGCCAAGGCGAGCATAGATCACTCCCAGATTGTTGTAGGCCAACGCATAAGTCGGATGGATCGCTATCGCCTTGTTCAGCTTCCTAAGGGCCTGCTCGAAGTCCTGTTTGGCGAGCCGGGCGTTTGCTTTATCGAATTCCTTTCGCGCTCGCGCCGGAATTCCAAGGTCGACGGCTGAGACCGATGCGATGTCAGGCGCAGCATAATTATGCTTTCGATCACTCGTGCCCTTGACTTGCACTTCGAGTTGCGAGGACGGGGCAGAAGTGATGCCAACGGCACCCGAATCAGTGTCGGTGCAAACCTGAGCCGATAGTGCCGGCCCCATGAGGAAAACAAAGACTACTTGCACTCGATTCGTGATGGCAACCTCCTGATCCGCTGTCAGGATCCTGCTCGTCGCCTTTCACCGGAAAGCACCGAACACTCGTGGTGACAACTTGGAACGTAAGACGTGCCTGCAGAAAGACTGGTAGCAGCGAATTGCGCGTCGCTATTGAATTTTTTCTTGACCTTACTCAACACCATGCACGACGAATAACAAACCGCGTTGTGCACGCGAGTGTTGAAAGCGTATGTTCGAGAACCACGATGAAGTGACCGCTTAGGAAAATGCAGATCAACAGAAAACGCGGAAGACTGCCCAGCAGAACAACATTGAAAAAAGCTGCTTAGAAAATCACGGAGTCAACAGCTATCTTGTGCCGCCCGCGATCGACGGCACCAGCAGAACTTCGTCACCCTCCTGGAAAGCGTAGGCTGGACCGCCCAGAAAGCGGATGTCTTCTTCGTTCACGTAAATGTTGAGAAAGCGGCGGATCTGGCCTTTATCATCCCGCAGGTGCGGCTTCAGATCAGGAAATTTCTGGTCGAGCACAGAAAACAAATCTCCCAGATTCGAAGCGGCACAGGTGATCGAACCGACTCCTGCAGTGTGGCGGCGCAACGCGGTTGGAATCTGTACGGTGATCGGCATGTCTATGCTCCTACCGCGATTTCTGCGGCGATGACACCGGGCACTTCGTCCAGTCTCAGCGTCTGCTGCAGATAGTTTTCGAACTCCGTCAACTTCGGGGCGATCGGGCGTTCGGCCTGGTAGACGCCAGCCAGCACGTCGGTGGTCTTCAAGCCATTGCCAGTGATGCAGAGCACGGTCGTTTCTTCGGGCAGGATACGGTCCTGACGATAGAGTTTGCCGGCTGTGCCGACAGTCACGCCGCCAGCCGTCTCGGTGAAGACGCCTTCCGTCTCGGCAAGCAGTTGGATGGAGTTGATCACTTCCGGATCGCTGACGTCTTCGCTCCATCCGCCGCTGCCCTTGATGACTTTGATCGCATAGTGTCCGTCGGCAGGATTACCGATGGCGAGCGAGCGAGCGATGGTTGTTGGCTTCTGCGGCTCGATTTCAGAACTGCCGGTCTTGACCGCAGTCGAGATCGGCGAACATCCGGTCGCTTGCGCGCCGAAGAACTTCACTTCCTTGCCTTCGACGAGGCCGAGTTTGACGAGTTCGTCGAATGCCTTTTTGATTTTGACAATGAGCGAACCGCCCGCCATGGGGCACACCACGTTATCGGGCAGACGCCAGCCGAGTTGTTCGGCGATTTCGAAGCCGACCGTCTTCGATCCCTCAGCATAGTAGGGCCGCAGGTTTACGTTGACGAAGCCCCAACGATGCTCGTCGGCGATCTGCGAGCACAGCCTGTTGACCTGATCGTAATTACCGGCGATGCGCACGACTTTCGCGCCAAACACGTTCGTGCCCAGAATCTTTGCGGGCTCAAGGTCCGAGGGAATGAAGATCCAGGCCTTGAGTCCTTCGCGGGCGGCATGTGCAGCGACCGCGTTGGCAAGATTCCCGGTCGATGAACACGACACGGTGTCGAACCCGAAGGCTTTCGCTTGCGATAAAGCGACCGCGACCACGCGATCCTTGAAGCTCAACGTAGGCAGACAGACCGCATCGTTCTTGATGTAGAAATTGGCCGCGGCAGCGGTCGTTCCACTCAACTGTTCCGCAAGGCGTGGGGCCTGGAGCAGTGGAGTGAAGCCCACCGGGAGCCGCGGTTCAAAGCCCTGGGGGAGGGGCAAAAGCTCGGAGTAACGCCACATGTTCGGCGGCCGCTGGGCAATGCTCTCGCGAGTAAGCGCGCCCCGGCTAACCTGCGCGCGCAGCGCGTCGTAATCGTAGGCAACTTCCAGAGGAGAGAAACAATCGTCGCAGATGGAGCGGGGCTGGTTCCCCCAAGTGCGTCCGCATTCCCGGCACCGCAGTTCGTAGTGAGACATGTGCTACTCGCTTTCTTGCTTCTTTAAAGCAGCGAGTAACTGAGGACGAGCCTGAAAAAGCAGCTTAAAAAGCAAAGGCCTCTTTTTCCAGGAAAAGGAAAAGAGGCGATCGGAAAGCAAATACAGCGCGCTTGCCGAATCCCATGTTCCCTGTTTCCAGGAGAGAGTTGGCACCAAGCACCCGGGATA